>WNEZ01004412.1_pt1 | contig 14485 bp, 25 predicted proteins | sample 5400521 | NCBI WGS metagenome assembly WNEZ01 (sample SAMN13153339, study PRJNA577476) | soil metagenome | isolation source: 120 cm saprolite under Douglas fir tree site 2 hole 1 replicate 1 | place: USA:California | collected 2015-04-18
TGTCGCTGGCCTTGCGGAATAAGTGGCGGGGTATGACAGTTATGGTGTCTTTAGCCGGTAAAGAGGAAAGCTTTGATTTGAAGCGGTTAACACAGGCGTCGAAAAGCTGGGACTTAAATTAGTATTTTATTTGTTGTGAATTTGAAAAAGCGGTTTACCAATGACAGAGAATATGCACAGAAAATAATTGGAAGAGGTGTGCCATCTGGAATGTCACCGGCCAACAGATCCCGCAAGTCAATCTTGCAAGATTTGACGCGCTGGTTGATTATTTTGTCAAGGAGATCTAGAACCATGCCGCCCGAAAACGGACAACCAACATCCTAAAGATGGTTTTAGCTTGATTGTACCGGAAATATAATGTCCTACCATACCACCGTAGATCCTAAGCTCGAGGCATCCCATCCGAGAGTAAGAAAACGGCTGATGTATTGGGGTGAGCAAACTTCGATCAACATTTTGGCAATGTCTGTAGCAGCGAGCGTCAGCGGGAACGCAGCTTCGATAGCGGCTTTGGCTCGGTCAATGGAGTTTGTACGGAACGTGCTGTGTTCGCCGGCAATCTATCAGGAGTCATGAGCAGCCAAGTTTAAACGTGATGGAATTTAGATCCTACCAGTACGGCCATTGCATCCCGGCTTGGCATATTAGGGTACAAACTGATATCAATATTGTGTTTTGACAACGCAAAATCGTAAGCCGTCTCTGCTGTCAATAATTTTTCCGGTGTCCCGCCGGCGTACGGCGCGAATAGAGATAGGGAACGGTAGCGAGCTTTGGCCCAACCAACTGTTGTAAGCAACTGCGGGAAGTCATTTCTTATCAGTGCTATTGTTATTCCAGGGCCTTTGCTCTTCTTTGACTGTCGAGCTGCTTCGAAGACTCCGTGGCCTCTGGCCCGGGCTCATCTTGGACCTGAAGTGCCGATGAACGGTGGCGGGTGAGCTGTAGATGACGCTACCGATAAAGGATCAATTGAATTGGTTTCAGATGGCGGGAATTGGATCTTAAAACGAAACATACATGTATCCTGAGGGACTTCCGTAAACTTGTGCAAGTCCAGAGGCACAATGGTCGAGTCAGGCTCGAGCAGGACCTGAGGGGAGATGACTAGTAGTCACGCAGATCTTAGTTAGCTTCTCCTATCATTTGGAATAGGAAATTTTGACGTACTAGCTCGGGATTTGCCCAGTTCCCATGGTTGGAAGAAAATATCGTCTTCAGGTAACTAACATATGGAAGGTAAATTAAATGAAAATACCTAGAAGATAATGGCCTACCTCATACACATATACGCCGAGCCTCAAGTTTCCATCGGAAGCCATGTAAACCGGACAGATGGAAGCATTGGTTAGGGTTTGCCGCATTCTGTCCTGTATGAGATGACGGGTCCTATTTCAGTAAGACGAAACGACTCGGAGCTCGAGCCAAATATAAAGAAGTAGTACTCACAATAGAAACTATACGAGAATTGGCATAGATGGGTGTCCGCCACTCGCATGATGATTTTTTCATTACTCCGAGGAGAACGATCTTAGCTTGATCGAGGGTCCACTGGGCTCCGAATCGGTCCTACGTTAAATCGACAGAGTACGGCGGCCTATATAGTATCTCACCTGGAAGAAACAAGACTGATCGGTCTGAATAGTAGATTCGTGTTAGCGGTGCGCTGTAACGGTCTACCGAGTGAACTCACAAAAAATGGTTTCACCAGCATGGCATCGTCTAGAATTAAAAATCCTAAAAAATGAAGTTTTGAATGCCCTTCTATATTTTGCGGCTGAGCTTCGCCCGTAATTGGGAAAACGCTCCCTTGGGAATTGATGATGTATGCGATCACGTGAGGACCTGAGCCGATGACAGTATCACCATCTGCAGCAGTTTGTATATCTGAATTAGATTCCCAGCGAGTATTCAAGTGGGATGGGTGCAAGTTGACGGAGGCCTGAGGGTCATCAAAGTTCGTGGTGCCGCCACCCGCAGTAAAGTTTGGAGAGTAGTAATTGCTGCCAAAGTCCCAACTAGGATTCGGATCTGGGTTGCCTAGTAGGTGATCGCTGGCCCGGACTTGTTCCGTCGCAGCTATTCTGAAGGCCAAGTATGAATCAAGTGCCGTTTGGTCGATTCCCTGAAAACCCGGATCTGAAGGATTGGACATGATGGTTGGTGCACGCTGAAAAATTGAGATTTCTGAGTCGATTGATAGCAGCCTATATGAGTCACTATCGATCATTGACTGAACACATTAGGCCATCACGGCCCGCTGATAAGAGTTATCTCGCTTCGAAATCACCGCTCAATCCCGGGCCCACTGTCATCTAATTCGGCGGAATAGTTCTCTGATAACGATTATCTTGTTTCGAAACTCATTCACATCCTTGAAATGGTCCAGGGAACATCACTCGTGACTCAATCCCTACGACGCTTCCACTGCGGCGACATTACTTCCTGATTATCTCGCTTCGAACTGTGTGCCAAGCTTCATTTCATTTAATCCCGAGTCCACATCATCCAAAAGGGGTATTTAAGTCCCAAGTCCAAACAAAGCGGCCGCACGCCACAATTAACTTGAAACCCAACTTGAAGGTAGGTATGTCCCATAATGCAGTCGTACCTGCAGCGTTGAAATTGTCACGATGTAGTTATTTTCGAGTGGATGCCACAATTCAAACAGGCACTGACACACATATTTATTGCGAGAGATAGACAGAGAAACCCTTATCAAGCAACTTGAAGGGGTTTGACTCACGTATATAGACATTTTCAATTTCGGTCATGTCCGTGGAGCTCATCATCGATCGCTCGGTGCCACTGTAGCTGTGTGCGGAAGTTGAATCCCTGTGGCGTGGAAGTCATTTGACCCTCACCTTTCACTTCAAGTTTCAAGACTGTATCATATCGATTGAACCTATTACCTATGTCTACCAGTGCCCAGAAGCCAAGCCTATACCCTCCAATGTCTCGAGCCCGGCCAACCTCCTTCCATAATACGTCCACTATTCAGAAAGCTGTGTTAAGAGGGAGGAAGGCGAGTAATGAATTCAGCACTCAGGCTCGTCATAGGACCCCGTACAAGAGCCTGATCACGGCTGGCGCTTTTATCGAAGGAGTCTGTCAGAACTTCGTACTTCAGAGCCAACATCCGGCTAGTATTTTCAGTGGTTTGTCATTTTTTTTTTACAAAGTATTGACACGCTCTATGTTTAGGCAACTATCATGATACCCTGTACACTCGCTCAGAACGTCGAGCAAGCAGAAGTCTTTGACCTCCTCGAGGCTCAACGAGTAGAGCACCTCTTGATAGACACCATCACCTCGTCTGCAAACCCCAACATTTCAACCCGGTATTACTCGCAATTGCTCATGGTGCAGCGTTTGCAGCGTGCAGCGCTCGAAGTAGAGTTATACAGGGTTGCTATTGAAAAAGATGGCTTATGTCTGCTAGAAGGTACGCTCAACTTTCCTTATATCTCACATGTTTTTACAAGACATTCATAAAATGTGTAGATGAGGGACTTGAACTTGAAAGTGATGCATACGAGTCCGAGTCGTCGAACTAACTTAATCAATTATCGAACTGATCATCAGGCTAGTGTGCCATATGTACATATATATACGTATCTATGTACATGTACATGTACGTGCTATCATCCTTGGCTCGGTTCGGCTACACACTGGCACATTTCCGACTCTTCATTCGTATTTTTCTTCTGTCTCAACTCTATTTGTTGTTGTAGTCGCTCGCCTTAGGAAGTTATAGTTCCACTCGAACCAATAAACTCTCTGTTCATCGTGCTCCCGCTTTATAGTTCTGTCAGATTGTAATGTTTTTAGTGTGCTCTCCAATTTGTCCGACAATCTACTAGTATCGACAGGGATTTAAATCAAAGGTCTTGTTTTGAGGCGATCACACTTGCGGGATGCATTCGTGCGAGTCAAAACATCTACGAGCCACCGCCATTCCACACTTGCATACCGCATACAATTCTAAGAATTGTTCCACTGGTATACCAGGTTTAAGCCAAAAATCGAGCCTACGCATCCACTCATGGGCACAATGCTCTACGGCAGGGGGGGGTTCGTATCGCGGCATCACAACGACTGGAATCATCATGAGACTCAGAAACACACCAATTGACGCATCTCGCACTCACTAGGATATAGCGATCTCACATCGAGGAAGCCAGGGGTATCACACCGCTCGGGTTGCCAGTGGTAGTTTGGGATACTTTCGTTGATATGGAGCACGGGGGGAGGAGCTAGTAGTCAGACGAGTCGGAGGTATTGAGTTGACTACTTTCAAGTTCTCGAGGATATTACCAGATACTTACTGCGACTTGGATACTCCCTTTCCAGAATACCTTCCTTGGCAAGAAAACTATCAAGTGGTACTGTATCGTTGAATGTTAGCTATCTAACTAACGGGAATGTCGTCAGAATAGTCACCAAAAAAACCACACATGGCTTGCGCGCATGATGCAACCCAAAACCCGCGATATTGACCAGTGCCAGCTATGTAAATCGCGGACTCTGTTACGTCGCCGAACAATTGCGCACAAAAACAACAAGGAAACGTTAGCCAATGTGTTGCGCGATGCCCGGCGAAATAGCAAACGGGAAGTCGGTCGAGTTCAAAGTCCCCCTTTTTTGGCCTATCGGAGCTCAAGTCAGCTATACAACGCCAATCTGAATAATTTGTAAAAGGCTACCATGCCCAACGTTTCAAACCCCCTGTTGCTGGGTCAAACTCAAGGATGGCATCATGGGATGATAGTAGTTTATCGAGCAGGTGTTGGCGGTCAATAGGCGCGGCCAGCAAAGCATGGTTTTGAAGACTCATGGTCTGCCAATATCGATACTGATGACAACGAATTATCGACTATACCCGGAAGTCTTTTATAGGCATGGGTTGGCGCTAATAACGCAAGCCAGTGATGCTGGCTTAGTTTGTACCGGTGTTGGCTTGCTTTCCATCGGTGCTGGCTTGCTTTCCACCGGTGCTGGCGTGCTTTTCCGTGCTGGCTTACTTTTCCACCAGTGCCGGCTTGCTTTGCCAGCGGCCACCGGCGCTGGACACAAACAATATCATTAAGGTTCAGAATTTTGTCAAAGTGATCAATAATCTTGATTGTTGAATCACGTCTCGGTCTCACTGCCAGCATGCGGGCAGTATAACTTCTCTCATGTCCAATCAGAGTGTACGACTTACATGCCTTTGTGGAAGGATATTTTTCCAAGATAACGCCTACGGGAACCACCAACGATCTTGCAAGCGCACCAAGAAACGCCTGTCGGGAGCACTCGACAAAGCTAAAGAGATCTTCACGCGGAAGAGACAAAAGATTGTCCATGTAGCTTTGGCTTCAACTGCAACCACTATCGTGCCCACTGCACAATTGCCGACCGAGATTGAGGTGTGTACAATGATGATCTCAGAGTTCAGATAGGTATCACGCTAACAGCCATCATGTAGGTAGAACACGAAGAGCCTGCACTAGATGATGGGTCAATATCTCTGGCAGCCCGCCGGCCTCGCAGGCGAAAATGCCACAGGGATATACTACCTCAATCTGTACCCAGTCAATCACTCCCCGAGCTCCGACCACCATCCCCTTCACTCGTATTAGATACGGCTCCAGAGGCATCGGACACTGCCGTAACTCAGCCTCAAGACGACCAATCTATCCGCACCAGTAGGAATATTTTCGGCCTTTTATGTCGATATCTTGGGAAGAAACTACCGTCCATGGATCCGAAAGACCATGCCACCACGACCCCAGCAGACATGTCGCCTCCTTCAGCTGATGCGTTGTCCCAGGTGCCACGGTCCAAATGGTGGCCTTTCCCTAATAGAAGCACGTTCTTATTGGGGAACTGGCACTGGAATGGCGGCCTTCAAAAATCTCAATCAGAATTCAAGGGTCTTATTGACATTGTTGGTGATCCTTCGTTTAATCCAGACGACGTCCGCCATGCAAATTGGAGCAAGATTTTTGCCAAGCTCGGCGACAGTGACGCAGATGGCGATGAGCCTAACGAGTGGTTGGATGTGGACGCTGGGTGGAAGAAGACGTGCGTGGAAGTATCAGTACCCTTTCATCGCCGAATGGAAAATCCTGGCACTAGCAAGTTCGTCGGCGCTGAACTTCACCACAGATCTTTGGTAGAAGTAATCAGAGAGAGGATTTCTGATCCGCACACTGCCGCTCAATTCCACTTGGAGCCTTATGAGCTCCTTTGGAAACCCACCGCTCAACATAGCGAAATCAAAATGCACGGTGAAATCTATACTTCAGAAGCATTTCGCGAAGCCCACGACGCTCTCCAAAGCGCTCCTCCAGAGCCGAATTGTGATATGCCTAGAGTTGTCGCGGCGCTGATGTTTTGGTCAGATGCGACGCATCTGACACAGTTTGGCAATTCCCAACTTTGGCCATGTTATATGTTCCTTGGCAATGAGTCAAAATACCGACGATGCAAGCCATCTTGCAATCTCTGCAGCCACGTAGCTTACTTCCAGAAAGTAAGTACACCCTACGGCTACTCCGTTTTCGGTCTTGCGTCCTAACCCATTTTGACAGCTACCAGACGAGTTTACACACTTTGCGACCCAGCACATTGGTGGGAAAGGTCCGAAGAAACCTTTTCTCGCTCATTGTCGCCGGGAGTGCTTTCATGCCCAAGTTGATGTGCTCATCGATGACGAGTTCCTTGAGGCATGGCAGCACGGTATAGTGATAAAATGTGTTGATGGGATCTTCCGCCGATTTTACCCCCGTATCTTCACCTATTCGGCTGACTACCCTGAAAAGTCAGTACAGCCTCTTGGCACTTTATGCTATATCTGACATAAAATCAGAGTTTTACTAGCTACCATTAAAAATAGAGGACGATGTCCCTGCCCTCGTTGCCTCATACCGATGGATCGTATTCAAAATATGGGTATGGTTCGGGACCGACAACAGCGGACCACATTAAAAAGGGTTGACGACGATATAAGGCGGTTCAACATTGCGAACGCGAGAAGACTGATATATGAACTCAATTATGCTGTCGACAGCAAGTCGCTGGCCGATTTCCTCAAGGCTGAGTCTTGGGTTCCCACACTGGTGAGCTACGATTTTGTGTGCCTAAGATGACCAGAACTTGGGTTTATGTCCATCCCAGAATGCTTTTTCCAACAGACTCCAGCCCTTGGGTTTCAATTTATTCGAAATGCTGGTCGTCGACTTGATGCATGAATTCGAACTTGGGGTATGGAAAGCCCTTTTCATCCATCTATTGCGGATTTTAGCAGCGAAGAACCCAGCTTTACTTCATGAACTCGACCAACGGTACGCATATCCTTTTAACACTGTTCGTATTATTCACCCAATGTTATATAGCTACCGGGAGATAGCAACGTTTGGCCGAGACACGATTCGGAGATTTCGATCCAATGTCTCCGAATTGAAGAAAATGGCGGCGAGGGATTTCGAAGACCTGCTGCAGGTAGGCTGATACATTTTATGATCATCAAATTTACCTTGACAAAGTTGTTGTGATAATCAGTGTAGCATCCCGGTATTCGATGGACTCCTCCCTGAGCCACACAATGGCGCCATCCAACGCCTGCTTTTCCTCTGTGCTCACTGGCACGGGTTGGCTAAGTTACGTATGCATTCGGATCTCACTCTAGACATTATGGACGAAGTCACTGCTTCATTAGGCAAGGCATTTCGCCACTTCGATGCCAATATTTGCTCTATGTACGGCACGAAAGAGCTCCCTCGAGAAATCGATGCACGTCGCCGCCGTCGCCGCCAGAATGCGGAACCCTCAGTGAAGGCAAAAACCACTGATGGCGAGCCGCTCAAGAAAACATTTAATCTACAAACATACAAGTTCCACTCACTTGATGATTATAGCGGAACCATTCGGCGGTTTGGCACGACGGACTCTTATAGCACGAGCACAGTACGTATTGTTTGAGAATTTGTACGCCCATCAAGCTGTCGGCTCATAGGAAAGTTGACAGGGTGAACTGGAACATCGCCGCCCCAAAGGATGGCACCATCGGACGGATCGCAGAAACTTCGTTAAGCAGATGACTCAGATAGAACGGCGTCAAGCGCGCATTCGCCGCATCAAACACAAAACGACATTAAAGATGGCTCGCGACGAAGATGTTGCGACGACTCCAGATGTCCACTACCAAATCGGTAAATCCGAGAATCGTCACGAACATATCCCCAGTTTTCTCCAAGCACACGAAGGGGATCCCGCCATCCAGGTCGGTAGTATTTCTTTATCTGTTCAAAATCCGGCTAACCGTCTATCTAGAACTTTTTGCCCAAGTTAAAAGCACACCTTCTCCCACGCGTCAAGACTTTAATCTCTCAAGATAGTAGTCATTCCGAGTCACCTGCCGAGCGTGCGCCCGTCGCTGGGACCATCCCATTGCCAACCCCTTCTGACCTATCAGATCGTGACAGATTGCTACTCACGCACGACCGCATGTATCTGCATAACATCCTCCGTGTCAATTATACTACATATGATGTTCGCAGAAAGCAAGATACCATCAACCCGAACACGTCCCACCGCGACATTATGGTCCTTGCCGAAAACGATGATGATTCCGATCACCCATTCCTGTATGCCAGGGTTATCGGTGTCTTTCACGTTAATGCCGTGTATACAGGAGGTACCATGGTCGACTACCATCCTCGTAAGGTCGACGTCTTGTGGGTGCGATGGTTCGAGCACGATACCAATGTCCCGGGCAGCTGGTCTCGCTCAAGACTCGATCGTTTATCCTTTCCTCCAATGTCTCATGAAGACTCCTTCGGTTTCTTGGATCCTGCCGACGTCGTGAGAGGATGCCACATTATTCCTGCCTTTGCTGCTAAGAGACGTTACGCAGGCGGGCAAGGACTATCTTGCTGCGCCAAGGACTCCGGGGACTGGCGAAGCTACTATGTAAATCGGTATGCGATCTTCTCTGCTGCCGTTTACTTTGAGTCTGATATACTATTTCCAGCTTCGTCGATCGCGACATGCTCATGAGGTTTCATTGGGGGCTTGCAGTTGGTCATGTGTATGCTCATCGACAATCGTGCACTAACGTAGGAGTAATCTGGGGTGACACCAACCAGCGTTTCCGGTCTGGGGCCATCCATAAAAAAAATCCTGAGCCCCCAGAGTTGACGACGACGACGACGACGCAGGAGGACCTTCATGAACCAGGCGACCTGGGCGATGTCGATGTTGGTCCTGATTCAGGGACTGACGGGTCTGGTTCAGAATCAGATGCCTCAGACTCGGATTATAGACCATCAGACGGAGAGGACGATCAGAGCAGCGACGAGAATGAGGATGAAGATTGGTTGGACGTTGATGAAATGTATGGGCAAGGAGATTCTGATGATGATTCGTACGAGGGTTGATGGGTTGATAAGGTCACTTGCATAAGTGCAGCGCGACATGTTAGCATTAAATCTTGTTGTGCTGATGTCCATATTTTTAAAGTTTAAGGCTTCTGCCCTGAGTCACCGACAAACTCGATGTGGTTGTCGGCTCCGCTGACAGACATGCCTGTCACGGTTACCGGCATACCACTTATATCGTACTGTTCAAATTTGATGCTTCGATTGTTCCCGTGGCGCCAGACTGAAAACTGCAATCCCACTGGCAGGGCATTCTGACCAGCACGGCTGGGATCAAAAGCCTAGCCAAAAGTAAAGGTTCAACTCTCATCATTTCTCAGGCCTCAATTGTTGCTCGTCCAACCTGAAGATATATGGTTTCATTCCCTCCACAATGACCCAAATGGTTTACGTGGCACTTGGTGGACCTTTCCCTGGAGTTCACGGCCCAACAATGTAATGTAGTTCTATCAGTCCTGATGCGATCAGGTGCTGACCTTGGGCAAAGGCCACGCACAGACTCTGGGGCTACAGCTCCCATTTTTCCAATAGTCATCAAATGCGCCTCTGAAACTGATGCGTTGAAAGTTGCCGGATTGCAACACCTGCTGGACGGAATACAACAGAAGACCACCACGAGAAATCAGGTGGCAGCGCTTTTTGTCCGCACGCCTAGTGACGACTGTCTAGACATAACTGGAGACTCCTACTATGCAGTATGGGTAGGTCACGGTGTCGGCGTATATCACGACTGGTAAGTCACATTCTCTAGATTTCCCCCCCCCGTTAAACATCTACACTGCAGGAAGGACGTCATGGGAGCGATAGCAGGTTGGACGCATCCTAAGTTTGCCAAAAGGGGGACGGTAGAAGAAGCTATCGTGGCTCTCGTCATGAGGGGTGACGATATGACCCAGCCAAAAGATACTTCGTCGCTCTTGAAACAAATTGGCTTGAATCCTGCGAAGCGCTGGCAAGTTTACATAGGTGAGTTTGATCATGCCCTTCGCAGCCGTCTACATGCTTTTCTTTTGCTGACTTGCACTACTCTGTGATTGGAGGCAGTGAGCTGTTGGCTTCTGCTGCGGTGTCTTCGACTGCGGTGTCAGATCGCGCGGACGCACCAAGAGCGACCTCGACACCTTCAAGGCAAAAGACCGAAACTGCGACAACGTCAACTAGCAAGCTGCAAGGCCCTGCCAAAATTGATGATACGACCGGTGAGATCGTCATATTGATGTCTTCGTACGTTCTCTTTACTGACATGTTCTATTGTGATCGTAGGCATCGATCCGTTTACTACTTCTGTGGCATCTCAAGTTTCTGTATCAGGGAATGAGGAGACGCCAAAAGTCATCTCGATGTCTTTAAAGTGCAGGAGAGGGAACCCCACGAAGAAGCAGAATCTGGTGAAGTTTGAGGATATGGGCGAGTGGCCAACATCCGAGTCTAACGTTTTACTCTTCGTTGACCTGTGATCCCAGGCACTAAACCTTCTACTTCCGCAAGGCTTCCAACAGCATTGAACGGTGCTTCAAAGGAGTCACTCAAGAGCTCAATTGAATGTGAGGCATCTTGATATAAGGACATCCGCAAATATTCAGTGACGGACTTTATACTATAGCTCGACGAGAATTCTCAACTAAAGACTTTCCTCCACCATTTCCATATTCCCTGACTCGAATCGCTCGAACACCTTATGACGCCTGCGCATATGACAGTCGCTCTCCTCTTGCCCTCCGATATACCCGAAACTTGGCAGGTATCACCGGCGTGGTCACGCAGCCAGGAATGGAATCTCCGGGTATTGCACCAACTGGACTTGGAAAAGGAGCCGATAGGTATCTTGATGCTCACGGGTATGATGCGGGCTCAAGGCTTCATATTATGCATGCCTGGCGGGAGTATTGCTTGCAGGATTTTGTCGCTTACTTATGTGGAAAGGGTATGGTTAAATCTGAGGTGGAATGGCTTTGGGTTCTCCTCACGGAACATTACGAATAGGATCTTAACTTCTGCGGCTGTACAAAACTTATCTCTTTCCTTCATGTTTCTGTGCCCTGCCATTCGGCCCCCACCTATCAAGCCTGACATAGATGAACGCCGTTTCCGTTTGTCTTATGTTTGAATATTGAATATTCAGTCAATTCTTGGTAATAAATGCGAGCACGGTTAGACTCGGGTCTCATGTCGGATAGAATCAAAGCGCATATCATTTTTTTTCATACAGTATATACTAGGTGGAACATTTACTACCTCTTAATACGTTACACAAGTGATAGCCAACATCATATAGATTCGGAACTCGGCCTCGTCGGACGAGACTGTAACTGTCGCCAGCATGAATGGTTACCGGTTACCTCTTGCTTGCCACTTGGTTCCAATACCAGCACGAATGGCTTCCCGTAGCTACTCTGGCTGGACAGATAGGCGCCGATGCGGTATCGTATAAATGGCGGCAGGATTCATGGTGTTTGGGTCACTCCTCCGAGTCATGCCTGATGCTGAAAACGACGGACTTTTGACCAACACCAATGGCAAGCGCATCAATGCCCTCGAGCTCGGTCCACGAAAGAAAGCGTAAGTTCAAGTTGACCTTTAAGTCGATATTTTATACCATCGGTCTGACGAACTATTATAGCTGCAAGGGAGATCCGCTGGTACATCATGGTCGTCACTTCTGCCGTACCATACACGCCATGTGCAATATCCACGCTTTATTAACCCAAAGCATCATCCGTGAGGTCGAGCAAGTTGAAGCCACAGATGAGGACTTCAGTGTCGAGTTCGTAGTAGTTTTTTTTGCTTATCTGAATTCCACAGCTGACCATCCCCCAACTTGGAAGAACGTCTCATGACAGGATCTGAGGAGGATTTGGTCATTATCGCAGACTTAGTAGGTACTTCTCCCACTGTACGCGTACAGCCGTTTACTAGTAGTGACTATTTGTGTAGCTTCGCAAAGGGGCATCAGGCGCCAGGGGTGATGATACAAAGAGCCTCAAAGGTACCGTATTAGAATGGATCACGCCGAAAGGCCAGTCCCTCGATCCGCCGTTGTACCGAAACCAAAAACTTGATCGCGGATTCCACCATGAGCGCACTGGGGCACTGCTTTGCCCTGTCGACTTGGACTGGTCTAGTCAAGAGTAAGTGCTTATAGCGAGAATATTTCAAAGTACTTATGGTTCACAGTGTCAAGGATACGTTGAGGTCGGGCGAGACTGTTGTTACTGGTGATCGATGGCCTCTCTTCCTCTACGCTAATTGCGAATACGACCCAGAGGATCCCTGGAACGGTCTTCTACGGAACAGTATTCTCATCAGCGTAAATCATTAGCTTCTTATCACTGTGATTAATCACTTAAAATTATGGCTCCAGGCTTTCAAACATGTATTCACTTCCCCAAGCTCCGTCGACAAGGAGCCTAAGGCGACTCGTTCCGGTAACGCTCGTCTCCACAACATGACTCGCACCACTCGAGCTTCTGTTGCGTATATTGCCACGCAGGTGTGTTGCAGGAAGTTTAATATAAGAGACGTTTATTTTCTAATCCAAAACAACGACAGGTTCGATTTGCGCTTAGTTCGTCATCTGTATTCTCTCGTTCAGACACCGTCACGGACTCTGAGCGGTTCTACAACAGTCTGCTGGAGATCATGGACGACCCGGCGGAGAAAACAGAAGTGGAGGCTCTCTTGAATTGGTGGAATCAGTGAGTCGCGTAGCCATATTGTCACTATCATTGCTAACAAGTGCACGTGTATTTCGACAGCCGAGTGTTCCCAAGCTTTACTACAACGCTACGCCCCACATCGTCGAACTGGGCATCGACCAAAATCCGTGAGAAGCGGGCTGCGTCTGGTCAAAGGGTTCCTGCCGAGTAGATAGATACATGCTTAGTTGTATTATGTGTGACTCGGATATACAATATTATCATTGATGACCGCTCTCAGTTTAAATATTAAGATTAGATTGCAGCCAGTTCTCACAGGTGGTTGGTGCCACCAATATTTTGTGGACCAGCAAACGTCATCAGGTTCTATAATCTTGGACATTACTGAGGGTGTTTCAGCACTGGGACAGTGTGCTGCAGGCAGCTGCCTAGTGCCACCAACATTTTGTGGATCTACAAACACCATCTCATTTTATAATCTCAGCCACTGATGAGGGTATTTCACCACTGGGACAGTGTGCTGCAGGCAGTTGCCTAGTGCCACCAATATTTTGTGGACCTACAAACACCAACTTGTTTTATAATCTCTACCACTGATGGGGGTATTTCACCACTGGGACAGTGTGCTGCAGGCAGTTGCCTAGTGCCACCAATATTTTATGGGCCTACAAACATCATCAGGTTCTATAATCTTGGACAGTAATGAGGATATTCCATCACTTGGGCAGTATGCTGCAGGCAGCTGCCTAGTGCCACCAATATTTTGTGGACCTACAAACATCACCATATTATATAATCTTGGACAGTAATGAGGATATTTCATCACTTGGGCAGTATGCTGCAGGCAGCTGCCTAGTGCCACCAATATTTTGTGGATCTACAAACACCATCTCATTTTATAATCTTGGGCACTGATGAGGATATTTCTTCACTTGGGCAGTATGCTGCAGGCAGCTGCCTAGTGCCACCAATATTTTGCGGATCTACAAACACCATCTCATTTTATAATCTCGGGCACTGATGGGGGTATTTCACCACTGGGACAGTGTGCTGCAGGCAGTTGCCTAGTGCCACCAATATTTTGTGGACCTACAAACACCATCCCATTCTATAATCTTGGGCACTGATGGGAGTATTTCACGATTCAGACAGTGTGCTACAGGTGGCTGCATTGTACCATAATTCTTTCTGTGTTTGTGATATCTAGCACCTATAGCCTCTCATATAATGTTATAGATTGTTGTTCATCAGAATGATACAGATTGGATGGGTTGCACATATTCCAAAAGTAGATATGACTTTATCATTTCTTCCTCAGTTTCCTGATGTGGCCATTGGAAAAACGATCGACAGAAATCTAAAAATAGGACCCGTGTACCGTGGCCACAGAGTCCATGGTCC
>WNEZ01010432.1_pt1 | contig 14485 bp, 9 predicted proteins | sample 5400521 | NCBI WGS metagenome assembly WNEZ01 (sample SAMN13153339, study PRJNA577476) | soil metagenome | isolation source: 120 cm saprolite under Douglas fir tree site 2 hole 1 replicate 1 | place: USA:California | collected 2015-04-18
ACGTCTTCGCCGAAGGTGTGCGGAAGATGGTGCTTGCGGATAATGATTTCGGTATCCACACCGAGGTCGCCGGGGCGGCCAACAATTTCAATGACGCGGCCGGTAGGCGAAGCGCCCCCGCGCGGGTAGCGGATGAGTTCCACGTTGACGACGGCGCCATCGAGTTTGGGAATGTGCGGAAGGCGGCGTCCGCGGGGAGAGAGATCGCGAGCGGCAGGAAGAAGTTGTTCGCGAAGAGCGGGAGTGAGCTCCTCGCCGGCGAGAAGTTCGATTTCGTGCTGGACACGGGGATCGTAGGGAATGACCGAGCAGCCGCGGGAGTTGTAGCGAAACAGGCCGACGATGGAAGGATGGGCGCGGTCAAGGATACGGACGATGCGTCCTTCCGCACGGCGCGCGCCAGAGGTTCCGCTGAGGCGGGAGATTTTAGCGATGACGGTGTCGCCGTGCATAGCGTCCTCGACGAAATCGCGAGGGATGAAAAGATCGCCATCGATACTGCGCAGAGGAGAATCCGGAACGACGAAGCCATAGCCATCGTGGTGGAGAACCAGACGGCCCTTAATTTCGTCGCGAGAAGAGGAAGGGCGGGTAGCCGCGGAATCGCGCGCGGGTGAAGAGGGAGAAGGTGGTTCGGCGGCTTTGCGGGCAGAGTGAAGAATAAATTGGCCGTGAGAAGGTTCGTCAACGAGGCCGCGCTTCTCAAGAGCTAGCTCATCAAGAAATACGGGGGCGCTCTTAAGTTGAAGAAAACGAAGGATGTTATCGCTGCTTGGAGGTTGTGGACGGGGCATAAAGGGTACGCCTTCCTGAGAGTGCGGGTGGCCGACAGGGATTTTGTCACTTTTTTCAAATTCACTGTAACTTTTTTGCGGTTTGCGGGGTTTCATAGGCAAGCCAATACACGGCCGACTAGCCGCCCTCCGTCAGGCTGGTCGGCATCCCCGAAAGGGGAATACAAGGAGGCGGGAAGACCTGGCCCGCCTCCTTCTCCTTTTTGCGAGAGACATTCCTTGCTTGTGCTACTTTTTCCGCCCCACTTCTCTTGTACGGACCGCCTTCTGCCTGCCCGCCGCAGGAGGGAGGCGGTCCGCAACTTCGACCACTACTCAACCAAATCATTAGGAAACAAAAGTCGTTGAATTTCGGAAGTTGTCAGGGATGAGGGATTCGGATATCGTGCGGGATTCCGGAGTGTGGAGGGTTACGGTGAATAGGATCATTGTGCTGGCAATCTTGACGGGCGTGGCGCTTTGGTTCGCGCCGGCGGCGTTTGCGCAGATGGGTCCTGAAGAAGCGGGCACACGGGCGTGTGGAACCTGGGATTGCGATACGGAATTATTTTGACGAAACCGCGTGGCCCGGGAATTTTGCATGGGCAACTGGAATATTCGCTGGACGTGGTGCCGTTGTGGGTGATCACGCAGCGAACAAATACGGGGTATGGTGGCGGGGTGAATCCGTTCGCGTTCAAATGGATTTTCACGAAGCCGAGGAAGATAAAACCGTATTACCAGATCGAGGGCGGAACGCTGTTCACGAATACGAAAGTGCCGGAAGGGACGTCGCAAATAAATTTTACGACCAGCGCAGCGGTAGGCATGTTTGTGCTGGGGAAGAAACACAATTGGACCGCGGAAGTAAGATTCCAACATATTTCGAACGCGGGAATATCGAATCCGAATCCGGGGATCAATACGGTGCAGATGAGGATTGGGTGGGGGATGCTTAGGAAGTAAGAAAGAAGACATTAGAGAGAGTCTTGGACGCAGCGGAAGCCGATAGTGGCGGCGCGATCGCGGCTGGGGGCCATTAAAAGAAGTTTCTGGTGCTCGTCGAGGCGGTAGGCCTGAGGAAAATACCAAATGGAGCCGCGCGGCTGGTAGGAAGACCCGCCCCGAAGAATTGCAGAGCGGGTATGTTCGTCGCGAAATTCGTCGGTCCACTGCGCGACGTTTCCGGCTAAATCCAAAACACCAAACGGGCTGGCGCCTTTGGGAAAAGCATCCACGTTGGATGGCGGGCGGCGGGTGCGTCCTCGATCCGGCGGAGGAAGCGCGGTCTCGTCCCACGCGTTGCCCCAGGGATAGGCGCGCACATCGAGCGATTGCGCGGCGTATTGCCATTCCCATTCGTGCGGAAGGCGCTTGCCGGCCCAGGCGGCGAAAGCGCGAGCGTCTTCGAGAGAGACCCAGGTGGCGGGCTTGTTGGCCCAGCCTTCGGGGAAATTTCCATTGGACCAATCTTTCAGAAAATTGTGATCGTCGGCGGGGTGATACTTGGTGGCGTCCAGAAACTTTTTGAATTCGGAATTGGTGATGGGAGTGCGATCGATGAAGAATTTTTTCAGGTGCAGGCGATGATGATGGCCGCGGCGCGCGGAATTTTCCCAGGGATACTGGACGTCGACACCGGGATCGTTGCCGCCTTCGATCTCCAGTCCGTGAACGGAGAAATCGAAATCGCCTTCCGGGATGGCGACCATACCCGAGGGCGCGGAAGCCACGGGCTTGGTGGCGGAAATCTCGACGATGGTTTGCTGCACGGCGGACCAGGCACGCGAATAACTGGCGAGCGGTTTCTGGGAGCGCGCGGCCATAAACAGGAGAAGTTCGCGCAGAGCTGGAGAGGAGGAATCTTCTTCAGTGGCGAGGACGGCGGCGAAGCCCAGTCCTTCGATTGGGAAGGCGAGGATGGCTTCGTCTTTTTCAAGGCGCGGGTGGAGTTCGGCGCCGTGCCAGAGGTCGTAGAAGCGAAGGCCGCGGTGAAAAGGAATGCGAAGTTGATCGCCTTCGACGGAGAATTCGTTGCGGTTGACGATGGTCCAGAGAGTGCGGGCGGGCGCGGGAAATTTGCTGGCGAATACGCCGGATTGCAGAGTAGGCGTGTGCGGCTGCCACCCTGCGCTGACGAGATTCTCCGGGAAGGCGCGCTCGATGCGGGTGAAGCGGAGCAAGGCTTCGGCGTCGCGCGGCGCGGTCTGATACCAGAAGCCCCAAAGATTTTCGAGCGTGGCGTAACCGGCGCCGTTGAAGAAGGCGTGCTGGAGGCTGTCGGTCTTATCGCGGGTGAAGCGGTCGGTGACGTTGACCATGTGGCGCGGTTCGAGCCAGCGCGATTTGCTGACCATGGGCGTGAAGGGATAGGGGACGTCCTCCCAGGTGACCCAGTCGTTCCATTCGAGGGTGCTCCAGGCAATGGATTCATCGCGAATTTCAAATTGCGGCTCGAGTGCGAGAGGATGAGAGGCGCTGGCGGAGGCGGCGCGAAAATCGGCCGGTACGCTTTCGAGCGTGTCAAAGTTGATGCCGTCGGCACCGATCTCCTTGAGCAAGGAAGTGAGCGCGGTCCAGGGCGGAGAGGACTCCTCGCGTGTGCCGGAATCCCAGGCCAAGACGGGGAAGAAAACCTTTACGTTATGGCGGTGGAAATCGGCGACAACTTTTTTGAGTGCGGGGAGACCGCCGGGAAGATCGCGCAGCAGATCGAATTGATTACGATCGTCAACGCCGAGGTTTGGATAGACGTGCCAAAGCAGGACGGCGTCGATGGGCCCCATGCGGCTCTCGGTTTCAGAGAGGAAGCGATCGACGGTGTACTGGCGGGATTCAGGATCGTAGAGAGAGCGGTCCCAAACGAGCAGTTGGACCTGGGAAAAAATGCGCTGGGTCCAGGCGAGATCGGGGCGGCGGTATTCGAAGTCGTCATAGCGTAGATTACGGCGGCGGTCGGCGCGCCAGGATTCGAGGCCCGCGAGCCAAGAGGGCGAATCAGAAGGATCGGCGGGGCCCGCGAAGAAAACGTCGGCGGGAGCGGGAGGCATGCTGAGAAATAGGATGCCGCCGGGAGGGACAAGAGCGTGGCGGGGCTTCCATTCGTCGGAGTGAAGTGGGAGCGCAAGGGAGAAGAAGAGAATTAGGAGAAGTGGACGCAGTGAAGAGCGAGTGAGCAAGGGGGAGTCCTGAGAGAAATTTTGCGGGCTGAGTCAACTGCGCAGCGCAGAAGGAATGTAGTGCGGAGTAGGGAGTAAGTCAATTTTTGTGCGAGAGGTGGTTGACGTAAGGTCAGAAAAGAGAAGAGAGTTGGTGCCCGAAAGAGGACTCGAACCTCCACTCCCTTGCGAGAACTAGGTCCTGAACCTAGCGCGTCTGCCAATTCCGCCATTCGGGCACAGCATACATTCTACCTTGCAGCGAATCGTTTGGGCAACGGATGGGGGGGACTTTCGTCAATGGCTAGCGCCACGATCTCCAGCCCGATTCGCGCTTTGGCGGAGGAGCAGGTGGGCGTTTGAGAAGTGCCGGTAGTAGAACCCAAGCAATGGCACCGTCCAGTGGACGAATGGGGAGTAAGTTAAAGAGGGCGATACCGACGCTGAAAAAGCCAAGAATCGCAAAGAGCGCATTCATCGGCTGAAACCTCGAATACCCGAAAAGTTCCACCAAGGCAATCAGGGGAATGGCGACGACCGCTTGGGCGATTACGCCACCCCACGCGATGATGCAGCGGTCGTAATTAGAATACGGCTCGCTAAAATACGTGATGCCCCAGATAGGGTACAACTCGATGGATAAGACGGCACACCCTTTCTTTTGTGCGGCAATCATATGGCCGCATTCGTGGATGAGTATGACTCCGTAGTAGGAGAAAAGGACTACAAACGCAAGGAAAGGGTCCTCCACGGAACCGAGCAGAATGATGGCGCCAATCAAGAGCACGGACCAGTGGACCAACACCTTGACGCCACGGATCCGCATTACTTCAATCAGTCGGTTGAGCTTTGAGAAATTCATAACCATCCAGGCCCTGGCTCAGCGCTCCAGGATTTCCTTATAGGCGTTGAGCGCGACTTTCTTGGGCTGCCAATCCATCACAAAATTGGCCGTCTGCGTGGAATTGCCGACGACGGCTACCTGACCGATGCGAACCATGCCTTTTCCGCCTTCGGCGAAGACCGGGACGAACATCGCGAAATTCTGGTCCACTTCGCTTTGCGTGATTTCCACGTGCAGTTTGAATTTTCCGCCTTCCGCGGGCTGCACTTCATGTTTGAAACTGTAGCGTGGCACCTGCGTCCCGTAAACCCACTCTCGAAAGAACCAGTCCAAGTGTCCGTTGCGCTGCAGGTCCATCTGTTTGGTCATATGCTTTTCCGCGATGGATTTGAAAGACTCTGTGGAGGCGGGAGTGTCCTGATGACTTTGGATGAAATCGTGCATCATGTCGATGAACGCCTGATCGGGGTCGCCGCTTGGGTTATTGTCGGCGCGCATCAATGATCTCAGCATGGCTAGAACATAGGCGCCCTTGGAATAGGTGGCGCCCTGATAGGCTTCTTGGGAGTGAGGAGAGATGAGGCGAATTCCCAGCCAGAGCGGGCCGGCATCGTTCGGCGAAACGCCGAAATTATTTTTTTCGAGGATGCGGCGCTGCTGGCGTTCCCAGAACTGGATATAATCCTTCTGCCACTTCGGGCCCATGGCTTGCTGTAGAAACAATCCCGCGGCAAACTCCGCAAAACCTTCTGAAAGCCACTGATCGTGATAAGAAGCCCAGCCAACACTGTGGCCAAACCACTGATGGGCGACTTCGTGCGGCGTAACTTCCTGAACAAAACCCGTGAATCTGGCGTTGATTTGGCCGAATAACAGCCACCGCTGTGTGGAGTCGATATACGCGGAGATGGGCAAATAGACTAAATTGGGCCACGATTGGCCGAAACTGAAATTAGGCTGCTCAGTGATATACACATTATCGTAAGGAGCTTTGCCAAAAAAGAAGGTGCACGTCTGCATCTGGGCGCGGGCCTGATCGAGGGCGTAATTGGTCATCGCAGCAGGAGAAATACCGCTAAGCGCGCTGCTTTGATAGCGTCGCAGGCTGTCGGGTAGCTCACTCAGATAATATCCAGAGATCTCGTAATGGGTGACATTGTCCGGGAAAGTGATTTTCTGGTATTGACCGTAGTTGAAGCCCGCGACCGCGATAGGGACCGGTGTGACCCAGTGGGTGACCGCGAAACCCGCCTCGGTGTGTTGCTCCTCGAGTTTGCCGACGCTGATCAAAACATTGGAGTGAGGGACCTTGAAGGTGAGATCGTAGAGCGCCTTTTCGCCGAAGCCGTTCAGGTTGGGGTACCACGATTCACGCGCGCCGATGTAGTAGCTGCCTCCGCCTGCATCGGACAATACTTTGTCGCCGCCGTACTCCACGGTAATGGAATGGGTCTGCCCTATCGCCGGGGCCGCATCGAGTACCGCGTAGAAAGAGCCGTCTTCTTTTCTATTTTCCTGGATGAAATGAATGTCCTGGCCGTTTTGGTCGGTCACTCGCAAGACGCGCAAATTGGGGAGTAGCGCGAACTTGAGCACGCGTTCGCCCGGAACAAGCGGCTCAAACGTGATGGTGGCGCGGCTAAACACATGGGTGTTTTTCCCGATGACGGTTTCGATGTTGTAGCGCCGGGTGGCGAAGAGCCGGCGGTCTTCTTGCGCGCTGGCGGTGCGGGCCTGCAGCTCCGATTTCAAATGCTGGGAATACCAGATGCCGTCGTCCGGTTTGTCGCCGTTGTAATTGATGAGCGCCACTTCCTCCGGCGAATCGATTTGCGGAATGGCGCCGACGCGAAGGCGCACGAAAAAACGCAGATCCTTATGGGGCGAGCCGGGCATATAGGCGTTGAAAAATGGAGGGTGTTTTGGGTTATAGACGGCGGCGAGCAGATCGGCGTCCACGTTGTCGATCGATTCACTTTCGAGGAGCGCCTGGGTAAGGCCCTCGGGAACTTCGTGACGATGGCGAAGTTTTTCCTTCCAGTGCTGGAAGGCGGTGGCGACTCCGGTTGGGGTATCGGTTTTAGATCCCAGCGCCGGTTTGAGTTGCGGAAACAGGTCGGGGGTGAAACGAAAGAGCACTGTGGTGAAGTCTTCCTCAACGGTCCGGCCGCCGGCGCGCCGGACCAACTCGCTGGCATCGATGCTAGTGACGGGCTTCAGGGTGAAGTGGCCCTGGCCGAAGAAAACAGCGCCCGTCACTGAGTTGCCAATCTGGCCCAGGAGAGTGATCGTTCCGGATTTCAACTCGAAGGTTCCGACGTCCACGGGCAGCGTGAAATTTTCGCAGCGGAAGGTATCGCCAAATCCTGCGTCGCGAAGCTGGCGGTAGGCGGGGTCGGAATTGGCGTACGCCGAGCTCTTTTCCGTGACGGTGACGCTGATCTGTTGCGTGGCGATGGTCAACTTTAGAGCGAGATCGGCCGTGCCATGCACATCGACCGCGACGGTGAGATCGTCAAAGCCCTCTTTGGATACGCGGATCGAATATTTTCCGGGATTCAATTCGGCTGCGGTGAATTTACCGGATTCATCGGAACTTAGGACCAGCGGATGCACCAGATTGTCGCCGGAAATCTCGATGTGCGCTCCGGCGACGACCGCGCCGGAGGGATCTTTGACGGTGCCGGTAATTGTGTCCGCTCGCAAAGGCCCGGCGAGCAAGAGGCAGAAGAAAGCCAGGAGAGCTGCATACCGGACAAGTAGCTTGGCGAAAGACCAAAGCGTCCGCGCCGGAGGGGAGTCTAGTTTACGATTTCGATGATTCGGTTCGCAAAAATGGCCCATAGATTCCCCGAATAGTGTGACTGGTACTGATTTGAAGATATGACGATGCCGATCCACACATGGCGTTCCAGTGCAGGACCCGCCACTCGCTCTTTCACAACCCGGCACGCGGTTTCCTGGAAACGGTTTCACGGCGTGGTCGGAATCGTCCCATCATCCCCACGATTATTGCAACAGAATTTCTTATCTCCAATAATACTTAAGAGTTCAGGTACCTACCGGGACGCGTTGGATTGTTCCAAACGACGCGCGCTACACAAATAGGCGATACCTGGTCCTGCCCAAACCCAGCCAGGGGCCATTATTGGCCTCAGGTAGGGCGGGCCGGACCACTGGAAAATGCGCGGCAAAGTGGTATACTCCGCGCTGAAGACCCTTGCCTGCCGTCGAGGACAGGCACCGCGTCCTGTTTCCACTGGGAGGTCCAATGGACGCCATGGAAGCTGTATTCAAGGGGCCCCTGCTGTACCTGTTGATCGCCTGGGGAGTGATCACCCTCGTATTTCTGCTGCTGGTCATCTGGCGCAGCGTACTTTCCAGCCACGAAGACGATCACATCATCCTGGATGCTGCCGAAGAGCACATCGCCCGGGAGCAGCGTGAATTGATCAAGAAGATCGATGCGCTGGGCCGGCCGGTGCTAGCCAGCGGGATCACTTCGGGAGTTCTACTGCTGTTGCTCGCGGGAATGTTCGTGTACCACGGCTTGAAGAGTTTCTGAAGCCGCCGTAACGGGCACGAAAACGGGCAGCCGGTTCAGGGTTTCGCTGGAGGTGTTGCCTGAGGCGCAGTTTTGGCCGGCAGCGAACCGCCGCCTACCAGCGACGTGTGATTGTGCACGATGATCCAGTTGCCGTTGCGCTTTTCAAAAATCAGCGTGGTCTGACCCTGCAGGGCGCTCGGAGTCCCATCCACGACCCCGGAAAAATCCCACTGATAACAGGCCCAGGCAAAGTTTCCTGAGACACGGACGAGGGTATTGGTGCGGTCCAAACGCACCTGCTGGACGCGGGCGCGCTGAGACTGGTAGCTGGCGAGATAGCTAGTCCAGCCGATGACCGGAGGAGCCCACTGACCGTTGACGACGGTGACGTCATCGGCAATATTCTTGTGCAATTTTTCGACGTCGCCCACCTGCCAGGCTCCTAACATTTCTGAAATCTGATAATCGATGCGTTGCTCGTCCGGGAGGGGGATGACGTTGCCTGGGGCTTCGGGCAACGCGGGATCTTTCTTTTTCTTTTTGTCTTTCTGCGCGAAGGCGGATGAGGCCGACGCGAGAACAAGCGCCAGGAGAAGCAGAACGAAGAGGGAACGGCGGAAAAGTTTCATGCGGAAAAGCTCCTGGAAATATTTATCGGCAAAATCGCCGGAGGACGGACAGAGAGAGCATAACGCAGTGGGGTTGGCGAGGTGAATGCATGTGTTTAGTTGGTTTACGAGGAACAATGAAAGTAAAGAGGTCGGGACATCATCCGATTCCTGGTAGCGCCGGCTTCCAGCCGGCCTCTTCCTCTTGAAGCGCATTAAAAAGCCCAAATTAAGAGCGAAAGTCTCAGGGGTGTTGCGACGGGCTTAGGAGGTTGACGAAGAGGCGGTAGGCGCCGGGGACGCCTTCGGGGAGTTGGCGGAAGAAGGCGAGGCCAGTGTAGATGTAGAAGCCTTTGCCGAGGCGGGTGTAGACGAGGGCGCCGTTGAGTTCTTTTTCGCCGGGATCGTGCATGGAGAGTAGTGGAGTGTACTTGGAGTCGAAGTCGCTCCAGTAATAGAGGCCGCGTTCCTGGTCGCTCCAGTAATAGAGGCCGCGTTCCTGAACCCACCCCTGGAAATCGTTCGCGGTGATTTTATTGGGCCAGTTGAGCAGCGAATCATCGGGCTTGAGGAATTTCACTTCGGCGTTTTCGTCGGTGGTGCGTGGCGTGGGGCTGCCGATGGTGGCGTGATAAGGAGCGGGAAGCTGTTTGTCCCAGATGTAGTCGCGATTGTATTGCACGACGAGCGTGCCGCCGCCGGACACGTAGTCGAGGAGGCGGCGATTGGCGCTGGTGAGTTCGGGGCGGAGTTCGTAGGCGCGAACGCCTACGACTATGGCATTGAATCGAAAGAGATCGCCGAAGGTGAGCGCGTTAGCGTCGAGCATTTCGACGGAAATGCCGAGGCGCCTGAGCGCGTCAGGAATCATCTCGCCTTCAGCGGAGATGTAGCCGACGCGAAGATTGGCGGGGACGTTGATGTCGAAGGCGTGGACGATGGTTTGGGCACGCTCACTCCAGAGGATGGTGGGCATCGTAGGGAGCGGCGTAAGCGACGTCGAGAATTTTTCGTCGCCGCGTTTCGCGTAGGCGGTGATGACGTAATTGCCCGCGGAAAAATTGGCGGGCGGCGTGACCGTAAGCTTGGCGTACTGGTCGCCGACGCCATCGAAGCGAACTTCCACGGGCGCGCTGGCCTGCAAGCCGTCAGGCACATCAAGGCCGACGCTGACCGTGGCGGCCTTGGTGGAATATGAATGGACGCGGAGGAGAACATCGAACGGCTCGCGCGATTGGCCGAGGACCTCGACCACCTGACTGGGCTCGACGGCGAGCGTATACGCGGGCACTAGCCGAACGGGAACACGGGTCACGTTTGTTGACGTTGCCGCAACATGAACGACGGTTGAGGTGACGTGGTACGAATGTCCTTCGTCAGTTGGATCGCTTAGGACGGCGCTGACCAGAGGCCATGGCTCCGGGCGGAGTTGTTCCGACGCGGACGGTGGCGGTAAGGGAACATCAATCGCTACCGTGAACTTGAGTCCTTTGACTGGGTCCCCTTCGCCTGCCGCGAATTCCTTGGAGGCCCAAATCTTTGCCGGCCCTTGCACTGGGCATTTCACTTCCTGTCGGCAGTGGTACGTAACGGTGACGGCGAATGGTTCTTTCATGACTATATCACCCGTTTCCGCCGCAACATAAAACTCAAATCCGGCAGCAAGCAGCAGCGCTTGCGAGATACGTCCGACTTGAATCCGTATCGCCGTCTCTGCTGAAGGACCTAGCGAACCGTAAGAAGACACGGAATCTGGCGGCAAGAGGCTCGCAAGTGATTTTTGCGCATTCACCAGGAGTTGGGTCGCTGTTGGCCAATCCAAACTCAATGACCGTGATCGCGCTTCGAGCAAAGTTGCGTCAACGTTTTTCAGTTTTTCGCACCATTCCTCATGAGCCTTGCAGGTTTTTCCGTTCTCGGGACCCAAGAGTTCGGTGAGGCGACTTGCCAGAGAGTGTGGATCGAGTTTGCTGCCATCCTCGGGGATCAAGGCGACGGGTCTGCGGAGGAATGCGGAACCGAGAAAGGCCGAGATGCCTTGGGTGCGGTGATTGCTGAAAGCGTCGATGCCGATTTCGCGCCAGGATTTTCCGTAAAGAGGAGAGACTTCGTCGACCGGCAAAACGTAGCCCTTGGGATTCTCGTTGCCCCGTTCGACATCGAGAATCGGGACGCTCGTGCCGGCGGCGTCCCAAGCGGGGAGGTTCGGATTGAGAAGAAATTTGGGATCGCCGGCTAGCTTGACGGCTTTAGGGGTCCAGAGGCCCGCGGTCTGGTGGTGGCCGTGGCCGGTGTGGACTCCGCCGAAGTGGTTGATGACGATGTTGGGGCGGAAGGCACGAATGACGCGGACCATGTCTTCGAGGACCTGATCGCCCCAGATTTTTTCGGTTTCTTCGGGAGTTTTGGAGTAGCCGAAATCTTTCGCGCGGGTGAAGTAGAGTTTGACGCCGTACCCGCGAGTGGCTGCGAGAAGTTCCTGGGTGCGGATGAGGCCGAGTTGAGGAGCTTGCTCGGGGCCGAGCGCGTTCTGGCCGCCTTCGCCACGGGTGAGGGAGAGCAGCGCGACATCGGCATGGAGACCGCGCGCGAGATAAGTCAACACCGAGGCGCTCTCGTCGTCGGGGTGCGCGGTGATGTACAGGATGCGGGTGGTGACGCGCGCGGAGTCGATGGCTTCGATGGTTTCGGGAAGGCCGGGCCCGGTGCCGGGTGCGGGAGGAAATTGCGCGGCGGCGTGCGGCGCGGCAAAAGCGATGGCGAGCGCGGCGAGGAGAAGGGCCCTAAGATGGTTCACGCAACCTCCAGAAAACGTGTTGCCGGAAAGTCCGGCGGAAGAATTCTAACGCCGTGCTGGGCCAGGCTAAAGCCCGGCGCCTACAAAGAGCACGTACAAAGAGAAATGCGGGAGAAGGCCGCGGCGTTACATCCTTATGCACCTATACGGACTCGGACGGAGCCACGGCCGGTTCGCCGAATGGCCATTGTCGCATTTCGCGGGCGCGGATCAAAAAAGCGCAGGCCCCCAGCGCGATTTCGAGGATGCCCCATTTGCGCGCGGGCCCGGTCTGCCAGAAAAGCCAGCCCCAGCCAAACATGGTGAGCACGGCAGGCACGGGATAAAGCCACATCTTGAAGGGTAATTTTTCGCTGCCCAAGCGGCGGCGCAGGAGCATGACGCCGACGGCCTGCCCGATGAACTGGACGATGAGGCGCATGGCCAGGATGCCGGCGATGGCGGTCTCGAGTTTGAGAATGATGCTGAAGAGAAAGGCGAGCGCGCCGAGAGTGAGCAGCGAGATGTGCGGGAAATGTTTGGTGGGATGAATTTTGCCGAACACCGAGAAGAAATTGCCGTCGAGTGCGGCGGAATAGGGAACGCGCGAATAGCCGAGCAACAGGGAAAAAACCGAAGCCAGGGCGATCCACAGAACCATCCAAGTGACGAAGTGAGCCGCGCCGGGTCCATAAAGTTTCTCGACGAACAGGCTGGCGATGAAAGGAGAGTTTTGCGCGACGCGCCAGGGAACCACCCCCAAAAGGCTGGTCTGCATGGCCAGATAGAGCGCTGTGATACCGAAGACAGAAAGAAAAATTCCACGCGGAATATTTTTTTCAGGGTCGCGTATTTCGCCGCCGAGATGGCAGATGTTGTAGTAGCCCCAATAACTGTAGACGGTGTTGATCATGGCGGCGCCAAGCCCGGCGAAAAGTATCGAAGGCGAGTGAAACGTATTGGGTGGAAAATCGAACGCCAGCTTGGGATCAAAGTGGCGGACGCCGCCCCAGATAAGCCAGAGCATGGTGGAGACCACGCCAACCCAGAGGAGAACTGAGATTTTCCCGATGGTCTGGATTTTGCGGTAGAGAAGAACGACGAGAAAAAGAACCAGACCACCAGAGATGCATTTGGCCTGGAGGGTGGTAAGCGGATGAAGGTAGCCGGCGTAGCGCGCGAAGCCGATGGAGGCGGAAGCCACCGAGAGCGGCGCCTGGACAAAAGTTTGCCAGACGAAGAGGAAGGACATGAGGCGTCCCCACTTGCCGGGGCCGTAGGCTTCGCGAAGAAAAACGTAAGTGCCGCCGGCTTTGGGCATCGCGGCGCCGAGTTCGGACCAGACGAATCCATCCAGTGTCGCGAGAAGCGCACCGGCAAGCCATGCGATCAGGGCTTGCGGGCCGCCCATGGCTTTGATGACTAGAGAACTGACGACAAAGGGGCCGATGCCGACGATCTCAATCATGTTGAGGGCAACGGCTTCTTTCAAGCCGAGGCCGCGCTCGAGGGAAGGAGCCGCAGCGGCTTGAGGCGTGGTTGCGCTCATGTGTTTGGAGAATAGCAGATGGGTGAAGGGGCGTGGAACGGAACTGGGAAATCGAATTGCAGAGACAGAAGTACGCTAAACAAAAAACGGCGCTTCCGAAGGAAGGTGGACGAACTGTAGATCAGCCATGAAATGCCAAAACCAGGAAGCGGCGTAAAGCCGGCGCAGCAGCAGTTTATGAACCTCTATTTTGCTTTGGGGCACAGGTGTATGCCTCCGAGGATGCGGCCTGCTGCAGAGGGATATACTTCGGGGCAGGCTGTCATGCAGTTCCTCTTCACAGCCTGGCGGAGCCCGTGAAAGCTGACGGGCTGCGTGCTGCAATTTCCCCTTTCCCAGAAAGGCCGCGCAAAGGTTGGCGCGAAGCACGGAACGCCGACAGGGCGATTCCGCAAATCCATGTTTCAAACGGCTGCAAACGAAAGTCCGTGGCGGAAAAGCTTTTCCGCGGAGGCAACGCGCACTGGAGTGTTCCTGCTGTTGCTGATGACATGCGGGGTCTGGCTGTTTTCCCACACTCTGTTTTCGGAGAATTTTCTGCCGCACCAATTCTGTTTCGGCGGGGATCAGAGATTGGTGTGGACCAACGCGGTTTCGGATCTATTGATCGGGATTTCGTATGTGCTGATTTCGACGACGCTGGTGTGGCTGGTATATCGAGCGGGGAAACGAATTCCATACTCACCGATGTTCTGGGCGTTCGGGCTGTTCATCGTGAGCTGCGGCGCGACCCATTTTCTGGAAATCGTGACACTGTGGAGGCCGCTTTACTGGCTGGCGGCGGCAACCAAGGTGATTACCGCGCTCGCTTCCGCCGGCACCTGCGTAGTGCTCATCTATTTTGCAAGCGACATTTTGAAATTCGTCATGGAGCAACAGGACATTGCGGTTCTTCGCGGCAATGAACGCTTCCATTCCCTTGTGCAAGCCGCGCCGATGGCCGTTATCGGAGCCGATCGTGAGGCGCGCATCACATCCTGGAACCCGTTCGCGAAAAAGATTTTCGGGTGGGACCAGGAGGAGGTGCTCGGAAAGCATACGAACCTGGTACCGCCGGAACTGGACGAGGAGCAAAAGTCTCTGCGCGAACGAACATTGCTGGGCCAAATCACAACCGCCTATGAGACGGTGCGGCTGGACCGCAATGGAAAGGGCATTGCCGTGAGCATTTCGGTCGCGCCCCTTTACGGCGAGGAAGGCGGACTAACCGAGGTCATGAGCGTTATCGAG
>WNEZ01004353.1_pt1 | contig 14483 bp, 9 predicted proteins | sample 5400521 | NCBI WGS metagenome assembly WNEZ01 (sample SAMN13153339, study PRJNA577476) | soil metagenome | isolation source: 120 cm saprolite under Douglas fir tree site 2 hole 1 replicate 1 | place: USA:California | collected 2015-04-18
CAGCGGAGCCGTGAAATAAAACGTCGTTCCCTTCCCCAGGACGCTATCGAAATCGATGCAGCCACCGTGTTGCTCTACTATCAGCCTTGCAATTGTCAAGCCCAAGCCATAGCCACCTACTCTTGATTGCGAACCGTGATTCGACTGGTAGAAACGCTCGAAGACGTGTGGACGATCCTCGATAGGGATGCCGTCTCCGGTATCCGATACGGTGATCATCGCAAAACACTCATTGTATGGAAGAGCACGAATCATCACTGTGCCGCCAGGCGGAGTAAATTTGATGGCGTTGATGAGCAGGTTGTTGAGAACCTGTTTCATACGCTGAGGATCAATATAGAGCCATGGTGCAGAGGGTGAGACGTCCGCTTTCAGCTCCACCTCCGCTTTGCGTGCCTGGATTTGCAGGTTACTGACAACCTGTCTCACTAACACAAACGAATTTACCTCTTCCTGCTTGATCTCAAACTGTCCAGAGTCTGAGCGCGTTATGAGCAGAATGTCTTCGACGATGGAGATGAGTTGTTGGACGCCTTCCTGAGCATAGCCAAGATACTTCTTTTGCTCCTCCGTCAACTCGCCCATATGCCCCTGGAGCAGCAAATCAACGAAGCCATGCACAGAGTTCAGCGGCGTCCTGAGTTCGTGTGAGACCATCGAGACAAAATTTGCACGTACGCGGTTGGCCGCCGTAAGTGTAGATACATCGCGGGCAGTAAAGACGACGCAGGGATCTTCGCCAAGATCAACAGGGGTGACGTTGACAGAAACTTCGCAGGAGCGGCCTGGCTCCGCACCAATAATTAATTCTTCGTTGGGCAATGATTTCTTCTGTTGGAGCACGCGTACAAGAGGACAGCTCGATGTCCCGCAGAGTTGGATCTTGTTCAGATTTTGACACTTGAGTACCTCTGTGCAGCGACGTCCGATGGCATCTTCAGCCACCCAGCCAAGGGTAGTCGTGACCGCAGGGTTAATACCCAGGATCTGAAAATGCTGATCGAGCACAATCATTGCATCAGAGGTGGTGTCGACTAATTCCGTCAGGTACTGGAATATTTTCTTTGCCTCCCCCCTTGTAGGACCCCCGATTTAAGTTGGATTAGACCGACTGCCGCAGCAGGTCGGTCTAATCCAAGAGAGCCTCTTTGATGATCCTGGGTGCCGCAGCAGCCCAGGATCATCAAACTATTTATCGTGGGTCCCGATAAACTTATAACCACTGCCACGTATAGCTGTAATATGCTGTGGGTGCTCTGGATCTACTTCCAGCTTCACACGCAAACGGCGTATGTAGACATCGACGCTATTGCTGCTGCAATCTTCATCATCCCAAACTTCCGCGAAAATGCGGTCGCGCTTGACAACCTGACCGGCCGATGCCATCAGCACTCGCAGGACCCGCATCTCCTTAGGGGTAAGCGAGATGGTTGTACGATCAGGCTTCACTACCTTCAATTCTGCTGGCAGAAGTTCAAACTGACCACTGCGTATGCTCTGATCTCCTTTATCGGTATTCTTCTTGACACGACGCATGACGGCTTGCGTTCGCGCCACCAATTCTTGATAGTTAAAGGGTTTACAAATATAATCATCTGCTCCGATGGTGAACGCCTGGAGTTTATCTTCGATGGCATCCCTTGCTGTCATAAAAATAATGGGTATTTCGTATCCCGCGGATCGCAGCTTCTTTGAGAACTCAAAGCCGTTCTGGTAGGGCATGCCTATATCAAGAATAAGCAAGTCGGGTTCTTGTTTGAGGATCAAGTGCATTGCGCCATGTGGGTTATCAATTGTTTCGACTTCATAGCCTTCTTTGCTAAGTGCAAATTGCACCATGGCACTGGTAAATCGGTCATCTTCGACAACAAGAATATACACGATTTTTCCCCTTTTTATTGACGTGCTCGATAAATCGGCCTCCTACGGAGGGGCTCGATAAATCGGCCCGCTACACGGCAACCTGGATGGTGTGTAGAGTGCGGATTTATCCAGCACGTCTTGTTGTGGACGACTATCAACATGGTAAAGGGTCTGCCTATCTACCTGCCACTGGCAGGATTCCCGGTTTGTCTAAACGGTTGCGTGCGTTATAGTACAGCTATTGCCCGGTAGTGTCAAGAGTGTATCCATATTATCCCTTTCATGTATAGGACGTAGGGACCCGATTTATCGCGTCCGCGGGGTGGGGGAGACACATCGATGGCCCCACCAGTCCACCCCTGGGCGCGATAAATCGGGCCCCTACGCCCTCACTTTCTCCAGGTAGACCATCAGGATGGCTATGTCTGCTGGAGTGACGCCTTCTACACGTGACGCCTGCCCGACTGTGCGCGGGCGGGTGCGCGTCAGCTTCTGACGGGCTTCGGTGCGGAGATGCTGTATAGCCTGGTAGTCAAGCGTTTCGGGGATGTGTTGCTCTTCTACCCGCTGCGTGCGGTGAACCAGTTGCTGCTGCTTGCGTATATATCCTTCATACTTCACTTGCAATTCGACCTCTTCGGCCGTGGAACTCTATCGTGCGCGATGAGGTAAACATGACAGTATCGATGTGGGAAAGCGCACGTTGGATGCTCTCACGCTTTTGCACAATGTCGGCATAACGTGCATCATCGATTAAGCCAAACCTATAAGCGTAGTCGCTCAAACGCAGGTCGGCACTCTCCGGTCGCAGCAGGAGGCGATATTCGGCGCGTGAGGTGTGCAGGCGGTATGGTTCACTCATGGGCCGTGTGACCAGGTCATCAATCAGTACGCCGATGTAGGCCTCGTGACGCTTCAGCACAAAGCCAGGCTCGCCTTTGGCGTGCAAGGCAGCATTGATGCCTGCCATGATGCCCTGTGCTGCCGCCTCTTCGTAACCAGAGGTGCCATTGATCTGACCGGCAAGGAAGAGGCCCGAGGTGGGTTTTGTCTCTAATGTGGGAAACAACTGTTCTGGCGGCACGTAATCATATTCAACGGCATAGCCCACACGCATCATTTCCACGTGCTCCAACGCGGGGATACTGCGCAGCATGGCGAACTGCACATCCTCCGGCAAGCTGGTATTCATGCCTTGCACATAGACCTCGCTTGTGCGCCAGCCTTCCGGCTCCAGGAAGATCTGATGTGTGCTCTTGTCGGCAAAACGCACAACCTTATCCTCGATAGAGGGACAATAACGAGGACCGATACCTTTGATGACGCCGGTGTAGAGCGGCGAACGGTGCAGGTTATTGCGAATGACCTGGTGGGTGCGTTCGTTGGTATGCACGAGATAACAGGGCAATTGCGGTCGCCATCCTTGCAGGTCTTCTGCGGTGACGGGATAAATGGGGTTAGGTTTGCCACCGGGGAGTTGTACATCTTCGCGTGCAGAGGTATCCTGGGAGAAGTAGAGCGGGGCACGACTGCCGGGTTGTGGTTCTGTCTTGCTGAAATCGATGGTACGGGCATCGATGCGCGGTGGTGTGCCAGTCTTAAAGCGGCGCACTTCCAGTCCGAGTGCCTGTAGCGAGTCGGAGACGCCCAGAGCAGGGCCTTCGCCTGCGCGACCGCCCGGCTGCGTTTTTTCACCCACCACAAGACGACCGTTGATGAATGTGCCGGTCGTGAGCACGACTGCCTTTGCCTCGTACTGCCAGCCATTATTCGTCACAACACCTGTGATGATACGACGTCCATCTGCACCGGCATGACCGAGTAGGCCCGTAATGTTTGCCTGCTTCAACTCCAGGTTCGGCTGGCCTTCTAGCGCAAACTTCATGGCAAGGCGATAGGCTTGTTTGTCGCATTGAGCGCGCAGAGCCTGCACCGCCGGGCCTTTGCTGGTGTTGAGCATGCGAATCTGAATGAAGGTACGGTCGGTGTTGCGACCAATCTCGCCGCCCAGCGCATCAATTTCTTTGATGAGGTGTCCCTTCGCGGGACCACCCATCGAAGGGTTGCAGGGCATGAGGGCGATGCTGTCCAGGTTCATAGTCAATAAGAGCGTTTTGCGCCCCATACGTGCGCTGGCCAGCGCAGCTTCGCATCCCGCGTGACCTGCGCCAACGACGATCACATCGTACTTTCCCCGCATAATCTCTTCTGGGGGAGTACTCTTATCCTCTGTTCCGTTACTCATCAGACCTCCGCCTCTTTCCTTTGTTGGGGCAGGGGGTCGGGTGGCCTCCCTTGCCAGACTTCTTCCGTCCCTCGTGCTTGACCAAAAAGGCGCGCCAGGCCACCCAGGTCAAGGATCGACAGTCCTTGACTCGCGCTCCTTGTGTCAGCCGCTTATTGGTTTGGTACTCGTGCAAGCTGATCGTCTGTTTCTTGCGGTCAAAGCCGCCCACCGAGGCCCTCCCATACTTGGGGTGCGAGACGAGCGTCCCTCGCTTGAGACCCAGGGAGCGCGTGCCCCCATAGGGCTTGCGGATTCCCCCTGATGATGCTTGCAGCAGATGCAGTTGCCGCCGATGCAAGCGGGCCGGCACCACATACCAGAGCCGCTGACAGGTGGGCTTTTCCGCACCACTGACCGATGCTGCCAGCACCCAACTGTCTACCGCATGCGAGTCGAAGGACTGCTTGGACTTGCTCTTGGTTTTCTTGAGCCCGAACTGGTCTCGCAGCTCTTTGGTCTGCCAGCCTTCCCGTGTGTGCACCTCGAGTCCTATCTCGCGCAAGAGCCAGTAGAGGTGCTCTTTGCCGACTTGCACAGGGCTGAAGGCCGCATTCCACTTGCGTCTTGCACCTCTTCGGGTGACGGCTTGCACATCCTCCACCACCACAACGGAGAGCGGCAGGATCGTGTGCAACTGCGCCACGATGCGTGCCTTGGCCTCCCAGCGGCTCCGTGTGGATGGGGGGAGCCGCTCTTTACGGTTCAGACGATTGTCGAAGCGCTTAGGTCTGCGCCACTTGCGAAACCGACGAGCACGTCGCATCGTTCTGCGCGTTTCGACGGCCTCTTTGACGTGATCAGGCGCCTCGACCATCAGGTTCGTGACGGTGTCCCTCGTTCCAACCACGCTGAAGCCTTCAAACGTGCTCCCAGGATCAACGCCTACCACGAGCGGCTGATTGTCCGGCTCTTGCTCGTAGCAGAGTTGGACGTAGAACAGGCCAAGCTTGTTGCGTTTCGGTTTGGCTTTGCCCGACTTGAACAAGTGACGAGCTTTGGCGGGGGTACATGGCATGAGCGGTATCCCGCGGGTATCGACAACTGGTATTCTCAAGGGATTTCCCTTCTCCAGGTCAAGCCTGGGTTGATAAGACCCTTCGTGACTGCAAGAGGGGCTTAGCTATCGTGCCCATTGATAGCATCAGCTTCGGCGTGGCTAGGAGTGGTCCGAGTTAGGGTGGCGCTCGGACATCCTTGTAGCCCCTCTCGCTGCTGCTTCTCAAGCGAGAAGCCCCCTAGTCAGGAGCTTGATCGGTGCGCTAGCCGTTTCGCAAGCCCATCCCCTACAAGGGGATGGGTCCCTGACCTGCGACATGTTGTGCCTATTTCTTCTGAACCAACCTACTTACGCCGTGACGTTGTCATCTCCGAGAGGGAGTGTCACGTCTTCATACACAGCAGCTATCGGAAAACGCACCCCGAGACTGGCCAATTCAACGTCATCTCCTGATCTAAAGACATGAAAGCTCCATAAATCATTTCTTGCTCGTCGACAGACCTCGACCGCCTGGTATTCTGTGTTGACCATTACATACTCCTGAATCGTTGGGCATTCCCGATAGTACATGAACTTTCTCCCGCGATTATAGTCCTCTGTACTCGGGGAAAGCACTTCGACAACCAGGTGTGGATACTGAATAACATCAACTCGTCCTCGGTCTCTCCCGTCACAACTCACTGTTACATCTGGAATCACGTAGCGTGTCGCGGAGAGGCGCACACGTGCATCTGAAGAAAACACACGACAGGAACTGCCACGCAGTAAGCCCAGCAGGGTGCTGGCTATATTCAGGCTAATCGTGGCATGGTCGAGCGTTCCTCCAGCCATCATGGTCACATGTCCATCGATGTACTCATAGCGCGTCTCGGTACTGTTCCGGTCCAACGCAAGATATTCTTCAACACTCATGGTGAGCCGATTTGGTGAAGCAGTCATCTCTCCTCCTTATGAGTCTCTGGCTCAGACGCTGGCAGGTGCTGCACCAGTTCCTGCTGTCTATAGCCTAGCACATCACTCTCATGACGTCTAGTAGATAATCTTATAGGTGGGGAGAGGGTGTATGAAAAAGTTGTAGATAATCACCGACCGTGTGGCCTCCCCCGCCCCGCGGACGCGATAAATCGGGTCCCTACGCAAAAATCATACGCACACCCGTGGGGAGATAGACCCTCGACAGGCTTTTGCTGATATGCTACACTGCTCATAGACTGAGATGAGGTTTAAGAAGTGCAAGAGAAGATTCCATGGAACAGCCAGCTCTACTCAATATCACACGTAAGGACAATATATATCGTTTTCGCCTGGATCTGCCCGATGGCCCAGCTCCCGCCGGCCAGGAGTATGTGACGGACCTCAATCCCGAGATGCGTGAACGGTTGCGGCGCGCTTTGCAGGCAGCGGCACAGCAAATGCAAGCATCGGCGCTGACGGAGGTGAGAAGTCAAACGACAAAGCTGAGCGTAGTAAACGATTCCCTGCAGACGTTAGGACGCTTCCTCTTTGATACGCTGCTGCCTTCACCCATCCAGGAAGCCCTACGCCGCCTGGACACTCCGCTTATCCTCAGTACGAATACGCCCGATATCCCCTGGGAACTACTGTTCGATGGGGGGCAGAAGACTGGACGCTACCTCTGCCGGAATCTGAGTGTTGGACGCCGGGTGAGCACGGTGCCAGACAAGACGCAGCGTGTCCCGGCGCAGGATCGTTTGCAACGCAAGGGTGGGCGACGAGAACCGCAGGGTCTTTCCGTGTTATTTCTCGTCAATCCTACAGGTGAACGTCCCCGGGCGGAAGAGGAGGTTGCGGCTCTTTGTACGATGCTGCCCGAGTCGGTATCGCGTATCATTCTTTATCGTCAGCAGGCCAACCCCTTAGAGATGCGTATGCGTATCAATGCGGACACCCCACAGGTGGTGCATTACGCAGGGCCATCACCGGCAGGCGATGGCACGTTAACATTGGCGGGGAGTTCGCGTTTAGATGAGAGCATCGCTGAACAATTATTGCAGGTCTTACCGCGGCGTCCACTTGTTTTTCTGAGCCATCACGAAGGTGAGCGCCAGCAGGGACGGAATGGGAATGTGTCGCTGAGTCAGCAGGAGCGGGATGAGCTGATGGAGCAGGTGGCGGGTAAGCTGATGGCGGCAGGCGCTGGGGCGGTAGTCACGATGCGCTGGCCTGTGAATATGCTGCGCGTGCAGGAATTGGTGGTGCTATTCTACCAGGAGGTGGCGGAAGGCGTGTCGCTGGGTGAATCGCTGCGCCATGCGCGTTCGATGATGGCTCAGCGTCATCCAGACGACATCTCATGTATGGCATATGTGCTTTATGGGGACCCAACCCAGCGGCTGGCAGCAAGTTCTCCTACGGGGAAGGATCGGAGCGCTGAAGGGGAGTCTGGTCTCTTCGATGAAAGTCAACTGATCCCCCCAATCTCAGCTTCTGCCGGTGGACTTGATCGCCGCTTTTTGCAAGAAGTGCTGGCTATCGCGTTGATGGAGGCGCGGCGCATGCGTAAAGACTACCTGGGGACGCCGCACCTGTTCATCGCTCTGACGAAGTTGGATGGCGGGTGTACGCAGGAGGCGCTGCGCAGCTTGAATTTTTCGCCCAAACAGGTGCGCGATGTAATTCGCCTCGCACTCGGCTCTGGTAAGGCGAATAGTGAGACGCCAATTCTGCCAACACGTCGCTGTAAAGAGATTTTGCAAACCGCGGAACGCAACGCGTTGAATTCAAGCGCAAGCTTAATAGATGAGCGTTCTATAGCGCAGGCGGTTCTGAGCGAAGGCGATGGGGTGACGCACGAACTGCTCACAAAACTGGGCATTAATCCGGCTCAACTGATTGAACTGATCCTGATGAGTAATGCACATGCCCTGCTTGAACTGGTGCCTTCGATAGGTGCGAATCCAGGGACAGCGCCAATGGAACTTCCAGTTGGTGTGATCCAGGAGGGAGCATCCAAAGGGGGTACTTCACTGCTAGATCGCCTGGGACGTGATCTGACCCGGCAGGCCAGTATGGGGCAACTGACGCCACTAATTGGACGTGAGAAGGAAATACGCCAGCTCATGCAGACCTTGATGCTCAAGGATCGTAATAATCCCATCCTGATTGGCGATTCAGGCGTGGGCAAAACAACGATCGTCGCTGGGCTGGCTCAACGCATTGTCGATGGGACAGTTCCCGTCGAGCTGCGCGGGAAGCGCTTGATCGAGTTGTCCGCCAGTACGCTGGTAGCCGGTACGAAGTATCGTGGTGAATTTGAAGAACGGCTCCTGAAAGTGTTGGAAGAGGCGGAAGGCAGTGGTAATATCATTCTGTTCATCGATGAGATGCACCTGCTGATCGGTACCGGGCGCGCCGCCGATGGAAGTATTGACGCGGCGGGTATTCTCAAGCCGGCGCTTGCCGGTGGCCGATTGCGCTGCATCGGTGCCACGACGCCACAGGAGTATCGTGCGATTGAGAAGGATGCGGCGATGGAGCGCCGCCTGCGCCCGGTCATGATCGAGGAGCCTTCGTCGGAGGAAGCGCTAGAGATTCTATCAGGCATGCGTGACCTGTATGAGCAGCATCACCATGTGACTATCACCAAGGAAGCATTGTACGCGTCGGTGCATCTCTCTGTGCAATACCTGCCAAACCTGCGTCTTCCCGACAAAGCCTGTAGTGTGCTGGATGAGGCGTGTTCGCAGGCGCGTGTGTTCTCGCTGGAGGATAGGCCACAAAAGGGAGATGATGGGTTGGACGATGATGAGATGGAGGAACAAACAGTGATTACTGCTGCGATGATTGCGGAAGTAATTTCGAACCGGACGGGGATTCCTGTGCGTGCACCGGGTCGCGAGGAGCGAGACCGCTTGTTGAACCTGGAGGGGTTGCTCGAATTGCGGGTGATTGGCCAGGATGAGGCCGTCAGTCGAGTGGCGCAGGCAATTCAGGTAGCTCGCGCAGGCTTGAAGCCACGCAATCGGCCGGCAGGGGTGTTTCTTTTCCTGGGGCCGACCGGTGTGGGGAAAACGGAACTGGCCCGCGCATTGGCGGCTGAGGTATTCGGCTCTGACGAACATTTGATCCGTGTCGATATGTCAGAGTACATGGAGAAGCACTCCGTCTCGCGTATGGTCGGTGCCCCACCTGGCTATATTGGGCACGATCAAGAGGGTCAACTCACGGGCAAACTGCGTCGCCGTCCTCATTGCGTTGTGCTGCTGGATGAGGTGGAGAAGGCTCATCCCGAGGTGTTTGATCTTTTCTTGCAAGTCTTCGATGCCGGTCGCCTGACAGATGCCCAGGGGCATACTGTTGATGCTCAACATGCTATCTGGATTATGACTTCCAATGTGGGCACGGATATGTTGGGGCGCTCGATGCCCAGTGGGTTCCGCGCAAGTCTGAAGGGAACCGCTGAAGAGATGCAACGTGAACGTTTATTGGAACGCTTGCGTCAGACGTTCCGCCCCGAGTTCCTCAATCGTGTCGATGAAGTGGTGATCTTCCAACCGCTAGGGCCAGAACAAGCTCTGGCCATTACTCGCCTGCAGATGAACGAGTTGGCAGCTCGTTTGCTGGAACAAGGATTGACGTTACACGCTGATGATAGTGTCATAGAACTCCTCTGTAAAGCAGGCTTTAGCGAGACCCAGGGCGCACGGCCTTTGCGCCGTACCATTGAGCGGCTGTTGACGGTGCCGCTGAGTCTGCGTATTCTGCTGGCGAACATTCCTGAACATGGTGAGGTGCGGGTACATGCTGTGGACGGTAAATTGGATATCGATATCAGGGATGCGACGCAGGTAGCGGTGGAGGAGAATATAGAGGTGGATGCGTAGGTCGTCGAGTGCCTTTGCATAAGACGCACCTATCCATTATAATTATGTCAGGTAAATATTAAGAACATTCACAGACGCTCTAGAAAATGTACTGGAACCCTGTCTGGGGGATAGGTAACCCCTTGCGGGTACCAGGATCGAGCAACATATCGCTGCTAGGGGAGCCGATTGGCTGAGAGGCAGGCGCAACGGGCGTGCTGCTGACCCTATGAACCTGATCTGGGTAATACCAGCGGAGGGAAGCGGCAACCGAACGCCAAGTTTTTCATAGGCATGCAGGCCGCAATCCTCCATATCAGGGTTGCGGCCTTTTGCATGCTCGGAACGTGCCTGAGCGGAGGTAAAAGACATGGACGCTCCAAAGCTGCTGGTGCAGGGAGTTAGCAAGGCGTTTCGTGATGGGCGGCGCTCTCTGGAGGTAATCGCATCAATTGACTTGACGGTGGCGGTTGGTGAATTTGTCTCGGTGATCGGACCGAGTGGCTGTGGGAAGAGCACGCTCTTTAACATCGTAGCGGGCGTGGAAAAAGCGAGTTCGGGGCTGATCGCCATTGATGGTGAAGCTGGTGGAGCACGTGCAGGCAAGTCTGGCTATATGCTCCAGCAACCACTGCTACTGCCGTGGAGAACTGTCGAAGAGAACGTCATGCTGGGGTTGGATGTGCGCCGCGTGCCACGTAAAAAGGCGCAGCACGAGGCGCGCGAATTGCTCAAGCGTTTTGGGCTGGCGGATTTTGCCCAACACTATCCGGCGACTCTCTCGGGAGGCATGCGCCAGCGCGTCGCCTTACTGCGTACTGTGCTCTTCAATCGCACGTTTCTTTTGTTGGATGAACCCTTTGGCGCGTTGGATGCCCTCACACGCCTCTCATCACAGATGTGGCTGCTTGATGTGTGGCAGGAGTTCCACGCGAGCGTGCTCTTTATTACCCATGATGTGCGAGAGGCAATTTTCTTATCTGACCGCATCTACGTGCTCAGTGCCCGTCCGGCGAGAGTATTGCGTATTGTAGAGGTTGATTTGCCGCGCCCACGCCGCCCAGAACAGCTCGCGTTGGAGCAGTCTGTGAAGTTGGAGCAAGAGTTGGTGGCTCTGCTTCTGAAGGAGCAACAGCTATGAAACTGCGTTGGATAGCAGGCTATGGCCCTGCTTTTGTACTGGCAGTCACGCTGCTGGCCTGCTGGGAACTCTATGTCCGCTCGGGCCAGATAAGCCCGACGGTACTGCCGACACCGATAGGCATTGTCCAGGCGTTGTTTGACAATTGGGATGTTATCTCCGGTCACACGCTGCAAACATTGCTGGAGACAGTATTGGGCATGGCAGCGGCGACGCTGCTGGGTCTGCTCCTGGCTATCATGCTCGATGTGTCACCGTGGATGCGCCGCGCCATCTACCCGCTGCTGGTGACCTCACAGACCATTCCGATGATAGCCCTGGCCCCGTTATTGCTAATCTGGTTTGGCTTTGACCTGGGGCCGAAAGTGCTTGTGGTCACGTTATATTGTTTCTTTCCTATAGCCGTGGCATGCGCTGATGGCCTGGCTAGTGCTGAACCTGAGTTGCTCAAACTGTTGCACAGTATGCGTGCCTCGCGCTGGCAAGTACTGTGGTTGGTACGTCTACCGGGGGCTATGCCCGCCTTTTTCTCTGGTCTGCGTATCGCTGCGACTTATAGCGTGACCGGAGCGATCTTTGGTGAGTATGTGGGAGCATACCAGGGGCTGGGTATCTATATGCAAACTTCGGCGAACTCACATGCTATTGTGCTGGTCTTTGCTGCGATCCTGGTCACTGCCGTACTGAGTCTCTTGCTCTTTGGCCTTGTGTCGGTTATTGAACGTATTGCGCTGCCATGGTATCACGGCACTCATGCTTTGTGGCAACGTGGGTAGGTTTTATGGAGGCACGGTCAGTGTTCCCGTAGGGGCGGTGCGGGGAAGAGTGGGATACCTGTCCCCCAGACAGGGTGCCCTTGTGCTGCGAAGCATCGCCGAAGGCGCTTGCCCGATTAATCAAACGAAAGAAGGAGGTTATGATGAACGCTCGCACACGACTTCTCGTAAGTATTGGCATACCTGTAGTGCTTATCATCTTGATCGTAGGAACATTTTTGTTGTATCAGCGTTCGACAACCACGGTGCCAACTACTACCCATGGACCGCAGAAGCTGACGACGATGACGCTGGCGCTGGACTGGACGCCCAACACGAACCATACTGGTATCTACGTTGCACTGGCGAAGGGATGGTATCGCGCTGAGGGGATTGACCTCAGACTATTGCCCTACTCGTCCAGTGTCTCGCCGGATGTGTTAGTAAGTAGCGGTAAGGCTGATGTTGGTATCAGTGCCACGGAGGGAGTGGTGTCCGATGCAGCAATAGGGCAGCCGGTGGTCTCTATCGCTGCCATCATTCAGCACAATACGTCGGCGCTCGTCACGCTGGCAAGTTCTGGGCTGACGCGACCTCGTATGCTGGATGGCAAAATTTATGGTGCGTTTGGCGCGCCATATGAGAATGCGGTGGTAGGCGAGATCATCAAGCGAGACGGCGGCAAAGGCGTGTTCAAGAGTGTGACGCTCACTGTTGACGCGATGCAGGCGCTAGAGTCCCATCGCATTGATTTTGTGTGGGTTTTTGAGGGTTGGGAGGTGATCCAGGCACAGCAACGGATGGGCGTCAAGTTGAATGTCTTCCCGATTACGGACTATGGTGTTGCCGACTACTATACGCCAACGCTCATCACCGGTCCGGCTGAGATGAAGCAGAAGCCCGACCTGCTGCACAGGTTCATGGCCGCCACCGAACGTGGTTACGAGTATGCTCGTACGCATGCGCAGGAGTCGGCGCAGATTCTGTTGCAGGAGGCTCCCAAAGGGACGTTCCCCGATCCTGAGTTGGTGATAGACAGCCAGCAGTTTCTCAGCCCACGTTACGCCGATCCCGGTCGCAAGTGGGGCTGGCAGGATGCAGCTGCCTGGCATGGCTATCCTCAGTTCATGCTGGACACAGGCGGGATCGATGATGCATCGGGTAAGCCGATTCACAGCTTGAATTTCGATTCGTTGTATACGAACCAGTTTTTGTAGTAAACCTGGCGGTAGTGGTTCACTTGAGAAGGATGGTCCGCTCTCTACAAATCGGTAGTGGTCAAAAAGAGAATGATAGGGTAGAATACGGCCGTCCTCTCTTTTTGACCACTACCCGCTCTTCTTATGCGATCCAGAGATGTGAAGCAAGTTGAAGTGACGTGTCACCTGATGCGTGGTGACTTCTTCAAGAAATATGTCTATACTCCTCTACAATGGGTCACCTTTTTGCATGGTGTTCGGAGAGAAGACAGTCCCAATGGCTGCGTTTATTATGGTCGCATACGCATGATGCTCACCCGAAAGTGAAAGCCACGCTTGATCCCTTTTCCGGAAAATGTGAACCTGGATGACAGCTTGCAGAGAGAGGGCATGATGTCGAAAGAACACAAGACCTTCACGCGCGAGTTCAAAGTCGAAGCCGTGCAACTCGTGCAGTCCAGCGGCAAACCGTTAGCACAGATTGCACGTGACTTGGGAATAGCCGACGGTACGCTGCGCAATTGGCGTAAGCAATTGGCCATGCAAGGCGAACAGGCCTTTGCTAACAGCGGGTACCAGGCCGCGCAAGAAGAGGGGATGAAGCATTTCCCTTCCGATCAGCAGGAGCGGGAGAACGCCTTCGGGCGCTCCTGTGTGAGACTGCGCAAGAGCATGGGCCTGACCCAACAAGCACTAGGCAAGCTCCTTGGCATCAGCGAGCAGGCTATTCAGCACTGGGAGCATAGGGTGCATGTTCCCAAACCACAGCATCTGGTGCGCTTGCTGGTCCTCTGTCTCCAGCGCCACGCCTTTGCGCCAGGTCGAGAGCACGAGCAAGCGCACCAGCTGTGGCTGGCAGCAGGACAGCAGGCGGACTTCGATGCCTTCTGGATGCGGGTGCAGCTCGCAGTACCATCGGCTCCCCAGGCGCTCGTGGTGCTCAAACGGCAGGCCGCCCAGAGCGCAGAGCCGCTGGCGAAGCAGGAACCTCCATCCCCCTCGTCGCACTTTGATTGGGGCGATGCCCTCGATGTGCACGATTTTTACGGGCGAGAGGCCGAGCGCTTGCAGCTGGAGCAATGGGTGCTCCAGGAGCGCTGCCAGGTGGTGAGTGTGCTGGGCATGGGCGGCATCGGCAAGTCGGCGCTCTCGGTCACTCTCATGCACCAGGTGGCCCCCGCTTTCCAGCACGTCGTCTTTCGTTCCCTGCGTGATGCCCCCCCATGCCAGGACCTGCTGGCCGACTGCCTGCAAGTTCTCTCGCCTCAGTCCCTGCCGACCTTGCCAAGCAGCCTCGAGCGACGCATGGACCTGCTGCTGGCGTGCTTGCAGAGGCAGCGCTGCCTGCTCGTGCTCGACAATCTAGAAACCTTGCTGCAAGAGCACGATCAGGCGGGCCGCTTTCGCGCGGGCTACCA
>WNEZ01003020.1_pt1 | contig 14482 bp, 10 predicted proteins | sample 5400521 | NCBI WGS metagenome assembly WNEZ01 (sample SAMN13153339, study PRJNA577476) | soil metagenome | isolation source: 120 cm saprolite under Douglas fir tree site 2 hole 1 replicate 1 | place: USA:California | collected 2015-04-18
CAGCTACCCGTCCGTGCAGCTGGCCGAGCTAGCGCGCAACACCGGCGGGGCCGGCGGCTTCGCCTGCGGCACGGCGCTGGCCCTGGCCGGAGCGGCCGACCTGATCTGGCTCATGGACGACGACACCGTGCCCGGGCGGCACGCACTGCTGACGATGCTCGAGGCACGCGGCGGTTATCCGGCCCAGCCTCCCGTGCTGATCGCCAGCCGCGTGCTGTGGACCGACGGGCGCGCGCACCCGATGAATACCCCGCGGACCAAGCCGTTCGTGACTAAGGCAGAACGCCGCGCCGCCGCCGCCGTCAATTGCACGGCGATCCGCTCGGCATCGTTCGTGTCGATCCTGGTCGACGCCGGCGCGTGCCGACAGCGCGGCTTGCCGCAGGCGGACTACTTCCTGTGGAACGATGACTTCGAATTCACCACCCGGCTGCTGCGCGGCCAGGCCGGCTTGCTCTGCCCGGCCAGCGTGGTAGTGCACAAGACGCGAACATTCGGCGCCACGAACATCGACCCGGGGCCGCGCTTCTTCTACGAGGTCCGGAACAAGATCTGGATGCTCAAGGCCCGCTCGCCGCTCGCCCCGCTGGAGCGTGTGCTCTACGGAGGCTCGACCTTGCGTCGCTGGGCTCGCACCTTCGCGAGCTCACCCGACCGGGGCACCCTCGGAAAGTCGCTCATCAGGGGTATCGCCGCCGGGTTCCGGACGAGCCCGCGGCCCGCCGAGCAGGTGCTTGCCGAAGCCGGCCTGCGGGTGCCAGTTCGGGAGCAGGACTAGCCAGCGGGGGCTGCGTAACATCTTTGGGTTTATGACGCGACTGCGCCCCGGTGACCGCTGACCCATCATTCCAGAGCCGGCTCAGGTCTCTGTCTGCTCATCCGCGATCACCCGCTCGCCCTGCGGCTGCCTGCGCGCCTGGCGGATGGCCAGCAGGACACTGGCTCCCAGCACGCCAGCTGGCGGGAGGAAGACCACGGCGGGGAGCTGGTAGCGCCAGGAGAACTCCAGGACATCCGGCGCCAGCACAACCGCCACCGCGGTGACGGTAAAGAGCAGGCAGGCCAGCGCAAGCCGGCGGCTGCGGCCTGCCCTGACGCGGCGTGTCAGGGCCAGGAACGAGCCGGCCAGGCCCGCCAGGACACAGAGGGCCAGCAGCGGGCCTGGGGTGTAGCCGCCATAGAGCTGGTAAAACCGCAGGAACGCCGCCGCTGGCCAGTTGACCTGCGCCGCGCCTCCGTAGGACGGGGCGAGATCGCTGAACCTGAACCGCCCGAACACCCGCCGCTGCAAGCCGATGACGATGACGTGACCGCGACCGACGTTGACCCACGGGGGGTGAGTCGGATACCTGGTCTGGAACTGCCAGCGCGCGATGGGCGTGACGCCTGGGCCGCCGGTACGGGTCACGGCAAACAGGCGGAGCGAATCGCGGGCGATCGACGCCACCACGCGGGCCGGCTGCTGGTGTTCCACCGCCGAGGTCAGCGCCGAAATCAGCTTGGCCCGGTTCGCGCCGGGTGGTATGGCGGCGGCATGCAGCGGCGAGTGACCGGAATGCTCGAGCCAGTCGGGACCCTGCGCCTGCTCGGCCGGCGTGGGGCACAGCGGCCGCACAGCTGCGGGCAGCTTCAAGGTGGCGCAGTCGGCCGCAGCGGCCATCCGGCCGGCCCGGCTCTGCCCGGCGGACAGCCAGAAATGCCCGGTCCGGGCGTAAGAGACGCTGCTATAGCCGAGGATCGGCAGCAGGAAAGCCGCGGCCAGGACGGCTGACGTGCCGGCGGCACGGCGCCAGCCGCCGCCGACCGCCAGCAGGTAAAGCACGGCAGGCAGGATCAGGATCTCCCCCACCTGCTTGACGGTCGCCGATGAGCCGAGGATCAGGCCCGCCGCGACCGCGAACGGCCAGCTCACCGCGGGCCGCCACAGCAGCACCGCGAGCCCTGCCACCAGCATGGCCTCGAACCAGACGTCGGGCATGATCATGTGCTCCATCTGCAGCTGGTAGGCATCCAGCAGCACCGGCGCGACGGCGATGGCCGCCAGCCAGCGGGCCGCACCACAGCGCAGCAGCACGGCGTACAGGGCAACGGCCAGCGCCAGGCCGAGGAGATGCTGGATCGCGGCGACGGTCCCCAGATCGCCGATCAGCAGGATGATCCGCAGCGGAACCCGGTACCCGAGCGGGTCGGAGCCGGGATATTCGCCGTACAGGTACTTGAGCGAGTCGACGTAGATCAGCGCTGGGTGGTAAGCGACCTGGGTCAGCACTCGCATGACCAGCCCGGCTGCCAGCAGCACGCATACCAGCCGGTGCCGGGACAGCACTCCGATCACCCGGACGCGCCACGTCCGGCCTGGCCCGGCATCGCCGCCCCCATCGGACTGCCCGGGCGGGACCTGCCCGGGCACGGCGCTACCCGGGTCGCTGCGCGCCTCGGACGGTGACGCCGCTACGCCGCCGACGTTGTCCGCGGCGCGGCCGGCGCCCGCGGGGTTGCCGGCGCCCGCGGCGCTGATGCTGTCCGCGGCGCTGCCGGCGCCCGCGGCGCGGCCGCTGTCCGCGGGGTCGCTGCTGTCCGCGGGGGCGCCGGCGCCCGCGGGGTTGCCGCTTTCCGCGAGGTTGCCGGCGCCCGCGGCGCTGACGCTGTCGGCGGCGTTGTCGGGCGCGCAGACGGCGGCCGGGCTGGGCGGCCGGCGGTCAGCGGTCCGGCGACGTGCGCGCGGTTGCATTACTGGCTCCCTGATGGCTGGCTCGCGGATCCGGGCAATTCCGGCCCTGGGTCCGGCTGACGGTCAGGATCCTCCCGCTTGCGGTCGGCGGAGGCGAGTGCGGCCGCGATGCAGGCCAGGGGGACGGCGGGGAGGCCGGGAACTTCCCTCAGCATCAGCACCTGCTCTCCTCACGCCGGCCGGCGCGCTGCCCAGGGCCGGCCTGCAGCCGATCAACGATAGCGGGCGCGCACCCGCGCCGAGCGGCTATCAAGGTGCGTTCATCGGCGCGCGCTGGTCGATGGTCACAGTCTGGCGCGCGGCGGGCGCCGAAGCGAGATCACGCATAGGTACCGGCGCGGACCGGCGCGGACCGGCGCGGACCGGCGCGGGAACGATAGCCGGCCCGGCGGCGGCCAGCCGGCGGCCCCGCGCGAACAGCACTACCAGGCGGGTGAGCACATCGGCCATCGCCATCATCACCAGCGCTGCGACCCACGCGCCCGAACCGGTGATCTGATGGGCGATGCTGAACCGGGCGATCGCCGGGCCGGCGCCGTGGCCGGCGGCGAAGGCAAACGCCATCCGGGCGCCCACTCCGGTGACCCACAAGCCGGCTGCCAGCCAGCCCGCGCGGCCCAGCACCCAGCCATCGCGGGCGCGGCGCAGCTGAGTGGGCAGCCCGGCCAGCCCGCCCATGACCGCCCCGGCCGATGCGCAGATCAGCTCCAGCGGGATGTCGTTGCCGCGGTTCTGGTAATCCTCAGCGGGCCCGCCTCGACCTGCGCGCGATGGCAGCCCGCGCCGCGATCGACAGCGCCAGCACCCCCAGGATGAGGACGAGCGCACCGGTCCACGCCCGGGCCTGCTGCGCGGTAAACGGCGACCGCGAGTCGAAGAAGATCTGCAGGGTAAGCGACGCCTCCGGCCCGTTCCAGCTGCCCCAGCCCGTCAGCAGCTGATTGCCGAACGCGGTCAGCAGCAGCGGCGCCGTCTCCCCGGCCGCCCTCGCCACGGCGAGCAGCGCACCGGTCGTGATGCCGGGCAGCGCGGTCGGCAAGACCACCGAGACGATCGTGCGCCAGCAGCGTACGCCCAGAGCCAGCGCTGCCTCCTTGATGGCCGTGGGCACGAGCAGGAGGGCCTCTTCCGAGGTGCGGACGACGACGGGCAGCATCAGGATGCCAAGCGCCAGGCCGCCCGCCCAGCTCGAGAACGAGTGCGTCTCGAGCACCACCGCCGTGAACACGAAGATGCCGACGAAGATCGACGGAATCCCGGTCATCACGTCGGCAAGAAACCGCACCAGCGCGGCCAGCGGCCCGCGCGTGCGGTATTCGGTCAGGTATACGGCGGCAAGTACCCCGATGGGCACGGCGATGGCCGTGCCCAGGGCGACCATCTTGATCGTTCCTCTGATGCCCGCGCCGAAGCCACCCCCGGATGCCGTCACCACGAAAGGTTCCGGCTGCGTGAGGAAGCCGAGCGAGAGCTGCCCGATGCCCTTGGCGACCACGTCCGCCAGGATGAGCCCGAGCGGCACGATCGCCACGAGCAGCGCGGCAACCATCGCCCCGGTCATCATCTTGTCCCGGCGGCGTCGCTGAGCCAGTGACGTCACGCTGTCGCCTCCCCGCGCCGGATGATGAGCCTTGCTGCCACGTTGATGATCAGGGTGATGACGAACAGGACCACCCCCAGCCCGATGAGCGCTGCCTTGAACAGGGGCACGCTCGCGGCCTCGTTAAACTGCAGCGCGATGTTGGCGGCGACGGTCGAGCCCTGGTGGAACAGGTGCCCGGTGATCTGGTTGGGCACGCCGCCGATGAGGTAGGCGACGGCGATGGTCTCCCCCACGGCACGCCCGAATCCGAGCATCACCGCAGCCACCAGGCCCGACCTGGAGCGCGGCAGCACTGCCATCCTGATCATCTCCCAGCGGGTGGCGCCGAGGGCCAGGGCGGCTTCCCGCTCGTCTGCCGGGACGGTACGGAAGACCTCCCGGCAGACGGCCGAGATGATGGGCGTGATCATCAGCGCCAGGATCAGCCCGGCGGTGGCGAAGTCCCGGCCCGACGCGAACTGGGAGAAGAGCGGGATGAACCCGAGGTTATTGGACAGCGGCTGCCAGACGTACTGGGCCAGGAACGGGACAAGCACGAATACCCCCCAGAGCCCGTAGACGACGCTCGGCACGGCGGCCAGCAGGTCGACTACGTAGCCCAGGGGAGTCGCGATCCGAGGCGGGGCGACCTCGCTGAGGAACACCGCGATCAGCACGGAGACGGGGACAGCGAGCACGAGCGCGATGATCGAGGAGAGGAGCGTGCCGTAGATGAACGACAGGCCCCCGAAGTGCCCGACGTTCGGGTTCCAGTCGTTCCCGGTGACGAAGCCGATTCCGGAGTGCCGGAAGGCCGGCATGGCCGCCCAGGTGGTGCGCACCAGCATCCCGGCCAGCAGGATCAGCACGATCGATGCGCAGCAGGCGGCGCCGAACCGGAAGAACGTGTCCCCGGACGGCGCGCGCTTGCCCCTGGTGGCCGGGCGGTCAGCGGACAGAACCGTCATCGGCCCGCTCAGTGGATGGTGTTAACGGCGGCCAGGGCCAGCTTGTCCAGCGCCGGTGGCAGCGAGGCGTAACCGAGCTGGCCGACCTTGGCTTGCTGGCCTGGCTGAAGAGCCCAGGTCAGCCAGGCCTTCAGGGTCTTGCCCTTGGCCTTGTCCTGCTGTGTCTGCGCGACCAGGATGTAGGTCGGGGTCGACAGCGGATAGGCACCGCTCGCGGCCGAGTTGACCAGGCTGAACGTGAGGGCGGCGGGATTCTTCGAGTACGTCGCGGCCTTCGCCGCGGCGAGCACCGACGCTGCCGACGGGGCGACTGCCTGCCCGGACGCGTTCACGATGGACGCGAACGGGATATGCCCCTGAACCGCGTAACCGTACTCGACATAACCGATGGATCCCTTGGTCTGCTGGACCGCGGCCGCGACTCCCGAGCTGCCGGTGGCCCCGGTCCCTACCGGGAAGGAGGGCGCCTTGCTGACCCCGATCTGGCTTGCCCAGGTCGGGGACACCGCGGTCAGGTAGGTGCTGAATACATACGACGTCCCGGACGAGTCGGCTCGCTCGATCGGCTGGATGGCATCTGATGGCAGCTTGACACCCGGGTTGAGCTTGGCGATTGCCGGATCATTCCACTTTGTGATCTTGCCGAGGTAGATGTCGGCCAGGACCGGCCCGCTGAGCACCAGCTTGCTGACGCCGGGCTCATTGTAGATGATCGCTACCGGGCCAAGGATCATGGGAATGTGCAGGACAACGCTTCCCTGGCCCGCCTGCGCGGCGGACTGCTCGGTGCTGGACATCGGGGCATCGGTGGCGCCGAAGTCGACGACCCCCTGGGTGAACTCCGAGATTCCGCCGCCGGAGCCGATGGCCTGGTAGTTGATCTGGACGTTGTGGTTCACGCTCTGGCGGTACTGGCCGGCCCACTGCTGGTACATCGGCGCGGCGAACGTCGAGCCCGCGCCGTTGATGATCGAGGACGAGCCTGATCCCGAGCTGGCCGTGCTGCTGCCGCTGCTGCTGCATGCGGCGGCCGCGAGCATGATGCCCATCGTCGCCGCGCCAGCGGCCAGCCCGCGTGCGCCGCGTCCTCGGTGCACGATCCTCATGACGGTTCCTCCCGCACTTGCCCGACTGGATAGTCCCGTGAACGGCTGAAAGGTTCTCATTGTGGGATAAAGGCCATTCCGTGCGGGTTGGCGATGCCCACGACGATCGGCGTGAGGGCGCCGGTGGACATGCTGATGGTACCGATGAAGCCGATCACGCCAGAGTCATTGGGCGCGTCCGTGTACGGGGTCCCTGGGACCCAGACGCTCGAGCAGACCGAGTACACGCCCGAGTTGTTGTCGGAGACCAGCAAGCACCCCTTCGACGAGGACGGCCAGACCGTGTCGTCGACCTGGGTGCCCACCGGCAGGACGCTGACCTTCTGCTGAGGCGTCCCGACATTCTTGATGAACAGCATCTCCGAGTCCCCTTGGCTGTCCAGCACCAGGTCACCCTGCGGATCGATCATCATGGAGTCCGGGTCGGTGAGGTTCAGCGTGACCTTCGAGATCGGCGGATTGAGCGTGCTGGCCTGCGCGTCAGCCATCAGCACCTTGGCCAGCCTGGCCTTGGTTCCCGACAGCCGAACCTTGTACAGGGCCGGGAAGACGTTGAGCCCGGCCTTGTTAAGCGTGGGGTTGGATGCGTCGATCAGCGCGAGCCCGTTGGCGAACTGGATGTCGTCGAAGCCCCCGCCGTGCGGGGTGGGCGGAAGGGCGTACTCAGTCACCGTGCTGCCGGCCGGCGCGATGGTGAAGAGCCTCGGATTCCCGTCCTCGTCGCACATGACCCACAGCAGGTGCGTGCTGGGATCCATCCGCATTCCGTCGGTGTGGCCCCGGACACTCCAGGACTTCAGCATCTTGCCGCCAGTGGTGTACTCGGCGATCGTGCTGGTCTTGGTGTCGGTGCCGTCCTTGGCGGTGATGTTCTGCCACCCGATGAACACATGGCCGCCGGAGACCACGATGCTGTCCGGATGGTTGGCGGTCGTCGTGGCGTGGGCGAATAGGCACACCGTGAATCCGGACAGGCCTACCACGTTCGAGTGCTCGGAGGCGGACGTGCAGCCGGTGTTGCTGCTAGCCGATGGACTCGCGCTGGGGCTGCTACTGCTCGAGCAGGCCGCGACCACAAGTCCCATGATCGCCGCGATCACGGCGGGCATGGTGAGCTTGCCGATCGTCCTCACCAGATCTCCCCCTTTCTAGGGGCCTGTTACCACCGCTTACCACCGCGCTGGGGGCTCTCATCTTGGTCACGAAGGGTCTGTCTTGGTCACGAAGGGCTCTGTCCGTCATGCCGGACATGAAATAGCGTCGCGGATGATGACCCTGGGTCTCCCGCCAGCGAGCCCGCGCACTACGCCAGTCAGTGTTTTCGCGAAATGTGGATCAAAAGTGAAGTCAAATTAAACCTAGGGCAAACTCAAGATGAACGTATTCCTTAGGTAAAAGCAGGGTAAACCCCCGTATGTAACGCAGGAATTGTGCATCCGCCGCGACCCCCTCGCGCAGCCCGCCGCCGGCCAGCGGGAGTTAACCAAGCGTTCACTTTTAGGACACCTGGTTTTCGCTGACTCCGCCTAACATGCTGCTGCCGGAGGTGAGCGTCCGAGGTCCGAGCGGTGGGGTGAGGCTGGCAGTGGCGATGGATGCTGACCCAGGCGAGCGGGATTCGCTCGATTCCCCTGGCGACCTGGTCGCCAGCGTTCCCGGTCCGCATGCGGCCGGCACTGGCTACGCGCGCGCCGTAGAGGCGTCCGGCCTGAGCGCGTGGTTCGGGTCCCACCAGGTACTGAAAAATCTGTCCATGGTGGCGCGGGACCGCTCGGTTACCGCGATCATCGGGCCGTCCGGCTGCGGGAAGTCGACGCTTATCCGTTGCCTTAACCGCATGCACGAGGAGGTCCGGGGCGCGAGACTGACCGGAAGCGTGGTCTTCAACGGCACCGACATCTACGCTCCGGGCACCGATCCGGTGGATATCCGGCGCCGGATCGGCATGGTCTTCCAGCGGCCAACGCCATTCCCCACGATGAGCGTCATGGCGAATGCCGTGGCCGGCCTGCGGCTTGGTTCGAGGCTGGGGAAGGCCGAGCTCCGGGCGCGCGGTGAGGAGGCGCTCAGGCGGGCAGGGCTCTGGGATGAGGTGAAGGATCGGCTCCATCATCCCGGCGGAAGACTCTCGGGCGGGCAGCAGCAGCGGCTGTGCATTGCCAGAGCGCTCGCCGTGGAACCGCAGTTGCTCCTCATGGACGAGCCGGCGTCTGCGCTCGACCCGGCATCCACGCTTCGTATCGAGGAGCTGATCGAGAAGCTGAAGATCGAGTACACCGTGATCATCGTGACTCACAACATGCAGCAGGCCACCCGGGTCGCTGACGACACGGTGTTCATGCTGGACGGCGCGGTCGTGGAGGCCGGGCCGACCACAGTGATCTTCAATCAGCCGTCCAATGAGCGGACCGCTGATTATGTGGCCGGGCGCTTCGGCTGACCGGCCAGGAAGCATGACTTCCCGTGGGTCCCCGGCACAGGAACCGCGGGAAGCTGTCCCCAGAGCCGGAACCAGTCCACGCACACTGCGATCCTGTAGATCGGGGGTGCTGGGAGTGCTGGTCGTCTGCTCACAGGCCATGGTCACGCAGGGTCGTCGCTACCCGCTGGGCGTTGGGTGACCCGATCCGCTGGTAGATCGCCAGGGCCCCGCGTAGTGGTGCAGTGCCCTGGCTGGGCTGGCCGTCCTGGAGGTGACACCGGCCGATGCCTTCCAGCGCGCGTGCTTCCTCAAGCGGTGAGGCGATTCCGATGGCGATCGCAAGGGCTTGCTCGTGACGGGCATGCGCTTCGGCGGGCGTGCAGGATGCCAGCGCCAGCTCACCCATGGTGTTGAGAACCTCTGATTGTCCTGTCCGGTTGCCCAGATCGCGGACCAGTTCCAGCGCTCGGGCCAGGCTGGCCGCAGCCGCCCGATAGTCCCCGGTCAGGCGCTGCACGACCGCCAGGTTGTTAAGGGCACTGGCTTCCCCATGCCGGCTACCGACATCGCGGTACAGCTCCAGCGCCCCAGCCTGGCTGGCGGCGGCCGCCGGATAGTCCCCGGTCAGGCGCTGCACGACTCCCAGGTCGGTGAGGGCGTTGGCCTCCCCGAGCCGATCGCCAAGGTCGCGGCACAGCTCCAGCGACCGGACCAGGCTGGCGGCGGCCGCCGGATACTGCCCGGTCGCGTACTGCACGACACCCAGGTTGTTGAGGGCGTTGGCTTCCCCGAGCCGGTTGCCAAGGCCGCGGTACAGCTCCAGCGCCCGAGCGTGGCTGGCGGCGGCCGCCGGATAGTCCCCGGTCAGGTGCTGCACGATACCCAGGTCGGTGAGCACGTTGGCTTCTCCGAGCCGGTCGCCAAGGTCGCGGTAGAACTCCAGCGCCCGAGCCTGGCTGGCGGCGGCCGCCGGATAGTCCCCGGTCAGGTGTTGCACGACACCCAGCTCGTTGAGGGCGCCGACTTCCCCGAGCCGGTCGCCGAGGTCGCGGTACAGCTCCAGCGCCCGAGCCTGGCTGGCGGCCGCCGACCGGTAATCCCCGGTCAGGCGCTGCACGACACCCAGCCGGAAGAGGGCGCCGACTTCCCCGAGCCGGTCGCCGAGGTCGCCGAACAGCTCCAGCGCCCCGGTGAGGCTGACGGTGGCCGCCGGATAGTCCCCGGTCAGGGAGTGCACGACGCCCAGCTCGGTGAGGACGTTGGCTTCCCCGAGCCGCTCACCGAGGTCGCGGTACAGTTCCAGCGCGCGAGCGAGGCCCACGGTGGCCGCCGGATAGTCCCCGGTTAGGCGCTGCATGCCGCCCAGGTCGGTGAGTGCGCCGGCCTCCGCGAGCCGGTAGTCGGTGTGACGTGCCGCCTTGACGGCGGTTTGGTGCAGGGTGAGGGCTTGGTCCCAGTGGCCTTGGGTGCGCAGGAAGCCGTGCATCGCGGCCGGGATTGCGATGGCGTGGCCGGGCCGGTCGTGGGTTGCGGCGTAGCCGGCGGCAGCGCGCAGGTTGAGGCGTTCGGCTTCCATCCAGGCGACCGCATCCTCCCGGGCCGGCACGTCCGGAGCACTTGCTGGCGGGATACCGATCACGGCGGGCATCCCGGCGGGGGTGCGCCGGGCCAGGTGGCGGTCGGCGGCGCGGGCGGTATGCAGGTAGTAGTCCAGGAGCCGGCTCACGGCCGCATCGCGCTCGGCGGGCGGGTCTGCGGCGGCCATTGCACCGGCGTGCAGGCGGATGAGGTCGTGGAAGCGGTAGCGGCGCCGGGCAGGCTCGTCGATCAGGTGGTAGCCGAACAATGCGTCCAGCAGCCTGCGTGCGGTGGCCAGGTCGGTTCCGTCCAGGGCGGCCGCGGCGTAGGAGTCGATGTCGGTGCCTGGGTGCAGGCCGAGCCGGCGAAACAGCTGCTGCTGGTCCGCGGGGAGGTTGCCGTAGGACAAGTCGAACGTAGCGGCGACCGAGTCGTTCTCCGCGTGCATCGGGGCCAGGCGGTCTGTGGCGGAGGTGAGGTCGGCGGCCAGGTCGGCGGCCGTCCACGCGGGGTGGTGCCTGAGCTGCCCGGCCATCAGGCGGATCGCCAGCGGCAGGTACCCGCACATCTCGGCCAATTCGGCCACGGCGTCATCGTCGGGCCGCAGGCCGGGACGAGCGGCGAGCTGGACGAGCAGCTGCGCGGCGTCACCGGCCTCCAGGACATCTAACGACTTGGTGCGCGATTGAGGTGGGGACGTGCTGGCCTGGAGCGGCCGGTGATGTTCTTCAGCGTTCGGCGGTGCGGTCGGAGACTAGCCCGGCGATGGCCATGGCTGTGTCGTCGAAGTACTGGCGGCGTCCGATGTAGCGCTGCAGGGGTCTCCACTGCCTGGGCTCGGCGATGGCATGCTCGATGCAGATCCGCCGGGAGGACTGCTGTTTGCGGGCTGCTTCGCGCTCGGTGATCTGACTGGCCGTGGCGCCGGTCTTCGGCTTCGCGGGCGGGGCGGTGATCTGGCCGGGGAAGTCGCGGGCCAGGCCCTGGTAGCCGGAGTCGACGTCGGCGGTGACTTCGGGGTGATGGCGGAGCAGGTCTTCGATGCCCTCGGTGCGCAGCGCGGTGGCATCGTGCATGCGGCCCGGGCGGATAGCCCCGAGCCACAGCAGCCGGCCCCGGCCATCGCTGATGGCTGCTGGCTTGATCGTGTTCTGCTTCTTCTTCCCGGAAACGAACGCGCGCCGTCCTGGCCGGTTCGCCCGAGGCCGCCTGACCTGCACCTCGGTGCCGTCGATGCGCAGGCGGGCACCCTGGGACGCGGCGTAGGCGAATACGTCGGCCAGGGTGCGCAGCCGCAGCCCGGGCTCGCCGGGCACGGCGAGGCCACGGGACGCCAGCAGCGGCCGGATCTCGTGAACGGCCCGGGTGATCGTGGAGCGGTCCACCTGGTAGAACAGCGCGAGGGCGGCGTGCGGGAGCTGGAACCGCAGCACGACCAGGGTGGCGATGACCCGGTCGGCGAACGGCAGCTCATGGGCCGGGCCTGCGCCCTCGGCGCGCAGCCGGGCATGGCCCCGGCGCTCACGCAGCCGGGATTCCTGCTGCGCCAGCCAGGGGCCGGCCAGCTCCTCAATCAGCTTGCCTAGCCGCGGACGGGAGATCCCCGTGCAGATACGATGCGACAAGGCCGCGCGGGCCCATCTTGATTTCACACCTTGATCGTTCCGCGCGGCCGTTCATGTGTCCACGGGAACGACACGCCAAGATCAGCTGCTATGTCTCGGATCCCCTATCGCGCACCAAGTCGTAAGGTGACCGGCAGCGCCTCGGTCAGGGCGGTGAGCCGACGGCGGCTGGTGACCAGTACCAGGTTCCCGGCCGTGCCGGGCAGCAGCGGCCGGACGTGCTCGCTGTCGGGCGCGTCATCCAGCACCAGCAGTGCCCTGCGGCCCGCCATCCGGTCCCGCCACAACCCCGCCCGCGCCTCCAGCCCGGCGGGGATCTGCTGCGGGGCGACCCCGACCGCCAGCAGTAACGTCGCCAGCGCATCGGCTGGCTCGACCGGCGGCTGACCGGAGGTGTGGCCGTGCAGGCGCACAAACAGCTGCCCGTCGGGGAAGCGGGAGGCGAGCCGGTGGGCGGCGTGCACAGCGAACGCGGTCTTCCCGACCCCGGCCATCCCGTCGATCGCATCGATGCGCACCACGCCCCCGGCAGTATCGCCACCGGGCGGCGCCCGCATCAGCCGGTCCAGCTCGGCCTGCCGACCGGTGAACGAAGCCACATCAGCGGGCAAGGTGTGGGCCACGGCCGCCGGCACCTGAAGCAATCCGACGACCTGACCTTCAAGCCTGGCCAGCGCTTTCAGGACCCCGTCGGCAAGCCAGTCGAGCTTGCCTTCCACCAGCTGGCCGTGCAGGTGGGTCACGTCGTGGTTGAGCTGGTTGGCCAGCGGCGCGAGCGGCCCGCCACCCGCTCCGCGGACTACTATTTCCCGCAGAAGGTGGCTGGTCAGCTTCTCTGTCAGCGTCGTGACAGACACCTCAAGCAACTCCGCCGACGATTTTGCGGTGCCAGTCAGCTTGACATCACCCAATGGCGCTAACTGCCCGGCAATCCCCGCCTGGAGCGCCTGCACGAGCGTCGCGTGGCTGGCCATCGGCGCACGCGGCATCGGCTCACCGAAGACCTGGTCGACCACCATCGCGATCTGTGCAGCCTGCTCACCGGCCTCCGGGCGCAACTCCTCGGCGGTGCGCTGGACCGCGACCTCGGCAGCCTTCCGCAGCGCACGCTCCTGATCACTGCCGAGCACCCATGTGGCCAGCCCTTTGCGGCCTGCATCCGCGACCTGCCCAATCAACCATGACGCGAACGTGTCGGCGAATAACACCATGTCGGCAGTCTCCCACTCACCCTGGCAGGTTAGATACCTGGGAAACGATCTTGACGGAATGCGGCGACCGGCTGCCGCGCGCCGGGCGGCCCGGCGCTGGCCGCCCGCTGGCTTACTGTTCACCGGCGTGTCGGCAGCGTGCCTGCCGGCGCCGCGGGCGGTATCGGCGCCGCGGACGAACGCGCGCTGACCACGCCATCGCGGCAGGTCTTGAGCAACCGTCATGGCCGGCCCGATATTCGCGGGATTCCACGGTCACGCCGCGCCGGCGCATCCGGCAGCCGCTGCCCTCCGGCGGTGTGTAGCAGCGGCCACGTGAGACCGGTCGCAGGCGTAACGATGAGAATCGCGTCGTTCTCTCGCGGAAGCACTGTTCACGCCCCGTCGTTACGGCTCGGAGCGCACCTTCAGATGGCCGCTGACCCGGCCGATACGAGCTGTCTGGTGAACTCGGTCCGGGTGGCCACTCCGAGCTTGCGGTAGGCCCGTGATAGGTGGAATTCGACCGTGCGGGTGCTGAGGAAGACCGCCCGGCCCACCTCGGCGTTCGTCCGCCCTTGGGACACCAGCAAAGCGATCTGCATTTCCTGGGGGGTGAGCCGTTGGCGTATCTGGCCGGGGTCGGTGAGGCTCTCGCCGGCGGCCTGCAGCTCGGCACGGGCGCGGTTGGCCCATGGTCCCGCGTCCAGCCGGTCGAAGATCTCGATCGCTGCCCGGAGCTGGGCCCGCGCGTCGCGCCGCCGACGGGAGCGGCGCAGCCGTTCCCCGTAGCAAAGATGCGTGCGGGCTTGCTGGAATGCGGCGTGACACTGCTCGTGCAGGGCGATCCCGCGGAGGAAGTGCCCGTCGAAGTCACCCTCGGCGAGGATGCCCCTGAGCCGCTCTGCTTGCCCGGTCTCGAGCGGGTTGTCATCGCCGGGCAGCTGAGCCTCGAACTCGGGCAGCGAAGCGCTGGCGCGTTCCAGGTCACCTGCCCGCGCGTACGCCTCGATCAGGTCCGGAAGTGGCGACATCGAAGGGTCGCGCAGGCCCCAGTCCGTTGCGAGCCTGCGCACCTGCTCGTAGCGTGCGATCGCCTGGTCAAGCCGGGCATGGCCGAACTCCAGTAGTGCCAGGTGGCAGCTCAGTCGCAGCTGCCGCATGCGGAGGCCGAGCTCGGCAGCCAGCCGGTCAGCCTCGCGGGCGTGTGCCCGGCACTCCCGGTCACGGCCCTGCGCCGCCTCGATCGAGGCCATGGCGACGAGGACCTCGCAGGCCCA
>WNEZ01010321.1_pt1 | contig 14478 bp, 13 predicted proteins | sample 5400521 | NCBI WGS metagenome assembly WNEZ01 (sample SAMN13153339, study PRJNA577476) | soil metagenome | isolation source: 120 cm saprolite under Douglas fir tree site 2 hole 1 replicate 1 | place: USA:California | collected 2015-04-18
TGGCTGCGTTTATATCCACACCACGGATTATCCGATGCACACGTGGGCTCCCGAGGCGCCCGAATCGAAGGAGCATCTGGCCCGCATGGACGATCTCATCGGGCAAGCAATGCGTGCGGCTCCGGACGCGGCCTTCCTGCTCACTGCCGACCATGGAATGAACGCCAAGACCCTCTGCTGGGACCTTGAGAAGGTCTGCGAGCGCCGGGGAGTTCCCCTGCGAAAGGCTTTTTCCGTGGGGCGAGATCGCTATGTGAAGCAGCACAGAGGGTGCAGCGGTGGAGCCTATGTGTATCTCAAGAACCGGCAAGATGCAGGCCGGGTGCGCGAGATTATCTCGGGGCTTAAGGGAGTTGAGCACGTCATTGCCCGCGATGAGGCGGCGCACGACTACAAACTGATGAAGTCCCGGATCGGGGACCTGGTGGTGTGGGGCGACAAGGACACCGTGTTCGGAGAAATGGAGATGGAGCGCGAAGACTTCCCCTCCGGGCTCCGGTCGCATGGATCTCTGCACGAGCTGGACATACCTCTGTTTGTCTATAACACGCATATCCCTCCCAGCAATTTTTTCGAGCATAATCTCGACCTGGCGCGATGGCTCTATCGCGTCAGTTAGTTAAGGACACTCACAGACCTTTCGCTTTACGAAACTCTCGTACGACTTCGGCGGGATCGCGATGCTCGCCGTCGACCGCATAGTTCATGCGGCGCATTTCATCTTCGGAGATTTTCCCTGTGAGTTCGCCGAGCGCCGCGCGAGCCTCTGGATGTTTGTCAAGTATGGCCCGACGCACGAGCGGCACTGCTTCGTACGGCGGAAAATAGCGGCGGTCGTCCTCGAGTGCGACCATTCCCAGAGCTGCAATTAGACCATCAGTTGAATTCCCTGCAACTAGATCCACCTGCCGGTCCGCAAGCGCGCGATAAAGCAATCCCAGATCGAGGATGCGCGGCTCGCCCGAAAAATGCAGGCCATACGCCGCGACCCAGCCGCGATATCCGTCCGGACGCTCCATGAATTCGTAACCGAAACCTGCACGCCATTTCGGCGCAAAGGCCCCGATATCTGAAATTGTGTGAAGGTGGAGCTTTGCGGCATCCTCGCCGCGCACCACCATGGCGAAAGTATTGTTGAAGCCGAGCGGCGGCATTACTTCCACCCCGAATCGAGCACGATATTCGTCCTGAACGCGACGGAACACGGCCGAGGGATCGTTCTGAGGAGGTTCTTTCAAAACCGCGGTGAGAGCCGTGCCAGTATATTCGGGATAGAGGTCGATTTTTCCGGCCACGAGGGCTTGATGACAGAGCAATGTGCCGCCGAGGTTGACGCGCCGTTCCACATGTAGCGTCGAGTGCGCCTCAATCTGCTGCGCGAAAAGTTCCGCCAGCACAATCTGTTCGGTGAAATTTTTTGACCCGACGACAATCATTTCGCCGCGGTGCGCGCGGCATCCTGCTGTCGCCAGCAGAGTGAAGGCAAACAGCAATAGTGCCACTCTCGAAACAGACAAATCGTTTCGTAATGCAAACGGCACCCATGGTTGCTGAGGTAGCGCCGGCATCTTGCTCGTCCTGACACAGGAAGGGCCGGCAGGGTTGGAGCACGAGGAAACAGTTAGGAGCCGGCGGGACGCCGGCGCTACCAAATCCGTAGCGTCGGCGCATCGGGACCTCCGGGAAATTGAGTCACCACTCCGTAGGCTCACTGTTTGGCCAGTCTCCACTGGAGGACTCCGAGGGCAGTGTCAGCCAAAACTGCGAGCAGCGCGGCGGGGATGGCGCCCAGACCGCCCGCGCCGATCGCGGCTGCGATTGTCGTGATGCCAATGGAAATCGCTGTTGCCAGGCGAATCCCCGCGAGCAGGACGGGCGCAGCCAAGGGTAGTTCCACTTGCCAGAGCACCTGGCGTGGCGTCATGCCCATTCCGCGCGCGGACTCGATCACGGTGGCCTCCACCTCCTCGATGCCGGTGCATGTGTTGCGGAGGATCGGCAGCAGGGCATACAGCGCTAGTGCGACGATTGCCGTGCTTGCGCCGACGCCGCCGATCCATGGCACCGGAATCAGAAAGCCGAACAGCGCCAGGCTCGGGATCGTCTGCACGACGTTGGCGACTCCAAACACCCAACGCTGCACCGCGCGGCGCCGAACCAGCGCTACGCCGAGGGGCAAACCGATGATCAGCGCGATCGCCATGGACGTAGCCACCAGCCCGATGTGCTCGGCCGTCCTTTCAATCACCTCGCCGCGGTTTCGCAGCAGAAAATCGTACCAGTTCATCGCACCTCCTCATCGTCACGCCCCAAGTGAAAAGACGCCGCGAATGCGCGCGCTTCCGGCTCTGTCGAGTGCAGGAATTCCGCAGGCGCATACTCCCCCACCAGGCGGCCCGCTGCGAGAAGCGCGATCCGCGTGCCCAAGAAAAGCGCTTCCCGCACGTCGTGCGTGACGAACACAATCGATTTCCCGAGGCGCGACGCGAGCGCGCGAAATTCTCGTTGCAGTTCAGCGCGTGTCACCGGATCGAGCGCGCCAAACGGTTCGTCCATTAGCAGGATCGGAGGGTCCGCCGCCAGCGCGCGCGCCACCCCCACGCGCTGCCTTTGGCCGCCCGAGAGTTCGGACGGGCGCCGCGAGGCGAACTCAGCTGCGGGAAGGCCGACCAACTCCAGCATCTCTTTCACCCGCGCACGAATCCGATCTTCCGGCCAGCGGTCAAGCTGTGGCACCAGCGCAACGTTTTTCTCCACGTTCCAGTGCGGGAACAGCCCCGCGTCCTGAATGACGTAACCAATTCCGCGCCGCAACTGAATGGGGTCCCAGGACGAAGCAGTGCGCCCGGAGATAAAAATTTCGCCTTCGCTTGGCTCCAGCAGGCGATTGACTAACTTGAGCGTGGTAGTCTTGCCCGAACCGCTACGTCCGAGCAAAACAAGCGTCTCGCCTTGTGCCACCCTCAGATTCAAACCGGACACCAATGGAGTTCCCGATGGCAGCCGGTAGGTCACGCCCCGACATTCCAATGCACTGCCATCGTGGTTTCCGGCACTCGCTGGGGCCATATCTTGTCCTCTCAGTGTGGTTTACATTGATTTGCGCTGGATCAAGGAAAACATGTATTGACTCGTCCCCCTGGGGCATCTAAACCAAGGTCGCGCCCGGTCGGCTGCATTTTCACGGGAGGAAACAGGCCGCTAATCCGCAAACTCCTTGACTCGTACATGTGGAGATCCCTATGAACCCGACGGCAGTTACGCAGTCTTATCTCGACCAACTCCAAGCACGTATTCGCGCGGCTCGTGCCCACACTGACGAACTGTTTGAAATCGTCAGGTCCGAGGCGCTCTACGACCGCCCCATTCCCGAGCGCCACCGTATTATTTTTTATCTGGGCCATCTGGAGGCGTTCGACTGGAACCTTCTCCTTGAGCCGCTCGGACTTGCCTCTTTCGACGCCGATTTCGATCGACTCTTCGCCTTCGGCATCGATCCCGTGGAGGGCGGCCTGCCGGATGACCAGCCGAAAGATTGGCCGTCGTTAGAAAAAGTACGGCACTACGCCGCGCAATTGCGTAGGACGCTGGATGATGGTCTGCGCAACGCCGCCGCGGATGACCCTGGCCTTGTGCGTCTCGAACATGACCGCCTGCTCGATGTCGCCATCGAGCACCGCCTGATGCACGCCGAAACGCTGTGTTACATGCTGCACCAGTTGCCGGTCGAGCGCAAATTCAGCCGTCCGGCTCTACCCCCGCCGCCGACTCCTTCATGTGTTCCGCGCAAGGTCGAAATTCCCGCCGGAATTGCGACGCTGGGCATGCGGCGCTCGGAGAACGGAACTTTTGGCTGGGACAACGAATTCGAGGAACAACGCGTGGAAGTCCCTGCCTTCGCGATCGACGCATATAACGTGACGAATCAGGAGTACCTGCGGTTCGTACTTGACGGGGGCTACCGCGACCGCTCGCTGTGGAGCGATGCAGGTTGGGAGTGCATCTCCTCCCAAGGCCGCGCCCACCCAATCTTTTGGGTGCGTCGAGGCGATTCGTGGGCTTGCCGGACGATGTTCGAGGAAATTCCGTTGCCACTCGATTGGCCTGCGTACGTGAGCCACGACGAGGCCTCTGCCTATGCTCAGTGGGCCGGAAAGGAATTGCCAAGCGAAGCCGAGTGGCACCGCGCAGCTTACGGCACGCGCGATGGCTCCGAGCGGGCGTATCCCTGGGGTGCGGAGCCGCCCTCACCGCGCCAGGGTAATTTTGATTTGCAGCGCTGGGATCCCACACCTGTCGGATCATTTCCCGGCGGGTCGAGCGAATTCGGCGTTGCCGACCTGGCCGGAAACGGGTGGGAATGGACGCGCACATTCTTCGCGCCGTTTCCAGGGTTCGAACCGTTTTCCTTCTATCCCGGTTACTCCGCGAACTTTTTCGACGGAAAACACTTCGTGATGAAAGGCGGTTCGCCGCGCACGGCCTCATGCATGCTGCGGCGGTCGTTTCGCAATTGGTTCCAGCCGCATTACCCATACGTTTACGCGACCTTCCGTTGCGTTGAACGCTGACGTTCGAACAACCTTTACGGGTGCGGGCTCTACGCGCCGTCGCCAAAGGAGTTTGGCGCGCCGGCGACTTGGAGCCCGCCGAATTGAGGAGAAATCATGGCCACCGCAGTTGTAGCTCAGTATTCGCAGTCTAATTTTGCAGGCGATGTTCGCGCGGGACTTCTCCGTCCAGGGCAAAAGGAACTGCCCTCGAAGTATCTGTACGACGAAGTGGGTTCCGCGTTGTTCGAAGTCATCAGCGTCCTCCCCGAATATGGTCTGACGCGCGCGGATGAGCGCCTTCTGGGCCGCCACGCCGTCGATATTGTCGGGCGTCTAAAATCGCATGTCCTTGTCGCCGAACTCGGAAGCGGCACTGGGAGAAAAACGCGGTGGATTCTGGAAGCTCTTGCGCGGCGGCAGCGCACAACGTACTGCCCGATCGAAATTTCGCCGACGGCGCTGGCCCGGTGCCAGAGCGAGCTTGGGCAGATCGAGTATGTCAGCATCGTCGGATTCGAACGGCCTTACCTCGACGGCTTGCTGGCAGCCGCCTCGGGACGCCGCGAAAACGAGCATCTGCTCGTCCTGTTTCTCGGCAGCACGATTGGAAATTTCGATCGCGACGCGGGAGAACGCTTCCTGGCCGAAGTGCGCCGGGTCTTGTATCCCGGCGACGCGATGCTACTGGGGACGGACCTCGAGAAGCCGGTGCCTCAATTGGTCGCGGCCTACGACGATTCGATCGGTGTGACGGCTGCATTCAATCTCAACCTGCTCACCCGCATCAATCGCGAGCTCGATGCGGATTTTGACCTTGCCGGGTTTCGTCACGAAGCGCGCTACAACTCTCCCGAACGGCGGATCGAAATGCACTTGCGCTCACTGCGTGGCCAGTCCGTCACGATTGCCGGCTCGGGATGCACTGTCTCCTTCACGAAGGATGAAACGATCTGGACGGAAAGCTCGCACAAGTATCGAGCAGATGAAATTCCAGCCATGGCGCAACGCACAGGCTACCGTTGCGACGCGCAATGGCTCGATTCCGAGTGGCCATTTGCGGAAAATTTGTTGATCGCGGAATAGTTCTCAGTTCCCGTGTTTCAAGCTTTCCCGGCGGGCTGGCGTTACGTGGAGGACTGTTTCCGCGCTCCATTTGGCAGCAGGAAGCAATTGCGCGGGCCATACCGCCAGGATCTGCGATCCTTGATAGACACGTTCGAAGCCTTCCTCGGATTCCGATACCGTCTCGATTGGAGCCACCCACAGGTGGCTTGCCCCGGGGGCGTTGATCGTCACCGCGACGTTTTGCCACTCGTCCACAACGCGTAGACGCGAACCTTCCACGATTCCACTCCAGGCAAGTTCGTGCCGGTTTCCAGAGAACTCGAAATACCGGTCGGGAACATCCGGCGCGAGCAGGTTTAACACGACCTCGAGACCCACCATGAAATGCAACGGCGTCGCGTTTTCATCCACACGGGATTCCGAGGCGGATCGCTCAAGCTCGAGGCGGCACGCAACATCAGAGCCTTTTTTGCGCCAACCGAACTGGAAAGCTTTTACCACGCGCAGCTTGTCTCCTGGACTCCCTCCGGGAATCCCATGACACAGAGGGGCTTTCAGCGAAAGCTTAATGTCGTGCGGCGTCGTCTCCTCGATTTGGTAGTCGCCTCCCGCGAATGTCGCACTCTCTTCAAGTTGAAGCGTTTCATAGTCCGCGTGAGATTTCCCGGTAGAGAATAGCAAAAGCCGAAATGTGTGACGCGGCCACCGGTCATATCGCAATCGATGTTCGAGTCCTTCCTCTTCACGCCTCTGAAGGGAATTGATCAGTGTTACCGCGCTTGGGCGAAAGTCGAGCGCCGCAAGCGTTCCGCCGCCTGACGGCTTGATCAACGCCGCGAACTTAGGCGACGTAATCTCGATTTCTTCCATTCCGTCGGCGTCGAAATCGAGCCGATCGATCGACTGATACCGTTTCGCGCCATTTCGCATCATGTCGGCGAATGTTTCTGCCTGCACGAGCTCGCGCCACAACGCCGTCCGCAAATGTGGCGCATAGAGCCCGCCGAAAACCCCGTGCCAGTAAGCGTCGTTGCATTGCGCGCGGAGCAAGTGTGTCCTCGCTTTGGGGCGGTCCGCAGCTCGCTTCACATTTCTTCTCGCGCCTTTGTGGTCTTCGTTCAGCAGCTTCGAGGAGACCCGCAGCATCTTTTTATGCAGCAGATTTGCTTCCGCGTACTTGCTGAAGAAGCCGCGCCAGAAACCGCCGCGCAGAAACCGCCGCAGGTCCGGACGCCCGGCGAACTCTTCCTGCAGGCTGTGAAACTTCTTGCGCACCTCGGTGGGGAGGACCCATTCCATCATCTCCGTGTAAGAGGCGGTAGGCAGATCCACGCGGCCGAGTGGCGCGCGCCCAGCCAGGGCTTCGCCGGGGGGAATGATCTCCAGCCAATCCTGATTGGCCTCCAGCGCCGTGAAGAAATTCTCGAGCCACCCGTCACGGAAGCAATGCTCCCAGGTGTGCGGCCAGCCGCCGAATTTTTCCATATCATCGCCCATCGAGGCCATTGCGCCGGGATGCTCGGCAGCCGCCCCGCGCAGGAAGGCGATGGAATCGTCCACGCTCCCAAACGGCAGCAGGTAGCGCAATTGCTGCAGCCCGGGGATCACTTTCACAGTGCGGCCGCGCTCTTCGCAAACGTAGTAGCCATACAGTTCCGCCAATTCGCGGCCCGCCGTAAGAAAATGGCTGTCGTCCACAAGCGTGTATTCCACGCCTGCTTCAGCCAGCGCGGCCGGCAATTGCGGCTCCCACACGCGCTCGGCCAGCCAGGCGCCGCCAGGGCGCTTCCCAAAATGCTCCGCAATGAAATCGCTCAACCGACGGATCTGTTCGATTTGATCCTCCGGCGGAATTGTGATCAAAATTGGCTCGTAGAATCCGCCGCCCACCACTTCCACCTGGCCGCGAGCGGCAAGCGCCCCGATCTGATCGAGGTATTCGGGATGGCGTTCGGCAAGCCATTCGAGCAGGGAGCCGGAATAGTGAAGCCCCATGCGCACGAGCGGATGCCGGGCCAGGCAGTCCACAAATGGTAAATATGAGCGCGCGTAGGTGTGTTGCATGACTTCATCAAAATTGCCGACGGGCTGGTGCGCGTGGATGAGGAGAACCAAGTTGAATTTCGGCAAGGGCGGACCTCGCGTTCAGGCAGCCAGGTATGATAGCGCGGGTGGCGCCCCTGAGCGAAATCCAAATCCGCTATCGTCACCATTACAATGTCCCCGGCCGCTGGCATCTCTGGACCAATCCCGAATTTGCTATGATGCCGTGCTCCCTACCGTTCGCGCGCCGGCGAGCAGAGAAGGTTCATGAATTCTCACGACAAAGACCGGCTTTTTCGGAAAGGGCTTGAAGCATTCAATTCCGGGCATTTCTACGACGCCCATGAACATTGGGAGGAAGTCTGGCTCGAAACCCTCGATCCGGAAAAGATGTTCCTGCAAGGCTTGATACAGGTCGCAGCGGCATTCCACCACTATTCGAGAGCGAACCGCCAGGGCACTCAGAATCTACTTCAGGCTGGGCTCGCAAAGATCGAGCGATTTCCACACGCTCACAGAGGGCTGGAACTCGAGCCTTTGCGCGTAGCGGTCCGCCGGTGGCTTGCGGCGCTGGAGGGCGGAGAAGATCCGGCAAAGGAGAAAATCCCCCGCATTGAGTTCCATCGGGGAGGCTAAGATGCCGCATGGGCCATTTTGCATCCTTACTGAAGGTAGGGACCAAACCTCATTAGAAGAACTTCGGCAGGAATCGCGGCTTCGACCCCATGGCCGCGCGATAGGCAAGATCGGCCATCAGAACGCTGTCTTCCACACGCAGCCTTCGCCGTAGAATCTCCAGGTTCGCGAGTGTCCCTGCCAGCGCCGTGATCCAGGCCGTGTGTATCATGGGCAGCGCAAACAACTCGATCACTACGGCCACGTAATTGGGATGCCGGACCCACCGGTATGGACCGGACGTCACCACGCCTACGCGCGAAGACGCCATCACTTCTACGTTCCAGTGTCCCGCCAACGTTCGGATCACCCACCATCGCAGAGCAGTCGCGAAAACGAATAACGCCGCCATCGCAATTGCCAGATATGGAATCAGCGGCCGGTGGAGCACCATCACCTCGGCCGCCGCGCACGCCAAAATACCGGCGTGCGTGAACACCATCCACCGAAAATGCGGCTCGGCAATCTTACGAACACCCAGTTTTTCAAGATTCCGTTGGTTGCGGCGTGAAATCCGCAATTCCACAAGCCGCGCGAGGCCCACCAGCGCCAGCAAGCCAAGATACGCGGGGGTCATGGCCACTGCAGCAGGATCATCTCAGCCGTGAATCCCGGCCCGAAAGCCATGAGCAGGCCGTAGCTCCCCGGCGGCATCTCGCGCTTGGACAACCACTCCTGCAGGATGAACAGCACACTGGCGCTCGAGAGATTGCCAAAGCGGCGCAGTACATCCCAGGAAAATTCCGTGTCGGTGTGCGTGAGATCCAGCTCCGCTTCCATGAAGGAGAGCAGCTTCTGCCCGCCCGGATGGAGAATAAACGCGGAAATATCCTCCCGCCGCAACCCCTGAGAGGCAAGAAAACTCTCGACAAGTTCCCTGATTCTCTCGCGAATCAACTGCGGGACATCCTTAGAAAGCACGATATGAAATCCGGAATCGCGCAGGTCAAATCCCATAGCGTCAAGCGAATCGGGAAACAGATAGCATTCTGAGGCGAGAATGCGAGGTCCGGCAGCTTCCCGGCCAGTGACTACCACGCCTGCCGCGCCATCACCAAATAGAACCGCTGAAATCAAGTTCGCCTGGGAGAAATCCTTGCGCTGAAAGGTCAGCGTGGGCAGCTCAACAGCCACCAACAACGCCGTGCGGTCCGGGAATGCGCGGAGATACTCCCTGGCATGCGCGAGTCCGGCAGCGCCCGCCGCGCACCCGAGCTCCGTAATGGGAAGCCGGCGGACATCCGTGCGAAATCCCATCTCCGTGGCCAGGTAGGCATCGAGCGATGGAATCATTACGCCCGTGCACGATACCGTCATCAGCAGATCCACGTCCGAGGGTGCCATTTCGGCTTTGGCCAGCGAATCTGCCGCCACTTGTAATCCAAGTTCGAAGGCCTTCTCACGGTATTCGTTGTTGATCTGCGCCAGAGGACGCGGCTCGATGATGTATTCCACGGGGAATACGCTGTGGCGCTGGTCAATCTGCGAGTTGTCGATGACGGTATGGATTGCTTCGAGCCGTTTGCCTTCCAGCGAAAACACGTCGCCAATGCGCTGTTTCACGATGTCGCGCGTCAGCAGATATGGCGGCACGGCCGTAGCGGTCCCTGCAATCGTCGCCACTGCAATGGCGCCTTCGGGTTCGGCATGAAATTCCGATCCCGGCTTGACGCCCAACGCCCGCCCTATTTCCTCATGCTTGTGTGATCGCGTGGAGGACAAGATGCAACTCCCTTCGACGGGACGAATGTTTACGGCGGGGGCCGAGAATCAAATTACCCGGGTTCGATGCAGATTCTCACAACGGGGTGGCAAAAGAAACCAAGAAGATGGGATTGTCGGAAATTCCGGATCAAAGCTGCGTCTCCGCCCAGCACAATAAAAATGCGGCGTCCCACTGGAAATGGGGACGCCGCACGAGGACCTTCCAACACAATTTCGCTGTTTTCGGCCGTCCGGGATCAGGCTTTCTTCGTGTACCAGTCCGCATTGATCGGTGTAAAGTGGGCCCACTTCTCCGGAAGGTCTTCGAGCGCGAAGATTGCCGTCACGGGACAAACAGGAACGCAGGCGCCGCAGTCAATGCACTCCACCGGGCTAATGTAAAGTTGCGGCTCCGATTCAAAGGTGGGCTCATCTTTTCGCGGGTGGATGCAATCCACCGGGCAAACATCCACGCACGCGGTGTCCTTGGTTCCGATACAAGGCTCAGCAATTACGTACGCCATCGCGACTCTCCTTCCAAGGGTATCTGAGGCTCAAATTATCACAAAGAATGTGTCTCCAAGCCAAATTGAAAAGATCGGTTTATATCACCAAACGCGGTGCCGCACAAGCCGCTTTTCCTCTCCGCGAAATTATACCACGTCCGGATTCACGCAACCTCGCGCCGGTCCGGGGAAATTTGAATCGTCGCGCCGTACCAGCTACAATAATACGCTAACCACCGGGAAGCGCGAAAAACGAGGTGATTCCCATGCTTCGAACCGCCGGCAACAGAATCGCGTGGCTGGGACATTCCACAGTTCAAATCACGACCTCGAACGGCAAAATCATCTTGATTGACCCCTGGGTAAAAGAAAATCCATCATTTCCGGCGTCGATGAAGAACTTCCCGCGCATTGACCTGATTCTGGCGACGCACGGACACTGCGATCACACGGGGGACGTGGTTCCCCTGGCGCTCGCGTACAATGCACCGGTTGTGGCCATTTTTGAGCTCGCTCTGTGGTTTGGATCAAAAGGCGTCGTGAACATTCTGCCGATGGGCAAAGGCGGCACGCAGCATATCGGCGAGGTCGATATCACCATGGTCCACGCTGTCCATTCGAGCAGCGTCAATGATGACGGCAAGAGACTGTATACCGGTGAAGCGGCGGGCCTGGTCGTACGGCTTCCCGGCGGCTTTGTGCTGTACCATGCAGGTGACACAGCCGTCTTTGGCGACATGAAAATCATCGGCGAACTCTACAAACCCGACCTGGTCTGCCTGCCTATCGGTGGCCACTTCACAATGGATCCGCGCGAAGCGGCCTACGCGATTCGCCTGCTCGGCGTCAACCACATCCTCCCCATTCACTATGGAACCTTCCCTGTGCAGACAGGAACCCCTGAGGCGCTTCGCGAGCTTACACAGGACATCGCCGGGCTCGAAATTCACGCGCTCAAGCCGGGTGAGTCCCTCGGGGAATCCGAAAGGGCTGCGGCACGTTAGGACGGCTAACTCGTTCCCTCGATCGCGAGAACGGCGGCGCCTTCGAGGTTTCTTCCTCTTAGCTGATCCAGCGCATCGTTCGCCTGTTCGAGCGCAAACAGTTGCGTCGTCGTGCGCACGGGAACCTTGGGCGCAATCTTCATGAACTCCATGGCGTCCTTGCGAGTCAAGTTGGCCACGGAGCAAATCGTCCTCTCGCCCCACAGCAATTCATACGGAAACGACGGCAGGTCGCTCATGTGGATGCCGCCGCACACGACCGTGCCGCCTTTTCGAATCACGGCAAGAGCAACGGGCACCAGCGCGCCAACGGGCGCAAAAATAATTGCGGCGTCCAACTCTTCCGGCGGACGCTCGTCCGAGCCTCCTGCCCAAGAGGCGCCGAGGCGCTTGGCAAACTGCTGCGCCCGATGGTCGCCAGGCCGCGTGAATGCGTACACGCTGCGCCCTTGATACACGGCTACTTGAGCGACAATGTGGGCCGCTCCTCCGAATCCGAATATCCCCAGACGCTTTCCTTCTCCTGCCCGGACCAGAGAACGGTATCCAATCAAACCTGCGCAGAGCAGCGGTGCGGCCTCGACGTCCGAGTATCCATCGGGGATGGGGACACAGAAGCGCTCATCTGCAACGGTAAATTCGGCGTACCCTCCATCGATCGTGTACCCGGTGAAGCGGGCCTGCTCGCACAAATTCTCATTGCCCGCCAAGCAATAGGAACATTGCCCGCACGTCCAGCCAAGCCAGGGCACGCCGACACGGTCTCCCACAGAAAACCGCGTAGCGCCAGCGGCCGCCAGAGCCACTCGACCCACAATTTCATGACCGATGATCAGTGGAAACTTCGGGTCAGGCAATTCGCCGTCCACAATGTGCAGATCCGTCCGGCAAACAGCGCAGGCGCGGACTTTCAACAAAACCTCGCCGGCGGCAGGCTGTGGCACGGGACATTCGCGGAGCGCAAGTGGATTCCCCGCTTTCTCAAGCACCATCGCACGCATGGTTTGCTCTTGGCTCATCGGCAAAGCAATTCAGAATCTCTTTTATTCGGGCGCCGCTGTCCCACGGAAAAAATTCCTCGCAAAAAAGACTAAATTGGCGGGGCGCTCGGCCAACCGCCGCATGAAGTACGGAAACCAGTCCTGCCCAAACGGAATGTAGACGCGCACGCGGTAGCCTTCGCGCACGAGGCGGCTCTGCAGATCCGTGCGGATCCCGTAGAGCATCTGGAATTCGAACATGTCCTTGGTAATGCCGCGCTCGGCGGCAAACCGGATGGTTGCCTCGATCATGTTCGGATCGTGTGTTGCCAGGGCGTGATAAATGCCGCTTGGCAGGAGTAGCTGCATCAGTTTGACGTAGTTGGCATCCACATCTTTCTTGCGGGGAAATGCAATTTGTGAAGGCTCGTTGTAGGCGCCTTTCACCAGGCGGATGCGGCAGCCGATGCTCAGCAAATCCTGGATGTCTTTTTTGCTGCGGTAAAGATACGCCTGAATCACGGTTCCCACGGCATCGGTTTCCGCGCGCGCCTGCTTGACGATGCGCAGGGTTCGATCCGTGTATGGCGATCCCTCCATATCGACGCGCGCGAAATTTCGCAGCGCCGAGGCGCGCTCCGTGACAATCCGCAACTGTTCCGCGCAAAAATCATCGCCGAGATCGAGCCCGAGATGCGTCAGCTTGAGGGATACATTCGCGTCGAGGTTTTCCGCGGCGATCCGGTCGAGGGCGTCCGTATACGCCTGGCGCGCGCGCTCCGCGTCTTCACGGCTGAGCACGTTTTCTCCGAGCTGATCCAGACTTGCCGTCATCCCGGCGCGGTTCGATCGGCGCGCGGCTTCGACCGCAGGGGCGAGATCCTCTCCGGGGACAAACCTTTGCGCCAGGCGGCGCGTCGTGCCATTGGAAGTGATCCAGCGGCGGAGGCGGGAGCTTTTGGCGAGTTCAAGCAGCAGCGCGCGCAACATCAGATTTTGCGCCAGGCGACGCCGGGGAAATCGCTGGACGGCGTCAGACGTTTTTGTGGGCGTCGAGAAATTTTTCCGCGTCGATCGCGGCCATGCAGCCTGAGCCGGCCGCCGTTACCGCTTGGCGGTAATGGTGATCCTGTACGTCGCCAGCGGCGAACACACCAGGCACGTTGGTCTGGCTGCCATGATGCGTGACCAAGTATCCATTTTCGTCCATGTCCAGCTTGCCGCGAAAGCTCTTCGTGTTCGGTTCATGGCCGATGGCGATGAAGACGCCTTCCACGGGCAAGGTCGTGATTTCGTTCGTTTGCGTGTTGCGCAGCGTCACATTTTCGACCCCGCCCTTTGCGACATCCGAAATTTCCTGGACCACAACCGGAGTGACAAGCCGGATCTTCTCGTTGCTGCGCGCACGGTCCAGCATGATTTTCGACGCGCGAAATTCCGGCCGCCGGTGCAACACGTTTACACGGCTCGCAAATTTGGATAAGAAGTTCGCCTCCTCCATGGCCGTATCACCTCCGCCGACGACCGCGATTTCCTTCCCCCGAAAAAAATACCCGTCACATGTCGCGCAGGTCGATACCCCGTACCCGACCAGTTTGCGCTCGGATTCCAGGCCGATCATGCGCGCTGACGCGCCCGACGCGATAATCAGCGCGCGGGTTTCAAACACGCCGTCCCCCGTCGCAATCTTGAAGGGCCTCTTGCTCAAATCCACGTCGGTGATGGCGCCGGCTTTGAATTCCGCACCGAATCGCGCCGCCTGCTTGCGCATGTTCTCGATCAGGTCCGGGCCCAGAATGCCATCGGGGAAACCAGGAAAATTTTCTACCATGGTCGTAAGCGAAAGCTGGCCGCCAGGCTCGAAGCCGTCGATCACGAGTGGTTTGAGGTTGCCGCGCCCGGCATAAATGGCGGCCGTCAATCCGGCGCAGCCGCTGCCGATGATGAT
>WNEZ01006511.1_pt1 | contig 14477 bp, 11 predicted proteins | sample 5400521 | NCBI WGS metagenome assembly WNEZ01 (sample SAMN13153339, study PRJNA577476) | soil metagenome | isolation source: 120 cm saprolite under Douglas fir tree site 2 hole 1 replicate 1 | place: USA:California | collected 2015-04-18
GGGCTCGATCGTGCCGCCGGGAACAAAGAGCGTGCCATCGGTTGCGGGGGTGAGCAGGACGAAGGCGTGTGCGATGTGGGTCAGTTTGGAGTAGGGGATCTGGTCCGCCTTGTATGGCGGAGTGTTGTACTTCGACCATGACGTGTAATAGCCCAGGAGGCGTTTGTGTGCAGAGGGATTGCTCTGCGCGGAGGCAGGCGTGGCGGGAAGGACAATGAGCGCCAGGGTGGTGGCGAACATGAATGCGAGGTGACGACGGAAGTGCGGCGGGAATGACATGGCTGAGACCTCTGACGGTGGCTCGATCGCAGGGGAGTACAGCTTCGACGCGGGGCTATTTTATCACCGCTCTCACTGGCGCCGACCGGGGAGCTTTTCGGCGGGGCGGGCGGAAAAGTATAGACTCGATGGAAATGACTGGGGTGAATGGGATGGCTGGGAAGTGGATGCGGTGGCTGGTGATCTTGCTCGCGGCTTGCGGAGGGGCGGCCTGCCTGGGGCAGGGTGCGGTTGGGCAGGATCAAGAGCTAAAACAAAATCAAAATCAGGATCAGGAGCAGGCGGACAAGAGTGTCCGCCCCACACTGGATCAAAAGCTCGCGGGCGACTCGCCCGCAGCCACACAGGCTCCCACACAGGCTCCGAGTTCACCATCCACAGCTGAACGGCCGAAAGAGGAGGTCAAGATTACGCCGCGGGAGGAGGAGCTGTTTCACTCCGTCGACGAGATTCTGGCTTTTGATTCGAAACAGACCGGGTTGCCGATCAAAAAAGAGGTGAAGCGGAAGCTGACCAGCCGCGAGGAAGTTGTGTCGTACCTCACCAAGCACATGAACGATCAGGATACGCAGCGGCTGCGGCGATCGGAGCTGGTGCTGAAAAAGTTCGGGCTGCTGCCGCGAGACTTTGATTTGGAGAAGCTGTTGGTGGCGCTGCTGCGCGAGCAGGTGGCGGGTTACTACGATCCCAAGACCAAGACCGTCAACCTGCTGGACTGGGTTCCGATCGACGAGCAGGAGCCGGTGATGGCGCACGAATTGACGCACGCGCTCCAGGATCAGACGATCGGCCTGGAGAAGTGGATGAAGAAGGGCGAAAAGGATCTGGCGGAGAGCAGGAAAGATCCCACGCCGGCCGACATCGAGAACGATGAAATGGACAACGCGCGTCAGGCCGTGGTCGAGGGGCAGGCCGAGGCGGTGATGCTGCAATATGCTTTGGCGCCGGTGGGGCGGTCAATTGTCGATTCTCCGGGACTGGTGGATGCGATGGAGTCGAGCATGGTGAACGGCACTCCCGACTCGACGGTGTTCAAGGATGCTCCCATTTTCCTGAAGGAGTCGCTCACGTTCCCGTACAGCTACGGCATGGAATTCGTCATCAAGCTGATGCAGAAGGGCGGCAAACAGAAGGCATTTGCGGATGTGCTGCGCAATCCTCCGCACACCACGCGCCAGATCATGGAGCCGGACAAATATTTATCCGGCGAGAGGATCGAGTCCATGCGTGTGGTGGACTTCAAGCAGGACTTCAAGAACTATCAGAAGTTTGATATTGGGGCGATGGGGGAGTTCGACGTCTCAATTCTGATCGAGCAATACGCGGGGAAGGAAGCTTCGAAGCGGATGTATCCGGAGTGGCGCGGCGGATATTACTACGCGGCGCGGCCGAAGAACGATGCGGCAGCTCCGCTTGGAGTGCTTTATGTGTCGCGGTGGTCGAGCGCGGAGAAGGCTTCCGAGTTTGCCGCGATTTATGCCAGGTCGCTGGCGCAGCGATACAAGAAGGCGGAGGAGGCTGGTGATCCGTCGCTTGACGTATCGTCATCCGACAAGTCGTCCTCCGACAGATCTTCGACGCAGGCTTCCGAGAAAGAGGCCGGGGTTTTGAAGGGGCGTCACTCGTGGTCCACCGATGAAGGCGCGGTGATCATAGAACAGCAGGGAGATACGGTGTTCGTGAGCGAGAGCCTGGATGGGGGGACGACGCAGACGCTGGAGAAGGAAGTGTTTGGAAAGTAGATCGGGCTGCTAATCTTCAAATTGTCGATTGCATGCGGATCCCTCGCAGAGCTGCCGGGCTTTGCCCGGCCGAACAGCCGAGGCGGCTGTCCCTACATGTTCCTCTTCACTTCCTCTTTCCCTTGCCTCCTGCGTCTTCCAGCGGTTCCGCGAGGAAATGCTGCACCTTCGCCATTACCGTGAAATGCTTTCCGTCGCGTTCGACCGTCAGCTTGCGCTCCTGGCCGGGCTGGCCTTCGAGCATGGACCAGACTTGTCCCATGGTGGAATCGGGCACGGGTGTGCTGTCGACAGCGACGAGGTGGTCGCCGGGCTGCACGTCTGGAACCGACGGCTTACCTTCGAAATCGGCGACGCCGAGGATGGTAAAGCGGGTGTCGTCCTCGGGGCGCAGGATGAGTCCGACGACGTCGAAGTCGGGAGCCTTGAAGGTCGAGCCAATCTCGAAGTAGGCGATCGCGTGGGCGTAGTCGATTCCTACGCGATAATTCAGCAGCGCGTTCGATCCGAGCAGGCCGGCGGTGGGGATGGCGGCGCGCTTTTCAAACTTGTCCATCGCCTCTTTGGGAAATTCAGCGATGGCGACGCCGGTCAGAAATACGGGGCCGTACTGCAGTCGCTCGACGCGCAACAGTTGCAACTTCGGTTCGCCGTCCAATCCCCACATGTTGGCGGGGCCGACGGCTCCGGTCATATGCGGCAAGTCGGGATGCGCGGCCAGCAGCTTGGCGCTCACTTCCTGTGACAGAAAGCTGAACGAAGAGCCGAGATCGAGGGCGAGATTATATTTCTTGTTCTCGATCTGGCTGGGGATTTGGACGAGACCGTTCGTGGTGTTGATCTGAATCTTCGTCGACATGCCTTTGAACTTCAGGGTGCCGGGTGCCGCAAGTGTGAACTCGCGCTCGGGGAAATCGACGAGGACGTCGTAGTTGCGCAGCACGGTGGACGGAATGTTGATCTCGGCGGACATGCCGGGAGTCATGACTGACGCGGCGTTCACGGGTTTCAGAGGGATCCTGGCCTGCTTCACTCCGGCTAGAGAAATTTTCATTCCACCGATGGTGATTTCCGGCGGCGGCGGGGCGGAGCAGTCTTTCTCATTGTCGTTGCAGGTGAGCTTCGGGCCCATCAGCGCGGCCGCGCGGCGGGAGATCTCGAGATCGGGATTGCCGTTGTCGACCCATCCCCGGATTCGTTTGGTGGTGCCGTCGGGGAGCGGCAGGTAGACGTCGATGACGATGCGGTTGTGGTCGAGGGTGATTGGGACGGTCACGGATTTAGGTGTAACGGAAGCGGTCTGCGCACGGAGGATGCCGGGGAGGAGGACACACACAAGGAGGGAGAAGACTGGTTTCATCACAGAAAACCATTTAATCACAGAGGGCACGCAGGGCGCAGAGGGGCTGATTGGGAAATGAATCCGCTGCTGGATGCGACGATAGTACGCGCGAGACCCTTCCCTCCGCCTGAAGAACGGCTGCGCTCAGAGTGACGCCGCGCAAATTCTGCACGCCGCCGGTTCTTAACCCGCACGACCGCCGGGGGTGCGCTGGTTCGTCTTGTATAATCGCGGGTTCTGCGTTGAGCGCGGAAGTTTCTGGAGGCTTGGTGGCACAGGCGGAGATTGGGATTATCGGCGGCAGCGGGTTGTATTCGATCCCGGGGCTTAGCAAGGTGAAGGAAGCGCGGTTGCGGACGCCGTTTGGGGCGCCTTCGGATGCCTACGTTTGCGGGATGTTGGAGGGGCGCAAGGTGGCGTTTCTGGCGCGGCATGGGCGCGGGCATCGCATTCTGCCGAGTGAGCTCAATTTTCGCGCCAACATTCATGGGTTCAAGCAGCTTGGGGTCGAGCGAATTGTTTCGGTGTCGGCCGTCGGGTCGCTGAAGGAAGAGCACAGGCCACTGGAGTTTGTGATTCCGGACCAGTTTTTCGATCGCACGCGGCATCGCGTGGATACGTTTTTCGGGAGCGGCGTGGTCGCGCACATTGCCTTCGCCGATCCGGTGTGCGGAGAACTTGTGGGAATCGTCGCGGCCGCGTGCAGGAAGGCGGGTGTGGTGGGCAAGCGTGGCGGAACTTATCTGTGTATGGAAGGGCCGCAGTTTTCGACCAAGGCGGAGTCCAATGTGTATCGCGGGCTGGGCATGGACGTGATCGGCATGACCAATCTGCAGGAGGCGAAGCTGGCGCGCGAGGCCGAGCTTTGCTACGTCACCGTGGCCATGGTGACGGATTATGACTGCTGGCATCCGCATCACGATTCGGTGACTGTCGATCAGATTGTGGCGGTGCTGCTGAAGAATGCTGAGAACGCTTGCAGGGTGGTGCGGGAGACGGTGGCGGGGGGAAGTACATTCAGTCACAGTCAGAACGAAAAACCTCCAATCGCAGAGCTCGCTGAGAAAGGCCGCAGAGGTCGCGGAGACTGCAGTTCATCATGAGTATTGTCGTGGTTGGGTCGGTGGCGTTTGATGATGTCACTTCGCCTTCGGGAAGCGTGCAAAACGTTCTCGGTGGGGCGGCGACTTACTGTGCGCTGGCGGCTAGCTACTTTACGGACGTGCGAGTTGTGGCGGTGGTGGGCGAGGACTTTGGGCCGGACCAGGAGCGGGTCTTTCGGGATCATCGCATCGACACGCGCGGGCTTGAACGCGCTCCGGGCAAGACGTTTCGCTGGGGAGGAACGTACTCCGACAACCTGAGTGAGGCGAAGACGGATTTTACCCACCTGAACGTCTTCGAGAAATTCCAGCCCCGCATTCCGAAAGAATATGAGGACACGGAATTTCTCTTTCTCGCCAATATTCAGCCGACGCTGCAGGCGAATGTGCGGCGCGCAATGAATGGTGTACGCCTGACTGGCTGCGACACCATGAACTACTGGATCCAGCGCACGCCCACGGAACTGGCTGAGACATTGAAGTTGGTCGATGTGCTGCTCATTAATGACACGGAAACGAAGATGCTGGCACACGAGAGCAATCTGCCGCGGGCGGCGCAGAAGGTGCTGGCCATGGGGCCGCAGGCGCTGGTGATCAAGCATGGCGAGTACGGCGCAACGATCTTCTTTCGCGAAGGAGCTTTTGGGATTGGGCATCATCCGTTTCGCGCGCCGTCACTGCCGATTGAGGAAGTAAAGGATCCCACCGGGGCGGGCGATTCGTTTGCCGGTGGGTTCATGGGATATCTTGCATCGCAGGAAGATTTGACCAGGGAAGTTCTGAAGCGGGCGTTATTCTACGGCGGCGTGATGGGGTCGTTTGCCGTGGAACGGTTCGGAACCGAGCGGTTGCAGGGGCTCACGCGCGACGAGATCGACGCGCGCTTTGAGGTTTTCCGCGAACTGACTCATTTGGAATAGTTGGGAGCGTGTTTGCGCGTTTTTCCAATGCCCCGCCGAATAGTTTGTATCGACCTCAGGGGCTGAAGCCCTGACTTAAGGGGCTGTTTTGCGGCACGGCTGGAAGCCGTGCCCTTTCAAAGCTATTCATGAAACGCTCTCCGGAAAATATCAACGCGCCAGCCAGCTCTCGCTGGGACTACGAGGTCAGGCTGCTGGCCTTCTTCGCGGTTTGCGTTTCTGTGTTTTCCTTTCTTTACTACTTCCGGCAGGGGGATGTGTTGCTCTACGGCGATGCGGTGGCGCACATCAATATTGCGCGTCGCGTGTTTGATTCGAGGACTCCGGGGCTTTTGCAGTTAGGGACGGTGTGGCTGCCGCTGCCACATCTGCTGATGATTCCGTTTCTGATTTTCGATGGGATGTGGCGGAGTGGTGCGGCTGGATCGATTCCGTCGATGTGCGCGTATGTGTTCGGCGTGGTGGGAATGTTTCGCCTGGTGCGGGGAGGGTTGGGTGCCGTCCCTACGGGACTCGCGTCACCGGGTGGCTCTACCCGGCACTTCCGTGCCGGGCTTTCCAATATCGCCGCTACGCGGCTGGAGTCTGATGCTTCAAGGGTCTCCGCTGACCCACGGGCCTCCCCCGAGCCGCGGGGCTCTACTGGACCACGGGCCTCAAGTGTTTCGGCTCACCCACTGCAGAGTTCGTCCGGCTTCGTGTACGATCCGGCGGCGAGGGTTGCGGCTTGGACGGCGGCTGTGATTTACGGGGCGAATCCGAATCTGATTTACATGCAAACTACGGCCATGGGGGAGGCGCTTTATCTGGCGTTCTTCATATGGGCCGTCATTTATTTGGGTGAGTTTGCGCGGGGAGACGAGAAGGCTCTTGCCAAGTGCGGCTCGTGTTTGGCGGCGGCCTGTTTAACGCGGTATGACGGGTGGTTTCTGGCAGTGATAGTGGGTGCGGTGGTGGTGGGCATTTACCTTCGTAGAGGGTACAACCATAGCGGAGCTTTCGCTCCGCCGGACAGCCGGGGGCGGCTGTCCCCACATGACCCATCCCCACATGATCCATCCCCACATGACCCATCCCCACATGGCCTTGGGCTGTCCCTACATAAATCAGCGCTGGCCAAATTTCTTTTGCTTACGGTGGCGGGGCCTGCGCTTTGGCTGGCTTACAACGCTGCCGTGTATGGCAATCCGCTGGAGTTTGCCAATGGTCCTTATTCAGCTAAGGCGGTCGAAAAGAACACCGGAACCATAAATCCGGCGAATGGGAACTTGTACGCAGGGGCGATGTACTTCGTGAAATCGGCGGAGTTGAATGTTGCGGAGGCGGAGTGGCTGGGGCGGTTTTGGCTGCTACTGGCGGTTGCGGGCGCGGCTGCGATTCTGATTTGGACACGAGCGGCGTGGCCGATCTTGCTGCTGTGGACTCCGCTGCCGTTCTACGCGTTGTCGCTGGCGTATGGGAGTGTGCCGATTTTTGTGCCGGTGTGGTGGCCGTTCTCGCATTACAACGTGCGTTATGGATTGGAGTTACTGCCGGCGATGGCGGGCTCCATGGCTGTTCTGGTTGGTGCGGCGCTGCGATCGAGCAAGTCTCCACGTGCAGTCCGCCTCGTGTTGATTCTCGCGGTTGCGGCGCTCGTGACTGCAGGCTACGTGTCTGCTTGGCGGTCGGAGCCGATCTCTTATCGCGAGGCTGCGATCAACATGCGGGGCCGCATCGCATTGGAGCGGCAGTTGGCGAACTGGCTTAGAGACCTGCCGCCGAATGCGACGCTGCTGATGTATCTGGGAGAGCATCCCGGAGCGGCGCAGGTCGCGGGCGTCCCGCTGAGGCGCGTGATTAACGAGGGCAACCATCGCGTCTGGAGGCAGCCGGTTGATCCGGAGGGATTGTGGGAGCGGGCGCTGGCTGATCCATCGAAGTTCGCCGACTATGTGGTTGCCTTCGAGGGAGATACCGTCTGGCAGGCAGTACAGGCCCGGCACTTGCCCGAACTGGTGGAGATCAACGTGACCGGACAGCGCCGCGCGATTCTCTATCGTGCGCGGTAATCACGCGGGTTACGTCCGGCGTCGCGGGAGCGGTGTAGCGCGGTGATAAAATCCAGCCACCTTATTTTCATGCGACATTTCATGCGACGGAATCAGTGAACTGGCGGCACATCATCGACCTGCTGCACGGGGAAATGGCGAGCGGGATCGTCGGGAACTCGCTGGTCCGACTCATTCTGGCGGCGATTTTCGGCGGCGTCATCGGGCTGGAGCGGGAACTCAAGCATAAGCCGGCGGGGCTGCGCACCAACATGTTCATCTGCTTCGGCGCGGCGCTGTTCACGGTTCTTTCGCGCGCGCTGGCAGAGACGCCCTCCGACTCCACGCGCATTGCGGCGCAGATTATTCCGGGGATCGGGTTCATCGGTGCCGGATCGATTCTGCACATGCGGGGACTGACCACGGGTCTGACCACGGCGGCCACACTGTTTGTGGTGGCGTCGGTTGGAATGGCCACGGGAGGCGGACTCTACCTGACGGCTTTCTTCGCGACCGTCGTAATTGTGGTAGCGCTGGTCATGCTCGGCCATCTGGAACATACTTTCAGTCTCAAGCTGCTGATGATGACGTACGAGGCCACGGGAAGCAGCGTGGAGCAGGTCAGCCAGGAGGTCAACCGCATTCTGGAGCGGGCGCACCGCATGATGCTGAACGTGCTCTCGGGGTATACGGGGGAGCATTGGCGCGTTCAGTTTGACGTCGAGGGAACGCATCGCGAGCAGAAACGCCTGTTGCAGCTATTGAAGGAGTCGCGGGGGCTGGGAAGCGTGGTGCAGGTCGGGCCGGTGGATCGGGAATGAAGACGGGATGAGCACGATTCCATTTGTGAAGGCGAGTGCGTGTGGCAACGATTTCCTGCTAATCGATGGGGCGCTCGCTCCGGCGGACATCAGCGCCTTCACCCGCCGCATCTGCGACCGTCATGAGGGAGTGGGCGCGGACGGCGTGGAGTGGATGCGTCAGCACACCTCGGCGGACGTGGAAATACGGTTGATCAATGCGGACGGCTCGGAGGCGGAAATTTCCGGTAACGGTACCAGGTGCGTCGCCACCTATGTTTGCGCGGAGCGCGGATTGGAGAAGGTTTCGATCTTGACCGGGGCTGGCTTGAAGACTTGCACGCTCACGGCGCGGCGCGATGGTGAGTACGAGTTCGAGATGGAGATGGGCTCGGCCGAGGTATGGCCTGAATTGGCGATTCCTCTTGGCGAGAGTGCGGTGCGCGGGATTCCGGTTTCGATGGGGAATCCGCATTATGTAATGTTTGTGGATGAGTTCCCGCAAGACTGGAAAGCGCTGGCTGCGCGCATACAGGATAGCGGGCAGTTCAAGCAAGGCGTGAACGTCGAATTCGTGAAGGCGGGATCGCCACGGGATTTGAACGTGCTTTTCTTCGAGCGCGGCGTGGGGGAGACGCAGTCTTCGGGAACGGGCTCGTGCGCCTCGGCAGTGGCGGCAATGGCGACCGGGCGAGCGCAGTCGCCGGTGCGGGTGCATGCCCCGGGCGGGACACAGACTGTGCGCAAGGATGGGAGCAAGATTTTTCTGCGCGGTCCGGCGCAGTTGGTATGCCGGGGTGAGTTCTTCGTAACGTAGGTCTTCGAACGTCTTCAGGCATGTCCTCTTCTTTAGTTAGCGCGCGCGTCAAGCCTCCTGCCCTGCGGGCTGGCGATACGGTGGGCATTGTGGCTCCGGCCAGTAACATCAAGCGCGACGACCTCGAGGCGGGATGCGAGGCATTGCGGCGCGCGGGATACAAACCGTTCTACTTCGATTCCATCCTGGAGCAGGATCTTTATTTTGCGGGATCGGTGGAGCGGCGGGCGTGCGAGTTGGAAGAAACGTTTGTGCGGGAGGATGTGCGGGGCATCGTTTGCGCACGCGGCGGGTATGGGGCGAATTATCTGCTGCCCCGGCTTGATTTGGAAAAGATCAAATCCCATCCCAAGATTATTGTTGGGTATAGCGACAACACCGCGCTGCTTACTTACTTTGCCGATGCCAGTGGATTGGTAACTTTCCATGGGCCGATGGCGGCGAAGGATTGGGCGCATCCAGGTGGAGTCGATTTGGACTCGTGGCAGGCTGCGCTGGCGAGTGCACGCGCATGGGAAGTGGACCTGGGAGCGGGCGTTGAAGGATTAGCCGAGGGCCAGGCGGAAGGCATTTTGTATGGTGGATGCCTGTCGATCTTGGTGGCTTCGCTGGGAACTCCGTATGAGATCCAGACGAAAGGCACGATCTTGTTTCTGGAGGATGTGGCCGCCAAGCCTTTTCAGATTGATCGCATGCTCATGCAGTTGAAGTTGGCACGAAAGTTTGAAGGAGTCAGAGGCATCGTCTTCGGTCAGATGCTTGACTGCGTGCAGAGCGTGAATCAGGGATACACGCTGCAGGAAGTGGTGATGCGGGTGGTGGGCGAGTTAGGTGTGCCCGTGGTGTACGGAGTGCGGTCGGGACATGTTACGACAGGGAACATCACGCTGCCGATTGGGGTACGGGCAAGGATGACGGTGCGTGGGGGGATGGTCAAGTTAGAGATTCTTGAAGCGGCGGTGACGACAAATTGAGAAAGCTTGAACCACGAAGGACACGAAGGCTAACCAAGGAAACCGATTTGGGTTCTTTCTTCGTGAACCTTCGTGTCCTTGGCGGGTTACCGACTTTAGGCAAACGAGATGAATGAAAAGAAGCATATCCACCTGATCGGCATTTGCGGGACGGCGATGGCGTCGCTGGCGGGAATGCTGAAGCAGCGCGGGTTTCGCGTGACTGGATCGGATGCGGCCGCGTATCCGCCGATGTCGGATTTTCTGCGGGAGTTAGGCATCCCGGTAGCGCAGCCGTTCGATGCGCGCAACATTGATCCGCAAAATAACGATCCGCCAAGTAGTGAGCCGCGGCCGGAGCTGGTGGTTGTGGGCAATGCGATTTCGCGGGGGAACGCGGAGTTGGAGCAGGTGCTCGATCAGCGGATTCCGTTCTGCTCGATGCCGCAGTTGCTGCACGATGAATTTCTGCGGGGCAAGGAAGTGCTGGTTGTTGCCGGAACTCATGGGAAGACCACAACCACTTCGATGCTGGCGTGGATTTTTCATACGGCAGGATTGCAGCCGTCGTTTCTGATTGGCGGCATCGCGGAGAACTTCGGGTCAAGTTTTCAATTGGGGCAAGGGAAGCACTTCATCCTCGAAGGCGACGAATATGACACCGCGTTCTTCGATAAGGGGCCGAAGTTTCTGCACTACTTCCCGGACTCCGTCATCCTCACTTCGGTCGAGTTCGATCATGCCGACATCTACAAGGACCTGGACGCAGTGGAGACAGCGTTCAAGCGACTGGTGAACCTGATTCCGCGACGCGGGCGCATCGTTGCATTTGATGGAGTCGCGGGCGAGGCTACGGAGAGTGCGAGCCTGGAGCGCTGTCTGAGCAAGGCGTTTTGCCCGGTGGAAAGATACGGGGTGGGGGAGCGCTCGAGCTGGCGAGTCACAAACCTGCGGCTGGAGCCGGGGAAAACCTTGTGGACTGTGATGCACAATGGCCAAGCCTGGGCGGATTTTGAGTTTCCGCTCGCGGGTGAATATAACGTTTGGAATGCCACGGCTGCCGCTGCCCTATCGGCTGGCTGCGGCATCACGAAGGAGGAAATCGCGGCGGCGCTCAAAACCTTCAAGAGCGTCAAACGGCGGCTGGAAGTGAAGGCGCAGGTGAATGGCATCACGATCATCGACGACTTCGCGCATCATCCCACGGCGATTGCGGGGACGTTGAAGGCGTTGCGGTCGCGGTATTCTGGGGCGCGGTTGTGGGCGATTCTGGAACCGCGGTCGAATACGTTGCGGCGGCGGGTGCTGCAGAGAGATCTGGCTCGCAGTTTGGCATTGGCGGATGAAGTGGTGGTCGCGGCAGTATTCCGCTCCGAGGCGGTGCCGGAGAATGAACGTCTGGAGTTGACTGCGCTGGCGGCTGAAATTCGAAAGAGCGGGCGGGCGGCTCGGTTGCTGGCTGATGCAAACGAGATTGTTGCGGCGATCGCTCCCGAGATGCGAAGCGGCGATGTGGTGGCGATTTTGTCGAATGGCGGCTTTGGCGGAATTTACGAGAAGCTGCCGGCGCGGTTGCGGGAGCTATCGGGTGAATTGGCCAATGCATCGGGGAAACAATGATGCGCGACAGGGTACGGAATAGTCCTGTTGGAGTTTCGGAAGGCGGTAGGGATCCTTCGACTGCGCGATGGCCTCGCATTCGCGGAGCCATCGCTCCGCTCAGGATGACAATTCGTTTTTGGCTCGATCTTTGCTCAGTCGTCATCTTCGTCGCAATCAGCGCGTTTGGTCAGTCGGCGGCGGTTAACTACACAATCTCGTTGGCATCGCCCGGCCAACACCTGGTGAATGTGCAAATTCTTCTCCCGGAGGGCGGGGCGCGGCGGGAACTCCAGCTTCCGGTGTGGAACGCGCTCTATCAGGTGCGGGACTTTGCGCAATACGTGAACTGGGTGCGGGCGAAAGACCGCGCGGGGCGGGCGCTTGCCGTGCGCGAATTGGACAAGAGCCGGTGGCAGATCTCAGGCACCGGGGGCGGTGCGGTGGTGGAGTATCAGATGTTTGTCGATACTCCGGGACCATTTGGCGCGCAGCTTAACGCCCATCATGCGTTCTTCAACCTGGCGGAAATTCTCATGTATCCGGTGGACGCGCGGGGAGTGTCCATGACGGTGCGATTCAACAGCGTGCCCGAGGCGTGGCACATTGCCACACCACTCACCGCGCTGCCCGACGGCAGGTTCAGCGCCGAAAACTACGACCGGCTGGTGGACTCTCCGGTCGAGATTGGCGAGTTTCACGAAGCGGACTTCGACGAAGGTGGCGGGCATTACCGCGTAATCGTCGACGCTGAGCTGGGCGACTACGACATGGAGAAGATTGTCGGGGAGTTGCACAGAATTGTCGGGTCGGCGACTAGTTGGATGGCGGACCGTCCTTTCGATCGCTACACGTTTTTCTATCACTTCCCACGGGGGCCGGCGGGAGGCGGCATGGAACATGCCTACTCCACGGCGATTGATCTCAATGCCGACGCATTGAAAAGTGCAGGTGTGCTGCCGGGGGTTACGGCACATGAGTTCTTCCACTTGTGGAACGTGAAGAGAATCCGGCCGCAGACGCTCGAGCCGGTCGACTACACGAAGGAGAATTACACGCGTGCGCTGTGGTTCAGCGAAGGTGTCACCAGCACGGCCGAGAGCACAATTAACTTGCGCGCCGGACTGATCGACGAGAAACGATACCTGGAGGGCTTGGGCGAGGAGATCTCGGAACTGGAACGGCGTCCGGCTCACCTTACGCAGTCAGCGGAGGAGTCGAGTCTGGATGCGTGGCTGGAGGGCAATGCCTATTATCGCCGGCCCGAGCGCAGCATCTCTTATTACAACAAGGGTGAGTTGCTCGGGATAATGCTCGATCTGGAAGTGCGGGAGGCAAGTCACTGGCAGGCGTCGTTGCGCGAAGTGCTGCAGTGGATGAATCAGAACTACGCGAAGAGAGGACGCTACTTCAAGGATTCCGACGGCGTGCTCGAGGCGGCGGAGGCTGTCAGCCATGCGGACCTGGGATGGTTCTTTTCGAAGTACGTGGCTGGAACGGAAGAGATTCCGTGGAATGATTTCTTGCGCAGCGTGGGGCTAAGGGTGGTCGAGAGCCCAAACACCGTGCCGGACGCCGGTTTTGTGGCGTCTCGAAACTTTGACGGGCCCATGATCGTGAGCGCGGTGAGTGCGGGGGGTGAGGCCGAGCATTCGGGCTTGCAGGTGGGGGACACGATTGTCGAAATGCAAGGCAAGCCTGGAGGTCAGGAGTCGCGAGAGGAATTGGCGCGGCTGAGTCCGGGCGACACGCTCATCTTGAAGGTACGCACCCGGCGGGGAGGCGAGCGCGAATTGAAGTGGAAGGTCGGCAGCCGCGAGGAAATCTTGTACCAGGTGAAAGATCTAGAGAATATTTCACCAGAGCAGCATGCCCGCCGTGCAGCTTGGCTGAAGGGTGAAGCACAGGGAAAGAAAGAAGCGAGCGGCAAGGGATCGGGAACTCGGGGTGAGTAACTGATGATCCGCACGATTCTGATGCTGACCTTCTGGGGGCTGACTGCTCCTCTGGCAGCGCTGATCGGTTTTTCCTGGACTTTGATCACGGGCGATATTCGCCTGCTCTACCGGATGTTCAATTGGGGCGCCTTTGCCGGAGTACGACTGACCGCGGTGCGAGTTGAGACGGTGGGCCTCGACAAATTGGATCCGGCGCGCGCATACATCTTCATGTCGAACCACGTTTCGAATCTTGATCCGCCGATTCAGATTCCTCTCATTCCACGACGGACTTCGGTGATGGTGAAGAAGGAACTGTTCAAAACTCCAATTCTGGGCAGGGCCATGCGAATGGCGTCGCTGGTCCCGGTGGACCGCGGCAATCGCGACGCCGGGATCGAGGCCGTGCGGACGGCGAAGGCTGTCGTCGAACAGGGCATCAGCATGACGATCTATGTGGAGGGCCATCGGTCGTTTGATGGCAAGCTGCTGCCGTTCAAGAAAGGCCCATTTTATCTGGCGATGGAGTGCGGCGTGCCGGTTGTGCCAGTGACCATCACGGGCACGCACTACGCTATGCCGAAGGGAAGATTTTCCATCAAGCCGGGGATGGTGAAAGTGATTTTTCATCCGGCGATTGAGCCGACGGAGTTCGTTGACCGGGAGCATTTGATGGAGAAAGTACGAGCGGTGATTGAGAGTGGGTTGCCCGAGGAGTATCGGCAAAGCGCATTGACCACCAAGGATACGAAGGTACACGAAGGAAACCCGCAAGTTCTTCCTTCGTGAAACTTCTTTCGTGAACCTTTGTTCTTTGGTGGTTCTAGGCTTTGGATTTGTTTCGGACTGCTCGCACGATGTCCGGCAACTTCGGCAGAATCGCGGAATACTTCAACCACAGCTTGTGATCGACGGCGGGAGCGCCGCTGACCAATGCGCCGGCGGGGATGTCGTG
>WNEZ01003024.1_pt1 | contig 14468 bp, 11 predicted proteins | sample 5400521 | NCBI WGS metagenome assembly WNEZ01 (sample SAMN13153339, study PRJNA577476) | soil metagenome | isolation source: 120 cm saprolite under Douglas fir tree site 2 hole 1 replicate 1 | place: USA:California | collected 2015-04-18
CGCTGGCGAGCACCTCAAAGGCGGTCAATTCTGCAATAGACATCGTGCCCGTCTACGGCACGTTTCAAGGGGTGTTTCCGGAGAAACCGGATCGTTTCCGCCGTGGACAGCTTCTCCTGCGAGTCCCACGTGAACGCCTATGCGCTCGATGCGGGAGTGAAGACAGTGTTTGTGGGCGTTTGGGGGGGAGGCCCGGGTTGCGGAGATTTACTACGTGATTCCCGGCCAGACCTCTTGCTACGGAATGCTTTGCCTCCTTCCGGCGGCGAACCCTCGACCTGCCGACTGATCCGAGGAAATACGTGGATCCGGACTTCGATGAGAGTAAAGTCCCAGGCCGGCCGGGACTGTGGTGCGAATATCTTGCGTTCCAGGTGTGCCTTGGACTTTGCGGTCTGCGTCCGGAGATCATCGATCAGGAGCGGAACCTTCTCCTCTTCAATGTCTCGAGCTACGACTCGCCCCTGCAGCCCCTGGCTCTAACCTTTGGCCGTTCACAGAAAGGTTACGCGATCTGTGATGAATCGAAGTTGGAGGAATTGACGGTATGACCCACGCCCGTGCGCTGGCAGCAAGAATGCGACTTGATACGACGGTATTTCCCCGAGTTTCGACCGTTCTGCTACCGGAAAGGACCTAGGGTTTGTAGGATTTCTCAGTCGTACCGGATGCATCTATGCGGTTTCCCATCAGCAACCATGAACACTCCAAGTTGCGATTGACAACAGAACAGGCATTTGCCATATTGTCAAAGCGGTTAGCACCCCGGCCGTGAATCTCATGAGCTTAGCCCTGGGGCGCGCTACGCTTCATGGAGAACTACATGAGCGAAGTTGATTTTCTCGTCCACTCCCAGCATCTGTCTCCAGAACAAGCCGGCGAACTTCTTCATTTGCCCCGCCAGAAAGCCAATTGGGAGTGGATGAGCTTCTTCGTCCGGCGTTTGCGTCCTGGCGATGCTTACCAAACTCATACCAAACGAGAGGAAGTAGCGTTTGTGCTGCTGGGCGGAACCTGTCTCGCCGATTGGGGGAAAGGTGCGCAACCGGTCGGGAAGCGAAGCAATGTTTTTGACGGGTTCCCGTACGCGCTGTACCTGCCTGCCGAAAACAACGTGACGTTTACAGCCGAAACCGTGTGTGAGATTGCGGAATGCCGGGTGCCGTCGGAAGCACGGCTGGAGCCAAGATTAATTACTCCCGCTAACGTTGTCAGTAGTTTGCGCGGAGGGGGGAACGTGTCGCGCCAGATCGTTGACCTCATGACTCCCGCATTTCCGGCGGACAAACTCATTGTGGTCGAGGTTTACACACCAGGCGGAAACTGGTCCAGCTATCCGCCGCACAAGCATGACATCCATGATCCTCCCAGGGAAGTCGATTTGGACGAAATCTACTATTATCGGATGAAGCAACCGGAGGCCTTCGCGTTTCAACATCTGTACTCCGGGGCGAATCCGCTCGAGCGAACGCTGAAAACAAGAGATGGGGATGCAGTCCTCGTGCGCAGCGGCTATCACCCCGTGGTCGCGGGACCAGGATACGACCTGTATTACCTGAACTTTCTTGCGGGATCATCCCGCACGATGGCAATCACGGAAGATTCCGAACATGTGTGGATTCGTTCTACGTGGAAGGAACCCGACCCCCGGTTGCCGCTCGTTAGAGGATGACCGACCGGAATGGTGGTAAATCGATGACCTGCTTTTTGCGGAGCAGCGCCGTGCCAACGAGTTGGGAGCAATCAGGAGTGGCGCAAGGAGAAAAGCTGCCTCGCGGGCAACACGTGGAAAGGAACGCGCATTCAAATCGCTTAGACATTATTTCGACAGGTATTCGCTGCATTCGGCGCCGAACCCTCACATTGCAACTTCGGAACGAACCAGGCAGGAGGATAAAGGGTGCTCTCCACGAGAAACATCCGTTTGGAGCAGCCTCAGCACTGGCGGCCCACTCATGCCTCGTCCTTAACAGGAAATCAGCGCACAAGAAGCTCCGACAACCGCTATCATTCCGAGGCAGTGAGGCCCCGTGACTAGACGCCTAACCATGGCGCAAGCCGTCATCTCATTCCTCAACAGCCAATACAGCGAGCGGGATGGCAAACAACATCGGTTCTTTGAGGGATGTCTGGGAATTTTCGGACATGGAAACGTTGCCGGCATCGGACAGGCCCTCGAGCAAGACCCGGGCATGCCTTATTACCTCTTCCGCAACGAACAGGCAATGGTCCATACCGCGGCGGCGTTCGCCAAAACAAGCAACCGGCTGAAATCCTTGATCTGTACGACCTCTATCGGTCCAGGTGCTACCAACATGGTGACCGGCGCCGCGGGGGCGACGATTAACCGCCTGCCTGTGCTCCTTCTTCCCGGCGACATCTTCGCGCAGCGCAACGTGGCGCCGGTGCTGCAGCAATTGGAGTCTTCGACGAGCCAGGACATCTCGGTCAACGATTGTTTCAAGCCCGTGTCCCGTTACTGGGATCGTATAAATCGGCCGGACCAGATCCTGACGGCACTTCCCGAAGTGATGCGCGTACTGACTTCGCCGTCGGAGACCGGTGCGGTCGTGCTCGCATTGCCGGAGGACGTCCAGGCCGAAGCCTTTGATTATCCTGAGCAGTTCTTCCGGAGACGAGTTTGGACAATTGCCCGGCCAAGGTGCGACAGCAAACTTCTCGCCAGAGCCGCAGGATCGGTCCGTTCCTCCCGGCAACCCCTGATTGTTGCCGGCGGCGGGGTGATCTACTCTGAAGCCAGCCAAGCCCTTGAGGAATTTGCTTCTCAAACAGGAATTCCAGTTGTGGAGACTCAGGCAGGAAAGGGTTCGCTGTCCTACGATCATCCTCAGGCGCTGGGCGCTATCGGCGTAACCGGCACACCCGGAGCGAATGATCTTGCTCGGGAAGCCGATTTGATTCTTGGAATTGGTACCCGGTACACGGACTTCACGACGGCTTCCCAGACTGCATTCCAAAATCCTTCGGTGCGATTCGTAAATTTGAATGTGGGCGAGTTCGACGCCGGCAAACAGGCGGCTTTGCCGCTTGTCGGGGACGCTCGGGACACGCTGGACGAACTAAAAGAGCTGCTGAAAGGATTTCAGGTCGAAGCAGCCTACGGCGCTCGATTGCAGTCACTCCGCGCGGCCTGGGAGAAGGAAGTGGACCGAATTTACAACCTCAACGTGGGTCTTCCGATCAGCCAAGGCGAAGTGATCGGGGTTGTCAACGAGGTTTCCGAGGCTCGCGATGTCGTAGTGTGCGCTGCCGGCAGCCTTCCGGGCGATCTGCATAAACTCTGGCGGACTCGCGACCCCAAGGGCTATCACCTTGAATACGGTTATTCCTGCATGGGGTATGAGATCGCCGGCGGCCTGGGCGTAAAGATGGCCGCGCCGGATCGGGAGGTTTATATCCTGGTCGGAGACGGGTCGTACCTGATGATGGCGCAGGAGATCGTGACGTCCTTGCAAGAGGATTACAAGCTCAACATCGTTTTGCTTGATAACCACGGGTTCTCCAGCATCGGCGGTCTGAGCCGGGCCTGCGGCAATCAAGGAATGGGCACGGAATATCGTTACCGCCGGAACGGGAAGCTTGAAGGAGACACGATCTGCGTCGATTTTGTCGCCAACGCAAACAGCTTGGGAGCCCACGCGGTTCGCGCCAAGACACGCGACGATTTACACAAAGCGTTGATCGAGGCCCGCCAACGCCAGCAAACCTCGGTGATTGTCATCGAAACGGCATACGATCAGCGAGTGCCCGGCTACGAATCGTGGTGGGATGTTCCCATTGCGGAGGTTTCTGAGAGCCAGTCCGTACGAACTGCCCGGGCGAAGTACGTCGCAGCGCGGCAGAAGCAGCGAAACTTCTAGCAGCGTTTGAAAATTAGAGCTTGCAATTGATTGGTGAAACAATGCAGGAGTGAGCGGGCGTATCAGTCAACACTCCATCGTTGATGGGGGGAATACAGGTGCAACCAACAACTGGTGGGCAGGCGGCGACGACACCGCGACTGAAGAGGGTTCTTGGTCTTTGGGACCTGGTTTACTACGGAATCATATTGACCTCGCCCATCGCCGTCGTTCCCATGTTTGGTGAGGCCCAGGTCCTTTCTCGGGGTCATGCGGTTGTGACTCTTCTCGCCTCAATGGTGGCGATGACCGCCACAGCCGTGAGCTTCGGTCGTATGGCTACGGTTTATCCCTCGGCTGGATCTGTCTATACGTATGTGAGTCGAGGATTTAATTCTCACATGGGCTTTGTAATTGGTTGGGTGATGTTTTTGGAGTATCTTTTCCAACCTCTGCAAAACAGCCTGTACGCAGCGCTGACGATCCAGAGGCTGCTTCCGCATGTCCCCTTCGCGTTGCTATCGGCAGCCGCCGTTGGCTTCATGACCTGTCTGTGCTGGTTTGGAATCCGCACCACGGCGCGAGCCAACCAAATCCTGCTTGCGTTCATGTCCATCGTGATGTTGGCTTTTCTTGGGGAGGCGCTCTGGTACATCTTTGCGCACCAGCACTGGCAGGGACTGGTTTCACCCGAGCCTTTCTACGATCCCCGAACGTTCAGCGTACGCGCGATTGCAGCGGGTACGGCCCTGGCTGCGACCACCTTTATCGGGTTCGACGGTGTCAGCATCCTGGCGGAGGAAGTCAAGAACCCGCGGCGCAACGTCCTGATCGCGACCGTTCTAGTTTGCGTTTTTACCGGGCTTTTCGCTGCAATCCAAGTCTATTTGGCCCAGCGGGTGTGGCCTGACTACCGAAGCCTCAACAATCCGGAAACAGCTTTTATGGACGTAGCGAGAGTGGTGGGCGGTTATAACCTGTTTGTCGCGTTCGGGGTTGTGTTGCTGGTATCAAGCCTGGCCTGTGGACTGGCTGGGCTCCTGGGTGCAGTGCGTTTGCTCTATGGCATGGGCCGTGACAACCTGCTGCCGCGAAGGATCTTTGGCCATCTGAATGCCGAACGTGGCAATCCTTCCTACAACGTGGCCATTGCGGGTGCCCTGGCGTATCTCGGCACACTGACCCTGCAGTGGGAAAGGTCTGTGGAGATTATGAATTTTGGAGCCTTGATGGCTTTCATGGCCGTTAACTTGGCTGCGGTTCGGCACTTTGGTTTCTCTCCAGAGCAGACCGGGAAGCGAAATATATTGTTGGACATAATTGTTCCGAGCTTAGGCTTTCTTTTTTGCTTAGTGATTTTCCTGGGCTTGCAAGGATCCACGCTTGCCGCAGGGGCAATCTGGGTAGGGTGTGGTGCCCTGTACGTGGTCCTGAAGACTAAAGGCTTGGCACAGCCTGTGGTCATCGACTTTAGCGAATCCTGATTGACCCCAGAGGGAAATAGCGTTCGCGGCACAGGCTTTTGGTGAAGAACCTTGGAAGGTCTCTGGGAAAGGCGAGGCAGTGGACGATGACGCAACCGTCAGACGATTGGTATCGTCCCGAAATTCCCCGCAAAGAGCTGAAAGAGTTGATGACGCGCGTCGATTCTAAGGGACTCATCGATTTCGGAATTTGGGCGATGTGCCTTGTCTCCAGCCGGTATCTAGCCTACGCGTTGGTAGGTAGTTACTGGGCAATTCCGGCTTTTCTCCTCTACGGAACCATCTACAGCTCATGTGATGCGCGATGGCACGAGTGTGCCCCGGGACTCCCTTCAGGACGCGCTGGCTGAACGAGACTTTCTATTTGCTTTCGTGCCTGATGAACATGAAAGAAGGCACTTACATGCGCTGGAGCCACACTCGGCACCATACGGAAACGATCATGGTCGGCATGGATCCGGAGATCCAAGTAATGCGGCCTGCGAACCTCAGCCGAGTCCTCCTAGACTTCCTCTGGTTCTGGGGGAATTGTACGAGGATTGATCCGCCAATTTGCGATAGACTACCATCCGTTTCGGGAGAACCGATTGGGGAGCAGACGGGTTGAAATCTTCCATCGTGGGGATTCGCGATGTAGCCAAGGCGAGTGGTTTCTCGTCCTCTACGGTTTCCATCGTCTTGAACAACGCGCCCCTCGCGCGATACATACCTCTAACCACTAAGAAAAAGATCGAAACCGCGGCCAAGAGACTGGGATACCGGCCGAATCTTGTGGCTCGCTCTCTTCGGAATAATCGCAGCCATACGGTGGGGGTCATGGTCTTCGACATGACTGACCCGTACTGCACGCTGATCTTGCGCGGCATCGAGAATTTTCTGTACCAGTCCAACTTCTTGCCCATACTTACGGACGCTCACAACCAGCGGAGCCGATTCGAGCGCTACCTGGAGATGATGTTGGATCGCCGCATCGAGGGTCTGATTGTAGTGGCCAACTGGCTCTTCCTCGACATCAACCTTGTTGCCGATCTTGAGAAGAGCAGCATCCCCACCACCCTGGTGGGCACGGAGTTGTGTAGAGGCTCCGTCAATTCAGTGATCGTGGACAACGAATTGGGTGGGCACATGGCAATCGAGCACCTTTATTCTCTCGGTCACCGGAAAATTGCTTTTATTCGCGGACCGAAGAAGCTTTCGGATAGCAGGCCGCGCTGGAAGGGCGTCCGCTCGTTTGCCCAAGCGAAGGGCTTTGAGGTGGACTCCCGGCTGATCATGGACTTGCCCGAGTCTCGCGATGCCGTCTCAGGGTTTGAGGTGGGCTGCAAATTAACCGAGGAACTGATCAAACGGCATCGAAATTTTACGGCTATCATGGCATTCGATGACCTGACCGCATTTGGTGCCATTCGGGGCTTGGCAAAAGCGGGCATGCGGGTGCCGGAACAGTGTTCGGTCATTGGCTTCGATGACGTGGTTCCTGCCGCCCTGGCCACGCCCGCTCTGACCACGGTTCGCCAGCCTATGGAAAATATGGGGACCATGGCCGTCAACATCATCCTCGACGGGATAAACGCTCTCTTGGAAAAGCGGGAAGTGGGCGCCATCCATCGCAGGGTCGCTCCGGAACTGGTCGTCAGGGAGTCAACACGCAGTTTGTCCTAGAAGGTGTACGCCTCATGAACCCACAGCAGGGCGGCAGGTTTTATGGTTCGGCGCTCCGCTCCCTCAGTGCCGCCGGCTCCTTTCTCGAGCGCAGCATGAAACCGCAAGATTCGCGCACACGCAGTTGGGTCAACAGGTTTACGGTTACGGGATGGCTGCGCTTACCCTGGATGCGCTCTAGGAGCAATCGTACGGCTGTGTCACCGAGTTCATATTTCGGCAACTCGATCGTGGTCAGGCGCGGTCGAAAGCACCCCAGCCAAGGGTAATCGTCAAAGCTGACCAGCGCAAAGTCTTCTGGACACTGCATTCCGATTTCATCAGCTGCGCTCATGAATCCAACCGTCATCAGGTAATTGGTCACCAACACAGCATCCGGACGGCGGGGTAACAGGGCAAGCCCAGCCCGGTGACCCGACTCGATGCGATAGTCACCTTCGAACGTTAGATCGGGCGCGTACTCGAGTCCGCTCGCTTCGAGCGCCTTGCGGTAGCCTTGGCGGCGGGCGCGGGCGTTGCTGACATGTAAAGGGCCACTGACGAGTGCAATCCTCTTATGGCCAATGCGTGCCAGATGAGATACGGCATCCATCGCACCCTGCCTGTCATCAGTCTGCACGACATCGGTTTTCAGACCGGGGCAGGTTCGCATCAGTAAGACGATCGGAACTTTCGCTTCCGCGAGCATCCTACGTTGTGCGATGGAGAGTGCGGCAGGGGTTTTGTTTAGAATAATTCCGTCGACCCGCTTGGAAAGCAAAAGCTCCAAGTACACGGCCTCTTTGTCCTGCTTGTCGTCGCTGTTGCAGAGCAGCACGCTGTAGCCGGCCTTCTGGGCCGTATCCTCGGCGCCGCGCACGATGGCCGGAAAGAACGGATTGGCGATGTCTGTCACCACCATACCCAGCGTGTGGGTTTGCTGCTTGGCAAGGCTGCGCGCAAGCAAGTTTGGCCGGTAATTCAGCTTGTGAATAGCTGCCTCGACGCGGCGAGCCAAGGTCGCGCTCACTCGCCCAGTCTTGTTGATCACTGCGGATACCGTAAATACAGAGACCCTCGCCTCGCGGGCCACATCGTAAATACTTGCCGCCTTGGAGGCCCGGCCAGACACCCGGGTTCGTCTTGCTTTCTTGGTCATAAAAAATTACGACACGACTACCGCAGCTGCCTCGCTCGTGGCGTTCTCCCAAGCTCCTTAAGGTGCGGCAAGAAAAGCATCGCACCGGAGCAACCGACAGGGCCCACGGCCGCCGCAGCGGCAATACCATACCACAGGGTAGCCGGTAGCAAAACGCTGCCGTGAAGTGCCGAAAGAACTGCCAGATTAGAAACCTGATGGGAAGGCTCGGAGGGGATTCTTCCTGTTGTCAACCGGTGCCCGCCACCCCACCCGGAGTCTGCGCGATGGGGCGGTTACCTAAGCGGTTTGATAGTTTTCTTAAGTTGCTGGCGCTTCACAAAAAGTTGCAGTATCCTTCTTGGCTGAGCACCGGCTCGAAAGGACGGTGTCGTGGAAATGAGGGACCCGTACGGGTCTTGCTTCGAATAAGGACACATCCGGCTGCATTGGCATGCCGTGTAGTGGGCAGTTTTGCCCAAGTGGGAACATCGGCCGATTAATTGCAAGACGTTGTGGACATGCCTCAGAAGCAGTCTGACGAAACCGGTTGTCCGTTCCAGCTCCCGGAGGGGCCGACGTATGAGGGATTGTCGTCTTTATTGCTCTCCGTCAAAGCGCTAAGATTTCCTGGGAGAAGCTCGCATGACTAAGTTGGGCGTCGGCGTACTCGGAGTCGGAGAGATGGGCAAGCGTCACGCGGAGAACATGCGCCGCCTGGTGCCGGAGGCCCGGCTTGTAGCCGTCGCAGACGACGCTCCCGCCAGAGCCAGGCAGGTGGCGGCTGAACTTGAAATCGAGCACTGGTTCGGCAGCCTTGAGGACATGCTCGGGCGCAAGGAAATCGATTGCGTCCTGATCGCTACCCCTGACAAGTTCCATGCAGAGGCAGTCCGCACCGCGGCCGCGGCCGGAAAGAGCATCCTTTGTGAAAAACCTTTGGCGACGAACCTCGCAGATGCGCGCGCCGCCCTAGACGCCGTGACTAACGCAGGTGTCCGCTTGCAGGTTGGTTTCATGCGCCGCTACGACCCCGGATACACGGCGGCCATGAGACGGATCGAAGCTGGTGAAATCGGGGAGCCCGTCATCTTCAAGTCCGTCGGGCGTGACAAGGATGCTCCGCCAATCTCGGCTTATCAGTCCAACCTAAATGGCATGTTGTTTTACAACAACACCATTCACGATTTCGACCTGGCCCGCTGGCTGATGGGGGACGAGGTCATCGAAGTCCAGGCTTACGCGACCGTGGCGATCCGCCCAGAGGTGGCGCAGTATGGCGACGTGGTCGCGAGCGTCGTCAACCTGAAGTACCGGCGTGGGGCGATAGGCAATATCGAGTCGTATGTGCAGGCGATCTACGGTTACGATGTTCGCACCGAGATTGTGGGATCCAAGGGATCGATTTTTGTTGGAAGCCTGCAACAGACACCCGCAATTTTCCTGAACAAAAATGGCGGCACTCAAGCTCTTGCCGACCACTACCTCACCAGATTTGCCGACGCCTACGTGGCTGAGGTCAGAGATTTTGTTCAAAGCATGTTGAACGATCGGCCGCCCCGGGTTTCAGGCGAAGATGGCTTGCGGGCCCTCGAGATCGCGGTGGCGGCGGAGAATTCTCATCGGCAATCCAAACCATGCAGCCTCGCCAGTTAGACACGCGAACCGCCAGTGGCGGCCGGAGGAACCCATGACCCAAATAACTGCCCCGGTAGTCTACAAGAGTCCATTGCATGAAATGACGCAGTCCACTCCCACCTCCCTGTGGAACGACTCAGCCTCCATCCAGGAACTTACATACTCGATCGAGCACGGGGCGGTGGGAGCGACCTGCAACCCCGTCATCGTGCTCGGGGTCCTCAAGAAGGAGATGGGCCTGTGGAGGGATCGCATTCGTGCGCTGATCGAAGAACATCCTACGGCGACGGAAGATCAGATCGGCTGGCAACTAGCCCGCGAGATCTCGGTTAAGGCTGCCAGTCTGTTGAGGCCGATTTTCGATGCGCACCAGGGGCGCAACGGAAGGCTCTCGATCCAGACCGATCCAAGGCTCTATCGCGACACGCAGGCCATCGTGGAGCAGGCCGGCGAATTCAGCCGCCTCGCACCCAACATGATCGTGAAGATCCCAGTGACCCGCGCCGGCATTCCCGCCATCGAGGAAGCCACCTACCGCGGAATCAGTATCAACGCCACCGTTTGCTTCACGTTGCCGCAGTGCATCGCCGTGGCCGAAGCGGTGGAGCAGGGCCTTACGCGACGCCAGAGGGAAGGCAAGGAAATCTCCACTATGGGACCGGTCTGCACCATCATGGTGGGCCGCCTCGATGACTGGCTAAAGGTCGCGGCTGAGAGGGAGAACATCACCATTGACCCGGGCTACCTGGAGTGGGCCGGCGTGGCTGTATTCAAGAAGACGTACCAGATCTTCCGCGAGCGCGACTATCACATCCGACTCCTCTCGGCGGCATTTCGCAACCACATGCACTGGAGCGAGTTCATTGGTGGTGAGGTGGTCATTTCACCTCCTTACTCCTGGCAGGTTCGCTTTAACGCCAGCGATGTGGAAGTCCTTTCCCGAATCGACAAACCGGTCGAGCCGAGAATCGTAGAAGCTCTCTCCAAGAAATTCTTGGATTTCCGGCGCGCCTACGCAGAGGGTGGTCTCTCGGTGGAGGAATTCGATTCCTTCGGCCCGACCCGCCGGACACTCCGCCAGTTCATCACCGCTTGTCATGACCTCGATGGTTTGGTGCGTGACTTCATGCTTCCCAACCCGGACGCAGCGTGAGCACGCAGCCTCGACCTGGGGACAGAACCACAGCTGACCGCTGAGGGAGGTCAGAATGGCGCAAATCGTCGGGGTGGGCGTGGTCGGGATGGGCTGGATGGGGACGGTGCACAGCCGTGCCTACCTCCAGGCCGCCGATCGTTTTCATGATAGTGGCATCCGGCCCAAACTCATTGTCTGCGCTGATGACGTCGAGGAGCGCGCCCAGGAGGCCCAGGAGCGGTTCGGCTTCGAGCGATACACGACCCGCTGGCAAGATGTGATTGCCGATCCAAGCGTTCAGATTGTGAATATCGCAACGCCGAACCAAATGCATCTTGCCGTTGCGGGAGCCGCGGCCGCCTCGGGCAAACACATCTTCTGCGAGAAACCCGTGGGGAAAGATCCGCGAGAGACGGCCGAGATCGAGCGTTTGGCCCGCCAGGCGGGCGTTCTCACGTTCGTAGGGTACAACTACCGATGGTCGCCGCTGGTGCAGTACGCGCAGCAACTGATCCGCGATGGACGACTCGGCAAACTTACCCACTTTCGAGGGCGTTTCTTCGCTGGATACGCCTCCAACCCTCAAGGCGTGCTTTCGTGGCGCTTTCAACGGGAGTTCGCAGGGCTGGGCGTTTTGGGCGACCTGATGTCGCACGTGGTGGATATGGGTCTGATGCTGGCCGGTCCCGTCAAGCGAGTGGTGGGTAATCGGGAGACCTTCTTTCGCCGCCGGCTTTTGGCCACGCCCGGAGCCGGCACTCACTTCAGCGTCGGGACAGGCGGCCCGCTGGGCGACGTGACCAATGAAGACTACGCTGGCGCTTTAGTGCAATTCGTCAACGGCGTTCAAGGCAGCCTCGAAGTCTGCCGCGTGATCCAAGGACACAAGTGTCAGTTTGCCTTTGAGATCGAAGGCACCCAAGGCGCGCTAAGCTGGGACTTCGAACGTATGAACGAGCTGCAGCTTTTCTGCCCTGACGGAAGCGCGGCTGATGACGGTTGCACCCGCATAGTGAGCGGCCCGCAGCACGGCTTCCACGCGCGATTCAATCCTGGCGCCGGCGTCGGCCTCGGCTACGAAGACTTGAAAACCATCGAGGCCTACCAGTTTCTGAAGTCGATCGCAGAGCAGCGCCAGGGAGAACCGGGCCTAACCGAGGCTTTGCGCGTGGCCGAGGTTCTAGCGGCGATCGAGCGCACGTGGGAGACCGGGAGCTGGCAGGAAGTCACAAGCATCGGTTCGTAGTCGTTGCGCGCGAGAGGCCAGAGGTTCTTCGAGAGCGAATCTAAGTCTGAGTGAAGGGACTTAACCCGTGGCAGCTTCAAAACGTGTCGGATATGCGGTGGTCGGCCTGGGCAGCATTTCAGAGGTTGCCGTTTTGCCGGCCTTCCGAGACAGCAAGAAGTCCAAGCTGGTGGCTCTGGTGAGCCATGATCAAAAAAGGGCTGAGCAACTCGGCGCGAAGTTTGGTGTGAAAGACTGCTACAGCTACGAAGACTACAAGCGGTGCCTTAGCCATCCAGGTGTCGATGCGGTTTTCATCGCGTCGATTAACGGTGCGCATGCTGAACAGACGATTCGCGCTGCCGCGGCAGGGAAGCACGTGCTGTGCGAAAAGCCGATGGCCAACACGGTCAGAGATTGTCGCCGTATGGTGGAGGCGTGCAAAGCAAACCGGGTTCGCTTGATGATTGCTTATCGCAAGTACTTTGAGCCGGGAAGTGTGGCCCTTAAGAAGCTGATTGCCAGTGGTAAGCTGGGCCGCCTCCGGCACATGTACTCGACCTACACCGAGATCGTCGATCCCGCCAAGGCCCGGGCTTGGCAACTGAACCGGAAGCTGGCTGGCGGCGGTTCGTTGATGGACCTGGGCATTTATTGCGTCAACACCATGCGCTGGGTGGCTGGCACCGCTCCTGTTGAGGCTTCGGCGTACTCCTGGACAGACGACCCAGAACGCTTCCGCGAGGTAGAGGATAACATCGCTTTTCGTCTCATTCACGCCGACGGCTTGGTATGCCTGGGAGCTTCCGGTTACAGCGCGGCAGCTGCCTCCTTCCTGCAAGTGCACGGCGACAAAGGCTGGGCGGCGTTGAATCCGGCGTTCGCTTTCGAAGAAGAGCGCCGGCTGTTCGGCAAGATTCAAGGGCGGTGGTTCGAGCAGAAGTTCAAAGTGATAGACGAATTTGCTCTGGAGCTCGATGCCTTTTCGAAGTGCATCCGGCAGGGGCGCGACCCGGAGCCTGACGGCATGGAAGGATGGCGCGACATGGCCACGATCCACGCCATTTACCGTTCCGCGCGTGAAAATCGAGCGGTCGCGATCGAGCCTGGTGCGGCGTGACGGCGCGCGGGCGGCATCAGGGCCGTTCCGGCTAACCGCCATGAGAGGGCCCGTATTTCAAGGGCTAAGCGGTTTTGCAGCAAAAAAACTTGACAGCCACCGGGCAACTAAGCTATAGCATAACCGCTTATCTCGCTCGTCCTTTTGTACTACGCCTTTCCGTATGGGTTGTTTGGACAGTACGTTCGTTGGCATCGCGATTGCGTTCGAGGGGGCGAAGGTCATGGCGAAGCACACCTGTTTCCCAGTAAGTGTTCTGATATGTGCGGTGTTGCTGTTCTTGCTGGCCCCGCGCGTTGCTTTGGCCCAGGTGACAACCGGCAAGATTGTCGGCGCGGTCAAGGATCCTTCGGGCGCAGCCGTAGCCGGAGCAACGGTGACGATCACCCAAACAGAGACTGCCGCCTCTAGCACGGTCACCACTGACGCGGCTGGGGACTACAACGCCACTGCGCTCAAGATTGGCACTTACACGGTGAGCGCCCAAAAAGAAGGCTTCCAGCGGATCGTCCAATCCAACCTGACCCTGGGAATTGGACAAGTGGTTCGTGTGGATTTCGTTTTGAAGGTGGGCACGGTGACCCAGACGGTGGACGTGAACGCTGCGCCCCCACTGCTCCAGGCTGAAACCTCGTCCCTGGGAACGATCGAAACCGAACGACGCATCGTAGATCTGCCCCTGAACGGCAGGAATTTCTTTAAGCTGGCCTACCTTGGTCCTGGGGCGAACGAGGGAGCCACGGCTACCAGTGCGGGACTCGGATCAACCGACAACAACCGGCCGGGGATTGCCTTGTCGGTCAACGGCCTTCGGGTATTCGACAATAACTTCCTTCTCGACGGACTCGACAACAACGAATTCGGCAACGGCACCGTGGTCATCCAGCCACCACCCGATTCCATCCAGGAGTTTCGGGTAGAAGAAAACTCGATGAACGCCGAATTCGGCCGGGGCGGTGCGATGGTCAACATCGTACTTCGTTCAGGCACCAACAAGCTTCACGGCTCGGCCTGGGAATTCCTCCGGAATAACAAGCTTGACGCGCGCAACTTTTTTGCAACCAGTCAGTTGGGCTTCCAAAGGAACCAGTACGGTGGCCAGTTGGGCGGGCCGATCGTCAAAGACAAGATGTTCATCTTCGGTTCGGTCCAGCGGTCAGACATTCGAGAGGAGCAGCCCTTCATCAGCACCGTTCCGACCAAGCTGATGCGGACTGGAGATTTATC
>WNEZ01017225.1_pt1 | contig 14468 bp, 13 predicted proteins | sample 5400521 | NCBI WGS metagenome assembly WNEZ01 (sample SAMN13153339, study PRJNA577476) | soil metagenome | isolation source: 120 cm saprolite under Douglas fir tree site 2 hole 1 replicate 1 | place: USA:California | collected 2015-04-18
ACTCGCCGTATAAAGACAAATTGGGCAATGCGGGATTATTCCTGAAGGCCCTCCAATCCCGCGCCCCGGAACTCAAGAGTTTGATTCGCCCGCACATGGGTAACGGCCTGGCGGAAGGCAAGTCGCTGCGGATGTCTGCTCTGCTGAACTCAGCTCCGGAATTGGACATGCAGCGAACTGATCAGATCGCTGCGTTGCCCCTTGGTGCCCGCATCAAGCTTGATCCCTGGAGCAGCCGCATCGAACTGGTGAAGACAAAGCCTCTGGCGCTCACTTCTAGTCGGGAAAAGATGCCATTTGAAGTGACGCCATTCTTTCCTTACTTGACCCGACTGCCCGACACAACCCCGGAAAGAGCCGCTGCAGCAGCAGCGCCCAGCCAGTAACTTGAGGAGTACACGCAGGTTCACCCAGCTCGCGTCGATGTAAGCGCGCGAACTGTTTCTCAGCTTAGACTTGCGTTAGCGTGCTCTTGACTTCTTAGCGCACTTCACGGTTCAGACTTTCGCGGCGGAACCTGAGAAGAATTTGGATGAACGCAAGAAGCCACTGGCGTGGCGGAACAAGCCTTGTTGTCACGAGGAACGATACGGACTATTGGATCGAGCTTCCTACCTGCGAGAACACGTTGTTGGCATTAGAACCAATCAGGCGAACGGTGCCAACTACAATTACCAGAACGACAGCCAGCATCACCGCATATTCAGCGATGTCCTGACCTCGTTCATCTGAACAGAGTTGTTTCATGAACCTTGCCACGGGGCTCCCCTCCTAACGCGCCACTTCCGCCGCTGACTACAATTCTCACCTGGCACTTACTCAAAATTTGCCCGATTGATCGCATGCTAATTTTCGCAACAGAACGGGGACAATGGCCCGTTTGTGGCAAGGCCTGGCACGAACGTGCCATGAAATCAGGCTATAGTCTTCAAAGGCAAGGATTGATTTACCGCGAATAAGGCTAATTCCAGGCGGGTGGAAACCCCGAGTTTGTCGAAAATATTACTCAGGTGATGTTTCACAGTATCTTCGCTGATCTTGCAATATTCAGCGATCTCCTTGTTTGAATATCCAGCAACCACGGTGGAAACGATCTCCAGCTCTCGCGGTGTAAGTCCAAACTTCTTCTGCCGCGCTTCCTCTCCCGAAGTCTGAACCAGGCTCCGAAGATACTGAACAAGATTGGAGACGCTCTCTCGGCCAACCCAATACTCCCCTGCCATCACGGTGTGAATGCTCTTGAGTAGGAGCTGCGTAGCCGAATCCTTCATCACAACCCCGCGAGCGCCCAGTTGCAAGGCTTCCACAATCTGCTTCTTCTCAGCCGCTGCCGTTAACAAGATCACCCGCACCGCATTTGAGTTCGAGCCGGAACTCATTTCCCGCAATGCCTCCAATCCCGGCATGCGAGGCATTGCTAAGTCAAGCAACAGGATGTCCGGTTTGAGTTGCCGCGCCAGCTTCACGGCCTCAGTTCCGTCCTGCGCTTCGCCGACAACTTTCAAGTCGGGCTCAGCCTCCAGCAAACGCCGCAAGCCATCGCGAAAAATCGGATGGTCGTCCGCAATTACAATACGAATGGGCTGCGATCTCCGGCTATCCATAAGCTGCTTCCCGTTTTTGCGGAACGTTGATCTCCAAACGCGATCCCTGGCCTGGAACTGATTCTATCGCGAGTTCGCCATCAATTAAACGAACCCGCTCTTTGATAACAAGCGGGCCACGGCCGAGCGTATCCTCTTCCAGATGAGAAAGCCTGCCTGCAAACGGAAACCCGCAACCGTCATCTTCCATAACTAATGTCCAGTGTTGATTCTTGGAGCCCAGTCGCACCAATACCTGACGTGCTCGGCTATGCTTACGGACATTTACCAAGCCTTCTTGCACAATGCGCGCCAGTTCGCGGCACACTTGCCGCGGCATGTCGATTTCATCCAGATCGGAATGGAACCGCGCCGAAATTCCCGTCTCCCTCTGAAACCGTTCGACTGTGTCGGCAAGGAACCCTAGAAGCCTCCTCGAATCCACGTCGAGTGACTTCATCTGCTGCATCAGCTCACGCAGCTTCAACACTTCTTCCCGCAATAATCCTTGGATGCGCCCCAATTCGTCGGTGATCGATACCGATTTGTCCGAAGTCCGCCGGAGCACGTCAACTTGCATTTCCATGGCGATCAGCGATTGGACTGCCCCATCGTGCAGCTCGCGCGCAAAGCGCGCGCGTTCCAGCGCCCCCGCCCTCAGACGCAAACGGCGCAACAAATATACGTTGTACACTGCCGGTCCAACCTGCTGCACTAGCTCCTGGAGGAACCGAAGCTCCTCCTCCACATCGCCAGTCAACGACAGATCTAACAGAAAAATTCGTCCCCACCACTCGTGTCCGAAAGAGAACGAAACTACCATCAAATTCTGGAACTCGTGCTGTTTAGCGAGCCGCTCCAGAGCTGCCGGCGGCAGATTCAAAACCTTTGCTCCCGTTTGATCCAGTCCCACCAAAGAGAAAGCTCCTTGCCTGTTGCTGGCCGACGCATAATAAGTCTCCGCCGGAAAACTGTAGAGATACGTCTCCCGATCCGAAGGCAGCGGGTCGAGCCACCGGAAGGCCGACGCTGTTTTGCTACCGAGCCGCATCTCGCCCACGAATACCCGATGGCTATTTGCCTCTCGTGATGCAATCAGCGCCGCGCGCGCGCCGTACATGCTTATCAGTTCTCCGACGATCTCTTGCAGAGTCCCGCTAAGCCCGGCTTCAACCCGGGCCTTCCCTAAGATTCGGGCAACCACCGCTTTTTCCGCGCGTAGCTGCTTCTGCTGTTCGGCCAGGTATCCCAGCAGAAGCCCCATCACGAGAAGATACATGGAACGCATGAAGAGCCGTTGTGGCTCGAAGTCAGCCGGCGCAACTCGCAGCATTGGCAGATTGTGTTGCAGAAGCAGGCGGCCAGCCCATGTGAAAAATCCCAGGTGAAACGCGAGGCTCTCAATCCACAGAAGGACAACCGAAGCCGCGGCCGTTCCCACGGTCTCCCACAATCCCCAGCGATAGGCAGCAGCGGCCAGAACGAAGACCAGGAACAGGAAAAAAGGATTCGATTGGCTGGCCGCGAACACTGAAATCAATGCTGGCCATACCACATCACCCCCGTGGACTAGTCCGCGGAATGATGCGGTGGATTCCCGGCGCCTCCGCAGAAGCAGAATGATTACGACTCCCTGGGCGATATAGAACGCGAACAACCCGGATGCCCACAACGAATAGTGAATCTCACCGGGATCGATCAGGACGGCAACCAGCGCAGAAATCGCAAGAAACACCCGCGCTGTGGCTAGCCACCGTTCAATTCGGCGAATTTCGCCGGGGGTGATCGGCGCCCTTTGTCTCCACAGAAACCGGTGTCGAAGCGCTCGGAATGGCAACGGAGTACGACCTGACGAGAGCCTGCTGTCGCCAAGGATATTATTGAGAATACTGCAAGAGAGCAAGCGCAGGGCACCGCTACTTTTCTTTAATGTCTCTCCGCCGTTGCATGTACTTGCCGAAACAGTTCACCAACTCATTTCGCCCCTGCCGGTGTTACTGAAGTAATGTTTTCTTGTCGGGATTGCTGTCTAGAATTGGCCAGCGGGTGTCATGTCTCGTCGCGCGCGTTTCTGCCTGGTCGCAATCTCCGGTTTCGTCTTCGTGCAAGCCGCAGCTTCGCTGTTGCTGCGAAGCGGCTTCGCACTTACAGCGGCTAGCGACCTAATTCAGTCTGCTCTTCTTCTGGCAGGCACGCTTGCCTTTCTTACGAACGCGCTAGCCACGCGAGGACGCACCCGGTTGTTCTGGCTGCTAATGTCTCTCGGCCTAGCGTTCTGGTTCGCATACCAGACGCTGCTGTGGACCTACTTTGAAGTTTTCCTTCGTCAGGACGTTCCAGACGTATTTTGGGGAGATGTGATTCTGTTCCTCCACATTGTTCCCATGATGGCGGCGCTTGTGCTCCAGCCCCACGCCGAACAGGATGAACGGACCACTCGGCTGGGATCGCTCGATTTTTCCTTACTGCTTGTATGGTGGCTCTATCTTTACGTGTTCGCGGTCATTCCGTGGCAATACGCGGTGACAAACGTAGCCATTTATCAACACAACCTGAACTCACTTTATCTTGCGGAAAAGATCGTCTTTCTTTGTGCCCTGGCTGCAGTCTGGCTACGCAGCAGCGGCGTCTGGAAGATCATCCATGCGCATCTTCTTGGGGCGAATCTAATGTATGCGCTCAGCTCCTACCTTGTAATCTGGGCCATTGAAAAACATGCATATTACTCCGGCAGTCTGTATGACATTCCTTTGGTCGTATCCATGGCGTGGATTGCTGGGGTCGGAATCATCGCGCTCGACCGCGCTCCCAATCATCAGGGCCGCAAGCAAGCGGAAAATCATGGCGTATGGATTGCGCGCTTGGCAATGGCGGCGATTTTCTCTTTGCCTCTCTTTGCCGCCTGGTCATTGCTTGAAAGTGGCGCGCCTCCACTGGTTCGCGGCTTTCGGCTGGTGCTGACCCTTGGCAGCATGATGGTCATGGGCGCAATGGTATTCGTCAAACAGCATATGCTCGACGGAGAACTGATGGATCTGCTGCGGGCATCGCGCCACTCGTACGAAAATCTTACTCGCTTGCAGGAGCAGCTGGTTAAATCGGAAAAACTGGCCTCGCTTGGCCAGCTTGTGGGAGGCGCCGCGCACGAAATCAACAATCCGCTCACGGCGATGCTTGGATATTCTGACCTGCTCGCTGAAACATCTCTCAGCGGCGAGCAACGTGATCTCGCGGAAAGAATCGGATACGAGGTACGGCACACAAAGTTTCTCGTCTCCAGCCTGCTTAGCTTTGCCAAGCAGGTCCCCGGCGAGAAGACTCTGCTGGACGTCAATGCATTGGCGGAAATGGCAATTAAGCTTTCACAAGCTCACTTGCACGGACGCAGCATTCAGCTAACTAGCCATTTACAGCCGGATCTGCCGCAAGTACGCGGCGACTCCAACCAACTCCTCCAGGTTTGGCTGCACATCATTAACAACGCTGTGCATGCGATGGAGAATACCGCCGGAGCTCTGACGATCGAAGCCCGGCAGCAACACGGCATGGTCGTGCTGGAGTTCTCCCATAATGCACCCGGAGTTGAGGAGCAGGATGTCGCCTTCGACCAGCCCAGTGATAATCAAACGACCGGTTTGGGTCTGAGTGCCTGCTATCGAATCATCCACCAACACAATGGGAAGATTCTTTATACCCACCACGCCAAACGGGCCGTCTTTCGCATCGAGCTTCCCGCCAATCCTTCACCGCCAGGACACCGCGAATCCCAGGAGGTTTTGCGCGATGAACAGCAAACCGGCGCAACTCTCACCCTCCCTCCCACTCCGTAAAGTTAGAGCGATCGTGCGCGTGCTGTTAAAACTCCCGTTCAGGATGTAAACAACTCCAGCGCCTTTGGACACGACGCCCGGAAAGGATGTGCCTTGTGGCGCAAAGTCAATTCGGAAGCAGTTGTCACGGCTTGCCCTTCGACCCTAAGTTCTTTATCAAAAAAATCAACACTCGCTCCATAAGCCCTGACCCAGTTCCTCCATATCAGAAAATCATGAATCTCATCGGGGAAAATTACCTCTTCGAAATAAACCTTCTGCTCACGCAGCCGTTGTGCCAGATCGACTGTTTGGCTGAATGGCACGTTACGATCATCATCGCCATGAATCAGCAAAACCAGAGATTTCCAGGTAGCCACGCTGGCGTCAGGCGACGACTCAAAGGCAAGTTTTTCGGCTTCTTTTTGATCGGGAGCGCCCGGACGCTTTTCCCAGTGGGGCAGGAATACAGACCAATCATGCACGCCGTGCATGTCGACGCCCGCCGCAAAAATATCCGAGTTGCGCGCCAGTCCCAACGCCGTGAGCAGGCCACCATACGATCCGCCCCACAGCCCGATCCTCTTTGCATCGACAATCGGCAAGCTCTGCAAGTATTTCGCGCCGGCGACAACGTCTTTGTATTCCGAAGATCCTCTCCACCCCGCGTTCGCCGCTTCCCGGAAAGCGCGGCCATACATGATTCCGAGACGGTAATTGACAGAAAGTACGACGTATCCCCGGCTCGCCAAGTATTGATTCATGGCATACGCATTGTGGTAGTAGTACATGTAATGAAAACCGAGCATCATCTGGCGAATCGGGCCGCCATGGACAAAAATCAACGCTGGTCCGGCTTGTCTCCTTTCCGCCGGGACGAAAAGCTGGCCATGGATTTCTAATCCATCTTCACTCTTAAACGTCACCTGCTTTGGTTTCACCAACTGCCTGGAAGGAAAATCCACAGGCAGCGCCGCCGGCGCCAGCATCTCTCTTTCTTGCCCGGTGATTCGGTAGGGCATCGCTGGTGTGGTCGCACTGGATCCGAGGCATACCATCTGCCCTGCAGACTCCACCGGGATCCATTCGATTGTTTCGCCGTGGCTGAGCGCCTGCGGCTTGCCCCCATCAAGCGCCACTCGCCAGATGTGCCTGCGATCAACGTCCTCCTGATTTGAAGAAAAGAGCGCTGATTTTTGATCGGCACTCAACGTCACATCTTCCACCTCGAAATTCCCTGGCGTCAGTAGTGTGGGCGCACCCCCGCCAGCCGGGATCGAATAGAGATGATTCCATCCATCCTGCTCGGAGGCGAAGAGCACCTGGTCATTCGCCGCAAAATAAAACGAGCTGTCCGCGGTGAGTTCGGGGAAGGAATCGTTGGGTGTGTTTCCACTATGCCAAATTTCTTTTCCATTGCCGGTCGCGGTGTCTGCAACCCAAATCGACCATGGCGTTACGCGGACCGGAATGAGTGGAAGCTTCTCCAGCAGACCGGGAAGACGCATAAAGGCAATGCGCTTGCCATCAGGCGACCACCGTGGGCTGACGTCGCGATCAGCGCTCGGCGCCAGATAGCGAACGCTGTCGCGGCCGAAATCGTAAATGGCGATGAAGCTATGATCGCCTCTGCTGCTGACAAACGCTATTTCGCGTCCATCCGGAGACCACCTCGGGCTGGAGTTTTCACCCCGCAAATCCGTGAGTTGATGAGCCGGAGTTGCCCCGGATACCGGAGCAATCCACAACTGCTTGTGCGCAGCCCAAACCGCAAACTGTCCGTCAGTAGAAAGCTCGGCGTCCTCGCAATCCTCCTCGCCACAGCCCATTTCGCCCAGCAGGCGCGGAGTTCCGCCTTCCGCGTCCACAGCCCAGACCTGCTGTTTGCGCGCTGAAACGCCATTGGTCGGATCGGCTACGCGGCCATTTTCATTGAGCTCACTGCCACGCACATAGACTAGCGTGCGACCGTCTGGCGTAATGCGCAGACTGGAAATCGGCACGCCATCGTCCTCACCATAGTGCGTCACTTGTCTGGCCGCGAAATTAGGCGCATCGGCGATCCAGAGATTGCGAACTCCTTTGGCATTAAACACCCAAGCGACTCTGCCGCTGCGCTTCGCCGCGATCAGGTTCGAGGGAAATGGCGAGCTCATCACTTGCTCGAGAGTGAAGTTTGCGGCAGAACACGGGAGAGAAATCAGAGAGACCAGCAGAGATGCAACGGCAAACGACCGATGCGAAATTTTCATAGGAAGCGAGAGCCTATCGTACTTTCTCGCAGCTTGCCAAGATCAGCCATCGCTCTCTTCTGAGGAACGCAGGATAGCGTGGTCCTAATTTCATCAACCACGAAGGACACGAAGTTACACAAAGGATTGAGTCCTAAAGGGCTTCCTTCCTGCCCTGCGTGTTCAAATCCCAGAGTAGTTGAGGGACCAGGAACGCCGTTCCGAGCTGGCAGCAGGTCACGGATGATGGCGGAGTTGTCCTCCAACTTGTATGTTCTCGCTGCCCATCTCACGGCAGTTCTCCTCGGGGCAGGCGTAGCGGATCACGTTGCGCTGCCGGTCTAAGCTGCAGATGAACATGTGCCGCCCATGCTGGTCACAACGCGGCTGATCTGCGCGGATGAGTGGCGTGCGATAGTGCTTATCGCACAGCGGCAGGATGTCAATCCGCATGCGCAGAGTCTAGCATTATTGCAGCGCGAAACAGTTCTACCCCGTCATCTCTGACGTTCGTTTCAACTGCCCGCATGCCGCAAAAATATCCCTCCCGCGCGGACGCCGGATGAACGCAGGTATTCCCGCTGCCACCAAAATATTCTGAAATGCAAGCACCCGCTGCTCGGACGGTGTTTGAAATGCAATGCCCGGCCCCGGGTTCAGGGCGATCAAATTCACTTTGGCGCGCATGCCGCGTATCAGCTCGACAACTTCACGCGCATTCTGCGCAGAATCGTTTACCTCATCCAATAGCACATATTCGAACGTCAATCGTTCGCGATTGCGCAAAGGAAAATCTCGCGCCGCAGCCATCAACTTTTCCAAATTCCATTTTCGGTTGATCGGCATCAGCCGGGTTCGCAGCTCGTCATTCGAGGCGTTCAAAGAAATCGCCAGCTTTGGCCGCACCGGCTCCGCGCCAAAGTCATAGATCCGCGGCACAATCCCGGCTGTCGAAACCGTCATACGAGATTCCGGAATCCCCACACCTTCCACCAGCAGGCGAACAGACTTCATGAAATTGTCGTAATTCAAAAACGGCTCGCCCATCCCCATAAAAACCAAGTTCACGCGATCCCGCGGAGGCGAGACCTGCTGATCATTCAGCACGGCGCAAACCTGCCCAACAATTTCCCCGGCCGTCAGGTTGCGTTTCATCCCCAGCAGCGCAGTCAGACAAAACTGGCAATCCACGGCGCAACCAACCTGGCTGGAAATGCAGATCGTGGCTCGATCCCATCCACGCTCCGCCTCGCTGCCGTCCCCACTTTCGCCGCCGTCGCCTTCGGGCATCCAGACGGTCTCCACGCTCTGGCCGTCGACGAAATTCATTAGATAGCGAACCGTACCATCGCTCGAAACAAATCTCTTTTCGATAACGGGAAGTCCCACGCTAACGCCGCTTTGAGCCAGAGCGCGACGAAATTCCAGCGGCAGGGTCGAAACCTGCTCCGCAGATTCCACTCGCTGACGGTAAAGAGCTTCAAACAACTGCCGGCCCCGGAACCCGGGCTGCCCCGCTTCCTCCACAAGCAGCGTAAGTTCCTGAAGGCTAAGGCCCAAAAGTCCGATTTGTGCCGCTTGTCCCATGCATCTAATTCCGGCTGGTTTTATAGATTTTAGAGGATAGTTTTCGACGGGAACCGTGTCATTGCGCATTTTTCGTGTAAGTCATTGATTTTGCAAGGCAAGGATGTATTCGCGCACATCTGCTCGGGTATGTAACAATAGCTGCAAAGGCTTCCGCTTGCGGGCGCTTCTCCTGGAAGCTGGTTGGGAACTTGCCATGGTTGAAGAGACGCGCAATATCCGCCGCGAAGTTTTGCCCAACGGGCTGACCCTCATTACCGAAGAGATGCAGCACATCCGCTCCGTCTCTATCGGTATCTGGATCAAGACGGGCTCCCGCGATGAGGACCTCCAGTGGAACGGAATTTCCCACTTCATCGAGCACATGGTGTTCAAGGGAACGAAGAACCGTTCCGCCGAAGATATTGCTCGCCAGGTGGATTCTATCGGCGGCAACATGGACGCATTCACCGCAAAAGAGTGCGTCTGCTTCAACGTCAAGGTGCTTGACGAGCATATGCCCATCGCCATGGACGTGCTCAGCGATCTAGTGCTGAATCCCGTCTTTGACGTCCAGGACATCGGCCGCGAACGCGGCGTGATTCTCGAAGAAATCAAAATGGACGAGGACAACCCCGATTATCTCGTCCACGAGATTTTCACGCAGAATTTCTGGAAAGATCACCCGCTCGGCAAGCCGATCCTTGGAACGAAGGATACGGTTAAGAGATTTGAACGCGAGCCGGTACTCGATTTCTACAAGCAGCGCTTCGCTCCGGGAAATTTAATCATCTGCGCTGCCGGCCATCTGCAGCACGAGCAATTCGTGGACTTGGTTCGCAAACACTTCGGGGACATGAAGCCAATGAGCAACGGCTTCTATAGCTCCCAGCCGAAAGTCGTATCGCGGATTATTTTGCGCAATAAGAAGGCGCTCGAGCAGGTTCAAATCTGCGTGGGCGTTCCTTCCCATCCCATCGCGCATGAGAAGCGGCACGCCTCGTATATCTTGAACACACTTCTCGGCGGAGGCATGAGCTCTCGCCTGTTTCAAAATATCCGCGAGCGGCAGGGCCTGGCATACGCCATCTACAGCGACTTGAGTCCTTACCGCGACACTGGCTGCTTATCCGTCTATGCAGGAACTTCCCGCGAATCTGCCGCCAAAGTTGTGCGTTCAGTGGTTTCGGAATTCCGGAAGCTGAAATCTGATGCAGTCTCCGGCGAAGAACTTCGCCGCGCCAAGGATCAATTGAAGGGAAGTCTGATGCTCTCGCTTGAGTCTTCCACTGCGCGCATGTCGAACCTCGCGCGGCAGGAAATGTATTTCGATCGCTTCTACACCCTCGACGAACTCATTGAAAAAATCGAGAGCGTAACCGCCGAAGAACTGCAAGGGCTGGCCAACGAATTCTTCCAAACCGACTCGATCGCTGTTACTGTGCTCGGCAATCTCAACGGCTTAAAGTTAACCCGCGAACATTTGGCGTGCTGAGAAGTGGGCACTCAGAGTGCTATTCAGCGTCGAAGGACCGCCAGCTGAAGCGGCGGTCCCTCGCGCACGCAGCTAATTGCATATCTCTGCGGTGGGATGCGTCTTACAATACTGAGCTATCGGTCCCGCAGAACTAACCGAGCAGAGGGTCGCCGTCAATAGCACTAACAAAAGTACTACGAACCTAAGCTTCATATATTTTCTCCTATTCTTGATTTTCCTTCTGAATTCTGTCAGGGCCTGCGATCATTTTCCCAACGGATGTTATCCGACCTGGGAACACTCTGCAATTGCTCGCGTCGCGAATTTACAAATTTAAGACGACCGGCGCTGGCTAAGAGGGCAGGAAGAAGTCCGGACGTGGGCTCACGCCTGCTAACGAGCACTCAATCCACGTGCCCGTTGCCTCCTGCTCTCTTGCGGGCCCGGACGGCACGTCGCAGACCGGGCAGTATGGTCTCGAAGTACGAAATAATTCCCTGCACGCGCTCGGACTCGGATTTCATCCCAAGTAACGTTTGTTTGAAATCCAGATCGAGCGGCAGGGATCCGGCGAGGTGAAACGAGAGCCGGGAACGATCTATCTCAGCGGCTTTTTCTGGCGCAGCCCCGGCCAATCCCATGATTTCGCCATGCAAGTTTAGCGCCCGTTCGATCTCCGCAGCAGTCGCGGTAGCCGGTTCGTCGCGCAGGTAAAGCACTTCGGCGCGCAGGAATGATCGCTCCTGGTCCATGTGCATTACCTCGAATCTCTCGCGCCCTTCAGTGACGATATCCATTCTCCCGTCAGGATATTTTTTAGTGACCGTGATGATTTCTGCCGTGCAGCCGATCTCGGCTACTCCTTCCTCTTTGACCCGTACTACACCGAAAGGTTTCTCCTGAGCCAGGCATTCCGAAATCATTTCCCTGTAGCGGGGCTCGAAGATGTGCAGCGGGAGCGGCACGCCGGGAAGCAAGACCACATCAAGCGGGAATAGAGGCAGGAGTATGCTCATGGGAACCCAGCGTGACAGAGGTGTTTTTTATTTTACGCCAGCGGCTGACTGGCCAGTGCAAGGAGGATAAAAGCTCGGCATGGGCAAAGAAATCGACGTGTCCAGCAAGGTTGTCGTAGTGACCGGCGCTTCCATGGGAATCGGCGAAGCGCTTGCCAGAATTTTCGCGGACCACGGCGCCAGAGTGGTCTTGCTTTCGCGCGATGCTGGCCGAGCAGAAGCCGCCCGCGACCGGGTTGGTCACACCGAACGCACACTGGCGCTCTCCTGCGATGTGCGCAATCGCGAGGAAATCGACCGGGTGCTCAGCCTGACACTGCATCATTTCAATCGGATCGATGTGTGGATAAACAATGCCGGTCATGGGCTACTGGATTCAGTCGCGCAGTTGGACATGGCAGCCTGTCGCGAGACATTCGACACCAACTTTTTCGGCGCTGTTGAATCCATGCTGGCAGTTATCCCAGTCATGAAGCAGCAAGGCGAGGGGACAATTATTAATATCTCCAGCGTTGCCGGACATATCCCGCTTCCCTTCCACGCTGTGTACAGCGCGACCAAGTTCGCCATGAATGCATTCGGCAAAGCGGCGCGAGTGGAACTGAGGGACTTCGGAATTTATGTGATGACCGTCTGCCCAGGCTACGTGCGCACAAACTTTGGGGCTAACGCGCTGAGGGGACAGGAAGTGAAGACAGTCAGGCCGTCAACAGTTCGCGGCATCAGCGCACAGCGCGTAGCTCGCGCGGTGTTGCACGGATATATAAAGCAGAAGCGAGAAGTAATCGTCCCTTGGATTATGCATCCTGTAGTTAAGCTGTATCAACTATTTCCGGCGTTAGTGGAATGGGGAATGGTAAGAACGGCGCACAGGACGGAGTGAACTATCCCAAGTCAGAGAGCATTGCTTCCATCTCAGATTCTGCGTGGGCATTGCCTGTGCGTTTAGCTGAAGAGATTCCATCGACCAGCATCTTCTTTGCTTCATCGGTCTGTCCTGCTCGAGTGAGAGTCTGTGCAGCCATAAAGTAGCCGGCCGTATAGTCAGGATTGGTGGCAAGCAGTTTCTTGAATTCGTCCAATGCGCGCTCAACATCGCCGGCATTCGAGTATTCCATTGCCAAGCCGTAGCGAGCGAAGGGGTCGGCGGGGTTCTGGGAAAGAATTTCGTTTAGCAATGCCATTCGATCCATAGCGGATTCTCGCGTTTTATTTTCAGTACTGAGATTACTACACCATTGGCGAGCCGTCGTCTTCATGAGTACAATGGCGCATCCTGCAAAAACTAGGAGATGCAAATTTTTGGCATGCCCGTTTTTCTTTCCTGAACAAAAACTAGATGATGGCCGCTGGCTGCATCCGGCGCGGCTTCCGTTGGGAGCTGGATGGTCTGGGCGGTGCCTTGCGCCCGGCTACGAAGGCCAATCGCCGAGCGACGAAGAACTCCACCAGTTCTGCAATCTCGGATATGCCAGGTGTTGTCCCCGCCTACCCAAGGATCGCTCTGCTGATGCGGTTCGATTTTCGGTAGCGCGCGACTGCGGAGATCGGGTCGTACTCTTTTGCGTATTCGAACTGGCCCATCGCCCAGCCGGGGACGGCAATTTGGAATACGACTGCTCCAGCGGTCAATGGCTCTCTTCGCATCCCGATGCCCGCGTTCAGCAAATGGCGCAATGCTATCTGGAATCGTACATGTTGCGGCGTTCAAGTCCACAAGTTCTCACTTCGATCGCAAGAGTTTCGAGTGCCAACAATGAAGAATAACGACGACCTGATGATGCCCCGGCCGGTGCGTGATTCGCAGTCGGAAATGGCCGAAATTGTGCTTCCCAATGATGCAAATCCCCTGGGCGCATTACTCGGTGGACGCCTGATGCACTGGATGGATCTGGCCGGCGCTATGGCCGCCCACCGCCATTCGCGAAATTACGTTGTGACCGCATCCATTGATCATCTGGATTTTTGGACTCCCGTCCACGTCGGTGACCTGGTTATCCTCCGTTCTTCGGTGAATCGTGTGTTTCATACTTCGATGGAAGTTGGCGTGAAGGTATTCGTCGAGAACTATCTGCTCGATCAATGTCAGCATGTCAGCTCGGCGTACCTCACGTTTGTGGCAATTGACGCCGGTGGACGGCACCTGCCGGTTCCAGCGGTGATTCCCGAGACCGATGAGCAGAGACGCCGCTATGAGGATGCCGGACGAAGGCGGGACATCCGCCGGGATGAACTGGAACGGCGCCGCCTGAGCCGAAGCTAAATTTCAAGGGCGCGCGCTGTATATCCCGATCCACGGCTCCCCGCAACTAAACACCCGCGTATAATTGCCTTAAAACAGGCTTCGGAAAGGTACTTTCTTGAGTTCTCCTAATCCCCCACGCCCCGGCCAGCAACCGCCTTCTCCGCAGCCTTTGCCAGGAGTCGAAACAATTATCGCTGTCGGCTCCGGCAAAGGTGGCGTGGGCAAAACCACGCTGGCAGTGAACCTGGCGATCGCATTGGCGAGGCTTGGCCATAAAGTGGGTCTGCTCGACGCGGACGTTTATGGGCCAAACGTCCCACTCATGCTGGGAATCAGCGCTCAGCCGAAGGTCCTGGCGGATAACCGGATTGTGCCGCTCGAGGCTCATGGGCTGAAGGTCATCTCCGTCGGTTTTCTCAATCCAGGTGATAAGCCGCTGATCTGGCGGGGGCCGATGTTGCATTCGATCATCAAGCAGTTTCTGGGCTCGGTAGAGTGGGGTCAGCTTGATTATCTCGTGGTTGACTTGCCTCCGGGGACG
>WNEZ01003025.1_pt1 | contig 14467 bp, 15 predicted proteins | sample 5400521 | NCBI WGS metagenome assembly WNEZ01 (sample SAMN13153339, study PRJNA577476) | soil metagenome | isolation source: 120 cm saprolite under Douglas fir tree site 2 hole 1 replicate 1 | place: USA:California | collected 2015-04-18
ATCAAAGGAGACGAAGCGCTCACCAGCGTGCAGTTCGTGCTGATCTGGAAAGACACGGAAATGCCCGATGAGACAGCGCGGCAGCACGACCTGGAGGCGTTGCAGGAAGAGTTAACAGATGTGCTCGATTGGGAGACGGCCCTCTATAGCACACAAGAAACCTTACTGTATACGTAAAAGCCGACCGTGAACTGTGACAAAAAACGGTTCCTAGAACCAGGTGCTACGGCGGTTCTCTTGTACCACTCACTTTTCTAGTGGTGCTCAATGGGGGAGAGACGGGGCCGAGAAGGTTATATTCTGGGTACTAAAGCAGAGAATTGAGATTGTGCGGCGTAAAGGGATAACATGTGTGAACGCTATGATGATAGAGGATCAGCAAATGGCATCAGTGTGCGGCTCATTGTGTAGCGATAACAATGGGTCGCAGAATAGACAAAAGGCGGCGTAGGTACCTTTTAAAACAAAGCCAGCAGCTAGCGAAAAACACTACTTTCCGAAAAAGCGCTGAACAAGCATAGCAATGAAGACACCTTCTATAACTAGTCCCGTAACTGCTTCAAAAGCAGTTACCCATATCTGTGGAGTATTAGAACTGAACTGCTCTGAGAATACCCGTCCGTGAAAGGCTGTTATACTCTGAAGATAAGCTTGATCCAAGTGCAGATAGGGTGGATAATATATTCCCATGACAAAGTAAGCGAACCCGAACAATGAGACTACAACAACATAGGCTGCAAGAATGCGCCATAATCGATAGCCATAGCCAGACAACAGCGCGAGAATTATGGAAAATAGCCAGCTCCCAACATATTGCTGATACCATAGCACCTTGCGTTGCAGTAGTTGCGCACGATAGGCAAAATAATCTGCTTCCTCATTAAGCCCTTGGTTCCGCAACACAGTCGCTAGTTGGCGATTGGCTCGAACTGCTATCTCATACTCTTCCAGCCGAGTACTCCTATCCTTCACTACTCCATCACGCATTTTCTGCCTTGCCTCGCGCTCATCGCCTAACATCTGTATTTTCTCCCACTTTACTACGGCGAGGTTCACATCACCCCAACGCACGTCTACGGCTGAAACATAACCATAGTTGGTATCTCCAAGGCAGATGTTTTGAAGGTTTGTTGTTGTACTAAGAAATGAATATCGTAGATTCGCAGGTGGCAATATTTTGGGGAAATCAGGCTTCCTCTGCCGTACACGCTCGAATTCTTGATCCTCCATCACCTTTCCATTGAGGTAGGCCGAGCCAAAAAACACACTTTCGAGATGTGCTGTACGCAGATTAGCTCCCTCCAAATGTGCAGCTCTGAAAGATGTATGCTCTAAGTATGCCCTATGGAGGTTAGCCCCTTCTAGATGCGCCCTCGCAAGCTGAGCACCCTCCAAATGCGCATCAGATAGATTAGTTCCTTCTAGATGCACTGCTGCCAATGTCTCTTGCATCTCATTAGTGCTGGCCTGTTCGCGAATTGTAAGCCCTCCATGCACACATGCTAATGGCAAGCTACCCAGGTTCTCTCCTTTCAGATCGGCACCTCGCAAGTCTAGTCCTCTACGTCCCCGTTGACTCTCATTAGCCCACACCACTGGCCCATGTCCGTTCTCATGTGTTGCAAGAAGCCATTCGACATCTGCACGGCTCAACTTAATGTCTTTGAAAGGGTAAATGCCTTGTTCGATGTCAGGAGTGATGCTACGTCGCTCATTAAGATACCTTTGCCATTCGGGATCAATTTCCGGCTCAGTTCGCCATTCTTGACCTTTAGCCTGCCAATATGCTTTCCATCCTTCTTTATCGTCATTTGCTGGGCGTTGCAGCGTATTTGCTTGAGTACTATCTTGCTCACTCATTGGTACTTCTCTCTTCCTCAAGAGCCATCAATCCTATCTTGAATATTATAATCTCTGCATAAGATGAACGTAAGAAGAGAGATGTTGTACAATTTTACATTAATAAGTCTGGATGGATTGCGCAGAATATTGCCTCAATAAGCTCATCCATTCCGCACAGTAAAAATAAGACGACGTGGGAGAGTGCTCGTAATACATCATTATGGGCCCAACTCCTTTCCCACCTGCTGATTATCCCGCTAGATCCACAAGAAAGTTTTGATAAATTCAAAAATAAGCCTGATTGTGAGCCTACATTCAACGATTACTAAGCTCAAAAAGAATTTGTTAACATCGTCAGTTTTGAGGTCATTTGGAGCTAAAATGGTCGTTTACTGATTCGGAAAAAATAGGTTGAGCTAAAAATATTCACAAATCTGTCTCAGCAGAAGCTACCGAAAAAAACATTAGTTCTCTATCACCCATGAATCACCGTTTCTTTGGCATTACTCTTGTTCTCGTCAAGGAAATTGCCAACAGTATCGTGCCCGCAGGAAAATCCATAAACTGTGAGATGAACTGTCAACCGAAATATTTCATTATTACAAAGTAACTATCCAAGCAAGGCAGCAAGCCGATGCAAATGTATTTTAAAGCAATAGATGGGCTAGAGGAGTATGTTCGAGACTCATGTTCAGGGTTTCACACCACCAACCCGACCTCGCGCATATAGACGAGGAGCCGACCGACATCTTACAATGGAAGAGAGGGGGGTCCTTTTCACCTCAGATGAGATACAGGCAATTCCTCCTTTGATCCGTCTGTGAGCACCAGATGAATCGGTGCAGGACAGGCAAGAGGGAGCTGATGGAGAAGCATACACTCCACGTGAGCATCATTGGCGGCGGCATTGGAGGACTGGCCGCTGCCTGCGCCTTACAACGCCAGGGCATCCAGGTCACGGTCTTCGAGCGCAATCCCGAGCTGCGCGAGATCGGGGCGGGCTTGACCCTGTGGGCCAATGGGGTGCAAGTCCTGCGGCGCCTGGGTCTGGCTGATGCTCTGACTGCGGTCAGTGCTCGCCTCACGCACTTTGAGTGCTGGTCCTGGCGTGGGAAACGACTCGGCAGCATACGGCTGGGCAGCATCGAACGGCGGGTGGGAGCCCCCAGCATTGGCATCCATCGTGCTGATCTCTTGCGATTACTGGCGGGCACGGTTGATCTGGCGAGCATCCACGTGCATGCGGACTGCGTCGGCTTCAGGGCAGAGCAAGGGCATGTCATCGCTCACTTCGCCGATGGGCACGAGCTGCAGGCGGACCTGCTGGTGGGTGCCGATGGCTTGTATTCCGTGATTCGCGAACAGCTCCTGGGCATAGAGCCCCCGCGCTATAGCGGCTCCACCTGTTGGCGTGGGATCGCCCTCTTCGAGGACCGGCACGTGTCGCCTGGCATTTCTAGCGAGACGTGGGGGCGAGGTCGGCGCTTTGGCATGTTGCCGATTGGCAACGGGCGGGTGTTCTGGTACGCCACGCTCAACTGTCCGGCCGGTGAACAGGATCGCGTAGGGGAACGGAAGGCGCAGCTCTCCCGCCTCTTTGGGGGCTGGCGGGAGCCCATCGGGCGCCTGATCGAGACCACCGACGAGGAGGACATCCTGCGTAACGATCTCTTCGATCGCCGGCCCGTGCGTCACTGGGGAAGTGGCCGGGTGACCTTGCTGGGCGATGCCGCTCATCCCCCCACCCCCAACCTCGGACAAGGGGCTTGCCAGGCCCTGGAAGACGCCCTCGTCCTGGCTAGGTGCCTGGCAGAGCAGCGCGAGCCGGTGGCTGCCTTGCGCGCCTACGAGGCACGCCGCAGGAAGCGCAGCGCCGCCATCATCGAGCAGTCCGCTCTGGTCGGCAAGATCGGTCAGTGGGAGCAGCCGCTGCTCTGCTCGTTGCGTGATGGACTCACTCCGCTCGCCTTCGCGACGTTGCTCCCCAGACTGTTCGGAGCGTCCCTGAGCCTCCCATCATGACTTTCCGGAGAGGGATCCATTCAGCAATCTTGCAGTATGCTTTGTACTGTCCCTCTCATTCAATCTCACAAACATGGAGAGCCATCGTTTCAACTGAAAGGGCCACCATGGTTCTCGTAGCTGAAGTGTCATCTGTTTGCTGCCAACAGAGAGAGGCGAGAAGTGCTCTGTCAAAACCTAAGCGGACTGACCACGAGGCGGTTGAGGGTCACGGCTTCCGAGGCAGCCTACGCCTCTCAGGCCGATACCAGCTGAGAGGCCAGCTCGGAGGTCTTCACACAATCGAGTTGCAGCCTCGCTCCGGCCCGCTGGTGCAAGACTTGCCGCCGCACCTGGCCCAGCTCGGCGTAGACCACCTTTCGCATCAGTTCATGGGAGAAGCCATAGCCGCGCGGTCGGTCTGCTCCTGGTCCTCCTGCTGTCTCCTCGCACAGCATCCCGCTCTTGACGGCTTCCTCTAACGCTTCGATGCTTGCCTGCACTCCCAGCTCGGCCACCTCTCACAGAAGCTGCGCGCTCACGCGGCTCCCCAACACAGCACTGGCCATCACGAGCTGTCTCGCTGGCTGGGTGAGCTTGGAGAGGCGCGCCAGGATATGCTGCCTATGCGGCAAGCAAGGGGAGATTGAAAGCGATGAGTCGGGTGTTAGCCTCAGAACTGTCTCCTCGCGGGATCAGGGTCAACATCGTCATACCTGCCGGAGTCGACTCTTCCATCTGTTCAGCCTCGTATTCTATTCCTGAGGCGTTCGCATTGAAAAATCACGTTGCCAGCACTGCTCCTCTAGGACGTTTCGGCAAGACTGAAGATGTGGCAAACGCGGTGTTGTTCCTTGCCTCTGATGAGGCATCCAATATCCAAGCGGCCGAAATCGTCATCGACGGCGGTGCAACAGGGGCACCATCTGGCGCTCCCATTTATCGTAAATAGGCATACGGTGCGGGGTCGGCGAGCTACTTCTACCACAGGAGGGAAAACCGACCCTCCTGTCAACACAACACACCGGTACAGTAGTTGGGCTGTGTTACAAGGAGAAAGCTCATCTGTCAAAATGGGGAGAAAAGAAGAGCATGAATACGAGTTCGTAAGAGCAAATGGGGACCCGCGAAGGCTCTCGGCCGCCCCGCGCCGATCGTGGCCGCCCGAGCCAGCCGTGGAAACGAAGTACTCTACGAGATCGATGCACATGGCACGTTGCTTGCGAGCGCACTGCGCAAGCGCGGCAAAGAGCGGTAGAAGTAGGTCTTCACGGTCGTCTCCGGCATGTTGAGCAGGCGACCGATTTCCGCGAAGGTCAGTTGCCTGAAACTGCGCAGATGCACGATCGAACGAAACATCCGGGGCAGGGAAACCATTGCCGCATGCAGCGAACCGTGCAGCTCGCTGCTCTCGGTCATCTCCTCCGGCGAAGGCTGGCGATCCGGGATAGCCTCTAGCGATGACAGTCCCTCTCCTCCGTCCTCTCGCTGGAGGGCAGAAAAAGACACTTCGGGCCTCCTGCGCCTCTTGCGTAACTCATACAGGCTGCGATTGCGAGCCACCTGAAAGAGCCATCCCTTGAGTGAGCCATTCCTGAAGAGGATCGGCAGGGACAGATACAGTTGTTGATACACCTGCTGGAGGACATCGTAGCTCTGGTCATGGTCTTTGAGAAAGCCCTGGATGAGACCTACTAATTGCTGCTGATAGCGATCAACCAGCACCTCAAAGGCGTATTGATCCCCTGCCAAAGCTTGCCCAACCAGCAGACCGTCTGGGACTTCATGCCTTTGTAATATGCTGTCCTGTGGTGGCTGCGCCTTTAACATGGCTTTCTTCTCCTCCGGTGCCCTGTAAGCACCAGCATGACGCTACGATATCTTTCCCGGAATTTCCATCCGCTCTTTATGAAGAGATGTCCTGCCTGTGACAGCAACCCTGCTTCGAGAAAAGGGTGAGGTCGCAGAGGTTTGGGCCTTATACCAATCCCCGGATTCCGCTCCCGGCGTGGGTTGCATCCAATCGCTATGAGTATACTGAGAGGACCGGGTGAAGTCAGCGTGCATCAGGTGGCACCTTTCTTCCCATCGCTTCCTTCCTATCTAAAAGAGCGTGCCTTCGTTCCCTCCAGGCTGCGCGTGCAGCAAGGAGAATCCGTGAAGCGGACCTCCTGCGATGAGCGAGTCGCTAACCTTCGTCAGGGTAGGCTGACCCAGCTAGCGCGGTCGAGAGGCCCGGCATCTCACGCAAAGTGCCAGGGAAGTGGGAGGCCGGGCACTGTTCTGCCAAGTAAGAGGTGAGGGAAGAAAGATGCCACCTGATGCACGCTGACTTCACCCAACCCTCCCAGTACACTCATATCTGATGGAGGGAAAATTCGTTTTGCCCCCGATAAATGGATGAAAACCCAGAGAGAAAAGGAGTATTTCAATGCCTGGTTCGTTCCGTATCGGCAAAATTGCCGGAATCGACATCGACATCCATGTGAGCTGGATTATCATTCTGGTCTTGCTCACGGTGTCCCTTGCCATTGGCTGGTTTCCCCAGTTGTATACAGGGCAGTCAACGGCCACCTATTGGATAGTAAGCCTCATCGCGTCCCTGCTGCTGTTTGTCTCCGTGCTCTTGCATGAACTGGCCCACTCACTTGTTGCACGCAGACGTGGTTTGCCTGTGAAAAATATCACCCTGTTCATCTTTGGGGGCGTCTCGAACATTGAGCAAGAGCCAAAGGATGCGGGCATCGAGTTCCAGGTGGCGGTGGTCGGTCCAATCACCAGCCTCCTCATTGGCGCCATCTGCTTTCTGCTCCAGTTGCCCTTGCGAGGGACCAACTCATTGCTTGGAGGCATCCTGTTCTACCTGGCGATGACCAACGTCTTGTTGGGCCTCTTCAATCTCATTCCTGCCTTCCCACTTGATGGTGGCCGGGTATTGCGCTCTATCATCTGGAAGACAAGCGGCAGCATGCGTCAAGCAACTCGTGTGGCCTCAATGACAGGCCAGGTCATTGCCTATCTCTTCATCCTGCTCGGCATCTGGATATTCTTCGCCGGCAGCATATTAAATGGCATCTGGCTGGGTTTCATTGGCTGGTTTTTGTTAAGCGCCGCCCAGTCAGCCAACTCTCAGGTAATGCTGGCATCCGTGTTCAATAGCGTGACCGTGAGTGAGGTCATGAATCCCAAACCGACGACTGTCCCTGCCGACATCTCGCTGCAGCAACTGGTCGATGCCTACTTTCTGCCTGGTGGTCTGCGCTACGCGCTGGTGATGCAAGCCGATCACCTGGTCGGTCTGATGACGCTCAGTGATATTCGCCATATCCCGCGTGAACAGTGGGGACAGGTGCCCGTCAGCACTGCGATGATCCCACTTTCGCGCTTGCACGTGGTGACCCCGCAGCAGAGCTTGAGTGAGGTGCTCCCTTTAATGGCTGGTCGCGACGTGAACCAGTTGCCCGTGGTACAAAATGGCGCCCTTGTTGGCATACTGAGCCGCGATGCCATCGCCCATTACCTGGAGGTGCGACGGAGTCTCGGCGTCGAGAACGCACAAAGCGATGCGCACAACCAGCTGAGTCGCTCTGCCTAAAGAACCACCGGAGAGGAAGGGTTCCTCTTGCGCCGCGTGTCCTGAGACGTCGGAACGTCAGCGCTGGCACAATGAGGACGATAACGAGACAGGGGAGCAGGAGGTGAGGACATGAGTAGCATCCACTGCTCAGTTCCCTTTGCTTGGGCGTCTACTGTATTGCTTCCTCCCAGTCAATGGATATGGAGCGAGGATATGAGAGGTCCCTCATGAAAAGATGGAACCATTCCCTTTTGCTACCCGTTGTGGGAGTTCCAGGCCTGCTAGGGAGTCTCATTGCTCTGCACCTGAGAGGAGCCGAACACTGGTTGCTGGTACTCACGCTTGGTGCTATGTTCCTTTGGGGACCAGCTATTTTCCTGGCAGGGTTGATTTCCCTGCTTGGCACACGAAGGTTTCTCAGAAAAGCAGCATCTGCGAAAGGACGCGTCCGTGACATCTATGAGGTTACTCCAGCAGAGGCCAGTGACTATCTCTTCCCTAGTCGCATCGTGACCGTCCAATTTTTGACCGAGCAGGAGGAATGTATAGCATTTCAAAGTCCTACCTTTCAGGGTCATCCTGAGACAGTCGACGGATCGATTCCTGTCCTCTATGATCCAAACCGGCCCACTGAAGCAAAAATCCATTCTTTTGAAGGGCTTTGGCTCGCTTCTGGGCTGGTCTTGATTATTGGCGCAGGACTTTCACTCATCTTGACGGGTCTATTCGTGTTAGTTCTGAGATAATAGGGCCATACGTTCGCCAGAAGGGGGATGTATCCGTCAAGACGGTGAACGTTTTTCAGAAGTCGAGCAAGAGTAACGGGGAGAATATCTCCCCTTGGAGATTCAATAACCAAGGAGAAAAAACATGCGTGCAGCCGTGTTTCATGGAGCATTCGATATTCGGGTTGAGCAGATACCCGATGCAAGTATCCTTGAGCCAACTGACGCCATCATACGTATCACGCACGCTTGTATTTGCGGCACTGATCTCTGGCCGTACCGGGGGCTGGGTCCCTATACGCCAGGTTGGCAGATCGGGCATGAATGGATGGGTATTGTTGAAGATGTTGGGCCAGACGTACGAACGATCAAACGAGGAGACCGCGTCATCGCCCCTTACGACTTTGCTGATGGCACGTGCGAGTTCTGCCGGAAGGGTCTTGATAGCGCATGTGTGCAAGGAGGGCTCTGGGGCTTTGGACACGAAGGAGGTCAGGCAGAAGCGATTCGCGCCCGTTTCGCCGACGCCACACTGGTCGTCGTTCCCCCGTCTGTCGAAGGGGACGATGCCCTGCTCAAGGCCATGCTCCCCGTGACCGACGTGATGGCAGCGGGCCATCATGCTGCAGTCGCGTCCGGCGTGCATCCCGGTGAGACGACTATTGTGATCGGAGATGGAGCGGTTGGCCTCTGCGGGACGCTGGCGGCGCGTCGTCTGGGAGCCGAACGTATCGTAGTGCTAGGACATCAGCCATTACGCCTTGAACTGGCTCGGATGTTTGGCGCGACCGACGTGGTGACAACGCGCGGGAGAGAGGCGATCAGCGAGGTGCTCGAACTCACCAGAGGAGGAGGGCATGCGGTCCTGGAATGTGTTGGAAGCGAAGAGGCACTCAGTCTGAGCGTGAGCCTTGCTCGACCCGGCGGAACGGTCGGTTTTGTTGGAGCACCACATGGAAGCGGGCAGGTTCCCATGCAACGGATGTTTTCCAAAAATATTGGCCTGCGAAGTGGACTGGCCCCAGCGCGCGCCTATCTGCCAGAGCTGCTGAACGAGGTCCTTGAGGGTCGGCTCGATCCCTCGCCCATCTTGAATCTCTCGGTCAGCCTGGACGACGTCGCCGCCGGCTATGCAGCGATGGATCAGCGACGGGCAATGAAAGTGATGGTTCGACCTTGACGAACTGGTCCGGCGCATATCAAATAGGAGCAAGTGCCGTGAGTGGCAGTGACAGCGAAAATTCGGCCGGAAAAGGAAAGAGCAAAACAATGGGACAACAGCACGAATCGGACCTGGTCAAGCGCCTGGAGCAACTTGGAATCGAAGTAGTCGTTTCGCCTACTGTAACTACACTCACGTTCGAGCAGATCTACACCAGTGGCCCCACCTTTGAAGAGGCTTTACTCACGTTTCTGGGCGAGGCGTTGAGCAGGTACGAGGCCTTGCGCACATGGAAAGCTACTACGATGCCGATTGTGACCGACGGGTCGGACAAGCATTAGACGCCAAAGCGGCTGGTTCACTCTCCTGGAACGCTTCGGAATACGTGATGCGCATGGCTCTCTCTTTTGTACTAGTCATTACTTATTTTAGCTACAGATTGTGATTGGGAGCGACGAGCACGGCGCAAGCGGACAATGACAATTGCCGCCACGACCACGACCACAATAGCTATGGCGCCTCCCCAACTTATTCTACTGGCTATCTGGGCTACCTGCGCAAAGTTGTCGTGCAAGAAGCGACCGGCAAAGTAGCCCAGAGTGCCGAAGAGGGTCGCCCACAGAATCCCACCGGCTGCATTATAGATGAGGAAGTTTCTCCAGCGCATCTTGTTGACGCCAGCTAGAAATGCAATCCAGGCTCGCAGCACGGCGATGAAGCGACCCAAGAGGACGGTTTTGTCTCCATGCTTTGCAAAGAACTTTTCTGCACGGTCAAGATGCTACGGCTTTAAGAACAGGTATTTGCCGAAACGTAGGACAAAAGCTCGACCTCCGGTTCGCCCGACGTAATAGCCGATATTGTCTCCAGCAATTGCGCCGAGAGCAGCGCAAGCAATGACAAATGGGATAAGCAAGTGGCTGTGTGGATCGGCACCGGCGGTAAAAGCAGCCAGGAGCAGCATTGTTTCACCGGGGAAAGGAATTCCTGAACTCTCGATCATGACAAAAAGGATCACGGCTATATATCCATAGTTGTTGAGCAGGTTTGTGAGAGTTTGCAACGGGATGAGCGCGGTTAGCGGAACACCACCCCAGGTGAGTGCTCTCATGAGTAAGATTCCACTTAGTGCCACATGCATCGTGTATCCTCCTGTGAACGAAGTGAGAGGCAGAGAGATCAAGCAGGCCAGCCAGCTCCGCTGTATTCGCCTCCCAGCCAACAGCTCGGCAGTGGGTGGGTCTTTGACCTCAACGAGGCGCTGGACCAGGAAGGCGCTCCGGCTCACTTCCAGGGGAAAGAGCGCAGCAGCTTGGATCGTTGCGTGGTCTTCTTGACGCGCTCCGTCTGCAAAACTCCCCCCCGCTTGAGACGCAAGTAGATCCAGAGGGTCATACCAAGCAGCACCCCCCCGATGAGGTAGGAACCGAGCACATCGCTTGCCCAGTGATCCCCCAAATAGATGCGCGAAGGGCCAACCAGCACCACAAAACTTGCCGAGACCACGAGCAGGAGGATGCGCCACCAGCGCCATCCCGTAAAAAGAATCACCCCCAAGGAGAAAAGCACTCCCCAAAACGCGAGATAGGCCATCACATGCCCACTGGGGAAGCTGGTCCCCATGGCTCGTTGAAACATCTCGACCAGACCAGCGGTCGGTCGCGGACGGGCCACCAGGAGTTTGATCAGGACATTGAGGATCGCGCTCACCGTGGAGAGTCCCACAATGACCACGGCTTCCAGCCGCAACCCCAGCACCCAGAAGATCACAGCAGCGAGCACAATGAGCGTGGGCAACACCAGTGTACTGCCTGGATAACTGATGAGGGCCATCAAGAGGTGGAGCCAGGGAGCAGGATTCTCCTGAAATTCGCGGGTGATGAGAAGATCGAGCTGGTTCACAGGGAAGGCGTGGACCCACCAGGCCAGCACAGTGAAGAGCAGCAGCACAACCGCATAAAGCAAGAGCAGACTTTTCGCGGTTCGACTCAAATAGTACCAGGGTCGACGTGTGGCCGCCACTTCCTGCCTGGCCTCTTGGACAACAGTGCGCACCTGTTCGGGCTTCGATTCTTGAGGCATGGTCTCCTCTCCTTCTCTCGGTTGGTTGCCTACAGCCTACTCCTCTTGTTCAGAGGCCAAGCAGCACGACGGTGCCGCCGGGTCCCGCAGCCTGTACGGCTGCCTGACGCGTAGCGGACCGACAAACAGCGTCAAGCACTCCTGTGCGCGTGCTCATCGTTTTCTCCTCGTTTCGCGTGCCGACTAGTCGATCCGAGGACCGATCCGGTCGCTCAACGCTCATCGGCCCGTGTTCATCCTCTGGTACTAGTATGATGCCTGAGCTTCATGAAAGCGCAATGAGCAGCGCAATGAACATCATGGGGCAGTTTGGAGTATATGCAGTTTACTGAGCACCTCCTGTCCCTTTCATACTGACTGGCTGTTCGAGCGATTTTTTTGATGGTCTGGAGTAGACAGCTTCGCGCGTTCGCTCGAAATGTGCTATGCTACCAAGGGTGAAGTCAAAGGGAGCGTCTGGAGTCTCTCGCCATTCCCCAGACCCCCCAATCAACGTGGACCCGCCTCGAGCGCATCCAACACCTCTCAGTATAGCGGGAGTGCCTGGGGAAGTCAGCCGCCATCAGGTGGCATGTTTCTTCCCTGTTGCTTCGCATTCCTGGTTGGGTGCTGCCGGGTCACGAGGAAGGCAAAGAGCACGCTGATGACGCGGCACTCTTATCGTGAGCTCGACTATGCCTTTGGGCAAGTCATGCTCAAGCTGCGCACGAGCATTGGCCTGACGCAAGCCGGCCTGGCCGACCTGCTGGGGGTCTCCCGCCGCGCCGTCGGCGAGTGGGAGGCCGGCAGCAACTATCCCAAAGCCCCCCATCTGCAACACTTTCTTGCGCTGTGTGTGCAGCAGCACGTTTTTACACCAGAGCGGGAGGAAGCGGAGATCCGCGCCTTGTGGAAAACGGCCCGTCAACGGGTGCTTCTCGATGAGGGTTGGCTCGCAGCCGTACTGGCCCGGCCATCTGCCGTACCGGCCCCGGTCGAAGAGGCCGGTGCCACTGCTGTGGTGCAGGCTCCACCTCTGCCCGTTCAGCTTTCCCCACCGGCCGAGACGCCGGTCGCCACGGCATTCGCGGGGCTTGCCGCCTCCTCCCGTGTGGACTGGGTCGGAGCACTCGACGTGAGTCACTTCTCCGGCCGCGAGGTGGAAGTGGCCGAGCTCTCCCAGTGGATCGTGCAGGAGCGCTGCCGCCTGATCGCCCTCCTCGGGATTGGCGGCATCGGCAAGAGTATCCTGGCCTCCCTCCTGGGGAGCCGCCTGGCTCCCCAGGAGGGAGGCCGTGCTCTGGCGCTCCCTGAGGGACGCCCCTTCGTGCGAGGAACTGGTGGCCGACTGCATCACCTTCTTCTCTGAGACACCACCCGCCGCCTTCCCCGCGTCGCTGGAGCAGCGCATCAACCAACTCGTGGCCCGCTTGCAGGCGAGCCGCTGCCTGCTGGTGCTCGACAATCTGGAGACGCTCCTGGTGAGCGGGGACCCTGAGGGCAACTACCTGCCTGGATATGAGGGCTACGGGCGGCTGATCCAGCGCCTGGCCGAGGCGGCCCACCAGGGCTGTGTGCTCCTCACCTCCCGTGAGAAGCCCCGGGAGATCGAACCGCTGGAAGGCGCGCGCCACCCGGTGCGCACGCTGCGCCTGGTGGGGCTGGACGAAGAGGCTGCCCGTGTCCTGCTCGCCGACAAGGGACTCGGCGGCACCTCTGCTGCCTGACAGCGACTCGTGGCCGGGTACGCGGGCAATCCGCTGACCCTCAAGATCATGGCGCAGGCGATCTCCGACCTCTTCGGGGGCGATGTCGACCGCTTCCTCGAGGAAGGCGAACTGGCCTTCAACGGCGTCCGACCGATGCTGCGCCAGCAGGTGGGGCGTCTCTCTGCGCTGGAATCCCTGCTGCTCACGTGGCTGGCCGTGCTGCGTGAGTGGACGCCGCTGGACGCTCTGGCACAGGTGCTGCATCCCCAGGTGCTGCGCGCGCAACTGCTCGAGGCGCTGGAGGCGCTCTCGCGGCGCTCGCTGCTGGAACGAGGGCAGCAGGCCAGCTTTAGCCTGCAATCGGTGGTGATGGAGTTCCTCACCGATGTGCTCGGCGAACGCCTGGCCGAGGAAATCGTGCAGGGCAACCCGCAGCAGTTGCGCCGCCTGGCCCTGGAGCAGGCACAGGCCAAAGACTATATGCGACAGACGCAGGTGCGCCTGCTGGTCGAGGCCCACTTGCTGCGCCTGCTCGCGCAGTTTCGTGCCGAGGATGCGGCCACGCAGGGCTATGGTCCCGCCAACGTCCTCAGCTTGCTCAAAGCCCTGCGCGGCCACCCGCGCGGCCTGGACCTCTCGCGGCTTGCCATTCGAGGGGCCTACCTGCAAGGCATCGAGATGCTGGACGTCACCCTTGCCGGAGCCGTGATGCGTGAGTGTGTCTTTACGGAGGACTTCGATGCCATCACCGCCGTGGTCATCAGCCGCAGTGGGCGGTACCGGGCAGCCATCAGCAGGCGGGGAGAAGTGCGGGTGTGGCGTGAGGAAGGCAAGCGCCTGCACCTGGCCTGGCAAGCCCATACCAACACGACGTTAGCCCTCGCCTTGAGCCCGGATGAACACACGCTCGCTAGTGGAAGCGAGGATGGCAGCGTCAAGCTGTGGAACGTAGCGAGTAGTGCCTTGCTCTGGTCGGGCTGGCACACGAAGGTCACCTTGTGCCTGGCTTTTTCCCCCGATGGAAGCCTGCTCGCCAGTGGAAGCCAGGATGGCAGCGTCCGGCTCTGGGAGGCTTCGCTGGGCACGCCTTTGGAGGACATACCGCATCCCGGTCCGGTCTTCTCGCTGGCCTGGAGCCCGGATGGGCGCTTGCTCGCCAGTGGCGACGTCGCGGGCACGATCCGGCTCTGGGAGAGGCAGCAGACCGGACCGGCCCGCTGCGTCGAGATCCTCTCCGGGCATACCACCCTGGTGCGCGGCCTGACCTTTGCCCCCGACGGCAGCGTTCTCGCCAGCGCGAGCTGGGATAGCACCGTCAAGCTCTGGGAACCCGCCAGCGGACGCTGTCTGCAGACGCTGGTGGGACATATCGAGCGAGTGCAGGCCCTGG
>WNEZ01017877.1_pt1 | contig 14458 bp, 15 predicted proteins | sample 5400521 | NCBI WGS metagenome assembly WNEZ01 (sample SAMN13153339, study PRJNA577476) | soil metagenome | isolation source: 120 cm saprolite under Douglas fir tree site 2 hole 1 replicate 1 | place: USA:California | collected 2015-04-18
CAAAAAAGGTGAATCTCTCCTCGACACCGTGCACACGCTGGACGCCATGAAGCCCGATTGTCTGGTGATGCGCCATGCCTCTTCCGGCGCAACGGATTTTGTCGCTCGCCATCTGGGGATTCCTGTGATCAACGCCGGCGACGGCACTCACGAGCATCCTTCCCAGGGCTTGCTCGACGCCGTGACCATCCGCGACCGCAAAGGCTCGCTCGAAAATCTGAACGTCACCATCCTTGGCGACATCTCTCACAGCCGCGTCGCGCGGTCCAACATTCATCTCCTCGGAAAGTTCGGCTGCCGTTTCACCCTCTGCGGCCCGGCGATGTGGGTTCCGCGCGAGCTCGAACAAATCGGCCCCCCAGGCGCGCCTATCCGCCGCGTCTTTCGAATCGAAAAAGCTCTCGAAGACGCTGACGTGGTCCTCGTCCTCCGCGTCCAAACCGAGCGCCTCCACGAGCCGGCTCTTTCCGCCGCTGACTACATCCTCCTTTATCAGCTCAGCGCCGAACGCCTCCGCCTCGCCAAACCCGACGCAATTGTTCTGCATCCCGGCCCGATGAATCGCGGCATCGAGATTACGCCGGAAGTTGCCGACGGCCCGCAATCCTGCGTCCTCGAGCAGGTCACCAATGGGCTTGCTGTGCGCATGGCTCTGCTCTACCTGCTGATCGGCGGAGCGGCCGAAGAGCCCGCATCCTCGGCGGAGTCATCCACGAAACAATCCAAGGAATCCAGGCATGCTGCTCATTAAGAACGGCCGCGTTCTTGATCCGGCCTCAAATACCGATGCCCTTCGCGATGTCCTTCTCGACGGCGAGACCGTCGCGGAAGTCGCCGCGCCCGGAAAAATCTCTCGGGCCAGCGAAAAACACATCGAAACTTTTGACGCCACCGGCCTCATCGTTGCTCCTGGGTTCATCGACCTTCACGCCCATCTTCGCGAGCCCGGCCAGGAGTCTTCTGAAACGATCGAAACCGGAACGCGCGCGGCCGCACGCGGCGGCTTCACGGCCGTCTGCTGCATGCCCAACACCAAACCCGTCAACGACAACGCCAGCGTCACCCGCTTTATTCTTGATCGCGCCAAAGCCACCGCCAGCGTCCGCGTCTGGCCCATTGGCGCCGCCAGCCTCGCCAGCCAAGGTGAAGCCATCGCCGAAATCGCCGCCATGAAAGAAGCGGGCATCGTCGCCGCTTCAGACGATGGAAAGCCCATCGCCACGGCAAAACTCGCCCGCCAAGTGATGGATTATTGCCGTTCCTTGGATCTCCCCGTTATCGAGCATGCCGAAGATGTCTCGCTTGCCGCTGGCGCCGTCATGCGCGAAGGCGTCACCTCCACGCGCCTCGGCCTCCCGGGCATGCCCGCCGCCGCCGAATCCGTCTGCGTCGCCCGCGACGTTCAGCTCGCCGAACTCACCGGGGCGCACTTGCATATCGCGCATCTCTCGGCCAAAGCCTCGCTCGAACAAATCCGCTGGGCCAAGCAGCGCGGCTTGCGCGTCACTTGCGAGGTCACGCCACACCACTTCACGCTCATCGATGAGGACGTGCAATATGATTCGCGCTTCAAAATGAACCCGCCCCTAGCCGCGCGCGAAGACCGTGAAGCCCTGCTCGCCGGTCTCGCCGATGGCACCGTCGACGCCATCGCCACCGACCATGCCCCGCACGAGCCTGCGCTCAAGGACGTCGAGTTCGACCGCGCTCCCTTCGGCATTCTCGGCTTCGAAACCGCTCTCGCCCTCTCACTCGAGCAACTCGTCCACTCCGGCCGCCTTTCGCTGATGCGACTGGTCGAGCTCTTCTCCACCTGCCCTGCGCGCGTCCTAGGCCTCGGACGCAAAATCGCCCCCGGCCAGCCTGCCGATCTCACCATTTTTTCAACAGATCACAAGTGGACGTACGACGTGAAGCAATCAGCCAGCAAATCGCGCAATTCTCCCTTCGACGCCCGCTCCTTCAAAGGCGCCCCGATAGCCACCGTCGTCGCCGGCCAAATCGCTTACAGGAGATAGGTGAGCCATCTTATTTTCCGCGGAATTGCGTCTCTGCTGGGGGCAGTTATTCCCAAATTGCAGTTAGTCCGGCTATCCCGGATAGGTGATGATAATTTTCGCTAACGATGGGTATCCCCGTTTATCTGTGGCACCCGTGTTCACATTTGCTTTAGGATTCAGTCTCGTCTTTGTGGAGGGGCCAGATGCCTCCAAGTCTGTCCGTTGATCTAAAACGCGAATTCATGTTTTCGGTTGTACTAAGAGAAGCAACAGCGGTGCTGCAGTCCATCTTGGGAATTGAGTTCGTACCCAGGCTTACTTGCACGCTTCCCCCGGGAGTCAAACGGGAAGTTCGGGATATCGAGGGTCAATTTCTCGGGTTGGGTTTCTCGGGTGCGTACGTCTCCTTAGAACACGACCCTGAGGTGCTCGTAGGCGTTGGTGTCATAAGCGTTAGGACACAGGGAAGGCCGCCCCTGGTATATTTTGCCGGAGGAAGAACAAGGAATTCTAAGGCGCTAGTCGCAGCCTTGGCCATCGCGGTTGCGAGACTCGTTGATGGTCCCATAGAGGACGGGAGCGGTCACTGGATGCCCCAAGACGAGTTTAGTCCCGGCGAATTGATCGCAGCCATGACGTCAGCTAGCGCCTCTGGTTCGGATAGGCGTTGATAAATCCCCTTATCACCAGAAATCATGTGTCGAACAATTTATGAGATGACTTCTCGCGTTTATTGCTCGTCGTAAGTGCAATCCAAGCGGCGAGAGCGGCAAGTTTTTCTTCCGCGCGCCAAGAACCGTCATGTGACTTGCCAAGCCCCGCGGTCGTACTCTTGGCCTTCGCCTCCGTCATGCCCAGCGTGATTGCTGCTTTCGCGTAAGCGCCCTTCTCCAAAAACACCGCGCACGCAATCTCCCGCGCATGAAGCGCATCCTCCAGAACGGTACGAAACAATTGCCCTTCCAGGGCGTGCGCTCGAATGTGTTCGTTATGCAAGGAGGCAGGGTCCACGAGGCTGCCCACGACGAGCGCCGCGCCGCATACATCGTAGCCGGCTGCGCTTGCTTGCTTGAGAAGTTCTTCTACCGATCGCTTCGCTGCGTCGCTGACGACCTTACGCAGTTTCTGCACGCTGGCTTTTCCTTCTTTTTCGGGAAGCTCTAGCGCGGCGTGGTAGGGCTGCTTCGAATGGGGGACTTTGGGGTCGGAGAGAAGAACAGTTTCGCATCTCACCAGCCTGGGCGCACTCGATGGGCCGGCCAACAACGCGGCCATCGCCCAGCCCGACTTTACGCGAAACCCGAGGCCCGCGGGCATCGGCTTGACGTCGCGCGCCAAAACTTCCTCCGCATAGCAAGACTCTCAACAGGAAGGGAACCTGCGCCAAAGCGGCACGAGTCGCGCTTTTCAGTGCGTCGCGGGCTCGGCGGCGGGATGCATGCCATGCTGCGGCACTTCGTGGATGCCGCGCGCGGGCGGCTCAATCCGCTGGCGATAGAAATGGTCGAGCGGCAAGCGGCCTTTCCCGACCGGATACGCCTTCTCGATCGCCTTCGTCGCGTACGCTTTCGCGAGCGTGGCCGCTTCCAATAACCCCCGTCCCACGGCGAGATGCGCCGCGAGCGCCGAAGCAAACGTGCAGCCCGTTCCATGCAGCTGCTCTTCGTTTACGCGCTCGCCCGGCAGCGCCACCATCTCCGTCCCATCGAAGAGCACGTCCATCGGGCGTCCCATGTGCCCGCCTTTGACGATTACCGCGCGCGCGCCCATCTCCACAATTTTCCGAGCCGCGGCTTCCATATCTGCCAGGTCTTTGATCGTCATCCCCGTTAAGATCTCCGCCTCCAGCACATTGGGCGTGATCACGCTCGCGCGCTTCAGCAGCTCCGTCGCCACAAACTTCACCCCTCCCGCATCGAGCAATTCCCGCCCCGTCGACGATTTCATCACCGGGTCAAGCACCACGTGCGCGAACGTGCGCGCATCCAGAAATTCCGCCACGGTTACCGCATTTCCGCGGTTGCCCAGCATCCCGATCTTCACCGCTGCGATGTTGCAATCATTGGCCAGCACCTCGAGCTGCGCGCGCAGCGTCGCGCTCGGCGTATTCTGCACGTCCTCCACGCCCTGCGTGTTCTGCACCGTCAGCGACGTGATTGCCGCCACTCCGTAACACCCGTGCGCCGCAAACGTTTTCAGGTCCGCCGCCGTTCCCGCCCCGCAAGAAGGATCGAATCCCGCAATCGTCAGCAGAATCGGCGGTGTTATATTGTTGTGATTAGACATTTTTTCTTGCTTCTTGCCTCTTCATCTTGTGGTTTCCTCTCTTGCTTCCTCTTTCTCATCTCTTCGGCTGGTGTAGACCGAATTCTTGTCCTGCCGTGCAACCCAAAGAGAAAATTGCCGGTCGCGTCCCATCGCTCGCGGGAGTTTCTCCCTCCAACGACGCTTGGAACGGACCGGCACTTGCGAATGTACGCGCGCGCGCGCACGCACGCAACAAGAATCTGTTGTGCATTAAAGGAGGTGGCCGGGCTTTACGGGAACAGGCCGCGCACGAGCGTGGCTTCCGCGACGCGTCCGACGGCCAGAATCATCGCACCCGCGCGCGGCGGCACGTGGTGCTTGCGCATCGTCTCCAGCATCTCGTGGAACGCGCGCACTATGGTTTTCTGCAGCCGCGTGTTTACTTCTTCCAGGTCCCAGATCACGCCCTGCAGATTCTGCACCCATTCGAAATAGCTCACTGTCACGCCACCGGCATTCGTGAGAACGTCCGGCAACACGGTAATCCCGCGGCGTGCCAGGATTTCATCGGCGTGAGGCGTGGTTGGGCCGTTGGCTGCTTCGGCGACGATGCGCGCCTTGACGGCTTCGGCGTTGTGCAGCGTAATCACGTTTTCGAGCGCCGCCGGCACCAGGATGTCGCACTTCATCGTCAGCAGCTCATCGTTGGTGATTCGCGAAGCGCCCGGCATTCCCACCACCGTTCCGGAGCGTTCCTTGTAGCGAATGGCCTTGATGGGATCGATGCCCCGCGAATTCGTCACCCCGCCTCGCGTATCGCTCAGCGCGATGATTTTCGCTTTCTTCTCCGCGAACAAGCGCGCAGCCGTGGCTCCGGAGTTCCCGAATCCCTGAATGGCCACGGTCGCGCCACGCAGCGACATCTTTTTCACCTTGCAAGCCTCTTCGACCACGTGGACAAGCCCGCGCGCGGTCGCCTCGTCGCGTCCCGCCGAGCCTCCGATCGAGAGAGGCTTTCCGGTAGCCGCGCCGTGGGCAGCGCGCCCCACGGTCATGGCGTACGTGTCCATGATCCATGCCATCGTCTGCGCATCCGTGTACATGTCCGGGGCGGGAATGTCCTGATCCGGCCCGATAATCGGCAGAATCTCGCTGGTGAACCGCCGCGTCATGCGTTCCAGCTCGCTCCTGGACATGCGCTTCGGGTCGCAGATAACTCCGCCCTTCGCTCCACCCAGCGGCAGGTTCACCGCCGCGGTCTTCCACGTCATCCAAACCGCCAGCGCCTTAATTTCATCCAGCGTGACGTTGGGGTGATACCGGATCCCGCCTTTTCCCGGTCCGCGCGCCACGTTGTGCTGCACGCGATATCCGGTGAGCACTTTCACTTGCCCGTTATCCATCTTCGTCGGGATGGAGACTTCCAATATGCGCTTCGGGGTGCGCAGGATCTGCCGCAGTCCGGGATCCAGCTTCAAAAACTCCGCCGCCATGTCAAACTGAATCTGCGCGATGCGGAAAGGATTCAAGTCCTCGCGCGGGGCGATTCGCGGCACCATCGGCGGCATGCCTATCTGTCGTGTCGGGGCTGTGGGCTTTACTACCGTGGCCATCGGCTTCGGACCTTTCCTCTACGCGGTTGTCTCAACTGCCTTCTCGGGAAGTCTTTTCCAACTCTTGTCCACAAAAACGGCTAGGCATTCGCCGCAAACTTCTTCGTGCTGTCTGTGTACTTGTCACGGCAGGCGATCGAGCAAAAATGCAGGAGTTCGCCACCCTCGCGCAACGGGATGGACAGCTCCTCAGCGACGTGTACGCCGCAGACCGGGTCGCGCACCAGCCGCCGCGCGCTGATTCCACTCTCCGGATCGCTAGCCGCCCTGGGCCTTTGTGGCGCGCCAGATAGAGCTCCTCCTCCCAGAATCCCGGCGAAGACGCGGCGCAAAAGCGCCACGCCCCACGACAGAAGGAGCACCCAGATCAGAAAACGTAGAATTCCGGAAAGAAAACCCATCGGCTCGTTTCGCGCTCCATAATCCAATAACCTTAATGCCTGCAACGTGGCAGTGTGGGGAGTGTATGCAAGGGGAAAAGGGTGAGTCAAACGAAAAGGCGCAAATTCAACAAGTTGCGCAGCGTTTCAGGATCCGGCGGGGGAGAGCAAAGGGCTTATCTCTGCGTCATCAATCAGGGAGGGTGACATGTCGCAACAAAGTCCCGCGCGGGCCTTTCGAGCCGGAATCGCAGGTCCCGTCGGTTCGGGTAAGACCGCCCTTGTGGATCGGTTGAGCCGGCGGCTTTGGCCTGCGTATAACCTGGCGGTCGTCACCAACGATATCTACACCAAGGAGGATGCCGAATTCCTCCTTCGGCAAGGGGTCCTCCCGGCTGAGCGGGTACGTGGCGTTGAGACCGGCGCATGCCCGCACTCGGCTATCCGCGAAGATGCTTCCATGAACCTGCAGGCCATCGCGGAACTGGAAGATAGTTTGCCGGGCCTGGAATTGATCTTTGTCGAAAGCGGCGGGGACAATCTCGCGGCGGCCTTCAGTCCGGAATTGGTGGACGTTTGGATCTACGTTATTGATGTGGCGGAAGGGGACAAAATCCCGCGCAAGGGCGGCCCGGGAATCACGCGATCCGATCTCTTGGTGATCAACAAAATTGATCTGGCTCCTTACGTCGGCGCCTCTTTGGAAGTGATGGATCGCGACTCGCGCAAGATGAGAGGCGCGCGGCCTTTCCTGTTCACCAATCTCAGAGAGGACGTGGGTCTTGACCGCGTCCTCGAGTGGCTTGAAGAAAAATTGAAGGCGCCCGAAGGTTCACGGCGCGCGCTCGTTGATGCTCATGCGCCCTATAGCGGCAGCGGGCACTCTCATGAACACGGTCACGAGCATGGCCACGAGCACGGTCACCATCATGAAGAGCAAGGCCGTCATGGATTCAGATGAGCATCTCCAGGAACCCGGTGAAGCCCTTGCCGAACTGCGGCTCCTGCACTTGGCAGACAGCGCCCTGCCGATTGGCGCACTTGCGCATTCTTTTGGCTTGGAATTTCTCGTCTCCGCGGGCTTGCTAAAGGTTCTCGATCTGCCTGAATTTCTCCGCGGATTTCTCGAAGAAGCGGGAATAGTGGAAGCCGTCTTCTGCCGGGAAGCGTTCCGGTTAGCGAGATTGGACCCTGGCCATCTTTGTGCCGATCGGTGGTTGGAAATCAACGATCGCTTGAGCGCGCTGAAGCCCGCGAGAGAGAGCCGCCAGGGAAGTGCTTCGCTGGGGCGAAACTTCTTAGGCACTGTAGCTGGCCTTGGCGACTTTGCGCTCCTGCGGGAAGCACTGCAAGCTTCGAAGCAAGCGGGAAGCTCGATTCACCACAGCCCGGCGTTTGGCCTGACGAGCGGCGTTGCGGGGCTCCAGGAAAGTCGCTCGGTTCTCGCCTATCTGCATCAAACTGCCGCCAGCCTGGTTTCTGCGTGCCAGCGTCTCCTTCCCCTGGGCCAGCACGAGGCCGCGAGAATCCTGTGGAATCTCAAGCCCGTGATCGCGGACACCGCCAGACGCAGCGCAGCATGCGCGCTCGACGACGCCAGTTGTTTCATGCCCCTTCTCGATTGGGCCGCCATGGAGCATCCGGGGATTTTGAGCGCGACCCACTGACAAGACAAACCGTGCTCGCCGCGAGCCATCAAGAAGCGCCGCTGCGAGTGCTGCGCGCGTTCACGCTGGAAGATGGTACGGCGCTGGTCCATCTTCACAATGTATCCGGCGGCCTGCTCGGCGGGGATCGGCTTGCTCTTCGCGTCCGGCTTGACGCCGGTTCGAACGCGCAGCTAACCACGACCGGCGCGACGCGCCTCTATCGGCCGCGCCAGGAAGCACCGGTCACGTTCCAGGCAAATGAGATCACGGTTGGTGAAGACGCTCTCCTCGAATACCTGCCGGATCAGCTGATTCCGTTCGCAGGCGCCCGGTTCTCCCAGCGGACCTCGATTCGCTTGGCTCGGGGTGCTGGATTGTTCTGGTGGGAGGTTCTCGCGCCCGGGCGGGAAGCTCGCGGTGAAATTTTCGAATACGCATCCGTAGAGTTGAAAACGGATTTGATCGCGCTCGGAAAGCCCATCGTGGCTGAACGCGTTCGTCTCGAACCGGGGAATTTTGTTCTCTCTTCCTTGTCCCGGCTGGGGCCCTGCCGCACTTGGGCGACCTTTTATGTTTGCCGCGTCGGTCTCGAAACGCGCGCGTGGCTTGCGCTCGAGCAGGAACTACGCAAACTTGCCCAAGAATGGACCGTGCCAGGTGAAACGTTCTGCGGAATCAGCACGCTGGCGGCGCACGGCTTGGTTGTTCGCTGCGCCGCGAGCCACGGGCGCCATGTTCTTCCGGGGCTGCACGCACTGTGGCGCGCTGCGAAATTGCGCTTGTATGGCCGTGAAGCTGTGCCGCCCCGAAAAGTGTATTGAAGTCTTTCCCGGCACGGCCCCATCGGGTCCCGCAGATTCATAATGAGGAGATTGTTGTGCATTTGACGCCGCGCGAGCAGGAAAAACTGATGATCGCCTTCGCCGCGGACTTGGCCCGCCGGCGGCAGGCCCGCGGTCTGAAGCTGAACTACGTGGAAGCAGTCGCGATTCTCTCCGCGGAAGTGCTGGAAGCCGCTCGCGATGGAAAAAGTGCCGTCGAAATCATGAGCTTTGGCACGAAGATCCTCACGCGCGGCGACGTGATGGAAGGTGTCGCCGAAATGATTCACGAGGTGCAGGTGGAGGCCACTTTTCCGGACGGAACGAAGCTGGTGACGATTCACGACCCGATCAAATAGCCGGATCAAATAGTTTGTTCCAAGGCGAAGTCAGAATTTGCATAGAGGACGAAAGTAGAGGGGAACATGAAGCCGGGTGAATATTTCTTGGATGAAGCCTCAGGGCCTGTTCGGGCTAACGCGGGCCGCCCGACGCTGCGCCTGCTCGTGAAGAGCACCGGGGATCGCCCAATCCAGGTGGGCAGCCATTTCCATTTCTTCGAGACGAACCGCGCGCTCGAATTTGATCGCGAAGCGGCGTATGGAATGCGTTTGAATATTCCGGCGGGAACTGCCGTTCGCTTCGAGCCCGGGGAAGAAAAGGAAGTGGAACTCACCGCGTTTGGGGGCCGGCGAGTTATTCATGGATTCAACGCTTTGGTGGAAGGCGAGCTTGCCGCTCCCGGCGCACAGGGGCGCGCGCTCCGTCGAGCCCGGGAGGCGGGATTTCGCTCCAGCGGAAGGGAGCAAAAACGTTGAGTCTCAACATTCCTCGCCGCACGTATGCCGATCTTTATGGTCCAACAAAGGGCGACCGGATTCGGCTCGCGGATACCGATCTGGTCATCGAGATAGAGAAAGACTTCACACATTACGGCGATGAAATCACTTTCGGCGGCGGAAAAGTGATCCGCGACGGCATGGGCCAGAGTAGCAGCGCAACGAGGGAAGGCCACAACGGCGCGCTGGATGTAGTCATTACAAACGCCGTGATTCTCGATCACTGGGGGATCGTCAAGGCGGACATCGGCATTAAGAACGGGCGCATCGTCAAGACCGGCAAAGCCGGGAATCCCGACACCATGGACGGCGTGGACCCGGAACTCGTCGTCGGCGCGGCAACGGAAGTGATTGCCGGAGAAAACTTGATCGTGACTCCGGGCGGAGTGGACAGCCATATCCACTTCATCTCACCGCAGCAAGTGTATGAAGCCATCTCCAGCGGCATCACGACGATGATCGGCGGAGGAACGGGTCCCGCCACAGGCACCGCTGCCACGACGTGCACGCCCGGTTCCTGGAATTTGGCGCGCATGCTGCAAGCTGCCGAAGCTTGGCCCATGAACTTCGGCTTCCTTGGTAAAGGGAATGCTTCCACGGCTGCCCCGCTGGCTGAACAAGTTGAGGCCGGCGCTTGCGGCCTGAAGTTGCACGAAGATTGGGGAACTACGCCCGCCGCGATTGACGCTTGTCTGAAAGTTGCCGACGAGTTTGACGTCCAGGTGGCCATCCACACCGACACGATCAACGAAGCGGGTTTCCTCGAAGCGACCGTCGCGGCCATCGGCGGCCGCGCCATTCACACCTACCACACCGAGGGAGCCGGTGGAGGCCACGCCCCGGATATTATTGCCATCGCTTCTTTTCCAAATATCCTGCCTTCTTCCACCAATCCGACGCGGCCCTTCACGGTCAACACCATTGCCGAGCATCTCGACATGCTCATGGTGTGCCACCACCTGAATCCTCAAGTTCCGGAAGATGTGGCCTTCGCCGAGAGCCGCATCCGTCCGGAGACCATCGCCGCGGAAGATATCTTGCACGACTTGGGCGTACTCAGCATGTTGTCCAGCGATTCCCAGGCGATGGGGCGGATCGGTGAAGTCATCATCCGCACGTGGCAAACGGCGCACAAGATGAAGTCCCAGCGAGGGCCGCTGCCTGAAGACTCCAGCCGCAATGACAATCGCCGTGCGAAGCGATACGTCGCCAAGTACACCATCAATCCAGCTGTCACCCACGGCATGGCCTCGGAGATCGGCTCGATCGAGCCGGGAAAACTGGCCGACCTGGTCTTGTGGAAGCCGGCGTTTTTCGGAGTGAAGCCCGAAATGGTGGTGAAAGGCGGCTTTATCGCCTGGAGCGCGATGGGTGATCCCAATGCATCTATCCCGACACCGCAGCCGGTGCTGTATCGGCCAATGTTTGGCAGTTTCGGCGCGGCCACGGCCGCGACCGGCATCACTTTTGTTTCCCAGGTTTCTCTCTCCGCAGGCTTGCCTCAACGGTTGGGACTGAAAAAGATGATCGCGTCGGTGCGCAACTGCCGGCATATCGGAAAAAAAGATATGGTGCACAACAGCGCTACGCCCGGGATTGCGGTGGACCCGGAAACATACGAGGTGCGCGTTGATGGAGAACTGATCACCTGCGAACCCGCTCGCGTTCTTCCCCTCGCACAGCGGTTTTTTCTGTTTTGATCAGGCCGCCGGAATCCGCTCGATGCCCATGTATGGGCGCAGGACCTCGGGAATCACAATCGAGCCATCCGCCTGCTGATAGTTTTCGATAATCGCAATCCACGTCCGCCCCACCGCGAGTCCCGAGCCATTCAGTGTGTGCACAAAATCGCTTTTGCCGCCGCCCTTGGGCTTGAAGCGAATCCCCGCGCGCCGCGCCTGGAACGCTTCGCAATTCGAGCACGAAGAGATTTCCCGGAATTCGTTGCCCGACGGCAGCCACACCTCGATATCGTAGGTTTTCGCCGACGCAAACCCCATGTCGCCCGTACAGAGCAGCACCGTGCGGTAGTGCAGCCCAAGCTTCTGGAGAATCGTCTCGGCATTCCTTACCAGCGCTTCGTGCTCCTCATAGCTTTTCTCCGGGTGCGTGAACTTGAACAGCTCCACCTTCTGAAACTGGTGCTGCCGCAGAATTCCGCGCGTGTCTTTCCCCGCCGCGCCGGCCTCCGAACGAAAACAAGCGGTCCACGCCGTGACGTTTATCGGCAACTTTTCTTCGGGAATCGTCTCGTCGCGATGGAGATTGTGCAACTCCACCTCGCTCGTCGGCGTCAGCCAATAGTCCGTGCCCTCCACCTTGAAGAGGTCCGCGGCGAACTTTGGCAACTGCCCCGCGCCCATCAGCGAAGCAGTATTCACCAGAAAAGGCGGGAGAATCTCTGTGTAGCCGTGCTCGCGCGCCCCACCGCGATACTTCAACATTCTCCGCAGCGCTGTGTCCCACCGGCACGCTCGCATGCGGCACGTTCGGAATCGTCAGCAGCAACTCCCGCTGCGTGGCGTCCAGTTGTGCGATGCGCTCGTCCGCCTGCTTAATGCGCTCGGAAACTTGCTTCATCTCGGCAATTAGCGCGTCGCCGTTTTGCTTTTCCTTCTTCAGCCGCGCAATCTCGTCGCTCGCCTTGTTCCGTTGCGCCTTCAGTTGCTCGGTAGCAGTGATGAGCTCGCGCCTCTGGTGGTCCAGGACGCGGAAGGCGTCGAGGTGAAGGGCGGTCCCGCGCTTCTTTGCCATCTCGGCGAATACGTCCAGGTGGTCCCGGAAGTAGTTGAGATCATGCATGGTCCGCACAGGATAGCAGATTCATCCCGCGCTCTTAGTGATTCGCGGCTCGGCCGCACGCATCGGCGCGTTCGAGCAGCAGCTTCCGTTCGCGTGCATTGCGCGCGAGGGTTGCGGCGCGCTCGAACTCCCCCTGCGCGTCTGTGAAGCGACCGAGCTTGAAAAGAAAGTCGCCACGGACGCTGGGCAAAAGGTGGTAGGCCTTGAGAGACGGCTCCGAGGCGAGCGTGTCGATGAGCTCGAGCCCCGCTGCCGGACCGAAGGCCATGGCGAGCGCGACCGCACGATTCAGCTCCACGATAGGCGAGGGCATGAGCTGGGCGAGAGCGTCGTAGAGCGCGGCGATGCCTTTCCAATCCGTATCCGCTGCAGTACGCGCGCGAGCGTGACATGCGGCGATGGCGGCCTGGAGCGCGTAAGGGCCGCGGGCACCTCCAAGTTCTTCGGCGCGCTGAAGGGCGGCGAGACCCCGATGAATGAGGAGTTGATCCCAGCGTGCGCGGTTTTGATCCAAGAGCAGGATGGGCTCCCCCGACGGGCCAATTCGCGCGCCTGAGCGCGACGCCTGAATCTCCATGAGTGCGACGAGACCGTGGACCTCCGGCTCGTTCGGAACGAGCCCGGCCAGGATACGCCCGAGACGCAGCGCATCTTCGCAGAGGGCAGGGCGCATCCAGTCCTCGCCGGCGGTGGCCGAGTAGCCTTCGTTGAAAACGAGGTAGATCACCGCCAGCACGGACGACAAACGGGCGGCAAGATCGGCCTTGCGGGGGATCTCGAAAGGGACGCGCGCTTCCGCAAGCGCGCGCTTGGCGCGAACGATACGCTGGGCGACGGTGGGCTCTGGAACGAGGAACGCGCGGGCGATTTCGTCGGTGGTCAGGCCGCCGAGCAAGCGCAGGGTGAGCGCAACGCGCGCCTCGGTCGAGAGAACCGGATGGCAGGATATGAACACGAGGCGCAGGAGGTCGTCGCCGATGTCATCGTCGAGCGCGGCGTCGAAATCCGGCACAGCCATCTCCTGCTGGGCTTGGAGCTCGCGACCAAGCTCCTCGTGCTTGCGCTCGAGCCGCGCGGTGGCCATGAGCCAAGCGCCCGGGTTGTCCGGGATGCCCGATTCCGGCCACTGCTCGAGCGCGGCGACGAGAGCGTCCTGGGCGAGCTCCTCGGCGAGACCGACATCGCGTACGATCCGTGCGAGACCGGCGATGATCCTGGCGGACTCAATCCTCCAGACCGCATCGATAGCGCGATGTGTATCGGTAGCCGTCACGGCTACCCATCACACCATCTTCGATTCGCCCGCGCAAGTCGCTCACGTCGTGTCGGGAATGCTCGACCTAATGCTTGGCTGTCTCTAAGCAAAACCGAGCCTATCTCTTGTTAACAAAGTCTTCCGGACCGAGGATCTGGCGAACTTCGGTCTCGCCTTCCCATCCGGGCCAGAACTTCTTGTGCATTTCCATGAAACGCACGGCTCCCTCGACCGCCTCTTGCTTCGAATTCAACTCAAAAACGGCGAAGCCGCCAACGACTTCTTTGGCTTCGCTGAACGGGCCGTCGACCGCGGTTACTTGTCCTTTAGAGACTCGCACGCGTGTGCTCTTCGCAAGCGGAGAAAGGCCGCCGTTGTCGCGTATCGCGCCGGCTTTGACCGCTTCTTCGTGGAGCTTGGCCATCTCGTCCATGAATCCCTTGGGCGGAGGACCCTGATTCTCAGCGTGCTTGACGAGCATCATGAATCGCATTGTTACACCTCTCCTGTGTGTTTTTGTTTCCGGTTCGGAGCTGGGTTTCCGGGCGGTTTCGACCGGAAGTGCAACCCTGGCTCTACTCTAACGTCGAACGTGGGCCCGCGAAATCGACAAGTTCAGTAACTTCTTTTCGGCCCGGTGCAAGGCGCAGGCCTGTCGCGACTACGGCTTTGCGGCCTTCCTCTGCAGCTCGTCACGCAGCGTTTGCTCTCGGGCGGCGTCTTCGGGAGGAAAGATGTCGGCAGGGAAATCGGAGGCCTCGAACACCTGGCGAATCTCGATCTCGGATTCGCCTTCAAAGGGGTTAGGGCTGCGCTTGATCCATTCGATGGCCTCTTCCTTGGACTTTACCT
>WNEZ01010564.1_pt1 | contig 14453 bp, 13 predicted proteins | sample 5400521 | NCBI WGS metagenome assembly WNEZ01 (sample SAMN13153339, study PRJNA577476) | soil metagenome | isolation source: 120 cm saprolite under Douglas fir tree site 2 hole 1 replicate 1 | place: USA:California | collected 2015-04-18
GAAGCACTCCCAGAGCCGGGAACTGGGGCAGCATTCCCAGGTGGGTATTTGACCGCTTCCTGGTATCGTAGTGCTCTCATCGAACGAGAAGACGCACGCTTGCTCGGCTCCCCGTCCTCAAGCACTAAGTCTGGTCAGCGAGAGCTTGCAAGAGATGGTTGCTGGAAGCTCACAGGCTTCCAGCGTCACCCCTACTCACAAGCCCATCCCCTTGAGGGGATAGGGTCACTGACCTGCTGAGCGAACATACTGGTCCCGGCAGTTCCCTGCCTCTCCCTACAGCAAACCATGGGTTCCACAGTCCTCTGTAGGATGGAGACCTCTATTAGCTCCTATGCCAGTGTATTATAGCACGTTCGCGACTTCCCTACCTCATTCCGTATTCACTCAGGTAAAATGTTACTGAGGCGGGTACACTTCACTCAAATAACAATGTTACTGAGCGAGGGGTGCCATGCCGACCGAAGACCAAATGAGTGTGAATGAACGCCGGAAGTATGTGAAGCTGATGAAAGCGCGCTACGTAGCCGCCAAGCGCGGGGAGCGCAGTCGACTCCTGACAGAAATGGAGCAGGTGACGGGTTTACATCGGAAGAGTCTGACGCGCCTGATGCATGCAGTCAGCCTGGAGCGCAAGAAGCGGACGACGCCACGTGCGCGCACCTATGGGCTGGAGCTAGAGCGTGTTCTTGTGCGGGTGTGGGAGAGCCGCGACTACATTTGTGCTGAACGGCTCACTCCCGGACTGCTGACGATGGCTCAGCATCTGGCGCGCTTCGAGCCGCTGGGCTTGACAAGCCAGGTGCAAGAGCAATTGGCGACGATCAGTCGAGCAACGGTGGCCCGCATCCTGCGCAAGCACCGCTCACGCATGCGACGCTTGCCGCAGAAAGGAGCCGAGCGAGCTAATGCTGCCACCAAAGGGGTGCCGATGGGACGCATTCCCTGGGACATCGCCGAGCCAGGGCACTTCGAGGTGGACCTGGTGTATCATAGCGGCGAAAGTACGACGGGGCTGCACGGGCACACGATCCAACTGATCGATGTCGCCACGGGGTGGAGTGAGCGTGTGGCAGTACTTGGGCGCGGGCAGCGGGCGATGGAAGGCGGCTTTGAGCATATGCTGGAGCGCCTCCCCTTTCCGCTGATCGAATTGCATCCCGATAATGGCAGTGAGTTCTTCAATCAGCACCTGGTGCGCTTCTGGAAGGACAAGGTCAAGGGGGTGCAGTTGAGCCGCTCTCGCCCGTATCAGAAAAATGATAATCGCATGGTGGAGCAAAAGAACGACACGTTAGTGCGCCAGTATTTGGGGCAGGTGCGCCTGGATACCCCGGAGCAGATCGCGGCGCTCAATGCCCTCTACGAGCAGATGTGGCTCTACTACAATCTTTTTCAGCCGGTGCTGCATCTCTGTGAGAAAACACTGGTGGCAGACAAAGTGGTGCGCAAGTGGGATGCTGCCAAGACGCCTTATGAGCGTCTGCTGGCAAGTGGTGTCCTGAGCCTTGAACACCAGGCACGCCTGCAGCACCTCTATGAGCACACCAATCCGCTCGCCTTGCGTGAGGCGATCTACCGCCAACTGGCGCTGCTGTGGGAGACCGCTACCGCCCTACCCAGTAGCGCGGCATGAGGGGGGATGCGGCTGCGGCTGCGGGCAGCGCTGCCCGCAGCCGCATCCCCCCTGGGCAAGCTGACAATCAGAGCAGAAAGGAGAGGTCGGCTTCAGTAACATTTTCATGTGAGTGAACTGTCACTCGTCGGTAACATTTTTATTTGACTTGACACGGAGTTTGAAACTGACGTGACCGTTAACAAGTTGGTAAAAGTGAGGTAAAATAGTTGGAAGGGCCGAGCAGGAGGGAAAAAGAAATGCGTTTACACTTGTTGCTGTCGAAAGTGGATCCCAAGGCAATGGCTGTGCCGACGAAATGCGCGTATGCGGACTGTACGAGTAAGCAAGTGCGTTTGCATCAACCGGTCAGCAAGGCGCTGCGGGACACGGTGCATCATCAGGTCGAGGTGCATCGCTATCGGTGTCTGAAATGTCAGCGTACCTTTCGGGTCTATCCCGCGGGAGTGACCCATGCCCACAGCTCAGATCGGGTCAAAGGGCTGGCGGTAATGTTGTATCTGTTGGGCCTTTCCTATGGAGCCGTCTCCCTGGCGAAAGATCGCCTGGGCGTGCCGCTCTCCAAGACACGGGTCTATGAGATTGTACAAGAGGTGGCAACCCGCATTCCTGATTTGAAGCGGGAGCAGGTCTGGAAGGCGAGTGAAGACGGCTGCCCTGGGCGCAGACCTCACGAGTGTCAAATGCGCGGGGAAATGGCTGCATCTGGGTCTGAGTGTCGATGCGCTCACGGGACTGGTCTTAACCATTGATGAGCTCGCAGCCGAGGATGCGCAAGCCCTCAAAGCGTGGATTGAGCCGATTGCGAGACGCGTGGGAGCCCAGGTGCTCGTGACCGATGATGCCGATGGCTTCAAGACCGTGGCTGACGAAGCCGGCTTGCTGCATCAAGTCTGCAAAAGCCATGTCAAGCGCAATACCCAGGCTCTGCTTGACGAGTTCCGCCCCCTGGTCGCTGCCGGTCGCGATGGCTCCCTTGAGGCGATTGGCGTGACGGCTGCTCAGGCCTTGGGAGATCTGGACCGCTTAGGCGAACTGATCAGCAGCCGCAAACCGGAGCAGGGGGCCGAACTGGAGCAGTTGCATCGGCGCTACCTGCCAGCCGCTGCTCCACACAAAGGAGCAACGGCCAGTCTGGCCTATCGGCTGCGTCTGTTGTTGACTTCCTCGCTGGACCCTGTGGAGTCGGCTGACGCGCTATCGCAAATGGCAGGGCCCCAATCAGGAGCAGTTAGATGGTACCAACAATGCCTGTGAACGCGCCATTGGATGGTGGATCAAGGAACGGTATCGCTCGATGCGCGGCTACCAAGTACCCGCCAATGCGCTACGGGTCAGTCGCTTATTGGCCTGGTGCGGCAACTTCCTCAGCGGTGATGGGGCCAACCTGGCCACGCTCCTTCGATAAGCTAATAGCCAGAGCCAGAACATCTGGCCTTTCCTCCCCATCCCTCACTTACCATTCTCCGAACGATCACAAACTGACAGGGTGCGGTTCATTTTTTTGCGGTTGTGTTGCAAAAATGATACCGATTCTGTACACTTAGGGTTACTCTAGTGATTGAGAGGAACCTGTCCCATGAACGGTTCTGTTGCAAAAAATGCGGAAGACCGTCATAGATGTGCAGCTTTATCGATTGTTGGGCTTAGGCTGAGTGTAGAGGAGAACAGACATGAATATCACCATCATTGGCACGGGCAACATGGCCCACGGTATTGGCACTCTTCTGGTGACTGGCGGCAATTCGGTCACCCTCCTTGGCCGCGACCCAGAGAAGGGGACACAACTTACAGCACAGTTGCTGGTAGCAGCACAGCACGGAGCAAATGCCTTGGCTGAGCCCTTCGGCAGTGCCATCCGCGACGACGTGGTGATCCTGGCCGTCCCGTACATCTCGGAGCCGGAGATCATCCGACAGTATTCTGCTCAGCTCGCTGGAAAAATCTTGGTGGAAATCAGCAAACCGCTCAACACGACCTTCGATGGACTGGTGACCCCACCGGATAGTTCAGCCGCGGAGGAGATCGCCAAGCTGGTCCCAGCGGGGACACGCGTGGTCAAGGCGTTCAATACCACCTTTGCCACGATGCTGGTTGCAGGAACTGTCGCTGGCCGACCGCTCGATGTCCTCATTGCCGGTGACGACGGAGAGGCAAAGGCTATCATCTCCCACCTAGTGGAAGCAGGAGGGCTGCATGCGATTGATGTTGGGCCTCTCTCGCGTTCACGCCAACTGGAAGGGCAGGGATTCCTTGGCATTTTGCTCCAGTCCGCCCTAGACACGCTGTTCAGGAGTACTAAGGGGCCGGTGCGATTTTGGGAATAAGAAGGCCATGCCAAAACGGAGCACGCAAATCGCTTGGTTTGAAATGGCCTCCAATGAGCATGTACATACATCCAGGTGCATAGCTCGACTTTGTACATTTCTAACTTAATAACAGACGGCCCAAGACAAGCGCTCAAGCGTAGAGCGGGGGAGTAAAACCACGCCAGGATCAGTGGGGGATGTGGGAAAAGTCCCCTGGCCCCACAGCTCGACTTTGTACAATTTCGGCTTGGTTGGCTGACAATTTTAATGTGCCTTAAAAAACGCTTAGCTTACACAGCAGTTTGCGCTCGATAGCCTCGCAGAAACGCCATTCATTGCATCCTGCAGGCGTCAAAAGAAGGGCAGAGATTCTGGCTTGATTCTTGTATGCGCGTAGGCGTTGAGTCGCTTGAGTACACTTATTCTTTTCTCATGGAGATTAAATTTGTCAGTCAATCAGCTTACTCTACCAAACGATTGACTGAAAAATGTACAAAGTCGAGCTAAGATAGATGAAAGGTTGGCAGCACCATGCAGTCTCTGTCTATCGCTTTGCTACAAGACTCTAATGTCTTGATCGTCTCTAACCGAGGTCCAATCGAATATATTCTGCAATCAGATAGCACTTTGGATTATCAGCGCGGTGTCGGAGGAATGGTGACCGCACTCATCAATATGGGAACCCTGCTGAAGGCGACTTGGGTAGCCCTGGCGATTAGTCCTGGAGACCGCCAAGCAGTAGCAACGCTCCAGCGCGATGGTTGGTTACATCCCCCTCTTGCACAGATGAGCGAGATGCGATTACGATATGTAACGATACCTCTGGAGGCATTCCAAAAACATTATGGAGTCATAAGCAATCGGGTACTATGGTTCCTGCAACATTACCTCTTCCAAACGCTCCAACCATCTATCGATGACTCACAGATGCACGATGCCTGGACAAAGGGATATGTTATTGCGAACCAAGCTATTGCCTCAGCTGTGGCTGATGAGATGCGTCATAGCACAAATCGTTCGGTGGTGATGATCCATGATTACTTCTTGTGCCTCGTCGCGTCGATGCTTCGGGCACAACAACCAGACGCATTACTGTTTCACTTTTTGCATTGTCCGTGGCCAGAGGTGCGCTACTGGAATTACCTCCCAAGCTACATCTCTCAAGATATCTTCAGAGGATTATTGGCAAATGATATCCTCGGCTTCCAGACGATGCTAGATGCACACAATTTCTTATTCGGCGTGCCGATCTTGCTCAACAATGCGCAAGTCGATTTGGTGCAGATGACAGCCACATATCAAGGGCATACGACCCAGATTCGTGCTTACCCTATTGGCACGCTGCCGGAACAAGATCGCTACGATGTTGGAGATATCGCATCGTTTCCAGAACTTGCACCATTGCTGTTGGCTCGGCAGCAGCATCAGCTCATCGTTATGCGCGTTGATCGGTTGGACCCATCCAAACTGATCGTGCCCGGCTTTGCTGCTTATGAACAACTGCTTGACAACCATCCAGAGTTGCGTGAGCAAGTCATCTTTCTGGCACTCTTTGTGCCTGCACGCGAATCCCTCCCAGAATACCGCCGTTATCGAGAGGAAGTGCAGGCAGCTATTGATCGTATTAATAAACGATATGAAACAGCGACATGGCAGCCGGTGAATGCTATCTATGGGAATAATCGTGTGCGCGCACTGACAGCAATGCAAGAATACGATGTACTGCTGGTCAATGTCGCAGCTGATGGCATGAACTTAGTTGTCAAAGAAGGCATTGCTGTCAATAAACGCGATGGCGTCGTTGCCCTCTCTCGGACTGCCGGCGCTTATCAGCAGCTTCATAATGCTGTGCTCCCGATCGCCTCATACAGTATAGAGGAGACAGCAGACGCCCTCCATAAGGCTCTTACTATGTCGCCAACAGACAAAAAACGTTTGCGCGAAGTAGGTCTTCAAGTGGTATACAACTCCACACTACACCACTGGCTCGAACAGCAACTAGCTGACATCCTACAGTATAGCTAATCGGTATAGCCATGGGATATGGTGGATAATTCAATCAGCCCCTGTGAACTCATGTTAGGCTGGTTTTACCCTCATTCGACTGTCCAGGTAGGCTGCTTCATCTTGTAGACCTTTATGCTCCTCCCTTGCTTTCATCTTCCACAAGCCGTCCACGGCCATTTCGCGAGGCTTCCTCTCGCTTCATTCACGCTCACAGTTTGAAGCATGGCACTATAAGCAGTTCTCAGGAAGATTGGCGCATCGGTTTCTATTTGGCCTTTACAACCTCATGATTGGAAATTTAGACGAGGCAAAAGAACATTACTTTTCACTTGCGTCAATTTGTCCATCGTTATTAGAATTATTAGTTGCAATCAAGAATTTGAAAGATCACTTAACATTAGAGTCTTCTAATAACCTGGCTAAACTTATTCTTGCTCATTTACAAACACACGCTGTAGAATTACAGGTTTGATGGAAATGAATAGGGTCTGATGTAGAGATATGTGTTAGAATGACAGTCGGCGTATCTGTGACGGTCCTATCTAACAAAGGGAGTGAAGCGTAAAGGCGTCCGTTTTATTGATTGGTTGAAGGAGCTGCTTTGATATCTGATCAATTACATTGGTGGCAACAAGGAGTGATTTACCAAATTTACCCACGTAGTTTCAAAGACAGTAACGGCGATGGCATCGGTGATTTGCAAGGTATCATCACTCAACTCGACTATCTGACTTGGCTTGGAGTGAATGCTATTTGGATATCCCCTTTTTATCCTTCACCGATGGCTGATTTTGGCTACGACATTGCCGATTACTGCAATGTTGACCCGATCTTTGGTGACCTGGGAATATTCGAGAAATTACTTGAGCAGGCACATCGTCGTGATCTTAAGGTTATCATCGATTTTGTTCCGAACCATACCTCTGATGAGCATCCTTGGTCCGTTGAATCACGCTCCAGTCGAATTAACAGTAAGCGACAGTGGTATATCTGGCGCGACCCTAGACTGGATGGAGGAGCTCCGAACAATTGGGAGAGCTACTTTGGAGGCTCTGCTTGGGCTTTTGATCAGCATACTGGACAGTATTATTTACGGCAGTTCCATGCTAAACAGCCCGATTTGAATTGGCGCAATCCTGAGGTACGGTCTGCCATGTACAACGTAATGCGCTTCTGGCTTGACCGTGGGGTCGATGGACTTCGCGTCGATGTTCTCTGGATGCCTATCAAGGACGATCAGTTCCGTGACAATCCCATCAACCCCGAGTGGAAAGACGGGGACTTACCCTGGGCCCATCAGATACGGCTCTACAGTGAGGATCGGCCGGAAATGCATGAGATAGTGCATGAAATGCGAGCAGTCATGGATAATTATGCCGAGCGTGTGCTGATTGGAGAAATTTATCTGCCACTTCCAAACCTGATTCGTTATTATGGCGATAACTTGAGTGGGGCTCATCTACCATTCAACTTTGAGCTTGTCCTGCTCTCAACATGGAACGCTCAGACGATAAGGCAAGCAGTAGAAGCCTACGAAGCTGCATTGCCTGCGGAAGCTTGGTCGAATTGGGTTTTGGGCAACCACGATAAGCCGCGTATTGCTAGCCGTATTGGGCGTGAAGCTGCCCGGGTTGCCACTATGCTCCTTCTGACATTGCGGGGAACTCCTACCTGGTATTATGGCGATGAAATTGGTATGCAGGATGTTACGATCCCACCCCACCTTGCTCATGATCCACAAGGCAAGCGTCAACCTGGCTATGGACGTGATCCCGTGCGAACACCGATGCAATGGGATGGAGGCCCAAACGCAGGTTTCTGCCCAGTCAATGCCGATCCATGGCTTCCTCTCGCTGCTGATTACCAAAAGATCAATGTTGCTTTGGAGCGTGAAGATGTTTACTCTATGCTGACACTCACACGTGCCTTGCTTACTCTTCGGCGCACGAAGCGAGCACTGAACAGTGGAAACTTTTATGTCGTTGAAAGCAAGTCCGAGAACTGTTTTGTCTATCTTCGAGAGCATGGGAAGCAACGCTTTCTAGTTGCCTTGAATTTTTCAACGGAGGCTCAAATGATACCGCTGCCGGAGTTTGGCAAGGGTCGTATCCTCATTTCGACCTCTCTTGATCGAGAGGAGCAAGTATACTTAAAAGCTCTTTCTCTGCGTAGTCATGAAGGATGCGTCATTGAGATCGCAGAAGACTGAAGAAAAGACGTTATAAAGGGCCTGCGCTGGCTACTTAGGACATCCGTTCAGGAAATTGGCTTATTGCGCACGATGGAACAGGCTTCCTTGCAGAAGCCTGTGAGATGCGAGTACAATCAACAGGGCTCATCCTGGTCGTACTCTCTAGCACCGCTCCTTTTTTCACAAAGGAGGGGTTCATTTCGTGCTTTATGTATTCATCTTGATCAAGCAACAAGTCTATTTTAGTTTTCACGCACTCCAAGAACGTGTTTCGCGATGGATCAAACCACCGACGCCCTCCTTTTTGCTCGGCGCGCTCACTGATCTGACCAAAGGCAAAGCCGAACTGCTTGCGGAAAACGTGCTATTGCGAAATCAACTGATCATTCTCCGTCGACGATTGAAACGCCCCGTGTATTGGCTACTTGGGTAATCTGTTCTACAACATGCCGCTTCTTGTCGATGAGCAGTGCGGACGAAGCGGTGTAGGCTCCCTGGCAGAGTTGCTCTCAAACGAGCTTCTTAGGGATGACTCGTCTGCCTCAGAGAGCGAACTGCCTGTAGAGCAGACAGTGGAGACAAGAGAGATTGTGGGTGCTCCCATGAGACATGGTGGATAAATCGACAAGCTCCTGGGAATGCCTATCAAGCTGGATGTTCATCATTGGACAGACCGGATTAACCACCTCTTCCCGAGGTGAGGCTCCATTCGAGTGCTTCTGCTGGCACCTTCACCGACTTCCTCGCGATAGGATACTCCTCCCACATCTAACCTGCGTGACTCTCAAGCGGAAACCGGCGGCAAGGGGCACGAGAGCACCTCGCCTGCCGTCCATCGTCGATGGGTTCTCCCGGCTGCCATGGCTGGTGTTCGCTGCCGATAGCGTTGTGCCAGAAGATTGTCACCTCGCACTTGTGGCTGCACGAGCGCCACCCGCAGCGCTCTGTGCGGACGCACAAAATGATAGTAGGCTCGCCACCACTCCAGATGGGTGTATTGTTTTGCATCATCATCACCCGGTTTCCCCTCATCGTGCCCTGGCAAGCAAGCGGAGAGGAGGTGGTACGGATCAAGTTCTCAGAGCTGTGGCTGGGGCTTGCAGATGATCCATGCAGAGAAGGCAAGCGCCTTGCCAGGCACATCCATAATTAGAGGGATCAAGGGCCCTCTGGCCCCAATGTCCTCTGCGTGAAGATGTCTCCCAGGTGATCTCCTCAGCGTAGTCCTGCCTGGGAACTTCAGATGCCAAAGGGGAGCTGGCGCATCCTATGCTGCTTGTCTAGCAAGCGCCGTTCTTCAGAGCGGGCTTGCTCCTTGATCAATGCCATATACTCCTGCCAGGCCATTTCCCGGCCAACCAGGCCCTTGATCGGAAGCGACTTGATCACGCGGCCTTCCAGCCAGACCCCAAAGGTCCGATCAGGAGCATTGACAAAGAGCACGACCTGTTGACCAGCCAGCGCCTGCTGAATGTAGTAATGCTCATCATCCACGTCCACCGCGCCATCGGTGCCCACCTTTCTGGCAAACGCTCGCCCATGGATGGTGTCGAGCCAGCGATCCGGGTTGATGCGCTCTGGAAGTGGCGGCAGCACTGGTAAGCTTGGGAAAGCAACATGCGGCGGACGATTGCCACAGGCTTTTCGCCTCTTGGGGTCGCTCGTGGTTGTAGTGCCAGAGGAACCCGGTAGTCACCTCACGTACCTCACCAAGGGTGGTGGGCAGACGGACCTGCAAGCATTCCTGGTTGAGCGTGCGATGCAGCCGCTCGACATACGGATTTTTGTCTGGTCGGCGTGGCGGGCAGATATTGGGCTGGATATCTAGGCATAGCAGGAAGCGACAGAAGGCTGAGGGAAAATGCCGCAGGCTGTGACTGCCCACCCATCGACTATCGCGATCAAACGTCATTCGACACGGACGCCCGTAGTGGGTGAGGAAATGCACCACGGCTTCCAGGGCGGTCTCCGCGTGAAAATCGGAGCGGGTCTCGGCCAGGAGCCAGGTGGAGGTTCCAGCGTCCACAAAATTACAAATTTCCACTGCATGCTGCTGCTTGCCATCAGAATCAGGCGGCATGCTGGTCGCATCCTTGAAATCGAGTTGAATCTCTTCCATGGGAAGAGGCACGATCCTGTGGTCGATGATGGCGACGAGGCGCATCCAGGATACATCCGAACTTCCGCAAGATGCGCCAAATGGTGCGTGTGGAGCGCGGAAGAGAGAAACGTTGCGCCTGCAACTCCTGGTCACGAGGCAGATAATATAGAATCGCTCTCGGCCCTGGTGTCCGTTGGAGGTTCTCAGGCGGGTGTTCGCGAATCTCCACAATGCGCTGGATGATACGAGGATGGACTTGTGGATAGGGGGTGTGATGGGCTCGTGAGTGCGACAGCAGTACCTGAAGATCATCCGGAGGAGCCTCTCGCAGTCGCTTCAACCACTTTTTCACCCAACTCAAGCAGCGGCCCAAAGCGTGAGCCAGATCCTGTTGGGTCCACTCAGGATGTTCACGGGCCAGGCTGTGCAGAGTGGCCCGATCGGCGATCCATTCGACTTCCATGGTGAGCTACACCTCGCTTTTTCCTCGAAGTCAGGCGCCTGTGAAGGCTCTCAAGCAACCTTTCTCTCTTTTTCACTGCTAGAGCATCTCCGCTTGCTTGCCAGGGCACGATGAGGGGAAACCGGGTGATGATGATGCAAAACAATACACCCATCTGGAGTGGTGGCGAGCCTACTATCATTTTGTGCGTCCCCATGCCTCGCTGCGAGTAGCGCTCATGCAGCCTCGAGAACGAGGTAGCAAGGGTCTGGCACAACGCTACCGGCGGCGTACCCCAGCCATGGCAGCCGGCAGAACCACCCGACGATGGTCGTCGCGCGAGGTGCTCTCATACCCATTGCCACCGGTTTCCGCTTGAGAGCCACCGAAGCTAGATGCGGGTGCAGTGCCATGTCGCGGGGAGGTGGGTGAAGGTGTCAGCAGAAGCACTCACATGGAGCCTCACTCTAGGATGAGGTGGCCTGTCCAGACTGCCCACTGACGAAAAACAGCCTGAAGTAGGTTTGGAGAGGGCTGAGCGATTTATCCACTATGTCCAATCGCTGTACCCATCGTCAGGAGATCTATCAGCGCTTGGCTGGCCTGTGGGACCTGCCCAGCGCGGAGTCAGGCACGGCGGCCTGAGGAGTGGGGCGGCGGGTGTGTACAGGCGGGCCCGCCTGTACACACCCGCCGCCCCAGGCAAGCAGCACACAAGCAGAAAGGAGAAGGCTGGCTTCGGTAACATTTTCATGTGAGTGAACTGTCGCTCTTCGGTAACATTTTCATGTGAGTTGACACGGCGGTTTAGGAAGGGTAGACCGTTCCTCACCGTGCTTATTAGTCGAACGGATGTCCCAAGTAGCCAGTACAACCTGAACAGAAATGAATCTCACTTTTACCAATGCCGAGCTGATGACGAAAGTAACCACCACAGGGTGAAACAGCGCCGCCCTGCTTGCAGTTATTTGCTGACTGCAAGCAGGGCGATCTGCAGACCAGTGCTTAATCAGTAGCTTACGGTCTTCGGAAGCGCCTGACCTGCTAGAACGCTGGATCGGCGTTTTTGACCAGGGTGTCAAACCCGGCCTGGAACCACTGCCCAGCCAGTGGAGAGTTGGGCATAGCGCCTGTCAAGCTATTATTGTTCATCATGTTGCCGGTGTATGTCGGGTCGCACATGCGATCAAAGCCCTTGCCCTGAGCATTAGCAACCGCCTGGCTTGAACCATCAGACTCGCCTGGCGGCTTAATCCATACATAGGCATCGAAGCTAGGAGCCGGGTTGGCGACTGGCCGAGCACCAATACCGGAAAGCCAGCGCTGATGAACGCATTGCGCATATTGGTATCGTAGGTCGCCTCGTCGATATATGTATTCGACTGGTAGAACGAGGCATTTCGCACCTGACTGCCGCCAACTGATTGGCCAGCCGTCATGTACGGCTCGGTGGTCGGCGTGTAGTTGGCCGTATTACTGATGAAGCCGTCAACACTGTTCAGTCCAGCAGTAGTCCTCTTGATCGTATCGGTAATCAGTGCCACTACAGCTTGGAAATTGCTGTTCCAGCCGAGCCAGCCATCGTGGGCAATGTCCAGGTAGTTGTACACATTCGCAATGGCGTGCAACTTGTTCAATGCGTACTGAATGCCTTGCACATAGGCGCCACTGGAGTTGGCTGCGGCGCAATTTCCGATGCCCAGGTTCGTGACCAGATTGGGCAACGAGTCCGGTTCAATGACCGCGGCAATCCGCAGGTTGCGATACTTCTCCTGGCTCAGCGTCGCCGCAATTACGTCGATATACCGCGTTTCGTAGGTCGCCAGGCCATTGTTGGCTATGGATAGTTCACCGTTGGACGCCAGCGCCGCACAGTCGCGGTCAGGCAAGTCATAGATGACGATGGTCATCACTATCGGCTTGATGCTGGTTCTAGCTTGCGCGTCCAGATGACCCGCCAGAGTCCGGGTGATCCCGCTGCCGCCAGTGACGGCCGCAATACGATCAAGCCAGACAGCTGTGGAGTAGTTTGCAACCTTCGCCTCTTTCGCCCCAAGTGAGCCACCCACTGCCGCCGCACCCGCCTTCACTTCCGAAGCCCAGTCGGGGTTGATGTACCCCTGAGCACCAGCGTAGGGGTTATCAACATGGGGACCGGGCCCTGGGATGGATGCGGACGTGATGCTGCCGGGCGTCGCAGTGGCTGTGGGGGGCTTTCCGTGCGTGAGCGTAATTCCAATGAAAAAACTCCCTAGTATGACGATCAACATGCTGGTCAGCAAGAGCAGACCGCGCAGTTTACTCTTGAAAAGAAACCTAGGATAGCTACTTTCCGAAAAATGGCGCGGAATCTCGCGCATGCTTCCTCCTTCAGATACATATGACGAAAATGGCCTCTCTATGAGTGGGCCGCCGGGGGTGCAAACCACGCTTGCCACCTCGAGTGAGGCTAGCCGCCTGACACCTTACCCCATCCGTTATGACATTGTACCTGTTGGGGTGGATGAGTCAACCATGGGGGCGCGTGGTGAATAAACAGTGGAGGGTGGAGGAGCCCCTGATGGAACTTCGCCTGGGGCAGTGGTTGGAGAGCGAGGAAGAGCGGTTCATCTTTGCCCAACCGCAAGGTCTGGCGAAGACGCGAGGTTGGAAACAACCCTGGGCATCAGCACCAACGCCAGAGCGCAGATGGCGAGAAAGGAGACAGCAGCAGTGCTCAACGTCGCAGGCCACACCATCTGGATCGACAAGAGCTGCTGGGTGAGATAAAATTCCGCACCGCTAAAAGTACTACCCGGAGCAGAGGGATTGACGAACACCAGTCCTGGCAGCGATGAGGAACCATTGTCAAGGAGTGAAGAGACAAATTCCCCTAAGTCGTTACGTGTCAGGATGAGGAAAGAGAGATTTCTCCCTCCTTAGCTCGGGCACAGAAGGATCTGTAAGACGCTATGAGGTTCTTTTAAGGAGAGACTGGTTGCTCAACCAGGAGCGTTTAGCGCGAAGGTCTATCCATTGATCGCCAGGAGAGTAAGCGTTTGCCCGGCCACAAGCTGATCCAGATAGCGACGCACAAATGCACTCCGGTTAAGCCTTGCCTGTGTGGCAACTTGGTGGCCTGCTCCCACCGGGACAGGCGTCAGACCACTGCCACCGGGTCTGCCTGTTGGTCTGCCGTCTGCGCACTCAACACCTGCCAAATAACAACCAGCAGCTTCCGGCAATTGCCACAATGGCTTTGGTTGGTGGCATCCGTCGAGTCGAATTGCGCACCATGCGTACGCCACCAGGCCGAGACGCGGATGGTGGTCCAGGCTGCCTCGGCCAAGATCGTGCGCAAATCCGAGCGCCAAACCCTGGTGTTACTGCCCGAGCGATGCGTACGGCGTTGAGGCAAGGACCCGCGTACCCAGGCCAGCGTAGCCTTCCGGATGCTTCGCCGCCGGCAAAGCGCGAAATATCACCGACTGCTGCCAGCACCATCATCGCCGTGATCAAGCCGATGCCGGGCAGGTGCCTTTTCTAAGGCACCTGGTCTTTCCAGTGTTCCTGTTCACTGCACACTATGCCGTGAGAGAGAGGGAGCATCCATTGCCCTCGCATGAGCTTCTTTTCCCAACGGATGACTCAAGTAGCCAGCACAGGACCGTTCCCCCCTCTTCGACGCACACTCCAGCTCTGGCTTTCCTTTGGTTCCTCTGGTTCAGTCTCACGGCTGCTTCTTTCCATGTCCTGGTCACCGCACACAACGCTGTGAGCTTCTTTTC
>WNEZ01003034.1_pt1 | contig 14450 bp, 10 predicted proteins | sample 5400521 | NCBI WGS metagenome assembly WNEZ01 (sample SAMN13153339, study PRJNA577476) | soil metagenome | isolation source: 120 cm saprolite under Douglas fir tree site 2 hole 1 replicate 1 | place: USA:California | collected 2015-04-18
CCCGCGCCTGGCCGAGGTCCTCGGGGCCAAGGGCCTTGCAACCGTTGACGACCTGCTGCACTACCTTCCCTTTCGCTACGAAGACCGGCTAAACCCGCGTTCGGTTGCCGAGCTGCGCGCCGGAGAAATGGCGACCGTGATCGCCGAAGTCCGCAACTCGGGATTGTTTCGCACGCGCCGCGCGCCGATCTTCCAGCTCACGGTGGGCCAGGGCCGCACCCGGCTGAAGTGTATCTGGTTTAACGCCGCGTATCTCCAGGATCGCTTCCAGCCCGGACAGATGCTGGCGCTCTACGGCAAGGTTGAAGAGGACCGCGACGGCGAACTGCAGATCGTGCAGCCGCAATTTGAGATTCTCGGCGACATTTACGAAGAGGGCGGCGCCGACGAGGCCGAAAAAAAAGCGGCCGCCTCCCTCGAGATCGGACGGATTGTTCCCATCTACGAATCAACCGGCCAGGGGAAACTTACGCCGCGCTGGTTCCGGCGCATTATCCGTTGGACGCTCGAAAATTTGAATCCCGATCTTCCCGATCCAATCCCCGCCGCGGTGCGCGCGCATTTGAGCATGGTGTCTCCGCGGGAAGCGTTGTGGAAGGTTCACTGGCCCGATGCGGGCGAGAGCTTTACCGATCTGCAATCGTCGCGAACGGCGGCGCACATCCGGCTGATCTTCGATGAACTGTTTTTCATCGAGCTCGGACTGGAACTCAAACGCCGCGAGCAGAAGGCCAAAACGGGAATCGCCTTCCAGCTCAACGATGGCGTTCGCCAGGCCATTAAGAAGATACTGCCGTTTCATCCGACCGCCGCCCAGAAGCGGGTGCTGAAAGAAATCGCCACCGACATGCAGACGCCCTGCCCCATGCGGCGTCTGCTGCAGGGCGATGTGGGATCGGGCAAGACGATCGTGGCCTTCCAGGCCGCGATCGTCGCCATTGAAAACGGATACCAGGTCGCATTGATGGCGCCGACTGAAATTCTGGCGCAGCAACATTATTTTTCCGCCCGCCAGATTCTTGAACGTGCCGGATACCGAATCGTGCTCCTGACCGGATCGCTTGAGCAGGACCGCAAACGCGACGTGCGCCGCCACATCGCGCAAGGCAACGCGCAACTCGTTATCGGGACACACGCGCTGATTCAGGATCGCGTCGAATTCGAGAATCTAGGCCTGGTAGTGGTAGACGAACAACACCGCTTCGGCGTAATGCAGCGGCTGAAGCTAATGAGGAAGGGCGAGGATGTCGGGCAGGACGGGGCGAAGCCCCGTCACCACACAAACTCGAAGTCCGACCCCGAGCCCGATGTGCTGGTGATGACGGCGACTCCTATCCCACGCACGCTTGCGCTCACTCTTTACGGCGACCTTGATGTCTCGGTGCTCGACGAACTTCCGCCGGGACGCACTCCGGTTGTCACCCGCTCCCTGGCCGACGAGCGCGCGCCCGAAGTCTGGGAGTTCGTTCGCAAGCATATCGGCGCCGGACATCAGGCCTATGTGGTTTATCCGGTGATCGAGGAGAACGAAGAGCGCGAACTGAAGGCCGCGCAGCAGATGCACCGGCAGTTGCGGGAAAAGATCTTTCCCGAGCTTCATGTCGGATTACTTCATGGCCGGCTTGATGCCGACGAAAAAGAACGTGTGATGCGCGAATTCCAACAGGGCAAGATCGAAATTCTTGTCGCTACGACTGTGATCGAAGTCGGCGTCGACGTCCCGAACGCGACCGTCATGGTGATCGAGCACGCCGACCGCTTTGGATTGGCGCAGCTCCACCAGTTGCGCGGACGCATCGGGCGCGGCGCGGCGAAATCCTATTGTGTGCTCATGCGTGGGGCGAAAGTTTCCGAAGAAGGAGAGCGGCGTCTCGGCGCCATGGTGCGATCGAACGACGGATTCCAGATCGCGGAACTCGATCTTGAACTGCGTGGGCCCGGCGAATTTTTCGGGACTAAGCAGGCCGGCATTCCAAGCTTCCGCGTGGCGAATATCATCCGAGATCGTCAACTGCTGGAAGCGGCTAAGCGCGAGGCTGCGTTTGTGATCTCCGGGCCGAATGCTGAGATATCAAAGGCGGAGATCGATCGGGCGCTTCGGGAGATGCGGTCGCGCTGGGCGATGAGCTATGGGCTGGTTGAGGTGGGGTAGGGCCCGGCTCATCAAGAAGCCAGTTTGAGCATCGATGGCGGACCTCGATTTTTCGTTAATAAGCTCTTTGAGATACCCTCAACTCCACGGCCTTTCATTGACTCGTCCATTTCCCACAAGTAAGATTCGCGCCAGTGATCGGGCAAACCATCTCGCACTACCACATCGTCGAGAAGTTGGGCGGCGGCGGCATGGGCGTGGTCTATAAAGCGGAGGACTCCCGGCTTCACCGTTTTGTCGCCCTTAAGTTCTTGCCGGATGAAGTCGCCCGCGATCCGCAGGCATTAGCGCGCTTTCAACGCGAAGCTCAGGCCGCATCCGCTCTGAATCACCCCAATATTTGCACGATTTATGACATTGGCGAGCAGGACGGGCAGGCGTTCATCGCCATGGAGTTTCTAGACGGCATGACCCTGAAGCATCGCGTCTCCGGAAAGCCCTTCGAGACCGATGTTTTACTCGGTTTGGCGATTGAGATTGCCGATGCGCTGGACGCGGCACATTCCGAAGGGATCGTCCACCGCGACATCAAGCCCGCGAACATCTTCGTCACCAAGCGCGGCCACGCCAAGATTCTTGATTTCGGGCTGGCGAAGGTCGCGCCCGCACCCAGTTCCCCCAGCCACATTGCATCGGCGAACACACAGACGCTGACCGTCGACGAACAGCACCTGACCAGCCCTGGTTCTACGCTGGGTACCGTCGCTTATATGTCGCCGGAGCAGGCGCGCGCGAAGGAATTGGATGCCCGCACTGATCTTTTCTCGTGTGGAGCCGTGCTCTATGAAATGGCCACTGGACAGTTACCCTTCCGCGGCGACAGTACTGCGACGATCTTCGATGCGATCCTGAACCGCGCTCCGGTTGCCCCGGTGCGGCTGAATCCCGATGTGCCAGGCGATCTGGAAAGGGTCATCAACAAGTGCTTGGAGAAGGATCGCAATCTGCGCTATCAGAGCGCGGCGGAGGTGCGAGCCGACCTACAACGGCTGAAGCGCGACACGGACTCCCGCAAGTCGGCGGCTGTGATTGAGTCGGCACCGAGTTCTCGCAAGCGACGGCTCCAGTGGGTCACGGCTGGCGCTGTTTGCGTTATCGCCGCACTCGTAATTGCCCTCTTGCTCTGGCCGTCTCGGCATCCCGCGGTCTCCCGCATTGATGCTGCAAACCCGAGGGCGATCGCGGTTCTGCCGTTCCAGAATGCGGGGTCCGACAAGGAAACTGATTTTCTTCGGCTCGCCTTGCCAGATGAAATTGCGACTGCGCTGAGCTACGTGCCGTCGTTCTCCATTCGTCCTTTTGCCACAACGAGCAAGTACAACGGGCCGAACCTGGACTTGCAACAGGCTGGTCGGGAGATGGGAGTGACCTGCATCGTAACGGGACACTACCTCACGGAAGGTAACCAGTTGGAGGTCACACTGGAAGCGGTGGATGTCGCGAAAAACCGCAGTGTTTGGCGAGACACCATCAATGTTGCAGCGTCAGACAAGATTGCGATGCGGGAACAAATTACGTCGAGAGTCCGGCAAGGCCTTGTCCCCGTGCTTGGAGGATTATCGGCCTCTGGGGAGGCGGGAACTCGGCCCAAGAGCGAGGAGGCCTACGACCTGTATTTGCGCAGCATCGCGGTTCCCCATGATGTCGCTCCCACCAAGGGTGCGATCACGATGCTGGAGCGTGCTGTGGGCATTGACCCCACCTACGCGCCTGCTTGGGAGGCTCTGGGGATGCGCTATTACTGGGACAGTGCGTACGGTGACGGCGGTGAACCAATGCTCAAGCGTTCGGACTCGGCATTCGAACGCGCATTGGCGCTCGATCCGAACTTGATTGCTGCCGCTGGAGCGTTGATTACTAATCAGATGGATCGAGGGAACATTGGACGCGCCTATGCGCAAGCGTCAGCCTTGGTTGAGCGACGACCCGAGAGCGCCTCAGCCCACTTCGTTCTGGGCTACGTGCTGCGCTATGCCGGGTTGTTGGATGACGCGGCCCGAGAGTGCGACACTGCATTCAGGCTGGATCGGGGCAACTATCAATTTCGATCGTGCTCTTGGGTCTTTGCGCAACTAGGTAAGCCACAAAGGGCGATGGAGTTTGTTCGCCTCGATGCAGGCTCAGAATGGGCTGCAAGACAAACAGCTTTTATTCTTATCGGCCAGGGCAAACTGTCAGAGGCACGACAAAGCATCCAGAGAATGTCAGACGCTCCTCTGGTGGGTCATGATCTGCTTCAGGTCTGCCTTGTCCCCCAGCAGGCATCCCAATTGGACAGTGCCGCTCAGAAGATCGAAACGGCCGCTCTTGCGGGAGTTGATGCGGAGCCTCGGTATGCCTTCGGAACCTTGCTGTCGTACTGTGGTCAGAAGGATGCAGCCCTGCGCTTGCTGAGAAGCGCCGTTGAACACAACTATTGTGCCTACAGCGCTTTACAATCCGACCCGTTGCTTGTGAAGCTCCGGGGGACTCCTGAGTACAGTCAATTGCTATCCGCTGCCAAACAATGTCAGAACAGGTTCTTGGCGCAGCGAAACCAGAGCCCAAATTGAAAGGTGTCCGTCGAGCAATCCCTCCCGCTGGAACAGAAGTCGGAGTGGGGCGCCGATCATCCGGCTGCGTCCGCGAGGGTTCTGCTATCATCGCGGCAGAGCCGGAGAAGCCGGCGGATTTCACCCTTCACGAGGAGTTTTTATCATGGAAACGGCCGCTCTTCCTCTAGGCTCCCGCCGCAATGAAGACATCGCGCTTGACCTTATGAAATTTATCGCCATGACTACCGGGTACGGCAAGACTACCGGGGCCGGAGTCGGCTTCCAGGGCGGGAGCGCGGCCGACAAGCCCGAGGAATATGCTGCCCATCTGTTGGAACTTTACGGGCGTTGTTTGCAGTCGGTTGGTGGGAAGTAAAAGAAACTAAGGAGATCGGATCATCGGGCCATCGGGTCATCGAGAATCAAAAGCTCCTGGGTTTAAGGTTTTAGATCAATCGATCACCGGATGGCCCGATCACCCGATCTCCTTGTTTCTGAACCTCTTCGTTGACAAGTGCGACGCTGCTGGGCTATCCTAAACTTCTTTGGAAGTCCTGCGGCTGCCCGCCTGGAACACCTAGCGCGCGTTCTGCGTGGATAGATCATTGATTAGATAGATCATTGATTAGGGCACTCAGCGGTCTTCATAATAGCGTTTTTTAGTTCCTGGGAGATTTCCGATGTCAACCTATTTCCCGAAACAGGGAGATATTGCGCGTAAGTGGTTTGTAGTGGACGCAACCGGGCTGCCGCTCGGGCGCCTCGCCTCGCGCGTAGCCCGCATTCTGATCGGTAAAGAGAATCCGAAGTACACGCCATTTATCGACACCGGCGACCACGTCGTCATCATCAATGCCGAGAAGATCAAGATCACCGGCATGAAGGCTGATCAGAAGGTCTATCACCGCTACACCGGCTACCCCGGCGGATTGCGTTCGGAAGAAATGAAGAAGCGCATGGTCCGCAAGCCGGAGCTGGTGATTGAAGACGCAGTGTCGCGGATGCTTCCCAAGAACAAGCTGGGCAAGCAAATGTTTACGAAACTGAAGGTTTACCGAGGCGACAAGCACCCGCACCAGGCGCAGAAGCCGGAAGCGAAGGTGTTTGCGTAAGGAAGCTGCGAGCCATGAGCCTCGGGCTGCGAGCGGGCAAAACGAATTTAAGATTTTTTGGAAAGGTCGATAGGCCAAACGCTTCATTCTTCGCGCAGCGGGTGCTCGAAGCTCGAAGCTCGCGGCTCGAAGCTAACAATGGCTGAGCTAGTTCAATACTACGGAACCGGACGCCGCAAGACGGCGATCGCGCGCGTTTTTCTTCGTCCTGGCAGCGGCGAGTTCAAGGTTAACGGTAAGGCGTTCGATGAATACTTTGTGACGCCCTCGCAGCGTATCGCAGCGAAGCGGCCGCTGGTCTCGACCGACAGCGTGGCCACCTTCAACGTGCTCGCGAACGTGTGCGGCGGCGGAGTCGCTGGACAAGCCGATGCCGTGCGCCTTGGCATTACGCGCGCGCTCATGGAGTTTAACGCTGAATTGCGCAAGCAACTCAAGGCCGAAGGCATGGTGACTCGTGACCCGCGCGCCAAAGAGCGCAAGAAGTATGGACAAAAAGGCGCACGCAAGCGTTTCCAGTTCAGCAAGCGGTAAGGTTTTGGGTTTAGCTGAAGGCTAAGTGCTGACGGCTGACAGCTGTTTTTAAAATTCATCCCCCCACCTCCCCTGAGGCGGGGTGGACGGGAATGGCAATCCGGGGCCTATTAGTGTCCGGATGCAGACTAACTGAGGAGGTTGATTGGCAAACATCACAATGAAGGAGTTGCTCGAAGCAGGCGTTCACTTCGGGCATCAAACCAAGCGGTGGAACCCGAAGATGAAGGAATACATCTTTGGTGAGCGCAATGGTATCTACATTATCGATCTGCAGAAGACGCTGAAGATGTTCAAAGAGGCGTCGAAATTCGTGCAGGAACTGGCCGCCGACGGCAGAATCATCCTCTTCGTTGGCACCAAGCGCCAGGCGCAGGACGCAATTGCCGAAGAGGCGCAGCGCTGCTCGATGTTCTACGTGAACCAGCGCTGGCTGGGTGGCCTGCTGACCAACTGGGTCACCGTACAGAAATCCGTGAAGCGGCTCAAGGAACTCGACGAGATGGCCACCGATGGCCGTTACGATCTGCTTCCGAAAAAAGAAGTGATCAAGCTCGAGCGCGAGCGCAAGCACCTGCAGGCCAATCTCGCCGGCATCAAGAACATGACGCGGTTGCCGGATGCGATCTTCGTCGTCGATTCGAATAAAGAGCAGATCGCGGTGCGCGAATCGCGCAAGCTGGGCATCCCCGTGGTCGCCGTGGTTGACACGAACTGCGACCCGAGTGAAGTGGATTACGTGATACCGGGCAATGACGACGCACTGCGGGCGATCCGGCTGTTCACCTCGAAGATCTCGGAGTCGATTGCCGAGGGCGTCCATGCCAGGGACGACAAGCAGATGGCGGACATTCAGGCGGTGGCAGAGCCCCAACCGGTAGTCGCAGCTCCGGTCGCTGAGATCCTGGTTGCCGAAGTCGCAGCCGAAGACGCAACTGCCGCTCCCGCTGCCGGATCCGAAGACACGGTACCTGAAGGCGAGGAGATTCGCATGGAAGACGTGCTGGGCAAGGGCACGCGGAAGCGTCCCTCGGCCGCCACCGAAGACGTCGACGAGCTGCAGGCCGAGACGCGCCGGTTCTAGCATCGGCTACCAGCTTCTCGCTGCTGGCTACTCGCAAGCACCAGATCTGACCCGCGCGGCTCGTCTGTGCGCGGGTCGAGTTTTATAGAAGCAAAGGAACTCAAAAATCATGGCTACCACAGTAAGTCCAGAACCCGACGACAACAAGGGTCCGAATATTCCCGCGGCAAAGGTCAAAGAACTTCGCGACAAGACCGGTGCGCCGATGATGGACTGCAAGCAGGCGCTGACTCACTCGAATGGCGACTTGGAAGCGGCGATCGTCTGGCTGCGCAAACGAGGTCTATCCGTCGCTGCCAAGAAGGCTACCCGGGTGACGAGCGAAGGCTCGGTAGCGCACTACATTCACGCCGGCGGCAAGATCGGCGTACTGGTCGAGGTCAACTGCGAGAGCGATTTCGTGGCGCGCACCGAAGACTTCAAAGAGTTGGTCCACGACATCGCCATGCATGTTGCGGCGAGCGACCCGAAGTATGTGCGGAAAGAAGACGTCACGCCGGAAGACTACGCCCGCGAGAAGGACATCTATCTCGCGAAGGCCATCGCTAGCGGCAAGCCTGCAAACATCGCGGAAAGGATGGTCGCCGGCATGATGGAAAAGTTCTACGAAGAGGTTTGCCTGCTCGAGCAGCCCTTCATCAAGGATCAAACCATCAACATTGCGCAGCTTATCGCCGCCAAGGTCGGCAAGCTCGGCGAGAACATCGCCGTGCGGCGCTTTGCCCGGTTCAAAGTCGGGGATGCCACCGCTACGGTCGCCTTCACCAGCACCAAGCCGGACAACCCGCCGGACGAGGGTGGCGCGGCATCTGCGCCGGTTGCCAAATAGCATTTCGAATAATTCAGGGGCGCTGCGGCACCCCTTTTCTAAGATCTAACCGTTCTTCCTCTGAGAACGTGAATATCCACTCTCGCGGGAGTGCCTGATTCGTCACACGAACCGCTCCGTAGGCCTTGGTGCCGAGCCCCAGGAGCGCGTCCCCGCACATTATTTAATACGCGAGAGGCTCACCGGCTTCCTCTGGAAGTCGCACTGATGCAAAAAGTGGCTCTACCCATTCTCTATTCTGACTGCTTTGACCCCAGATCAAGAGTCCCTGTACAACCAGCTCGCGCGGTGAAACAACTGTTGCGGAGGTTGGCGATATGTCATCTACCCAATAAAAGCGGCTCCATTTTTCATGGCCCTCGAGCCGTCGTCCGATAACTCTGGCCAGAGCTGAGCAAACCTCCCGCAGCCGCTGCTGTTCCATCTCGCCATCGAGATCGGGCTCCGCCAAATACGACCTCACACTGTTGGCAAGGAGTGCTTGCATATTCATATCTTCTTGGCGTCTGATCGCAGTTCTCGGTCGCTGTCGCGACACTTCGGAATCCAAGTCCTTTGTGAGACAGCACCCACGTATGAGAGTATCTAAAAGATATGGCTGAGCCAATCTTCAAACGAATTCTTCTAAAAATCTCCGGCGAAGCCCTTGCCGCCACTCAAGGCTTCGGCGTCGACACCACTCGCATTCATGAAATCGCGGCTGAACTTGCCGATGTAAACACACTCGGCATCCAGATGGCAATCGTTGTGGGCGGCGGCAATTTCTTCCGCGGAGTTGCCGAGCAGGCCAAGGACATGGATCGCGTTTCTGCCGATCACATGGGCATGTTGGCCACCGTCATCAACGCGCTTGCACTGCAGGACGCTCTCGAAAAACAGAACGTCTTCACCCGCGTACAGACGGCCATTGAGATGAACCAGGTTGCCGAGCCCTTCATCCGGCGCCGCGCCATTCGGCATCTTGAAAAAGGTCGCGTCGTCATTTTTGCGGGCGGCACCGGCAACCCGTATTTCTCGACCGACACGGCCGCCTCGCTGCGCGCCATGGAAATCAAAGCCGACGCCATCCTCAAGGCCACTAAAGTGGACGGCATTTACGATGCCGACCCGATGACGGTGAAGGATGCCAAGAAGTTTTCGCAGCTCACCTACATGGACGTTCTGAGGCGGGGCCTCAAAGTGATGGACTCGACCGCCATCTCGTTGTGCAAGGACAACAATCTGCCTATCATCGTTTTCAACCTGAATCAGAGGGGCAATATCCGCCGCGTCGTGCTCGGCGAAAAGATCGGCTCGTTGGTCAGCGCGTAGAAAAGAAGTCAGAGGTTAGAGGTCAGATTGCAGAGGCGAGAACCCAAGAGGTACGTGATGGTTCACCTCTGCAATCTGACCTCTAACCTCTGACCTCATTCTTGGGTTTATAATCTACCGTTTTGATTCCTGTTCTTTTCGGAGCCCAGAACTATGGCGCATCCTGCCCTGAAAGAAGCCTTTGCAACACTCAAGACGCGCATGGACAAGGCGGTGGAAGACTTCCGCCGCGAAATGGCGGCCACGCGCACCGGGCGAGCGAACGTTCACATGCTCGACACCGTTTCGGTCGACTACTACGGGTCGCAGATGCCGCTGAACCAGATCGCCCAGATTCACGCACCCGAACCGCAAATGATCACGGTGCAGCCGTTCGATGGGTCGCAGCTTGCGGTGATCGAAAAGGCTATTCGCGGCGCCGATCTTGGCCTCAATCCGATGAACGACGGCAAGCTGGTGCGCGTGCCTATTCCCGCGCTCACCGAAGAGCGCCGCAAGGAGATGGTCAAGCATCTGCACCGGATTCTCGAAGAGCATCGCACCGCGGTGCGCAACATCCGCCGCGACGGCAACGACGCCATCAAGAAGGCGCTGAAAGACAAGAAAATCGCCGAGGACGACGAGAAACGCGCGCTCGACGAAATCCAGAAGCTCACCGACGACGAAATCAAAAAGATGGAAGAGATGAGCAAGGCCAAAGAAAAAGAGGTGTTGGAGTTCAAGTAGAAGCTATCAGCTATCTCATAAATGGTTTTGGGAAGGGCACGGCTTCAGCCGTGCCGCTCGGAACCAATAGAGACGCGGTCTTTAGCCCCTGAGGGCGGCGGTTCCTGCTTCGGTTCATTATGGGATGGCCTCTAGTGCCGTGTGAAATCAGAGGCCGCCGATCCCCGATCAGGCGGGTGGTTGATAGAGTCCGATCACGTTTCCTGCTGGATCTCGGAACCTCGCAGTAATCTCGGGCGCGTCCGCGCCGATGGGCTGCACGATCTCGCCTCCGCTCGCGACGATGGCGTCAAGGGTCGCGGCCACGCTGTCGACCATAACGTAAAACAGAAGGCCGGGCTTTGCGCTGGGCGGGCGCCCGAGTACCCACGTGCCGCTCACCTCGCCCGTCGTATCGTCAAAGGAGGTGCTGCCATCGCCGCGTTTCCGGATGTTCCAGCCGAAGACCTGTTTGTAGAAGTTCGAAGATCGAGCAACGTCGGCTGCCGGCATCTCGATGTAGCAGATCTTGCCGTTCGCAAGAGCTGGAGGCATTAGTAGTCCTTCGAGGCGTTGTCATTCTAAGGTGCAACCCGTACACGTAGCAACCCAACTCACTCCAGCAGCGGCCGAAGCCGGGGCAAGCCCCGTCTCCACGGAATCTTTTATAATTCGTGGATGAAGCGCGTCGTCCACGCCGCCTGCCCGCACGACTGCCCTGATGCCTGCGGAGTCCTGATCACTATCCAAGACGGCCGCGCTACCAAAATTCAGGGCGATCCCGAGCATCCTGTTACCCGCGGATTCCTTTGCGCCAAAGTCGCCAAGTATCTGGACCGCGTGTACTCGCCGGAGCGCGTGCTTTATCCCATGCGAAGGGTCAAGCCGAAGGGTTTGGCTTCTCTGCGGGAAGGACCCTTCGACTGGGCTCAGGGCGGGCTCGCGGGGGCGCCCGTCGCTCCATTGTTCGAGATTGTGGAGCGCCGGGCGTCCTCGCCCGGCCATGCCGTCGCTCCACCGAGTGCTTTTGAACGCATCTCCTGGGACGAGGCTCTCGACGAAATTGCGCAGCGCTTGCGCCGGATCGTCGCCGAATATGGTCCCGAATCCATCCTGCCCTACTCTTACGGAGGCACCCTCGGCACGCTCAACGGCGCTTCCATGGACCGCCGTTTCTTCCATCGCCTGGGCGCTTCGCAACTGGAGCGCAGCATCTGCTCCACTGCCGGCGAAGAAGGCCTGAAATCGGTGATTGGCATCAAGCTCGGTACCGAGCCGGAACAGTTTGCGCACTCGCGCTACATCATCGCCTGGGGCTCGAATATTCACGGCAACAACGTTCATCTCTGGCCCTTCATCGAGGAAGCGCGCCGCCAAGGCGCGAAGCTGGTCGTCATCGATCCGTACCGCACGCGCACCGCGAAGTTAGCCGACTGGTATCTCCCGATCAATCCTGGCACCGATGCCGCGCTCGCTCTCGGCCTGGTGCACGTCATCATCAACGAAAATCTTTTCGACGCTGATTACGTATCGCGCTACACCATCGGTTTCGGAAACCTGAAGGCTCGCGCGCAAGAGTATCCGCCGGAAAAAGTGGCTCAGTGGACCGGCATATCCGCCGACGACATTCGCAAGCTCGCCCGCGAGTATGCCAACCAGCGCCCGTCTGTGATCCGCGTCAACTATGGCATCCAGCGCTCTGAAGGCGGCGGCATGGCCATGCGCGCCGTTACCATGCTGCCGTGTCTAATTGGATCGTGGAAAGAACTCGGCGGCGGACTCCAGCTTTCTCTCAGCGGCGCTTACGGGTTGAATAAAGAAGCGCTCGAAATGCCCGAACTAATGCAGAAAGCCCTGGGCCGCCCCGCCCGTCTCGTCAACATGGTGCAACTCGGCAGCGCGCTGAACTCGCTGACCGCGCCACCCGTTCAGGCGCTGTTCGTGTACAACGCAAATCCCGCAGCGGTCTGCCCTGACCACAACGAAGTTGTCCGCGGATTAAAGCGCCCCGATCTTTTCACCCTGGTCCACGAGCAGTTCTTCACCGACACCACCGATTACGCCGACATCGTGCTGCCCGCCACCACTTTTTTCGAGCACAAAGAGCTGCAGACCGCGTACGGCCACCACTACCTTCAGGTTTCGAATCAGGCGATCGACCCGCTCGGCGAATGCCGGTCCAATGTCGAGATGTTCCGCGCGCTTGCCGAGCGCATGGGTTTTGAAGATGAATGTTTCCGCGAAACCGTGGATTCCATGATCGACCGCGCGCTGGAGTCGCCCAATCCGCGACTCAAAGGGATTACGCGTGAGCGGTTGGAACGCGAGCATCGCATCCGCCTGAACTTCGAAAGCACCACGAACCACGTAGGGGCGGATGCATTCCTTCGACTGCGCTCAGGACCCGTCCCAGCCGAGCGCAGCTCGGCAGATAATGCAGCAGATAAGTCCGCCCCTTTCCTACCCTTCGCCCAGGGCAACTTCCCCACACCCAGCGGCAAAGCCGAGTTCTACAGCGAAACTCTGAAGCGTCAGGGGCTCGATCCGGTCGTCGCCTTCACTCCGCCCGGCGAATCGCGACATGGATCTGGATCGAAAGCCGCCGGCTTCCCGCTCGAACTTCTCGCTCGCAAGCCTGACAACCATCTCAACTCGTCTTTCGCCAACCTCCCTTCCGTCCGCCAGATGGAACCATGGATCGGGGATCTGGAGATGCATCCCACCGATGCTGAGGCCCGCGGCGTCCGCGATGGCGACCAAATTCGCGCCTTCAACCCCCGCGGCGAGATTGTCCTCAAAGCCCGGGTGGACGGTTCGGTGCCTCCCGGAGTCGTTGCTGCCCGCCTCGATTGGGCGCGATTCAGCCCCGGCGGCCGCAATATCAATGTGCTAACCTCAGAAAAACTTACTGACATGGGCAACGCGGCGACGTTTTACTCCGTCTGTGTTGAGGTAGAACTCTTTCGGGCGTGACTCTAAGGGAGAAGTTCGTCCCTGCCTTGGACGGTTCTCACTCTCTACCGTATAATTACCGTTTTCCTAACTCTAGTTTTTCGAGGTAGTTGCAATTCATCGCCATCATCAGGCCATCCCTGTGTGTGCCCCGCGGCTCGGCCACGACAAGAGCTTGCAGAGAGATCCGTATTGGTTTCCATCTCCTTCCACCATAAGAGTTTGGAAGCATAGTTCTGTCTGGAATCGCCTCCTCGGCCTGTTGGCGCTCCTGCTTCTGGCCGTCCCCGTTCTTGGCCAGCAAGACCTCATCGTCGGCATCAGCGTCCACGGCAACCGACGCATCCCTGCCGAAACGGTCAAGGCCCGCATCTTCACCAAGGTCGGCGACGTTTACGACACCGCCGCCATCGAACGCGACTTCAACGCCCTCTGGAATACAGGCTACTTTGAGGACATCCGCTTTGAGCGCGAACAGAACGCCAAAGGTTGGATCCTTCATATTTACCTCAAAGAGCGGCCCACCATCCGCGAGATCACCTACACCGGTCTGAATGCCGTTTCCACCAGCGATGTACTCGACCGATTCAAGGAACGCAAAGTCGGACTTGCGGTTGAGAACCAGTACGATCCCACGAAGATCAAGAAGGCCGAAGTTACCCTGAAACAACTGCTCGCCGAGCACGGACGTCAATTCGCCACCATCCGCACCGAAGTCCGACCCATCCCGCCCGCCGCCGTCGGCATCACTTTCGTCGTCCGCGAGGGACCCAAGGTTAAGGTTGGCCGCATCCGCTTCCGGGGAAATAAACACATCAACGACCGCACGCTGCGTGCGGCCATGAAGAACCTCAAGCCCATCGGCATCCCGCGTTCCATCTTCCTGGAAAACCTTTTCTCCAAGACCTACGACGCGACCAAACTCGAAGAAGATACCGAACGCGTCCGCGCCGAGTTCCAGAACCGCGGCTACTTCAAAGTGCTGGTCGACGAACCCAAAACCGAGATCCACGACACCGGACACACCGGCTTCCACATCCCGTTGTTGCAGCCAGGGCTGGGGAAATCCGTCGATATCACCATGCCCATCGAGGAGGGCGACCGCTACCACCTGGGCGCCATCACTTTCAAAAACAACAAGGCCATTTCGAGCCAAGCCGCCCTGCGCAGCCTTTTCCCCATGAAGGACGGCGAAATTTTCAGCCGCGAGAAAGTCGCCAAGGGTCTGGAGAACCTG
>WNEZ01009474.1_pt1 | contig 14450 bp, 10 predicted proteins | sample 5400521 | NCBI WGS metagenome assembly WNEZ01 (sample SAMN13153339, study PRJNA577476) | soil metagenome | isolation source: 120 cm saprolite under Douglas fir tree site 2 hole 1 replicate 1 | place: USA:California | collected 2015-04-18
GTTGTACTTTCATTACATAGATCCCTTTCGTCCTAGAATCAGAACATTTATTCTATTCTACAACGAATAACAGGAGGTGTCAAACATACGTTCTATACGTCGTAAATATACTGACTGCTGGATGCACATTAGGCGATGTCAGGGATATCCGGCAGGATTTGGATGTTGGCTCCAAGCAGAACCAGAAACTCCACCAGTGGTCGCATGGGAATGTCCGTCACATGCTCACGTACAAGGCTGAACGGCTTGGCATGGTGGTAGCCCTCCAAGAGGAAAGCTACACCTCGAAAACCTGTCCCGTCTGTGGGCATAAGCGCAAGAGCAAGCCACAGGGGCGTGTGTTCCACTGCACGAACAAGCAGTGCCGTTTCACCTGGCATCGCGATGGCGTGGGAGCGGTCAACATCCGACGAAAGTATCTGGACTGCGGTCCAGTAGTTGGCGCTATGGCACCGCCCACGGGCATGCGGTTTGGGCCGCACGTCCGCGTAGCTCAGCGAGAGAAAGTGTATCGCTGAGAAGCCGCGCCACGCACAACGTGGCGGCGGAGTGTCACTGAATATGAAGGACTTACCCAGAGGCAACTGGCAGAAAGGCTGGGTCTCTCCTATTCTGGAGCAAAATCGCGAGTGCAACGCGCACGAGAGAAACTGAAGGTCATGTTGCTGGACTGCTGCCATTTTGAGTTTGATCGAATGGGAAAGGTCATTGATTACCAACCGAAATGCGGCCAGTGTTCCTGCGATGATTGTTCTGCCAGTTGCCAAAGGGTCTTACAATAACAGGGCTATACCCGCACCAACACCTTCAACACTCCCCTTTGCCCTGCATGCTCAAACGCCGCCAGCCCATCATCCAAACTATAGCGTGCACTGATCAGCGAACTCACATTGACAAGCTTCTGGCTCAACGCACGCAGCGCTGGGGCAAATGGGCCGCAGCGTGATCCTTGCACGCGAATCTCATTGATCACAATGGGAGCCAGGTGTAGCTTGCTCATATCAGCCACTGTACTTTTTAGGATAATGGTCCCCCTCGGCCTGACCAGGCGCAGCGCCAACTCCAAGCCTTGCGCCGATCCGCTGCACTCCACAACCAGGTCTACATTTCGCCCATTCTCTAACGCGAAACTTTGAGCATTATCAAGCACGTAGGTACGCACGCCACGTTTCGCCACCAGCGCCAGTTTCTCCTCGTGCTTCCCCACCATCATTACCTCGCAACCACTCAATACCAGTACCTGGGCTGCCAGCTGGCCCATCTTGCCGTCACCTAGCACAACGACGGAATCGGTTGGTTTCACATGGACCTGCTCCACTATCTCGAAATTGGCCGCCAGTGGCTCCACAAAAACAGCTTCTTCATCGCTCACATTGTCAGGTACAAGATGCAGGTTTCTCGTAGGTAGCACCAGGTAATCGGCGAACGCTCCGTCGCGGTTGACAATCCCAAGCGTGGTGCGATTGGGGCAATGAGTAGGCATCCCACGTTGGCAAGAAGGGCAGTCAGCACGATGGCAAGCGGCATTGATTTCGCCAACCACGCGCTTGCCAATTAAGGACGTGAGAGCACTCGCCCCAGAGCCTTCATGCACAGTTTCAACGATGCCGACAAATTCGTGTCCCAGCACGCCCTGGAAATTCATATAGCCACGCACAATCTCCAGGTCTGTGTTGCAGATACCGGCTTGGAGGACCTTGATGAGGGCTTCCCCTGGTTGTAGGTCAGGCCGTCGATAGCTCTTCTCAAGCGTCAGTATGTTGTTCTGATAAACCAGAGCACGCATTGAAAACCTCTTCTCCAACCTTCTATGGTTCGTAAGTAAGACTTGCTCCCTCATAAGCGTCTTCGATAGGGAACTGGATGCCAAGACTTTCTAGTGTGATGGTGTCTCCTAGTTCGAAGGTATTGATTGTCCATCTTCCCTCTTCGCGGCGATGAACTTCTACGAAGATTTCTTCGGAGTCAACCATCACGTATTCTTGTATCGTTGGACATGCTCGATAGTAGGCTGCTTTTTTGCCTCTGTCGGTAGCTTCTGTGGTGGGAGATAACGCCTCGACGACGACGCGAGGATAGCGTATCGTTTCTTTCTGGTTTCTATCGCGCTCATCGCAACTGATCGTGATATCGGGGAAGACGTAGCGCTTTTCGGAAAGCTTTAGTTGAACATCGGAATTGTAGACACGGCATTGGCTGCCCTTGAGTGGTCCCTTGATCGCGGCTGTCAGATTGGCGATGATGATGGAGTGATCAGGACTTCCTCCGGCTAGCATTCGTATTTCACCATCGAGATATTCGTAGCGTGTGTCTTTGCTGTTCCTGTTGAGTACCAGGTAGTCCTCGACACTCATGACTGAGTATTTGCGTTGTGCCATTGCTCTCTCCCTGATGCTGTTGTCTGCTTGAGCGTGTCCTATGGTAAATAATACCATATTCTGTTTTGCAGGTTGGAGAGGTAGGGGCTTTTGTTGTCAACTTAGCGCAATCCTTCAAACAGATCTTGCTCGACCATCCGTCCCCCATTGACCAGGCTAAAAGCGCGGTAATACGTTTGGGAATTCCATAAGATTCTGTGCTGCTCCTCTGACACCTGCTCAAGCGCCTGGTACGCAGGCAGTTGTGTCCGGTGACAGCGCACCGCTTGCCAGATGGTATGCCAATAGTGCCAGGTCTCAATGCGCGTCGTGATGGCCCAGTCAGGCCAGGCAACTTCACTGCGCTCCACACCATCAATGGACATGACCAGGTGACCGAAGACGGACTGATATACCTGCGACAACTCCTTTGTTGCTATCATATAGTACAGCTTCGAGACACAATGCGAAGCCAGGTCTCTGAAGTACAAAGAGTTTGCGTCAGCGGCTTCGACGATGGCAGCAGTAGTGAACTGCGAAATGGCAATGTGGTCTGGGTGCCCATACGCGCCATCTGGACCGAAGGTCACTACAACATCTGGCTTGATGCGGCGTATATGCCCGACAATCTTGGCTATAGCCTCGGCAGGATGTGCTTGATCCAGCTCGCCATCGATGTAATCCAGGAACTCGACGCGACGGATTCCAAGCACTCTGGCAGCTGCGAGTAACTCAGCTTCGCGTATCTTGCCCAGTGCCTCCGCTCCTGGATATTCCTCCGAGTTGCCGAGCCAGCCACGTTCTCCACGAGTTGCCGTCACCAGGTACGTCTCAATACCTTCGGCTGCGTACCGTGCTAAGATGCCGCCAGTCCCCAACGATTCGTCGTCAGGGTGAGCCAGCACACACATCATTTTTAGCTTGTTCGTCATAAAGGCAGGTCCTATTTTCTCACTTATGCAAAGAGCCGTTCTACTCCGCTGCCGCCAAGGTAGGCTTTAGCGACTGTCCTTTGAACAGCACCGCAAACAGGATGGGGGGCGCGAACAGCACCGTCGGGGGATTGAGCATATGCATGACTTCATAGAAGCGCAAGGTCACTCGAGGGTTGGAAGCCGCCAGTTCATGCACCCGGCCCATGTACCAGTTGATCAGGCTCGTGCCCGGCGGTCGCTTTCCCTCCGTTTCCGGGTAGCGAAAATCCTCGCCGGTTGCCAGCAACCAGGGCACAGCCACCACTTTGGCGATCGCTTTCTGGAAACGGTGAGCCAGACCAGTGATATCTCCTTGGGAGCGAAGGCTCTGCTGTTGATGGAGAGCAGTATTGAGGATACTGGCCTCCAGCGCAGCAACTGTCATGCCCTGCCCATAAGTGGGATTGAAGCTGCTGAGCGCGTCACCAAGGACGACGAACCCCTCCGGAAAACGGGACAGCCGTTCGTAGTGACGCCACTGGTTGGCTGGAAACTTGTGCGTGACGATGGGTGTCATTGGCTCCGCACCTTTGATGGCCTCATAGAGGCTGGGCTCCGGCAAGCTGCGGGCGTAGTCGAGAAAGCTGGCCTCGTCGTTCGGTGGATAGTCGCGCAACCAGCCTCCCAATGTCACCATCCAGCAGTCCCCTTCGATAGGAAAAATTAATCCCGCCCGTTTACCCGTGGGAGGCGAAGGGGAAATGAATAACAGCTTCCAGTGAGGAGCGTCCTGCTTGGGGCGGCGATAGATGCGGGTGGCGTATCCGACATCCACTTTGACCCTGGATTCCTCCACCCTGGGATATCCTAGAGCTGTCAACCACTGGGGCGCTTGCGAGCCGCGTCCACTGGCATCGATGACCAGATCGGCGGACAGGTCCTCCTCGCGGTGCTCTCCATTGCGGTGCTGCAGATGCACGCCCGTGATGCGGCTGTGATCGCCAGTGGCACACAGCCGGGCGACCTCACTGTCCTCGATGAAGCACACATTGGCTCTGGCAGCTAAGCGGTCCCGTACGTGCTGTTCGAGGAAAGGGCGGCTCTGAGTGTATGAGATGATCTCGCTCGAGAACTGGGCTTTCCACACCCCAAAGTGGTGCCAGTGGATGTCGGCAACGAAATCCACAGCGGCCGCCCCTCCTTGGAGGAGCGCAGGAAACAGGTCGGGGAAGAGGTCCGTCAGGATGGACGCCCCTTTGCCCAGTAAGAGGTGAACATGTCGTCCCTGTGGCACCCCTTTGCGTGCTTGCGCATCCTCTGGAAGCCGATCCCGCTCGATAATCGTCACGCGCTCAAAGTGGTCAGAGAGCACGCGGCTCGCCAGCAGCCCAGCCATACTGGCACCGATCACCACGGCATGCTGACCAGCAAATCCGACTTGCGATGAATGCTTGCTCATCATGAGCTTACCTTCTTTCTTTCCTGTGACTTGCTCATTTCGTTGTGTCTGATCTGTGCTGCTGACAGGACGGACGCAAGGTCCGTCCCTACTGTAGGGGCGTCAGCTTGCCTGCACCCTACTCCATCGGCTGCTACGGCGTGATCTCATAGAGGATATTGAACGGGTTCTCCATCGGGACCCGCCGCACATGGCTGAACCCCGCTTCCGCGCACAGTTCGTGCATCTTCGACTCTGGTATGCCGACGGTGCCCAGCCCTTCCCCATGATGGGCGAGCGACGAGGTCATGCAGTAGAGCACACTGACACTGTAGAAGAATGCCCCGAGCAACCCGATGTTCTCCTCCAGCTTGTCCGAACTGTTGATTTCCAGGCACACATAGCGCCCACCAGGTCGCAGTCCATTGCGGATCGCCCGTAACAGCCCGCGTGGGTTGACCGCGTCATGCACAACATCGAAGGTGGTGATCACATCGTACTGCTCAGGCAGTCCCTCTGACACGTCCCGTTGCTCGAAGCGCACCCGATCTGCCACGCCTGCTGCCTGGGCGTTGGCCGTGGCTTGCTGGATGGATGGAGCGAAGCTGTCGTAGCCCACGTAGCGCGACAGCGGGTAGGACTGGGCAAGTTTGATCAACGCCTTTCCGTGCCCACCGCCCACATCGGCAACCAGGGCCCCACGTTCCAGTTTCGTCTGGACATCTGGCATAGCTGGCAGCCACACTGGTACGAGCAGATTCTCAAACCAGCTATTGGTAAAGCGTGTCAGACCTTCCCAGGCGCTCTGGTCATAGGCCTCCATCGGGACGCCACCGCCGCTGCGGAAGGCCTGCATCAGTTGGTTGACCGGTCCTGCCAATCCGACTATCTCCTCTTGGACGCCACCGAAGAAGACCGGACCGCCTTCCTGGGCGAGAACTGGAACGTGCTCAGGTGGGAGTGTGAAGCGACGAGTTGCCGGGTCGTACTCCAGATAGCCGGCGCAGGCCATCGCACCGAGCCACTCGCGTGCGTAGCGTTCGTTGATGTGGGCACGGTCCGCCAGCTCAACACTCGTGGCTGGTCCCTGTTGTGCCAGGCTTTTGAAGAGGCCGAGACGGTCGCCGATGCTCGACATCACCGTTACAGCCAGGGCAGCCGTGTCAGCCAGCACTTTGCCCACGAATGCATCGGCCTTTGCCTGATCGATAGTCTGTTGTGTTGTCATGTCTTTTTCTCCTTTTTCTGCTTGCATGCTTTTCATCTGTGCGGTTGTCATATGGTGTGATTCCAACCGTCACCAGCAGTATGCCCGAAAAAGACTGGCTTTCCATCGTGGAAAGTACCTGAATAGCAGGAAAGCAGTACGGGGATTTTCAGGGAAGCGGTACGGGGATCCTGGGTGAGGTAATATGCGAAAGCAAGTAATGCCTCGTGGACCAACAGGTACGGATGTCGCGTTCCCACGGGATGATTTCGAAGAGGCTACTCGTTTCATCTGGCCAATCCTCTTTCGACCGCCCAGGTTGCGATCTGGGTGCGCGTTGTACAACCTAGTTTGGTCAGGATATTAGTAACATGTCCTTCAACCGTGCGTTCGCTGAGGACGAGCTGCTCGGCAATCGTCCGATTGGTTTTTCCCTGTGCAATCAGGGCTGCCACTTCGCGCTCCCGTGCCGTCAACCCTCCAAAGGTGCGTTTGGCGGCACGGCCTGGTGTCAGCGGACGCTTCTGTGGAAGCAGAGCCGTGGCTTGAGAGAGGAACTGCGCGCGTAGATGTTCGTCTAGGAGATTGGTTGCAAGTTCTTCGATGAGCGCTCGTGCGGTCGAGAATACCTGCTCGGCTTCTTCCTGGCGTGCCTGGGTCTGATAGAGCTTGCCGAGGGCAACGCAAATGCGCCAGAGCCATGGTCGCAACCCCTGCGCCTGGGCAGCTGCTTGTGCGGCTCGCAGCATCGTTTCTGCTTCTGCTGTCCGATGAAGCGCCACCAGGGCCTCACCGCGCAGTTTCCAAAGGCGAGGGATGACACGCTCGTCAGACAGGTTCGCAGCGGACGCGATCAGCCGATCGGTGATGTCCAGTGCCAGACCAGGGTCACTGCGAGTCAGGGCGAGTTCGGCGCGTGCAGCCCAGACGAGCCGCTGCCCGATGGTTTGCATGGCAGCATCAGCTTCAAGCGCGGCAGTGAGAATCGAGTCGGCCTGTGTAAGGTCCTGTTGCAGGATGAGCACCTGAGCAAGAAAGCCCGAGACGATGCGAATCCAGTTCCACGAGCCGACTTCGTGGGCCAGTGTGAGCGCCTGTTCGAGCGAGGCTCGCGCCTCGGGGAGCACGAGGAGGTCGAGATACAGTGTCCCCAGTATCCAGTATCCAAAGGTTATCCACTGGCGATGCTCGATCTGCTCGGCGAGAGCCAGACCCGCTTGCGCCATCTCCAACGCCCGTGCGTACTCACCATGTGGACCCAGGTAGTGACCCAGGCTAAAGAGTGTGTAGGCTTCGGCAGAGCGCTGGCCAATCTCACGGGCAATCTTGAGGGCCTGCTCACCAAAGTGGAGAGATTCGGTGAAACTGATCGTGGCGGGCACCATCGTCTCGGTTTCATACCCGCCACCTTCGCCGAGAACCATCAATGTCGCCAGGCTAGAAGTCAATCCCTGGCGGTCGTCAAGCTGCTGGAAAAGGGCAACAGCTTTCTGGTAATAGATGGTTGCTTGCAGAAGATCGCCCCCAAGGGTAGTCGTCATGCCCAGCAGGTCATAGGTTTGGGCGATCCCCCGTGGATCATGAGCCTGCTGAAAGAGCGTGAGGACTTCCTGATGGTATTGCAGGGCTTCGCGGGGCTGTTCAATATTCACATGCCAGTTGCCCAGGCGGTTGAGGCTGTGAGCCAGGGTAAGCGGATCGTCCATGCGTCTTGCCAACGCAAGTGCCTGCTGAAAATAGTTGCCTGCCCTGGCGTAATCGCGCTGCGCCCACAGAAAGCCCAGGTGCATCAAGGCCTGCCATTCTGCGTGACGCTCTCCAGCTTCTCGGGTCATCTGAAGCGTGGTCTCACAATCCAGACGCGCCCGCTCAAAGTCACCCAGGGTTTCGTAGGCCTGTCCACGCAGACGATAGAGCGATGCTGGGGGCGGAATCGATCCGCGCTGTGCGGCATCCAGGGCTCGCGTCACCTGATCGATGGCGGCATGCGGAGCGTACATAGCTTGTGCCTGCTCTCCAGCACGCTGCCCATACTCCAATGCTTTCTCCCACGCGCTTGCTTCAAAGAAATGGTAAGCCAGGTCTGCCAGGTGAGCATCGAGGACAGAGGCGTAGAGGCGCTCCAGCGTTTCCGCAATGCGGCGGTGCAGCGCCTTGCGTTCGCGGACCAGCAGGTCGGCATAGATGGCCTGCCGCGTCAGCGCATGGCGGAAGGCGAACTGTTCCGCCGACTCCTCAACGAACAGTTGGGCAGATATCAACTCCTTGATCAGCTGGAGCAGGTGTTGTTCGTCATACTGCGTGAGTTCTTGCAGGAGGGCAAAGTCGAAACGCCGTCCGGCAACTGCCGCCAGGGTCAACACTCGCCTGGCAGAATCACTCAGTTGATCCGTACGCTGCTGCACAGCATCCTGAATGCTGCGCGGGATGTGCAACTCGTCCAGCGACTTACGATCCCACCGACCATTGGCGTAAAAAATCTCCCCTGCCGCGATCAGTGACTTGAGCGCTTCTTCGACAAAGAAAGGATTGCCCTCAGTGAGCGCATAGATAGGATCAGGCAACTCTAAACGAGCGGAACGAGGCGATGCAAAGATGGCACGTAGCATCGCCTCGACCTCGTCTCGTGTGAGAGGAGCGAGCATGGTCTCCTGTGCGAGCCGTTCCCGGTCCAATTGCGCCAGGAAATGGCGCAGGCTGGGGCGGACCTCGTCACTGCGGTAGGTCAGCAGGAGGAGGAGCCGATGAGCAGAGCAGTCGGCGTGGGCAGAGGAGTAACATCTGGAATCGAGTGGCCGACATCAGGGAGCAAGGGGAGAAACGCCTGTGTGACGTGCTTTACCTCGGCGGCAGGTCTGGCGAGCGAGTCACTGGTCAAGAAGGAGCGCAAGAGGTCCAACAGAGGAGCATAAGGGATGGCGTGATCGGTCGGAAAGCAACTGCCTTGCAACAGCAGAAAGTCGTGAGAGGCAGCATACGTTTTGACCTCAGTTACCAGGCGTGATTTGCCAATGCCCGCTTCACCGGAAATCAAGGCGACCTGCCCCTCTCCGCTCTTCGCTCGATCCATGAGCATGCGGAGGCTTGCGAGTTCAGTTGTGCGACCAATCAAGACTGGACAAACCAGAGGTTTATTAAACGCTATAGCCATGGCTTTCCCCACCTTTTGACAAAGACTGGACTTTTACATTGGGCGTCTATTGCAGTCCTCCGCTCAACCAAACGAGCTATTTCACGTTCTGATGCTTATCTTTAGTGTACAACCTCAGCCTGTATTATAACATCAGCAACTGTAGAAGTTAACCTGCTAATACTGCCGTGTTTAGATGATCAAAGGAGCTTTACTCCGGTAGAACAGGGCCTTTTAACAGGCCCTGTAAGAGGTAAAAGAGCACTTACATGTTCAGAGTAGTAATGGTAAAATAGTAATCGTCAACATTTTTGTGCAACAATCCATTGTGCAACAACTTCTAGCAGACGGTCAGTGAGAGCGAGATGCTCCCCCGAAAGGATGGGACGATGACCGATCGCGTCGGCCAACAGCTTGGTAACTACCGCCTTATCAGCTTGCTAGGAGATGGAGGCTTCGCCGAAGTCTATCTCGGTGAGCACGTATACCTTAGAACTAAAGCCGCCATCAAGGTCCTACACACCCAATTGGCACAGGACGGCATGGAAGGCTTCCTCAACGAGGCACGTACCATCGCTAATCTCGTCCATCCCCACATCGTACGCGTCCTGGAATTCGGTTTAGAAGGTACCACGCCCTACCTTGTTATAAACTACGCTCCTGGCGGCACCTTGCGCAAGCAGCACCCCAAAGGAACGATCCTGCCCTTCACAACGATCATCTCCTACGTCAAGCAGGTGGCAGACGCTTTGCAGTATGCCCACGACCAGCGTGTCATTCACCGCGATGTCAAACCAGAAAATATGCTCGTTGGGGAGCATGATGAGCTGCTGCTTTCGGACTTTGGCATTGCCATTGTCGATCAGAGTTCGCGCTATTCGAGCACACAGAATATGGGTGGGACCATGGCGTACATTGCACCAGAGCAGATTAAGGGCCATCCACGTACTGCCAGTGATCAATACTCCCTGGGCATTGTCGTCTACGAATGGCTGAGTGGGGACCGTCCTTTTCATGGGTCTATGATGGAGATCGTAGGCCAACACCTGGCTGCTTCTCCACCCTCCTTGTGTGAGAAGATGCCGACGCTCTCCCCAGACGTCGAGCACGTCGTGCTCACGGCGCTGGCTAAAGACCCCAAGCAGCGGTTTGGGAGCGTGCAGGCGTTTGCGGCCGCTTTGGAGAAGGCGAGTCGTGCAGCACTACCTCAAGCGGTAACGCATGCCCTTGAACGTCCCATCCCCAGCCGGCCTCTGGCTGCAAGCGGCATAGGTTGGTCTACTGAATTGCAAGCATCACAACAGACACCACCTCCTGGAATATCAAATGTCTTTCATTTTAATCAGAAGTTATCGTCTCCGGGTGAGTTTTTTGGTAGGGCGAGAGAACGCATGTCGCTGCTCGATCGCACCTCCAAACAGGCTTCTACCTCGATTGTGGGACCACGCCGCATAGGGAAAACTTGGTTAATAAACTATCTGCAATTGGTCGCGCACGAAAAATTAGGTTCGCGCTTCCGCCTAAGTTACCTCGATGCAACAACACCGCAATATGCAACGGTAGCAGGCTTTGCCGCCAGTGTATTAGAGCTACTGACGCTCAAGAAATATAGCTTCGCCGATAAACAGGAAGCACTACTGGTCCTAGATCAGGAGGTGCAAGAACTCGCCAGAGGTCAGGTGCTTGTGCTCTGTATCGATGAATTTGAAGGTCTTGGCAACCGGCAAGAATTTGACCTGCACTTCTTTACAGCCTTGCGTGCCCTCGCCCACAGGGGCTTATGCCTGGTTGTTGTGAGCAAACAACCGCTGATTGATATCGTGGGCGATAACGGGAAGACCAGTGGCTTCTTCAACATCTTTAAGCAGTGTACTCTTGAACCATTCAGCAAAAAAGAGGCTGAAGGCTTCGTTCAATCAAAGGGCGACCAGGCTCATCTCACAGAGCAGGAGCGTCAAGACCTGCTCCGTTATGGACAAGTGGACGGAGCCTGGTGGCCGATCCGCTTACAGTTAGTGGGTGAGATGCTTTTGGAGGATAAAATCCTGGCAATGCGAGAAAACGATCCAGACTACTATCGCCCGGCAGATCCAGACTACTGGCAAGCGTTTGAACATCGTCTGGAACAAACCTATCGAGGGGTGGTGCGTTAGATGGTGCAGGCAAAATGGAACTGGCATGCTTTGAGGCCAATGCTTAGACGCTTCTGGCAGGAGGCTCTTGGTAAGCCATTGATCTGGCTCTGCTTATGCTTTTTTCAACCTGCACGATTCAGAGAAGAGTTCGAGCATGGCAGGTTTGCGAGACGCTTTACGCTCATGCTCAGGCTAGCTATCCCTATCTTGCTGTTTTCCTTGCTTTTCACTTTTCCCGTACAGGCATTGCTTGTCGGTTGCTTGCACTCCTGTGCCTTCTTTCCTCTCTCCTCCCTTATAGGTACCACGCCAGGCTCGGTATTTTTGGCGACGTTGTTTGGAGTGGCATGCGGGCTGATCGTTGGCATACTGGGAGAAATCGGGCCTGGGATTATGCTCGGAATAGCGCTTGGTATTACCGGGATCGTTATCGGTGATATACAAATGGGATTTGTGAAGGGTGTTGCCGTTGCTGTGGCTTTGGGTCTGATAGCAGGTACTGGCAGAGGGTTTCAATGGGGCATGCTGCGAGGTGTGCTAGGGGGTGTACTAGGCGGCTTGTCCTGGGTCATCACCTCTTTATTCACTCAGGCCATAGTTCCAAGCAGTATAGTGACGAGCATTATTAGCGGCATTGAGATAGCGGTCGTATTTTTCGTCAGCTACACCCTGGGCTACTATCGCATTCCCCTGTATGTTATAAGCGGTCCTTCTGGATTGCTGGCCTATATTGCCAGCAGAAAGGATGCTTCTGGGGTCTTTACCAATCTGCATCGGTCAGCACTGTACTGGGATGAATGTGTGTTTCTGCCTTTGCCCTACCTACAACAAATGCTGTTGATCGCGGTTGGACAGGATGTGCAACGAGCGTTCAAAGAACTTACCTTCATCGTGGACAAGCGACCGCAGCAGCAATATACTGCGCTAGCAGTCTTATGCGAAATAGCATTACACGATATGGAGGCAAGAGAGACTATCTACGATATCGCAAACGCTCCTCAACGATTGGGTGAAATCCTGCCACAGCAGATTATGCTCGTTGAGCCACGCTTGATAACCGCTTTCTCGCACCTAGCAGACGCTAGTCGCGAGGCCACACGCTCCTCTGGCCCATTAAACTGGCAAACCCGGCGCACCGCCCTCAAAGACATGATCGCTGCCCTGGAAAAGATCTATCCTGACACAGCATTTCCCGATGCCCGGCTCAGTGCACTCTTAAAGCAAGTGGTCAAAAACTGGCGCAACGCAGCCTTGCAGGAGCAAGAGAAACTGGAGCAAGGGCTGGAGGGCATAGGGCAGATCATGAACCCCTACAATCCCGGTCATGCAGCCACCTCTGATACGCCCTTCGTGGGGAGGACTGATATCGTACGGCAGTTAAGCGAGGCCTTAAGTAAAACTCACCGTCCCACGTTTCTCCTCAATGGCGAGCGGCGCATGGGTAAAAGTACTATGCTCAGACAGTTACCCAACCTGCTGGGAGCGTCTTATATCCCCGTCTTTTACGACTTGCAAAACCCAGGCGTCTCTTCAAGCATAGACGTGTTCCTGGCGAAACTAGCTGAGCAAATCTACAAAGAGATCAGCCTGCGAGGAATGCGCATCGAAAAGTTCGAACGTACGCGATTGCAAGAAGCTCTGCGCCGAAATGAAGCTGCTGTATACTACCCCTTCGATGAATGGCTGGATGCGCTAGAATGTATCCTGGAACAGGAAAAGCGCACCGTGATTCTGCTCTTTGATGAGTTTGAGAAACTGGAAGAAGCGGGCGCAGCTCACTACATCGCGCTCAATTTGTTACTCGACTGGTTGCGCAACACCATACAGAACCGAACGCACATCGCCCTGCTTTTCAGTGGAGTGCGCACATTTGGCGAACTGGGAGCGAACTGGGCAAGCTACTTTGTGAATGCCAGGACCCTCAAAGTGAGTTTTTTACACCCGGCAGAAGCGCGTCACCTGATTACACAACCTATGCCCAATTTTTCCCTGGAGGAGCTATTCAGTCAGGAAGTAGTAGAAGAGATCTTACGCATGACAGGATGCCACCCGTTCCTGGTACAAGCCGTATGTTCGGAACTCATTGATAATCTGAATCTGGAGAATCGCCAGCTCGCCGAGTTAGAGGACGTTGCCATAGCCGTCACCTATGTCCTCAAAAACTGGTGGGATACGTATTTCCGTGACCTGTGGGAACGTACCGACCCGCAGCAGCGTGCGTGCTTGAAGGTGTTGAGCCGGCGAGAGGGGAACGACATATCCGTCTTAACGCAACAGACTGGACTGGGCGAACAAACAACGCGCGAAACGTTACAAACACTGCTCAAGCGAGATTTAGTCGTGCTCAGCGATAGTAGGTATCAGATTGCAGCGCCGATCTTCTGCAGATGGGTAGAACGCAATACGTAATGACCTTGCCATCTATCGAGGTGAATATCCTGTAAGGGCGAGCTCTCAGTGGGAGAGATCAAAGGCGAGATCAAATTGTGTGGCCCACGTAGATTCTTGAGGAAGATTGACCTATGGCAGACCAGGCAGAACCACAAACGATAATTCCGCTGACAGGAGAATTGCAGGCCCCAAAGAGAGGCATTTCACGCCGTACAGTATTGCTCATGCTTCTAGGCATTGTCGCAGCAGAAGGGGTGGCCAGTGGCATCACCTGGCAGAAATTCGTACAAACGCTACAAGCAACATTCGCTCCCTATCCCAACCTACCCACGGGCAGGCTGCTACTGGTGCACGGAGTACATTCCTCAGTTGTACAAGCCATGGCGTGGTCCCCTGATGGTAAGCTGCTCGCCTCGGGCAGTGCTGATGCGGCCGTACAGGTGTGGGATGCTCACACTGGCAAGACCCTGTTGACATATAAGGGGCATGCGGGTATTGTGGAAGCCGTGGCATGGTCGCCCGATGGCAAGCTGCTCGCCTCAGCAAGTGCTGATAAGACAGTGCGGGTGTGGGATGCTCAGACCGGCAAGACCCTGCTGACGTATGGGGGGCACACGGATGTTGTGAAAGCGGTGGCATGGTCCCCTGATGGTAAGCTGCTCGCCTCGGGCAGTGCTGATGCGGCCGTACAGGTGTGGGATGCTCACACTGGGAATACCCTGCTGACGTATGGGGGGCACACGGACCGTGTGTTTGACGTAAGGTGGTCGCCCGATGGCAAGCTGCTCGCCTCAGCAAGTGCTGATAAGACAGTGCGGGTGTGGGATGCTCAGACCGGCAAGACCCTGCTGACGTATGGGGGGCACACGGATGTTGTG
>WNEZ01003040.1_pt1 | contig 14440 bp, 12 predicted proteins | sample 5400521 | NCBI WGS metagenome assembly WNEZ01 (sample SAMN13153339, study PRJNA577476) | soil metagenome | isolation source: 120 cm saprolite under Douglas fir tree site 2 hole 1 replicate 1 | place: USA:California | collected 2015-04-18
CTGGAGCGGACCGTCGTCGCCTATCGGGAGCAGGTCCGCCTCCTTTCCGTCCAGCTCAGGACGGGGCTCGTGAGCCCGATCGTCGTGTCTCAGGCCCAGGCCCAGCTTCAGGCCACCCTGGCCCAGCAACGGGATATACTCCGCGCCCGGGCCGACCAGGAGCATGCCCTGGCCATTCTGTGTGGCCGTCCCGCTCCGTCATTTACGGTCGCCGTCAATCCACTGGGCGAGGTGTCGCCCCCCGCGGTACCTGCGGGCTTACCGGCCCAGCTCCTGGCGCGCCGGCCGGACGTCGCCGAGGCCGAGCAGAATCTCGTGGCCGCCAATGCCCAGATCGGTGTGGCGACGGCGGAGTTCTATCCCCGCTTCACTCTGACGAGCTCCGCCGGATTCGAGAGCATGAACATCGCCACCCTCTTCACCTGGCAGAGCCGGGTCGCGTCCATCCTTCCCAGCGTCTCGATTCCGATCTTTCAGGGTGGCCGGCTCCGAGCCAATCTCGACGCGACCAAGGCACGTTATCGACAGGCCGTGGCCGCCTATACGAATCAAGTTCTCGTCGCCTATGGCGACGTCGAGGACGCCCTGACCGACCTGCGTGCCCTCACCGATATAGTCGGAAGCCTGCGCGGGGCGGTCAGCGCATCCCAGGACTACCTGCGCTTCGCTCAGGCGCAATACAAGTATGGCCTGGTGGACTACCTGATCGTCATCGACGCTGAGCGGACTCTCCTCGCCAACGAGCTATCACTGGCCCTATCCGTGAATCTACAAATCGGCGCCAGTATCCAGCTGATCAAAGCCCTCGGCGGCGGGTGGAACCCATCCGAGAACTGACGTTTCCGCCTTAGCGGGAACCCCCGGAACACCTCGAAGCACAAACGCGAAGTGGGCGGCTCGGATCGCTGAGATGGGCGTGGAGCGTGGGCCTTCTCATCCGGGACGCCGTCCGCCCCTGTGATCCAGGGCGGTCCTTACGGCGTCGATCAGAGCGTTGCCGTTGAAAGGCTTGCTGAGGAAGGCGACGGCGCCGGCTTGCATGGATCGCTGGCGTGTCTCGTCGTCGCCGTGAGCAGTCAGAATGACCGTGGGAATTCGGGAGCCCGTGCCCGACAGGTGTGTGAGGAGGTCGAAACCATTCATGCCGGGCATCCGGAGATCGAGCACCAAGCAGCCGGTCTGTTCTTGATGGTTGGACTGCAGGAAGGCTTCGGCAGACGCGAACGTCTCTACGCGGAAGCCGACAGATCCCAAGAGATTCCTCAGGGACCGACGTAGCGATTCGTCGTCGTCCACGATGGAAACTATCTGTGTGTCGCGTTCGTTCATAAGTTCTAGTCAGCCTCATCGGTGAGGATTGGAGTCACTTGGATCTAGACTAGCGGGCCGGGTGGGAAGCGTCCACCCTACTTTGGTCGGGTTCCGCCACTAGGGTAGGGGGCAATCCCGAGGCGCCCGGCGCTCCGGACCAGCTCCGCCAGAGACCCGGCGCGCATCTTCAGCATGACCTGCCCGCGCTGTTCCTTGACCGTGGCCTCGGTAGTCCCGAACTCGGAGGAAATTTGCTTGTTGAGGAGCCCGGCGATGACCCCGGCCATCACGTCCCGTTCGCGCGGGGTCAGGGTGTCGTACCGGTGGCGGAGCTCGGCAAGCTCTTGCCGCTCCGTTCGGGCGGCGCGATCGCGATCGATCGCGTGTCGAATGGCGTCGAGCAGATCCTGTCCGCGAAACGGCTTTGTTAGAAACTCGATCGCCCCGGCTTTCATGGCCTGAACCGACATGGGGATGTCGCCGTGACCAGTGAGAAAGATGATCGGCACTGTTGCGTTTGTATTGGCAAGCTCTCGCTGAAGGTCGAGGCCGCTCAGCCCCGGGAGGCGCACGTCGAGGACGAGACAACTCGGAGCATCCGCTCGGGGAGCGCTGAGGAACGCCTGAGCGGTCGGGAACACTTCGACGGTCATTCCTACGGAGGTGATGAGCCTGCGGAGCGCGTCGCGGACGGATCGGTCGTCGTCGACGACAAAGACGGTGGGTACCTCGGCGCTCATCGCATACCCGGCAACGCGAGGTGGAAAGTGGCGCCGTGGCCCAGGTTCGCCGTGGCCCAGAGCCGACCCCGGTGGCTGTCAACGATCGAGCGACTGATCGATAGCCCCATGCCCAGCCCCCCGGGCTTCGTCGTGTAGAACGCCTCGAACAGGCGGGCTGTCTCATCCTCGCGGAAGCCGACGCCGGCATCCTCGACGACGACGATCGCCCATGGGCCATCCTCACGCTGTTCGAGGGTCGAGCGCACGAGCAGGCGGCGCCGCTCCGGCGGGACCTCCCGGACGGCCTCGGCGGCATTCAAGAGCAGGTTCAGGAGGACCTGCTGGAGTTGGATCCGATCGCCCATGACCTGCGGCAGGTCCGGTGCCAAAGACGTCTGCAGGAGCAGGCCGTGTCGCCCGATCTCGGACCCGACGAGGGGCAGCACGTCGCGGATGACCCCTGTGAGGTCACAGGGCTCGTGGGCGAGCGGCGAGCGCGCCAGCAGGGTGCGAATCCGGGTGATGACCTCTCCCGCGCGGTGGCCGTCCTTCACGATAGCGGTGAGCGCCTCCTGGACGCTGTCGAGGAGAGGGGGGTCCGCGGCCAGCCAATGAAGGCAGGCGCTGGCGTCGGCACCGATGGCCGCCAGCGGTTGGTTAATCTCATGGGCGATGGAAGCCGCGAGCTCACCCAGCGTCGTCACCCGCGCCACGCGCGCAAGCTCGGCCTGCGCTTGGTGGAGCGCCTTCTCGACCTGTTCCGCGCGAACCGCCGCGGTGACATCGCTGCTGACACCGCGGTAGCCGAGGAAGCGACCGTCCGCGTCAAACACGGGCTTGCCACTCGTGGCAATGTATACCGCCGATCCGTCGGCGGCCGCGGTCCTGTAGACGAAGCCGCGAAACGCCTGGTGTGTTTCGAGCGTCGCGGCATGCAGGCGCCACTTCTCGGGCTCCTCCTTGACGTCGGTGGCGAAGGCCCACCGCGTGACGCCGATCTGGCTAGCGGGAGCAATGCCGAGCGTGGTGACCGCCTCCGAAACCCTGGTGAAAGAGTGGTCCGGGCCAGTCTCCCAGAGCCAATCCGAGGCCGTCTCGGCGTAGTCGCGGAAGCGCTGTTCACTCTCCCGCAGCGCCTCCTCAGCCCGTTTGCGCTCGGCGATTTCTCTTCTCAGTTCTTGGTTGATCAGGCTGAGTTGTCTGGTCCGCTCAACGACACGGCGCTCGAGCTCCTCGTTGAGCAGGTCTTTGGCTCGGTTTGCCGCTTCCGCATCCGCCCGCGCGACCTGCTCGCGGTGGAGAGCATGGTGAAGGGCAGTCATGAGCGCCGCGTTGCGGAGGGCGACCTCGGCCTGGGTGATGATGCTCTGAAGGAGAAATCGCTCGAAAGGCGTGGGGAAGCTCGAACGCCGAGACGCAACAATGACCACGCCGGTGTGCCCTGCCAGCCCGAGCGCGATCCGGGTCGCGCGCAAGGGCTCTCCGGTGGCAGGGTCTTGGAGAACGAGTGCCTGGTTCGCGTCTAGCTCCGTCGTTCCCTGGGCCAAGAGACCTGCAATCTCGCGGCCGCGACTGCCGAGATCTGGTCTTCCTTGCACGCGAGCCGTCTCCAACGGGCTGCTCCCGGTCGGGTCCGCCGCCCGGATGTAGGCGAGATCGAGCCGCAGCATGCTCGACAATCCCTCGAGCACTGCCTCCGGGATATCAGCCGCGTCCCGGCCGCTCCACACCGCGGGCAACGCCAGAATCGCGATGAGGTCGCGGAGCTGGCCGCGAAGAGTCGCGGTATCCCCAGGGAGAGCCACTACATGATTCGGTGGCTCGAGCGAAGCGCTGCTCCTTTCAGGAGGAGGCGTTTCCATTGCCGGCCCGTGCGCGCAGCTCACGCAAGAATTCATCGGGTGGAACGAAGAAGGGGTTCTCCTGCAAAACGCCGGCGATCACGGCCATGGGGTGAGTGCGGAGGATGTCCATGACGACGTCTGCGCCAAACTTGGCGAGATCGTAGATTCAGAGAACGGGATCCGGGTACTTCGGGAGGATGTAGTTGAGGCGCGTCTCGTACTCCACCAGGTCATCCACGCCAGGTCTATCCTCCAACGCCCATTCCATGTGCGCCACCAATCGAGTCAAGGGAAACCCGCGCCGCTTGCCTTCGGTGAGTACCTCCTCGATCAGGGCCAGCATGGCGGCCTGGTCGAAGTGACCGCCGCGCAGATAGGCTTCCTGCCAGGTGCGCAGCTCCAACTGACCGCTCTTCTCGACGGCGGCGACGTCGACACCCGCGACCGCCAGCCGTTCGACGTGATCGCGGCGCAGTTTCGGATCCACGATGTGGAAAGCCTTCTCCCCTTGCGAGAGACCTTCCTTGATGAAGGGCAGGAAGACGCGGTACTCCTCGTCCCGGGTGTTGAAGAACGCGCACACGTGGCGGTAACGCCCGAGCCGCGCTCCCGCGAAGGTAATCGGCCGCTCGCTGTCTCCAGTCCTCATGTGTGCCTCCCATCAGTACGAGGTTCGTCGTTCATGCCCCTCGGAGATCATCGTATCGCGGGCCGCGTGAAGTAAAGGGTGGCCACGTGGGCCTCCGGTTGACCGCCGTCATCCATCGATTACCCGCGGCAACTGAGCTGCGCCTTTGGTGCGGCTAGTCCTTGACCGCTGCGGCTGCCGGCTCGTCAGAGACCAGATCGGGAAGGCGCGCGGCGGGACGAGCCGTTGCGTAGAGACCTATCGCTTGCAACAACCGCATCAAGTGGAGAAGCCTCCCAAGTCGGAATGGTGTGATGCGGCGAAGCAGTTGTCAACAATACCGCCTCAGGTAGGAACCGATCCCTACCAAAGTAGGGTCGTGGCCGATCCCGACCAACGTCGGGTAGCACTCTCCGCCCCGCGAAACTAGTCTAGCTGCAGATCAAGCCCGACCATCACTGAGGTCTTGAGGCGGAGGGACATGGCCATGACGACGACAGAGACACCGAGTGCAGGCTCCGCCGGGCACATGCGGGCAGCTCCCGTCGAGCCGCCCAGCGCAGGATGGGCCATGCCGGCCCGAGGGGACGTCGGCAACCTCCCCTCGTGCAGACTCCGGCGGGTGACCGAGTACATCCAGCTGAACCTCGACAAAGATCTGACGCTCGCCGAGCTGGCGGCCGTGGTCTACATGAGTCCCTACCACTTCGCGCGCCTCTTCAAGTACAGCACCGGGGTGCCGCCCCACCGATTCGTGGTCCGACAACGGATCGCCCACGCCCGAGCGTGCCTGGCCACGCCGGAGCTGTCGATCGCGCAGATCTCGCTGAGGGTGGGATTCCGGACCCCGAGTCACTTCGCCACGGTGTTCCGGCGCGTCACGGGCGTCACGCCGCGAGGATACCGAACGGGGCATTTGCGAGAAGACCGGCCCAGCCGGGAAGGAGGGTGAGATGAGTTCCACTGAGATCGTGGCGGAACGGACCTATGAGGCACCCGGAATGGTCGAGCAGCGCCCGCTCTTCCCTCGAAAGGCCATCGATCCGGACACAGCGCTCGTGGCGCAGCTGCGACGAGCGGACGCGGGGGCGACGGAGGCCCTCGTGGGCGCCTACGGGGTTCGCGTCTACCGGCTGGCCATGCGCATCACGGGCAACGCGTCGGACGCGGAGGAGGTCGTGCAGGACACGCTCTGGACGGTGAGTCGCAAGATCGACACCTTTCGTGGGGCGGCCGCCTTCGGCTCCTGGGTGTACCGGATCACCGCCAACGCGGCCTACCAGAAGCTGCGGGGGAGGCGGAGCAAGCGAAACGAGGTGTCATGGGAAGACCTCGCCCCGACATTCGATGAGCAGGGCCAGCATGCGGAGGTGGCGGTCGACTGGTCGAGGAGACTCAAGGACCCGGCGATCGAAGGGGAGCTCAAGGCGGTGCTCGGGGGCGCCATTGACGAGCTGCCGGCGGACTACCGCACGGCCTTTCTCCTGCACGACGTCGAAGGGCTCTCGAACCCCGAGATCGCCCAGACGCTGCAGGTCAAGCTCGGCACGGTCAAGTCGCGTGTGCACCGGGCGCGGCTCTTCCTCCGGAAGCTGTTGGCCGACTACATGGGCGGAACCTTCGACGTTGTTCAGGTGGCGGAGTCTTCCCTGAATGGCGTTGGAACCGAACTCGAGAGAAAAGCGGGGCGGGTGCACCACCGCCACTGTTCGCTTTTAGCGAGCGTGTGAAATTCGGAAACCATTGTCCATTCGAGGAGGGCCGCTGACGCTAGAGTCCAGCGAAGGCGGGATCCCGCCGGGGCCTTTCGGCCATCTCACGTGGAGGAGACGGGCATGCACATGACTGCCGCCACACTGGGTCTGGCCGCGGCCACATTCCTAGCGTCAGCCGTCGAGTTCGTCGAAGCGTTCACGATCGTCCTGGCCATGGGGCTCAGCCGGAGTTGGCGGGCCGCCCTGACGGGGACTGCCGTCGCTCTGTTGGCGTTGACCGCGGTGACGGCGGTGACGGGCGTGGCCTTGATCCACTGGGTCTCCGAGTCCGTGCTCCAGCTGGTGATCGGCACGCTCCTGCTACTCTTCGGCCTGCAGTGGCTGCGCAAAGCCATCCTGCGCGCGAGCGGCCTCGCGACCTTGCACGACGAGCAAGCGGCGTTTCGTGCCGAGCAGGAGACGGCCCGCCAGGCCGGACACACGAAGCGCCTGGGGCTGGACTGGGTTGCGTTCACCATCTGATACTTCGGTAGCGGCGTGAGCCTCACATGGCCGGGTCAGGACTGGGCGATCCTAGGGCTCGTGGTCGCAGGGCTCAGCCTGTCCCGGCTGGTCGTGGCGGGGCTGCGCCGCACGTCCAACACGCCACGCGCGGCGGGCTGATCAGGGAGACGACGAATCATGCGCTTCCTCGTCAGGTTCTTGAGATTCTGGTACGAGTTCATCGTCGGTGACGCGTGGGAGATTGCCGCCGGCGTGGTGGCCGTCCTCGGGATTGGCGTTGGGCTGCTCCGTATCAATGTGGTTCCCCGTGCCTTCATTCCGCTCGTCGTAGCGCTAGGCGTCGGCCTCGTCCTGGGAGGCAGCCTCCTGGCTGAGGTGCGCCGACGTCGTCGGGCCGGACGCTAGCGACCCGCAGCATGTGGCCCCGGATCTAAGATCGCCTGCGCGCATCCGCAATATGCAAACCGACCAGTCGGGCGACGAGGACAGCCAGGTAGAAATGACCGAGGACCGCCTCCACGATGACGGCCGCGCGTGCGGAGCCGCTGATCGGCAGGACATCTCCATAGCCCACGGTGGTCAAAGTCATGAAGCTAAAATACGTCAGGAGGTTCAAGGGGACATCTCTCGCGATGCCCTGCTCCTCCGCCGGCGGCCACCCCATGGGCAGATGGAAGGCCCCCGGGCCAAAGAGGTACATCAGCCCGTAGAGGCTGCCCCACATATACCCCATGAGGAGGTAGACACAGAGGGCCGCGCTGAGCGTGTCCATGGTCACGGTTCCTTCGCTGAAGACTTGGAGCAGAACCGTGGCTGCCGTGTAGAGCAGAAACAGCGTTAGCAGCACCAAGGCCACCCGGCTCAGACCGACCGAGGGAATGAGTTGTCGCAGCCACAGGGTCGCCAATGTTGGCAGAGCGAGGAGCCCTGAAATCAGGGCCTGGCCTCGCTTGATTCCGAGCATGTGGATACTGCTCAGCGTGACCAGCGTGAAGAGCAGCTCCCATAGGCCGCGCCCGACGAGGTGCTCTGTGAGCCAAGGCCCGATGGAGACGAGGACCAGCAAAGAGACCAGCAAGTAGACCGAACGCCCTTGCCCGAGGCCTTGAAGCCTCCCGTAGACGCCCCGCACACGCTTCATGGGCGCCGCCAAGCATACCCGAGCCCGGCGCGGCGGACCAGCGGGTGGGGGCTCCCCTCAGCTCGCCGGGGGCGTGATGCCGATTCCGGTGTCCTTCACCGTGATGAGGACGATCGTTCCCTTCGCATTCTTGCGAGGAATGCGGCGTCGATGAGGCCACCCCTACTCCCGCGACCGTCACAAGGGTGTGATGAGAAGCCCGGCGATTCCCAGGTCCTGGCTGTTCGTATTCTCGGTGGCCGTTGCCCTGACCGGTTGCACATCGTTCGACGCGAAGACCGGGGCAGGGGGTGCCGCTCGAGGCTCGCTAGAACTAAAGGTGGGCTACGGCTCCGAGCGCCCGATCGAGCTGCGGGTACCGGCGCCCGACGTGAACGCGGACGTGACTCAGGCCATCAAGGGGATCGAGTCCCGGCGGAAAGCCGTTCCTCTGATGCCAGACAATCAGGAGCAACCTGCCGGCCTTCCCAACCTCGATCATGACGTTACTCAGGGCATCCAGTCGCTTGGAGTAGACAAGGCCCTCGGTCGCTGAGCTACCCACAGGCGAGGAGCGCGAGGGCTAAGCCTGGCTCGACAGGCACGGGCCGTGGCTCATGGACGGAGAGACGGTGTATCGTCCCCTAATCGCGCTCGTCATCCTTGCCACGACCTGCTTGGGCCTCGTCTCCGTACGGTTACGGAGATACTTCTAAAGCCTCGGGCAGTCGTTAGGGCCGGCTCGAAGTAGGTCTCTCGCGGGGATTCAACTGCGGTGCCGTCCCTTGCCAGGATCGGTGCATGCCTGTTTGTCAAGGACTGTGTGCGCCTCCGTATGTGTACGAATAGCGCTGTCAGGGTCGTTTCGAGCAAGATCTGCGACGGTGCATCGGTCCAATCCGAGATGTTCCCGATGAATGACCCTGGGACTATCCTCATTGTCGAGGACAACCCCGCGACCCGCGAGACGATCAGTGACGCGGTCCGGATGCGGGGTCATTCAGTCGAAACGGCCGCCAGCGGGCGCGCCGTTCTCAAGCAAATCGCGCGTCGGCAATTCGACGCGGTAATCGTAGACCTCAAGCTACCCGATATGTCCGGAATCGAGGTCCTCAAGGCCATCAAGGCCGTCTCGCCCCGGACCGAAGTGATCTTCATCACGGCCTATGCCTCGTTGCCCATGGCGCTGGAGGCAATCAACGGCTCCGCCTTTGCTCTTCTCATAAAGCCTTTCGAGATAGAGCATCTTCTGACCACACTCGACAAGGTGTGTGAGCGTCAGCATCTGGCTGACGCTCTCCGCCAGTCCGAGGAGCGTTACCGGCTGATCACCGAGAACATCATGGATGCGGTCTTTCTTCTCGATCTGGACGCGCGGCTGGTCTTCTGCAACTCCCGCGCGGCGGCGCTCACGGGCTACGAGACGGAGGAGCTTCGCGGACGGTCGATCTTCTCCCTGTTCGCTCGCGACGGGCGAGAAAAGGCCGTCGCCCTGATGACGCAGGCACGGGCAGGTCAGGCGACGCAGCCATTCTTCGAGACCCGCTTGGCGAGAAAGGATGGCGGTCAGGTCTGGGTCGAGGCAAACATCGCGAACGTCATGAAGGATAACCGGCTGGTCGGTCGTCTCGCGGTAGCCCGCGATATCAGCGAGCGTAAGCGGGTCGCAGAAGTGGCGACCGCCCTATACGAAACTCTGACGACACGGGAGCGCGAGGTGCTCTTCCTGGCCGCTGAGGGCCACACGAATCCCAAGATCGCTCGCCGGCTATCCATCGGTGTGCGCACGGTCGAGAGTCATCGGGCCAACCTGATGCGGAAGCTTCGCCTGCGCAATCAAACCGAGTTGGTCCGGTACGCGGTCCAGCGGGGACTCCTGCCTCTCGACATCAGGAGGCCCTAATTCCGTGGCTTCCCCTCCGGTTCCCCACCGTGGCCCCTTCTGGCGGGCCGACGACCCCTGGTTGCGGGCCCGTGATTTGAACTTGCGGGCTATTGAAGCGGCCCCGGGCCGACGGAGATTCGAAGATTCACTATTGTGACGCTCCACCTTGTCCCATCGCCCCCTCCGGCTGTTGTGATCTTGCGAAAATGAATGGCCGGGAAACCTCCGGGCCCGCGTGAGCCATCGAAAGATCAGGGGAAATGTTTCGAGATCAACAACCGGGCTCGGACGGTGAAGGGATAGGCAATGAAACATGCCGACCGGGGAGGGTGTGGTACGCACGGGGTCGGGCAGGCTGATTCGTGGAGCGGGGTGATGACACCACAGTTGAGGAAGACGGGACTCGGCGTCCTGCGCGACATGCCTTGGGGAACCCACTCTTGTCTCTTCTACCAGACGCAAAGGGATCTGCTGGAAACACTGATCCCCTATTTCAAGGCCGGGTTGGAAGGCAAAGAGTTTTGCCTATGGATAACCGACCAGCCGCTCACGGAACCCCAAGCCAGGAGGTCGCTACGAGGGGCTGTCCCTCAGAGTGATCAATACCTGGCTGACGGGAGCATAGAAATTGTGTCGGCCCAGAAGTGGTATTTCGATGGAGGCGCATTTTCGCCCAAGCGAGCACTCCGCCGATTGAACGAGAAGCTCGAGCAAGCATCAGCTCGAGGCTACGCGGGGATGAGAGTGGCCGGGAACCCCGCATGGCTGAGGCGGAAGGACTGGAAGCGATTTGGGGCATACGAACAAGCACTCACCAAGTCTTTCGCACGGAAGGCTGTGATCATTCTGTGCAGCTATTTCGTCCCCACGTGGGGAGCGACTGATGTGTTCGATGTGGCGCGCACACACGGCTTTGCCATCGCCAGGCGACACGGAAAGTGGGAGATTCTCGAGCGGAGGACTCCGTCGGCCTCGTCGGGTCGCTACGAGACCCTGACGACGCGAGAGCGAGAGGTGCTTCTTCTGGCAGCCGAGGGCTTCTCGAACCCTGAGATCGCCCAACGGCTATCCATCAGCGCCCGCACTGCCGAGAGCCATCGGGCGAACCTCATGCGGAAACTTGGCCTGCGCAATCAGACCGGATTGGTCCGGTATGCGCTCGGGCGGGGACTTGTGGCCGCGGAAACAGGAGACAGTAGAGACGGCCGGGCGCCTGAGATACAGACGATCGCGAGCCGCCTCCCCTAAGAGCGTTTAGCCCGTCCGCTTTGCCCCCCAAGTGTCTCAGTGCAGCAGGGATAGGTGACTGAAATTCATCGTTATTAGAGCTCGATCCCGCTCGCTCCTCCGGATTGTGCCTCCGTACATGTACGAATAGCGCTCGCACAGTAGTTCTTGGAACATCGCAAGCACCGGTGGCTATCCCGCTCAAGGTGCTCATCCTCGAAGACCAGCATTCCGATGCCGAGCTCATGCTTCACGAGCTCCGGCGAGCGGGGTTTGCCCCGGCGTGGCGGCTTGTCAAAAGCGAGCCCGAGTTTCTCGTCAATCTGGCTCCCGACATCGACGTCGTACTCGCCGACTATCACTTGCCGATGTTCGACGCATCCCACGCGCTGGAGCTGCTCCAGGAGCGCGACCTGGACATCCCGTTCATCGTGGTGTCCGGTACGATCAACGAGGAAGCAGCGGTCGACTGTATGAAGCGAGGTGCGGCCGACTACCTCCTGAAGGACCGGCTCGCTCGGCTGGGACCTGCGGTCACGCGCGCCATCGAAGAGAAGCGATTGCGTAGGCACGCCAAGGCCGTCACTGATGCGCTCGCGCTGATCGGCGAGGAGCTGCTAGCTACACCCGACATCCAGCGCGTGAGCCGCCTCATCGTCGATTCAGTCTGGCGACTCTTTCCAACTCGCGCCGTCGCGCTTCGTGTCCTCGATGATCGCACGCAAGAGTTGCGTCAACTTGCCGGCGCCGGCGAGCCGGAGGCATTGCTGGAAGCCCCTAACGTCCTGGATCACGTCGGGGAAGGCGTGGTTGGTCTCGCCGTGACTGGGCGCCTGCTGATTTGGACGCCTGACTTCCTTGATGATCGCAGAGTCAGGCTGCCTGAAGAGCTTCGCGTCCCCGCGGCCGACATGAAATATCGGGCCGTGGCGGGCATTCCCTTGACGGTCCGCGATCGTGTTATCGGAGTGCTGTCGGTGCGGGACATCACCGGTCGCGTATTCGACGAAGGGGAACTTCGCCACATGACTCTCTTCGCGCACCAAGCAGCCATGTTGCTGGAGCAGGCTCGCCTCTATCGGGACGTGGAGCACCGCCGGCACGCGGCCGAAAGACTCGCCGACGTTCAGCGTGGCGTTGTCCAGTCGCTTGATCAGCAGGAGGTGGCGCAGCGCATCGTGGAGAGTGTCCTGTCTCTTCTCCAGGTGAGGGCGGTACGGCTGTTCCGCCTGGATCCGGCAAATGGTGATCTCGTGGCGCTGGCCGAAGCAGGTGACACGGTGCCCGACATGAGGCCCGACGCGTCCTCGCCCTTCGTACTTCCCGCCGGATCGGGGGTGACCGGGCGCGCGGCGGCAGAAGGGCGGCCCATCGTCTCCGCCGACGCTCTCGCTGATCCCGAGATCACATACGACCCGAAGATTCTTCCTCGTATCAAGCAGATACCGTACCGTGCCGTGCTGGGCCTTCCCTTGACCGCACATGGCCGCGTGATCGGCGCGCTGTGGGCCAGTGACCGGACTGGCCGGATCTTCGACAGCGAGGATGTTCGTGTCGCCTCTGCCTTTGCCGACGGGGCAGCAGTAGCCCTCGAGAACGCGCGCCTCTTCGAGGAAGCACAGTCGAGACGTCGAGAGGCAGAGCAGGCCGAGGCCGCCGCGCGGGATAGTGAAGCGCGATACCGCGGTCTCATCGAGCATTCGATTCAAGGCATCTTTATCCATCAGGATTTCGTCATCCGTTTGGCCAACCGCGCCTTTGTCCACATGCTTGGATACGACAGCCCCGAAGAGCTCATCGGCGAGGACCTCCGGCGATTTGTTGCTCCCCGTGAAGCCGAGCGCCTCCAAGCGTTCGCCGCGGCCCGGCTCTTAGGCGAGCCCGCACCCTCGCGCTATCAGTTCGAGGGGCGACGGCGGGACGGTCAAAGCGTATGGGTGGAAGTCCTGGGATCGCTCATTTCGTGGGGTGGCCAGCCGGCCCTCATGGGGACCTTGCTGGATGTCAGCGAGCACCGACGGACGGAGGCCGAGCTATGGCATAGCCAGGAGCGCTACGGCGCGATCATAGAGGGCTCGATCCAGGGCATCCTGGTGCAAGCCGATGGAGTGATCCGGTTCGTCAACTCGGCTCTCCTTCGGCTCCTGGGCTATGAGCGCGAGGAGGAATTGCTCGGCAAGTCGAGCATGTCTGTCGTGCACGCTGACGATCAGGAGCGGCTCGAGGGGCACCGTCAGGACCGTCTGCGCGGAGACCCCGCGCCCTCGCGCTATGAGTTCCGGGCGCTCCGAAAAGACGGCAGCACTGTCTCCTTCGATTGCGTCCTGACCTCCATGCAGTGGGAAGGCAGACCTGCGACGCTCGCCACCATGGTGGACATGACGGCGCACCGAGAGCTTGAAGAGCGATTCCGCCAAGCGCAGAAGATGGAAGCCATCGGCCAGCTGGCCGGCGGCATCGCCCACGACTTCAACAACCTCCTGACCGTGATCATCGGGCGCAGCCACCTCCTCTTGACGAGTGTCCCCCCTGAGCATGCGACCTATCGCAATCTCACATTGATCCACGATACCGCCCAGCGGGCCGCGGCTTTGACGACGCAGCTCCTGGCGTTCGGCCGCCGCCAAGTCTTGCAGCCCAAGGTGCTGATTCTCAATGAGATCGTGCAGGGGCTGGAGAGCCTCTTGCGACGGCTCATCGGGGAAGATATTCGCCTCACGACTCGACTGGATCCGTTGCCTGGACGAGTCAAGGCCGATCCCAGCCAACTCGAGCAGGTGATTGTGAACCTGGTTGTCAATGCGCGCGATGCCACGCCGGCAGGCGGCCCGCTCACCATCTCGACGACTATTGCCGAGCTCACCGAAACAGATGTCCTCTCCCTCCCGGGCATTCGTCCGGGAACTTATGTGATGCTGGCGGTCACCGATTCTGGGACGGGCATGGACGAGGCGACCCGGCTTCGGATCTTCGAGCCCTTTTTCACAACGAAGGAGGCGGGGAAGGGCACCGGCCTGGGGCTGTCCACAGTCTGGGGCATTGTGCATCAAAGTGGCGGTGCTATCCAAGTACAGAGCCGGGTCGGGGAGGGCACGACGTTCAGTGTCTATCTTCCATGTGTCGACGAAGAGGTGAGGCCCAAGGATACGCCCACACCCTCGGCCCTCCCCGAGCGTGGCGAGACCATCCTGCTCATCGAGGACGACTCCGAGCTGAGAACGCTCGCCCAAGAGGTGCTCGAGGCGCGAGGCTACCGGATCCTTGCAGCTGGCTTGCCGAGCGAAGCACTGGAGATCGCTGTGGCGCATCCAGGGCCGATTCATCTGTTGCTCACCGATGTCGTCATGCCGGGAGCCAGCGGTCGTCAGATCGCCGATCGCCTTTCCGTGACGCGGCCCGAGATGAGGGTGCTCTATATGTCTGGGTACATGGAGGACACGGTCCTGCGTCACGGGATTTCGGAGCAGGAGCTCGCGTTTCTTCC
>WNEZ01003523.1_pt1 | contig 14439 bp, 10 predicted proteins | sample 5400521 | NCBI WGS metagenome assembly WNEZ01 (sample SAMN13153339, study PRJNA577476) | soil metagenome | isolation source: 120 cm saprolite under Douglas fir tree site 2 hole 1 replicate 1 | place: USA:California | collected 2015-04-18
ATCGCGACGGTGCTTCGGAGACCAAAATCTTCGACGAAGACATGCGGCGCTTCCAGAATGAGACCGCGAACCTGCTCAAGCCAAGTGCCTGCGTAAATCAAAGCGATCGAGCCGCCATCACTATGCCCAAGCAGAATGGGCCGCTGAATGCCGAGCTGTGCAAGAAGTTCTGGGAGCACCACGGTTGCTTCGTGATGCATGAAATCAGCCGCGCGCTTCTCCGCAAGGCGCTCCGACTTACCGTGCCCATAACGCGAATACACCAGCACGCCGCAGCCAGTGGTCTCCGCCACGCGCTCCGGAGAATCTTTCCACATGGCGATGGAGCCCAAGCCTTCGTGGAGCATCACAATCGTCGGGTCGGTACCGGCGGGTGGATATCGCAGCGTTTCCAGCCGCTTGCCGTTAATCGTGAGGAACTTGAATTCCGGGGTAGCGGTCAACGCGGAACTCCTGAAAACCATTTAGAAAATCGATTCTCTAAATCACTAATTTGGGGTATGCTCATCGGCGCTTTGACGTGCAATTCAAGATTATAGGCGCGCGTGGGCGCAGCACTTAGGCAAAAACTCGATTCGCACGGGGGAATTTATGCAGCGGCGTGACATTCTGAAAATGCTGGCTACCGGAGCGGTGCTACCGGTTTTTTCTTCGCCAATGGTGGCTTTCTTTCGCGAAGCACACGCGCAGACCGGAGCAGGATACAAGCTGCGCACACTGAATCCGCACCAGAACGCCACGGTCGTGGTTTTGACCGACTTGATTATTCCGGAAACCGACACGCCAGGAGCCAAAGCGGCGCTCGTGAATGAATTTATCGATGTCATCCTGACGGAATGGGCCACGGACGCGGAGCGCCAAAAGTTCCTGCAGGGCCTGGCGGGAATCGACAAACAGAGCCAGGAACTGTTTGGAAAAGATTTCGTGGATGCCACGCCGCAGCAGCAAGTGACTCTGCTGCGCGCCATGGATGACTATGCGACTACTGAGCGCGGCGAGTACCGCCAAAAGCATGGCAATACCGTGCCGGAGTTGGACGCGTACCTCAAGGGCAACTTCTACGATATTTTCCGGGGGATTACGCTGCACGGCTACTACACCTCAGAGATCGGATTCACCAAGGAATTGGGATTGCAAATCATTCCTGGCGCGCAGCACGGATGCCAGAAGCTGGGCGCTGGGGTCGGCGACGCGTAGGACACAGGGGGCGAGACGAAAATGGCAGCGACGAATACCTATGACGCGATTATCGTCGGGTCTGGAATTACCGGCGGCTGGGCGGCGAAAGAACTCACCGAAAAAGGCATGAACGTGCTGCTGCTGGAAGCGGGCCGCACGATCATCCCGGAAAAAGATTATGTGGAGCACGTGCCGGTGTGGGAGTTGAAGTATCGGGGCTGGGACAAGCGCGCCGAACGCGCGGGAACACAGCCGATTCAGCGGGAGTGCTATTACGCTTGCGATGAATATTCCAATAAGTTTTTCGTAAACGACAAAGAAAATCCGTACGCGACCGAGCCGGGAAAGAAATTTTCGTGGATTCGCGGCCGCCAAGTGGGCGGGAAATCCCTGACCTGGGGCCGGCAAAGTTATCGCTGGAGCGACCTGGATTTTGAAGCGAACCTGAAGGAAGGCGCGGGGGTGGACTGGCCGATCCGCTATGCGGACATCGCACAGTGGTACGACTACGTGGAAGAGTTTGCGGGGATCAGCGGGCAGGCCGAGGGATTGCCGCAATTGCCCGACGGGAAATTTCTGCCGCCAATGGAGATGACCTGCGTGGAACTGGATATGCGGGACGCGCTGGCCAAAAAATTCGATGACCGCATCATGACCATCGGACGTTCCGCTGTCTTAACTCGAGTGCACAAAGGGCGCGCGGCTTGCCACTACTGCGGCGTGTGTCACCGCGGATGCATTACCGGCTCGTATTTCAGCAGCATCAGTTCGACTCTGCCGGCCGCGTATAAGACCGGGAAGCTCACGCTTCGTCCGTACAGCGTGGTGCATAGCCTGACATTCGATCCGAAAACCCGGAAAGTCAGCGGTGTGCGGGTGATCGATGCGCAGTCCCGGAACACGATGGAATTCAAGGCGCGGGTTTTCTTCGTCAACGCGTCGGCGCTGGAATCCACGCGCATTCTGCTGAATTCGACAAGCCCAGAATTCCCCAACGGCCTGGCGAACAGCAGCGGCGAACTGGGACACAACCTGATGGACCATCACATGGGAGCGGGCGCCAGCGGAGCGATGCCAGGGCATGAAGACAAGATGCCTTTTGGCAATCGTCCAAATGGAATTTATATTCCGCGCTTCCGCAACGTGAAGACGAAGCAAAAAGATTTCTTGCGCGGCTACGGCTATCAAGGCGGAGGAAGCCGAGAAGGATGGTCCCGCGGGATGCACATGAGCGGGTTCGGCGCGGATTTCAAAAATTCACTGAAGAAGCCCGGACAATGGCGCATGGGCATCGGCGGTTTCGGCGAATGCCTCCCCAATCACGACAACTACATTGAAGTGCAAAAGGACAAGCTGGACGCCTGGGGCATCCCCACCATAAAAATTAGTTGTGCATGGGGCGAGAACGAGCAGGCTATGTCTCGGGACATCGCCGTGCAAGCCGCCGAGATGTTAGCGGCGGCCGGAGCCAAAGACATCTCTGTATTTCAGGAGATGTCACCGATGGGATTAGCCATTCACGAAATGGGGACGGCGCGCATGGGACGCGACCCCAAAACGTCCGTGCTGAACGAACACAATCAAGCGCACGACGTAAAAAATCTGTTTATGACCGACGGCGCCTGCATGGTCTCGAATTCCTGCGTGAACCCGTCGCTAACCTACATGGCCCTGACGGCCCGAGCCTGCGACTTCGCCGTGTCGCAGATCAAGAAAAACGAGTTATAGAAGAATTTTAATTTTTGGGGAGCACGTACCCGGCCAGAACGAAGGCGTTTTCCTCGCCTACCTCGCGCCTCATAAGTCGCTGTGTGACTTCTAGTTGTGTCCTCACCCGGCGAAGAAAAGCAAAAAGTCACAAATCCACAGACCCAAGCTCTTCTCCTGCATTCCCTGTATTGAACGGCCTTGACGACTGTATTTTTCTGAGGATTGCACACCGAGAAAACTTTCGATTTCCCGGTACGGCAAAAAAAGGAAACAACAGAGGAGGTTGTGCCATGACCGAATTCGGAACCAAGAGACAGCGGGAAACGGAGCAGTCGGGGAACCTAACCCCTTCCGAACGCACCGAAGGCCGGGTAAGAGGGATGGAGCGCTATCAGCAAGGGCGTTACACGCCGTCCGTTTTTTCTGTAAGCCCGGGCGAGTTCTTTACCATGAGCCCGATCACGTTGATGCGCAGGTTCACCGAAGATATCGATCGCGCGTTCGGGCTAAGGAGCGGATCCAACCGCGGGGAGTCTTCAGAGCAGGACGTGAACTGGATTCCTCCCGTGGAAGTGCGGCAATCGGGCAACAACCTGGTGATCCATGCGGATTTGCCGGGCCTTTCCGAGAATGATGTGAAGGTAGAGGCAACGGATGAAGGTCTCGTGATCCAGGGAGAGCGAAGGCGCGAGCACACTTCGGAAGAGGGGGGCTGGCGTCATTCGGAAAGAGTATACGGGCGCTTCTACCGGCTGATCCCGCTGCCGGAGAGTGCCAAGATCGAAGAAACCAAGGCAAATTTCCGAAATGGCGTGTTGGAAGTAGTTGTCCCGGTGCCGGAGCTGGAGCGGAAGCACAAGCAAATTCCAGTAAGCACCTCGAACCAATCGCTGATTTCGGAGCAGGGCACGTTCGCTGAAGGACGTGCCAGGAGCGCCACTTCGGGGCGTTAATAAGAGGGCGGCGCGACGTACCGCGCGGTTGCGCGAAGAGGGGCCGGGCTTGCAGCTCGGCCCCTAAATTTTTACAGTTCGCGGAGGGCTGTTGCTACCGGGAGGCGGGCTGCGCGAATGGCGGGCAGCAGGCCACCAATTAGACCCATGACGAGAGCGAATACGATCCCCTTTGCAAGCAATTCGGGTGTGATCTTGAAGGCGAAGGCCAGGTTGGAAAAAGTCTGAAAATTCATGGTACTGGTGGTCAAGCCATTTAGAGGCAAAACGGCAAGACAGCCGACGCTCCCACCGATGAAGGAAATGAGAAGCGCTTCGATGGAGAAGGAAAGTACGACAGCGGCCGCGCCGAATCCGAGAGCGCGCATGGTGGCGATCTCCCGTCCGCGCTCGGCGACGGCGGAGTACATGGTATTCAGCGCGCCGAAGACCGCACCGATAGCCATGATCATCGCAACAAAGCCGCCCAATGTCGTGATGAGCGTAGTCATGCGTGTGGACTGTTTAGAGTAGTAGTCGATTTCGCGGGTTACGTCGACGTTCAAACGCGGATCGCTAGTAAGCGAATCCTTCAATTGTTGAAGGGCGGCCGGCGAAGTGAGGTGCACAGTAACGGACTGAGAAAGATTGTCCGGACGTTTATACGCGCCGTTGAGGAGGTGGGCGTCGCCCCAAACTTCAGAATCGAAGGCGCTGCCGCCTGCATCGAAAACACCCACGACTTGCCAGCGTACGCTACCTAGAGCAATTGTGCTTCCCAGGGTCAAGCCCGAATAGGTCGATCTGGCGTTTTTACCGACGATGAGTTCGGCCAGGCCAGGCTGGAACATGCGGCCCTCGATGATTTTGATATTGCGGCGAATGGCAAAGACGTTAGGCGAGACACCACGAAGCTCAACGTTAGCGTCGGTGCCGGTGGAACGAAGCGGAATCGGTGCCATCAGGACAGCCTCGGACGTCAACAACGGGGCGTTGGCGGCGCGAGCGATGCCGGGAGCATCCTGGATAATTTTCACGGCATCGATAGAGACGCCACTGGTCATTTCGGATGTGGCGCCGGCGCGCGTAATGAGTGCGTTGTCCGCGGAGCCGGAAGTAACAAGGGTGGCCCTGAATCCGCGCGCGAGCGACAACATAGCAATGAAGACACCAACGGTTCCGGCAATTCCCGCCACGGCAACGATCGTGGAAGTCCATCGAGCCTTGACGCTGCGAACGTTGTAAATAATGGGAATCGCCATTTCAGACTCTCCTGAGCGCGTTGACGACGCGCATGCGCATGGCGCCAATCCCGGGCAGCAAGCCGCTGGCAACCCCAACAAGGAGCGCAAACCCAAGGCCAAGGGTCAGAAGCGACTTGGAAAGGATAAGCGGCGGCAGTAGACCGGTAAGAGCTATGCCGATAACAGGGATGGCCAAGTAGGCGAGAGTCAAACCGAGAAGGCCGCCGACGAAAGCAATGATGACGGACTCCGCCAGTACGAAGAAAAGAACAGCGCGCCCGGAGAAGCCGATGGCCTTGAGCACGGCAAGCTCGCCAACGCGTTCGCGAACGGAGATGGCCATGGTGTTGCCGGTAACCAATAGAAGCGTAAAGAAGACGACGCCTCCGATGGTGAGGATTAAGAGCTCGATGTTTCCGAACTGCTTGGCGAAATATGCAGCGAAGGCGGATTCCGTCTCGCTCTTGGTCTCAAACGACGAGTTGGCGAACTTTTCGTCAATGGCCTTGGCGACGCGGGCGGCGGCGTCGGGGCTATCGAGCTTGACCACGTACCATCCGGCCGTGCTCTTGACGGCAGCGGGCGCATTCTCGTCAAAGTATTTCCACTGCAGCCAAAACTGGCTCTCGTCGCCACCGGGACGCTCGCTGTGATAAATGCCGTCAAGATTGAATTCCGAAGAGCCGCCGCCATAGAGAGTCGTCTTGATCGCGATGCGATCGCCAATTTTCCAATGGAAGCGTGCGGCGGTGCGCGCGCCGGCAATGGCGCCCATGCGGTCTTTCACGAAATTGTTCCACTGGTCGTCCGGTACCACAAGCTCGGTCATTACCTGGCGTTGATTTTCCGGGTCGATTACAAACTGGGGAAAGAAGTTCTTTTCATCCTGATAGACACCGCCGAACCAGTGGTTGTGGGTGACCGCCTTGACGCCAGGAATGGCGAGGATTTTGTCGCGATGGGAAATCGGCATTAGTTGCATCAGGCCGATGCGGCTGACGACCACCAGGCGGTCCGCGCCCGCGATTTCGGTGCCGCGGCTGAAGGCGCTCTTCACCACAGCTAAAAACGTAAAGAGAACAAGAGCAATGGCGAACGAGCCTATGGTGAGGATCAGGCGGAGCTTCTTGCGAAAAAGATTAGCGAAAATTAGGCCACGGAATTTCACGCCACACCTCCTGCGGTCACGCCTAGTTCACCGGACTCAACCAAGAGACCCTTCTCAAGATGGAGAGTAAGATCGGCGCGCTTGGCGACGACGGGATCGTGCGTGACCATCAGCACGGTCTTGCCGAACTCCTTCACCAGGCGATGGATCAGTTCCATGATTTCGTCGGCGCTTTTGCGGTCGAGGTCGCCGGTGGGCTCGTCGCAGAGGAGAAAGGTTGGGTCAGCGACGATGGCGCGGGCGATGGCCACGCGTTGCTCCTGTCCGCCGGAGAGCTGGCGCGGGTAGTGATTCATGCGCTCGGCAAGGCCAACGACTCCGAGCGCGGTCTCAACGTGCTTGCGGCGCTCGGACTTGGAAAGTTTTGTGAGCAGCAGAGGCAGCTCGACGTTTTGAAAGGCGGTGAGCACGGGGATGAGGTTGTACATCTGAAAGATGAAGCCGACATGGCGGGCGCGCCATTGCGTGAGCTTGTTGCCGGACATGTGCGTGATTTCATCACCGGCCACGGTGATGCTGCCGTGGGTGGGGACGTCCAAGCCGCCAAGCAAGTTGAGTAGCGTGGTCTTGCCGGAGCCGCTGGGGCCCATGAAGCCGACAAAGTCGCCTTTGTCGACGTCGAGGTTGAGGCGCTGCAGTACCTGGATTTCTTCGCCACCGCGGCGATAGCTTTTGTCCAGTCCGCGGACTTGAATCAAGCTGTTGGATCTTCCGGTGCCATCGACTCGAATCATTTGTCTTGCTCCTGATAACTGGTTTTCTCCGACGCTTAATTCTTGCCAACCGGGGCGCAGCAGGGCCTGCCCGAAGCAGGCGGGCGGCGCCCCTTCACTGCTACTTCCTAATCTCTACAGACTGACCGTCGCGAAGATTCGCTGGCGCTTTGACGACAACGGTGTCTCCCACGGTGACCCCGGCGATGACCTCGGCGCTGGAGCCTCGGGTGCCGCCGAGTGTGACGGCGCGACGCTCGGTTTTATCGTCCTTCACAAGAAATACGATCTTTTTGCCATCTTCGTCATGCACCGCGCTTTGGGGAATCAGAATGGCCGCGGCGTCGGCGCCGGGTTGCTTTTTTTGTTCGGCACCGAGAAAAGTCACCTTGATGCCCATGTCGGGCAGGATGCGCGGGTCCAACTTGAGAAAGGAGACGCGAACTTTTACGGTGGCTTTCTGGCGGTCGGCTGACGGAATGATGGTGCGTACGCGGCTGGGGATTTCCCAATCGGGATAGGCGTCTAGGATAGCGGTGACTGGTTGGCCAGGTTGCACGCGAGAGATATAGGACTCGTTGACGTCGACTTCGATTTCGTTGGAGTTCATGTCCACGATGGTGGCAATTCCGGTGCGCGTGAAGCCGCCGCCGGCGGAATTCGGGGAGACCATTTCGCCGACTTGGGCGTCTTTGGAAACGACGATACCCGCATAGGGCGAGCGGATGGTGCAGTTGTCGACGGCTTGTTGCGCTTGCTGGATGCGTGCCTCGGAGCTGATAACCTGCGATTGGGCTAGGGCGATCTTGGCCTGGAAGCTGTCCGAGGCGGTGCGGGCGTTGTCGAGCTGCTCCTGGGTTTGCACGCCGGCGTTTTGGAGTTGCTCGGCGCGACGGAGCTGAATGCGCGCGTTTTTGAGTTGCACTTCGAGATCGGCGATGGCGGCCTTAGAGGCGGCATAGTCTGTTTTGGCGGAGTCCAACGCTTTGCGGGTATCGGAATCGTCCAGCGTGGCGAGCAATTGACCTTCGCTGACATGCGTACCTTCGTCAAAGAAAACCCCCGTGACGCGGCCGGTGATTTTGGCGGCGATGGTGGCGCGGCGGCGGGGCGTGACGTAGCCGCTGGCGTTGAGCAGAGCTTCGCGACCGCCATTGTTGGTTGATTTTTGCACCACCGCGACCTCTACTATCGGCTTTGAATTCCAAAAGGTGAAAACGGCCCCGGAAAGGCCCCCGAGCACTACGAGCAGGCCGAAAAAGATGGCCAGGCGCTTACCCCAGGTGCCGCTGGAGCGATGATGGTTGTCAATGCGCAGAGAACCGAGGTCATGTACGGGCGCGTTTGCTGGCATGGCCATGGGTGCGGCAATCCTTAAGGGAGTCACATACCTATTACGCAGGGCTACGGTCAGGAATTTCAACGCCGCGGCATAGGTCGGATGATACCCAGCATTTTACTTGAATAGGTCGCTTGCGGAAAGCCAGTGAATTGGCTCACCCCGGCGACCCCTAGTTTGCGAAATTGGTCCTGGCTGCTAGATGCGGGAGGTGGGCGTGGCGTTATGGGGAAAATTGGTTCCGGGACCTGGACTCGAACCAGGATACTCAGCTCCAAAGGCTGATGTCCTACCGATTAGACGATCCCGGAATGGCTGAAAGAAATTGTAGCAGAGGGATGCAAGCATGCACAGACGGCGCAATGGGCAATTTGTCGTTTCGCCATATCAATAGAGGATTCGCGACGGAGTCTTACTTGTCAGAATCAACGAAACGCATAATCGTCTTCCCTTTTGCGCGTTCGCGGCTCTTTTGAAAATCTTTGAGCTCTTCGTCCTGCCTTGGTACGGGCAGAACTCGATTCCACAATTCATCATCCGTGACGAAGAGCAAAGACAAAGGTTCCTAGCCAGAGTAAATCTGTAACCATAGTAACTCGGTCGTGCCATTCGCTGTGCGACTCAACGTGGCCCTATGAACGGTGCAAAATCTGATCGCCGCGTGAGTCGCCGCCTTAGTTTACGGATTCCCCTACGTTTACGCGTTTGCGGCTCTTCCGGCTCGGAATGGGCGGCGGAATCTGTGGATCTCTCGGAACGGGGTGGCTTGCTAACAACGGAACTGGTCCTCCAGGTGGGAACGGAACTGGAGTTGCATTTAGAAATACCCGATCAGATTATGGGCATGCCGAAAATGGAGTGGTGCTGTATGGGACGTGTTGTACATGTCCAGCGGGATGTTTCTTCGAAGGGGTCTTTGGCCGCGGGCGTGCACTTTAGTCGGCTTCAAATTCTGCGCGGGTCAAATTGCTCGTAATTGCTCGCCGAATCGAAGGTGTCCTTGCGCTGGCGCAAAGACAATGTGCCAAAGGTATGGATGCTTAACTGAGTCAGCTTTCACCGCAGCCGAGTTCGTGAGCGGGAGCATGTTCTCAATTTGAGGCTTGGTTACAAATTCGTGATCGCTGGAGCATTGTTTGCTTTTAGTTGCGGCGTAGGTTCCTGCACGGACATGGCTGTGCTCCGCAACGGCTTCTCCATTCCACATCAGCATCGCGAGCAGCGCGGATCCCAGACGCGACTCTATCTAGAAAAGACACAAGAGAACTATGTGGATGTCCTAACAGAAGACGTCGTTAGCTTCGAAACTGATGATTCCTCATTCCCTCCGGCAACTCCCAGCAGGCCCGCGCAAAGTCTCGACCAGGTGGTTAGAGCCATCAGCAGTCAAAACAATATCGATCCGGATTTGATCAACAGCGTGATTAGGGCCGAAAGTGGGTTCAACGCGAATGCTGTTTCGCCCAAGGGAGCACAGGGGCTCATGCAATTGATGCCGCAAACCGCAATCGGGCTCGGCGTAAGAAATGCCATGGACCCCGAAGCAAACGTAGGAGCAGGCACGCGCTATCTGCGAGAACTGCTGTCGCGTTATCACGATGACCTGATTAAAGCCCTGGCAGCCTACAACGCAGGGCCGAAACGAGTAGACCGGTATCATGGCGTGCCCCCCTATTCCGAGACGCAATCCTTTGTTGCACGAATTCTGAACGACCTCCATCGTAAGAAGCTCGGAGAATCAGCATCAGTCCTGGTGACAGCACGAAAGGGAATTGACCCGCCCGACGAAAGGGCCGCGCGTCGCGAAGCGTCTAAATCCTACCGTTAGTGGTGTGGCCAACTGCGTGCTCTAGGTAATGAGATCGCGTCTCATCTTTGCTCTTAATCAAATACGACTGCCGAGCGGTAGGGTATGACTGAGTCGAGCTTAAACGAACAGGCCAGCAGCCTACTACTATGTCCAGGTGCCTCGCTCGACAAATTCTACCTTTGTCACGATTCCGCATGCTATCCGCTCTTGCTTTGTCGCCAGTGTGCTTCGATAAGAGACCACCGAGAGGCAGCCGCCTTATGACAGGCTCGCGAATCGTCATGGCGTCAATACTTATCCTGGTGCTCGGCGCGCCCCTCTATCCAGACCAAGCCAACACCGCGTACAAAAATGGCGAACGTGCGGAATCACAGCAACATTACGATGCCGCCTACGAAGCGTACCAGCAGGCGTACGCTTTGAAGCCCAAAGATCCAAGATACCTGGCTGCGTACTTGCGTGCGCGCGCCCATGCTGCGGCAGAGCATGTTCAGAGCGGGCGTCTGCTTCGTGATAGTTCCAAATTGCAGGAATCCATTGTCGAATTTCAACGTGCGGCGGAGATTGATGCATCCAACTTTGTCGCGCAACAAGAATTTCGACGCGCGGTGGAAATGCTGCGGAGGACACAAGAGCTGGGAGCGGCACCGGCGGTGAAGCCGGAATCGAAACTGTCGAAGATGGCGCGGGCAGCGGAGGGACCGGTTGAGCTAGAGCCCGTGACGAACACGCCGATTACGCTGCGTATGACCACTACGGCCGACAACGTATACAGGACCATCGGGAAGCTGGCTGGTGTCAACGTATTGTTTGATCTAGATTACAAGCCACAGCGGATCACGATCGAAATGAACGAAGTGATGTTTCGTGAGGCGCTCGGAATGGTGGCGCTCGAATCAAAGACCTTCTGGCGCCCGGTTTCGCCGACAGCGATCCTGGTGGCGTCCGAGAACAAGCGCAAAGAATTTGAACAAAATGTCATGAAGACGTTCTACATTCGCAACGCATCGACTCCAGCCGAGTTGCAGGAGGTGGTCAGCACACTGAAGGGCATTCTGGATATCAATCGAGTGCAGGTAAACCCAACGCAGAGTACGATCACATTGAGAGGCACGCCCGACCAGATGGTCTTGGCAGAGAAATTAGTGTCCGACATCGACAAGCCGAAGTCTGAAGTAATTATCGACATCGCGGTGATGCAGGTAAGTCGCGACCGGCTGCAGACTCTGGGCACGAACGTTCCAACATCGACGTCTGTATCGTTACAGCCTGCAGCGACTGGAGCAAGCGCAGCGGCGGGCGCGCTCGTAAAGCTGGGCTCTCTGAACGGAAATAATTTTGTCACACCAGTACCAAGCGCCTCGTTCACTTTTCTGCTCTCCGATGGGAATACAAAGATTTTGCAGAATCCGGAGATCCGCGCTTTAGACAATGAGAAGGCGACGTTGAAAATCGGCGACCGGGTGCCAATCGCGACCGGCTCGTTTACTCCCGGACTCGGAGCTGGCGGAATCAGCCCGCTGGTGAATACACAATTTCAGTACCTCGATGTCGGAGTGAATATTGACATCACGCCGCACGTCCATTCCGATCATGAGGTCACGCTGAAGATGGTGCTAGAGATCTCGTCGGTAACAGGCGCGCAAAACATTGGCGGAATCAACCAACCGGTTATAGGACAGCGGCGAATTGAACACGAAACTCGTTTGCAAGACGGTGATATCAATCTTGTGGGCGGCATCTTGGAAGATTCAGAAACCCGGTCGCTAAGCGGATATCCATGGCTGTCACGAATTCCCATTTTGCGTTATCTGTTCAGCCAGGAAAATAAAGACCGTCGCCAAACCGAAATTGTATTTGCCATCACGCCGCACATCGTTCGAGCACAGGAAGTGACCGACGAAAATCTGCGGTTGATTGACATCGGGACGGGTAATTCAGTGGCGCTGCGCTATAAGGAGTTGAAGCAAATAAAGCCCAGCGTGGCACCCGCGCAACCATCACCTTCGACTCACAATCGTGTGCCACAAACGCCGGAAACTCAGCCACACCCCGCCACGACAAAGTGAGAAGTTTCAGGTGCGGAACGTAGGGCAAACAAAGAAACCATTCGTGAGTAGAAGCCCGCTCGGGGCCATGGTGGCACGGCCGGCAGTGGCGCGACCTACCGGTTTCGCCGGCCATCCCGAGGTAACACTCGTTTTCGGAAAGCCCGGGATAGCGAAGGACCAAGAAAGGTACGTTACTTGGAGGTCTGCGACGAGCCCTCTCAGTACAAAATGAGATGGACACGAAATGCCGATTTTTTGCCAAGTTAAGGCAACAGAATGCACATATCGGTAGATCGCGTCGGCCGTAATTGTAAGTTTACAAAAAGCTTACAACTTTTACTGAATTGGTACAAAAAGTGCCCTGTAATGGGCACAATCGAATTGTCCCCGTTTGATTTTCAGTCTGCAGCGACCGAAGTCACTTAATTGCGAAGGTCCCGGTCCAAGGGGTCCGCTGTGACGACGCAAGTACTAGTGCCAATCGATCGCGGCAAAACTACTGGGAGAATGTACCACTGAGCACTTAACAACTGAGCACATCGAAGAAAAGGTGATCGTCAATGCCTGGAAGCCAGCCCGAGGTACAAACGTCGCCGGTGCGTCTACGGATCCCAAGGCCAGTTAGCCGAGACCCGGTAAGTAACAGAGCGGAATTGATTGAAGGGTTCCCGCTTTTCTCTAACGTATCTCTCGCCGTACGCAAGGAAATTCTTTCCATCGCGCATGAAGTGGAGTTCTCGCGCCGACAAATGCTCTATTTCGAGGGCGATCCGGTGCGGCAGATCATTCTGCTCACATCGGGTTCCGTGAAAATCACGCAAGTCGGACTGAATGGCACCGAGGTGATCCTAAGGCTCGCGGGACCGCGAGAGGTGGTCGGGGCGGTCGGGGGGTCTGCACGGATCAACCATTGTTCAACGGCGCGAGCACTGCGAACATCCAGGGCCCTGGTTTGGGAAACCAGCGTTTTCGAATGCAGTCTGGAACGATTTCCGATCATAAGGCGCAATACGGCGCACATACTCGTGCAACGGCGTGAAGAAATGGAGGAACGCTTCCGCGAGGTCTCGACGGAGAAAGTTGCTCCGCGGCTGAGCAGTGAAATCGCGCGATTGTTGGACCAGATAGGTCAGCGGATAAATGGTGCGGTGGAGATCAGTCTTTCGCGCGAGGAATTAGCGCAGTTGACGGGTACGACCTTGTTCACGGTGAGCCGGCTACTCTCGCAATGGGAGCATCGGGGTATCGTAAGAACGCGGCGGGAGGGTTTAAGCGTCTGCAATCTAGGGCGGCTCGTAGAACTGTCTGAGACGGAATGATCGCTGTGTGCGAAGCGGTGCTTGGGGTGCGGCAGGTGAGCTTGGGCGGGATTGCTGCGGGGGCAAGCTAAGCAAGAAGGCACGGCGACCTTTAATTCACCAGCCAACCTTGCAGCACAGGCGGCCCTCGAGCCGAAAGCGCGCCACGCGCTGGTAGCGGGGCAAAGCCGCCAAGACCTTTCTCCTAATACGCCGGTAGTGACAGTGGAAGGCGTCTGCAGCCAGTCACGGAAGGTCGGAACAGCGGATAGCTGCACAACGGTGATTACGCGCGCGCAGATGGATAGCTTGATCGATGCTCTGGAGCCGAACGCACCAGCCATTGCCCGGCGACAATTTGCCATCAACTATGTCAGGCTGCTGACGGCCGCGGGTGTGGCGGAACGAAAACATCTGGAAAAAGAGCCTGAAGTCGCCAATGAGCTGCAGATGCAAGAGAAGATAGTTCGCATGCAGGTACTGGCTAATACCCTGTATCGGCGGCTTCAGACGCAGGCGAGCAATGTCCCGGCAGCCGAAATCGAAAAATACTACGCGGAACACCGCGCCAATTTTGAACGGGGACAGGTGCGGCGTCTTCTGATACCCAAGGTTATCGCGACAAACGCCGACACTGCGGGTGCGGCGTCGCGGAAGGCCAAGGCGGACGAACTGCGTGCTCGAGCGGCCGACGGCGAGGATTTCGATCAACTCCAGCAGACAGCGTACAAAGATCTGGAACTTAAAATGGCTGTAAACTCCGCGAAGCCGAGCCTGTTGAGGCGAAGCAATCTTCCAGCCGGCGAAGACAGCGTTTTTGATCTTAAACCTGGAGAAATCTCTCCAGTTATCGAAGCGCAGGATGCGTTCCTTGTCCTGAAGCTCGAGTCGAAGGAATTGATTCCAATCGAGGAAGCACGGCCGGAGATCGTGTCGTTCCTCCAACGAGAGCGAACGCAGCAGGGACTCCGCGATGTTACAGAAAGCGCGAAAGC
>WNEZ01004876.1_pt1 | contig 14437 bp, 14 predicted proteins | sample 5400521 | NCBI WGS metagenome assembly WNEZ01 (sample SAMN13153339, study PRJNA577476) | soil metagenome | isolation source: 120 cm saprolite under Douglas fir tree site 2 hole 1 replicate 1 | place: USA:California | collected 2015-04-18
ACCTCGGGCAGCCCGGTCGGAGGAGGGCCGAACGGCACCCTGCGTGCGACTTCCCAGCCCGTGCTGGCACCGTGGGCCAAAGCCGGCATCATCGTCGAGAGGGACACGAGCCAGGGCGCCGCCTACGCGGCGGTGATGGTGACCGGAGCTCACGGTGTCCGGATGCAGTACGACTACACTCACGACGCGCCCGGACTTCCTGGTGCCGTGGCGGTGTCGTCCCCGAGGTGGCTGCGGCTCACCCGCATTGGCGACATCATTACCGGCTATGACTCTACCGATGGCTCACACTGGAGCGATATCGGCACGGCGCAGCTTCGGGGCCTCCCGTCGACGGTGCAAATCGGGCTACTCGTCGCTTCCCCCGCGTACTTCCCCTCCGGGAGCAACAACGGATACCCGAGCATGGCTACCGCCAGCTTCGACGAGATCTCCGTCCGGGGCGACCTCCCGACGAACTCCTGGACCGGTGAGGCGATCGGCGCAAACGCCTTCTACCCCGTCCTTCCGACCGCGTCGAGCTGGCACAGACTGTCCCGCAACGCCTTCACGATCACCGGCTCGGGCGACATCGCCCCGCGGGTCGGTGGCAGCATCTTCAACGGCGACATAGGAGGGAGCATCCTCGTCGGCGCAATCCCAGGTCTCATCGTGCTCATCGTTGTCGCGACCTTGTTTGTCACCTCTGAGTACCGCCGCGGCCTCATCCGCATTACGCTCACCGCCAGCCCGCGCCGAGGCCGCGTCCTCGCCGCCAAGGCCATCGTCATAGGCTCGGTCGCGTTTGCTGCCGGGCTCGTCGGAACGGCTCTCGCCGAGGTGATCGCCCATCACGTACTGATCACCAACGGCAACTACCTGCTCCCGGTGAGCGGGCCCACCGAGGCGCGGGTCATCGTCGGCACTGCCCTCCTGCTGGCTGTCGCCGCAGTTCTGGCGCTGGCGCTCGGCACCGCCTTCCGTCGCAGCGCGGCGGCGGTGGTGACGGGGATCGTGCTCCTCGTGCTGCCGTTCATCCTTGTGTACACCCTGCCAGCGGGCGACTCGAACTGGCTGATGAGGCTGACGCCGACCGCGGCATTCTCCGTCCAAGGGACCCAGCCGAGCTCTCCACTGGTCGCGAACGCGTACACCGTGACGAACGGTTACTACCCACTCGAGCCCTGGGCCGGCCTCGCCGTGCTGTGCGGCTACGCCGCCATCGCGCTGGGAGCGGCGACCTGGCTGCTACGACGCCGAGACGTGTGATCAGCCGTGACGGGGGGTGACGCGCCGATGCGGGAAGCACTTCATGCCGAGTGGACAAAGCTGCGCACCCTGGCGAGCACGTCCTGGCTGCTGTTGAGCACGGCCGTCTTCACTGTCGGGGTGAGCGCTGCGGTCGTCGCAGCCAGCAGCTACCAGCCCTTCGGCTACCAGGACACGCCGAAACTTTCCCTCACTGGAATAGACCTCGGTCAGGCTGTCGTGTCGGTCCTTGCCGTGCTGGTGATGAGCAACGAGTACAGCACCGGCATGATTCGCACCACTCTCACCGCCATGCCGCGCCGTCTTGTCGTCCTTGCCGCCAAGGCGACCCTCCTCACCGGGGCTGCTGTTGCAGGCGGGATCGTCGCGGTGGGCGGGTGTCTCCTCGCAGGGAGGCTCATCCTGCCAAGCAGGGGCTTCACCGTCCCTCACGGCTATGCCCTCTTGTCGCTCGCTCATGACGCGACGTTGCGGGCGGCGGGTGGTTCCGTTCTGTACCTCGTCCTCATCGCCCTGTTCAGCCTCGGCGTCGCCACTGCGATACGTGACTCCGCCACGGCGATCGGGGTCGTTCTCGGGCTCCTCTACTTGTTCCCACTCCTCGCCCAAGTCGTGACCGATCCGGTCTGGCACCGGCATCTGGAACAGATCGGTCCCATGACGGCCGGACTCGCGATTCAAGCCACCACTGATCTGCACAGCCTGCCGATCAGCCCGTGGGCCGGCCTTGGGGTGCTCGCCCTGTGGGCTGGAGCGGCTCTCGCAACCGGCGGGATCCTGCTTCGCCTTCGGGATGCCTGAGGTCCCGTACGGTCGTAACCGCGGCGCACTCCTGACGCGCACGGACAAGATCCTCGGTCCGCTCCCATCAGTCTGGGACGTTCAGCGGCGCCTCCGAAAGACTCCATGTGAGTCTGGGATAGCAGCGTCCGGGTCAAGACTCGGTGGCACCGCCCGAGGCAGCCGCCCAGCTATGCCGGTCCTGGTCGACGCCAGCGGCCTTTACCCAGGCACACCGCTGGCGCCCTGGCCACCCGCCGAGGTCGGCGAGCGCCCCAGGTTGCATCCATCAACTGGTCAAGCTGTTGCAGCGCCGACTCGTGCTTGTCACGGCGGCCGGCACGCGCTCGAAGGATCGGAGCGAAACCGACACGGTCGTTGGCGCGGGATGCTGGGCATGCGGCGACTACGGCCAGGCAGCGAAGCGGAGATGGTCGCGCTGTAACTGAGACCAGGAGGCCATCAGAAGGATGAACGCCAGCTACGCGCTCAGCATCACCCCAAGTCAACGGCGGTGGAGGTGGGATTTGAACCCACGGAGGGGTTGCCCCCTCACACGCTTTCGAGGCGTGCGCCCTCGGCCACTAGGCGACTCCACCGCCGCTGAGCCTACCCGACCCGCCCGGCCCGCGGGTGGCATCGTCTCAGCCGTCCCGGCTGTCACCGGGGTTCCTGAGCTGCCCGAAGAAGCCGCGCAGCAGCCCGCCGCACTCGTCCGCCAGTATGCCGCGCGGCGCGAACCGCTCCCGCGCACATCGTGCACGGCTCCAGGGTGACGACCAGCGTGCACCCGGCCAGCCGCCAGCTGCCCAGCGAGCGTGCCGCCGCGCGGATCGCCACGATCTCGGCGTGCGCCGTGGGATCACCGTCGGCCTCGCGGCGGTTCCTGGCGCTGGCGATGACCGTGCCGACTGGGTCAAGCACCACCGCGCCCACCGGCACGTCGGCGTCCTGGGCGGCCGCGGCCTGCTCCAGCGCCAGCCGCATGACGGGCTCGAACGACGCGAGGTAGCCGGTGCTCACTGGCTGAGCCAGGCCCGGGTCAGCTCACATGCCGATCGCGACATCAAGCGCGCGCTCCAGCGCCGGGCCGAATCCGAGCCTCCTGGCGATGCTCGCCAGCACCTCATCGGGGAACAGGTCAAGGTCCCCGGCGAGCGCACCGAGCTCCATCTCGTCGACTCCGAGGTCGGCGAAGATGGACAGGTCACCGACGGGCAGCACCTGGTCGAGATCGTCGTCATCGGGAACGGGGATGTCGAGGTAGTCGAGGACCTGGCGGGCTAGCGGCCAGTCGACCGAAGCGGTGACGTCAGAGAGGAATACCGACACCTGGCTGCCGATCACCCGGACCGCCACGAAGAAGTCGTCGCCGACCGCGGCGAGACCGATCGTTCCGCCGATGCTCGGCTGCTGCCGGAGGGCATGGATAAGGCTATCCAGGTGCCCGGCGGACGCGGCAGGCAGGACCTCGGCCTCCCATGCGTCGTCCTCCCGGTAGACGACGACGGAAAAGTCGCTACTGCTCACCTCGGTCATCGTCCACCCCACCGGCGCGGCGTCCAGGAAAGGAATGGTGTCAGATTCCCGCGGCGCCCGTGGGCCGATCGGTGCGGCGCGATACCGCAGTGACCGATGCGGGCAAAGCTGCTACAGGTGGACATGATACGGGCACTCATCGTAGCCAATCGGCGCGGATCTCCCACCACGAACGGACATCTGCAACGATTTTCCCTCCCGTATCGGCGCGGTAAGACCGCGCCCGTACGCTGGTGGGCTACCTTGGTGTTTCCGGCCGACGGACATTGGCCTGGAAATTACCCTGGGTTAAGCTGAGTTCAACGGCCGTGCCAGTCGCTCCATGCCCGGCGGGAGGTGAACATGAATTTGAAGAAGGTTCTCACGTGGGCGATCGTCATCTTCATTGTGTACTACCTGGCCACTCAGCCAGTCGGCGCCGCCCACGCGCTGCACCATGCCTTCAACGGGCTGCACCATGCCGGGAACTCGCTGGCCACGTTCGTCAACTCCCTCTAGCGCCATGACGCAGACACGGGGCAGGGTCTCCGGCCCGGCAGCGGTCGACCGGTACCTGCTGCCACAGGAACGCCGGCTGCGCATCATCACCGTACGCAGGCATCCGGCGGTGCTGATTGTCCCGATCGCCGAGGCGGTAGGCGGGCTCGCCGCCGCCTTCCTGCTGAGCGCGACGCTGCTGCGCACCGATGCGCCGATCCGTGATGTCGTATGGCTCATCTGGATAGGGCTCGCCCTGAACCTGGTCTGGAAGGCACTCAACTGGGCAGTCGACTACTTCGTGGTGACCTCGCGGCGGATCATGCTGACCAGTGGACTTTTCACCCGTAAGGTGGCGATGATGCCGCTGGGGAAGGTCACCGACATGAGCTTCCAGCGATCCTTCGCCGGAAGGGTGCTGGGATACGGCGACTTCATCATCGAGTCGGCCGGCCAGGACCAGGCGCTACGGACCGTTGACCACATTCCCTATCCGGAGCAGCTCTACCTAGAGGTCTGTGAGATGCTCTGGCCGCCTACGCCGGCGGCCGACTGCAAGATGTGCAACGGCAGCGGCAACGTCGTGATGGCCGAGGAGCGCCGGCTGGTCACCGTCACCTGCCCGAACTGCGACGGCACGGGAAAGGCCCCCGAGCCGAGTTCCCGCTACGAGGACACCGTGGTCGAAGGCACCGACCCGAACACGGACCCAAACGAGGACTAGCCCCAGCCCCCCAGCCCCCCGGCCGCCTGGACGCTGGCCGTGCGCTACTGGCCCGGCCCTGGCACTACGGCCGGGGCGGAAACTCCGGTGCGCTGTTCGTTGAGGCTGTCGATCATGGCGCAGGCCATCTGCGCGTCCATCCTGATGATCACGGCCGGCTGTCCCGTCGCATCTACGAACGGGGAGACCGCGCAGGATTGCTCCACGCCGCGGTAGCTGAGCCACTGCGCTACTGCCTTTTGCAGATGGTCAGCGAGCTGGAGCGCTCGCCGGTCTCTGTCGCTGAGGTTGCGCATGGTGCCCCTCCGCTGTCAGATCAATTTGGGTGGACATGGCGGGTTCCTCACCATCCTCTGCGGCCGATCGTGCAGGCGCAAGCACAGTTGCGAGATCATTCGTAAGAACATCTGATTGAACAGAACAAATGCACGTGCACGCGGTATCGTGCTGTGAGCGTCAACGGTTACCGGCACGGGTGTGCCCGGCAGCTGGATCCGGCGGATCCAGCTGCCGGGCACGTCAGGCAGCGTGCCGCGTATCGCCGGAGGGAGATCGCCTGCCAGTGGCGGCACCTCGTCACTACGGACAGGCTCGCGCAACCGAGCTGATTGGAGAAGAGTCGGGGTGAGAGGGTCGATGGTTCGGGTCCGCAACGGCATGCCGGCCTCCGGGCTTCCGGGGGCCACCTGGCGCAAGAGCGACTACAGCAACCCCAACGGGAGCTGCGTGGAGGTCGCTGAGCTGCCCGACGGCGGAGTCGCCATCCGCAATTCGCGCCATTCCGGCGGTCCTGCGCTGATCTACACCCCGGCCGAGATCACCGCGTTCATCCGGGGAGTCAAGGACGGTCAGTTCGATTACCTGGTCCGCTGACGCTGACGATCCGCCCGGTACCGCCCGCCGCCCGGGCCAGGGCGGGGAACCCGAATACGGTTTCAGGTGACATGGCAAATGACCGGCTATGCAACGGTGATCCGGCTATGCAACGGTGATCGGGCAGTGGGACACTGGAGCGAGATCGCCAGGTCCGGTTGTGACCGTCAACGGAGCATCGATGATCTCGAATCAGGCACGTAGCCCCTCCGCCCGCACGCCGGCCGACGGGGTGCTCGTCGGCGGGCGCTCCGGGCCAACGGCGTTGCGGATAGCGCTGGGCGCGCAGCTGCGCCGGCTGCGGGAAGCCAGCAGTATTACGACCGCGGAGGCCGGCGAGGCGATCCGGGCTACCCACTCCAAGATCAGCCGCTTGGAGCGGGGGCGCAGCGGCGCCAAACAGCGCGACGTGGCCGACCTGCTCAATCTCTACGGGGTGACGGACGATACCGAGCGCGAGCAGCTGCTGATACTCGCCCGCCAGGCCAACGCCCCGGGCTGGTGGCAGCAGTACAGCGACATCTTGCCGAAATGGTTCGAGCTCTACGTCGGATTGGAAAAGGCCGCCTCCATCATCCGCACCTACGAGGTCCAGTTCGTACATGGCCTGATGCAGACCGAGGACTACGCCCGCGCCGTCATCCTGATCGCCAACGCCCATGCGCCCGCGGCGGAGGTCGACCGCCGCGTCAGCCTCCGGATGAGACGCCAGCAGCTCCTTTTCCAGCCCGATGCCCCAGAGCTGTGGGCCGTGCTGGACGAAGCGGCATTGCGCCGGCCCCCGGACGGCCCCAAGGTGATGCGCGCCCAGCTGGAGCACCTGCTGCAGATCACCGAGCTGCCCAACGTCACGCTCCAGATCGTCCCGTTCCACGTCGGCCCGCACGCCGCAGCCGGCGGCCCGTTCACCATCCTGCGGTTCCCCGAACCGGACCTGCCCGATCTGGTCTACCTCGAACAGCTCAACAGCGCGCTCTATCTCGACCAGCCCGATGACGTCATCGACTACGTGACCGTCATGGACCATCTGTGCGTCCAGGCCGAAACAGGTGCCGCCAGCACCGGCATTCTCCGCGCGCTACTCAAGCAGACTTGAGCCCTGACCTGCCCGCAGGGCTTGCGCCGAGCACGCGGCAGGCATCAGATCCGCCATCGCAGGCTCGCAGGCACTCGCAAGCACTCGCAAGCCGACTACGCTTGCCACATACCCAAAGTCCCGCATACCGCAGAAACGCGGTCTAGACCGGAGAAGAAACCCGTGACCGATAGTTCGTCCGCGCCCAGCCAGAAACCTGTGATCGACACCACAAGGGCGCACACAGCCCGGATCTGGAACTACTGGCTAGGCGGGAAGGACAATTACCCCGTCGACCGCGAGGTCGGTGACCAGATCAGGCAGCTCCACCCTGGCATTGGCGACTATGCGCGCGCCGACCGGGCCTTTCTGGGGCGTGCCGTCAGGTACCTGGTCGGCGAGGCAGGGATCCGCCAGTTCCTTGACATCGGCACCGGCCTGCCGACCGTCGACAACACCCACCAGGTCGCCCAGGCGATCGCACCGGAGTCGCGCGTTGTCTACGTCGACAACGACCCCCTCGTGCTGGCACACGCTCGCGCTCTGCTGACCAGCACCCCCGAGGGCGCCACCGACTACATTGACGCCGATCTGCACGACCCGGGCACGATCCTCGCCGAGGCGGCCCGGACGCTGGACTTCACCCAGCCGATCGCCCTGACGATGCTGGGGGTAGTGATCTTCATCAACGACGACGCGGAGGCGTACAGCATCGTGCGCCGTTTTGTGGACGCCGCCCCCTCCGGCAGCTACCTTGCGCTGTCCCACACCATCACCAGCCCGGCGATGCCCGACGTGGACGCCGCCGTCGCGTTCTGGAACGAGCACGGGACGCCGAAGCTGACCCAGCGGACTCCCGAGCAGGTCGCCCGTTTCTTTGACCGGATGGAACTGCTTGAACCCGGCGTGGTGTCGTGCTCGCGGTGGCGTCCTGAGGCCACCCCCTGGGGCGAGCCTGCGGAGGTGGCTATGTTCGGCGGAGTCGCGCGGAAACCCTAGCGCCTCGCCCCGGCCCGAAGTCCCGGGGCGGCGCTGGCAGGAGCGGAGGCTCGGGGATTTGAACCCCGGATGGCCGCGAAGCCAAACCGCATTAGCAGTGCGGCGCCATAGACCGGACTAGGCGAAGCCTCCTGAATGGCCTGACGGCCGGCCCTCAGGGTACTCCTGCCGCGGCAGGCCCGGCAAAGCACTACTCCGGCAGCCAGCGCGCGGGCTAGCGGGCCTCGATCACCTCGTAGTCGCCACGGGCATAGGACTCGCGGATCCTGGTCTTGGCGAACTTGCCGACGCTGGTCTTGGGCACCTCGCTGATGAACGACCACCGCTCCGGGAGCTGCCAGCGCGGCACCCGGCCGCTGAGGAAGGCGCGCAGCTGGGCGGCGGTCACCGACGCGCCATCCCGGACGACCACGGTGGCCAGCGGCCGCTCGCCCCACTTCTCGTCGGGTACCCCGATGACCGCCGCCTCCGCGATGTCGGGATGGGCCATCAGCGCGTTCTCCAGCTCCATCGAGGAGATCCACTCGCCGCCGGACTTGATCACGTCCTTGGCCCGGTCGGTCAGCGTGACGTAGCCGAGCCGGTCGATGGTCCCCACATCGCCGGTCCGCAGCCAGCCGTCGCGGAACTTCCCCGGGTCGTCATCCTGGTAATAGGACCCGGTGACCCACGGCCCGCGGACCTCGACCTCACCGACGGCCACGCCGTCATGCGGCAGCGCCGTGCCGCCGTCACCGACGAGCCTGGCCTGCACAGCGCACATCAGCCTGCCCTGCGTATCGCGATAGTTCCAGGCCTCGTCGGCAGGCATCCCGGCGGGCGGATGCGCGACGCTGCCGAGCGGCGATGTCTCCGTCATTCCCCAGGCCTGCACGATCCTGACGCCAAGCTCCTGCTCGTACGCCTCCTGCAGAGCATGCGGCACGGCCGAGCCGCCGCACGGCACGAGCCGCAGCGAGGACAGGTCGCCGCCGTGCGTCCGGACGTGCGCAAGCAGCCCGCTCCAGATCGTCGGGACCGCCCCGGCCAGCGTCGGGCGCTCAGCCTCGATCAGCCGGACCAGCGGCTCCGGCTGGAGGAAGCGATCCGGCATGATCAGGTCAGCTCCGGCCAGTACCGCCGCGTACGCCAGCCCCCACGCGTTCGCGTGGAACATTGGCACCACCGGCAGGACCTTGTCCCGCTCGGATAGCGCGAACGCGTTGCCCTGGCAGACTCCCAGCGAGTGCAGGTAAGTAGAGCGGTGGCTGTAGACGACGCCCTTCGGGCGCCCCGTCGTGCCGCTCGTGTAGCACATGGCGGCGGCCAGCCGCTCATCGATGTCGGGCCAGTCGAATGAATCGGGCTGCGCCGCTAGCAGGTCCTCATAGGAGTGCACCTGCGGGCCCAGCCCAGCGAGACCGGCCAGCGCCGAATCATCCGTAATACCGTCTTTGCCGGTCACCAGGACGTGCCGGATAGCTGGCGCGTGCGGGAGCACCCGCGCGAGCAGCGGCGCCAGGTTCGCGTCCACGATGACGACGTCGTCGCCCGCGTGGGTGGCGATGTAGCCGATCACCTCGGGATCCAGCCGGAGGTTCAGCGTGTGCAGCACCGCGCCCATGGACGGTACCGCCAGGTATGCCTCAAGGTGCTCGGCGTTGTTCCACATCAGCGTGCCGACGCGCTGGTCAGCGTCCACGCCGAGGCCGCGCAGGGCGTTCGCCAGGCGGGCGGACCTGCGCCCGGTCTGGGCGTAGGACTGGCGCCGCGATCCGTCCGCCGTGCAGGTGACGACCTCGCGGTCCCCGTAGGCCGACGTGCCGAACCGCATCAGCGCGGTCACGGTCAGCTGCACGTCCATCATCGTGCTACGCACGGGCAACCTCCTGCTGTGCCTGCCCGGCGAATGTCCGCCATGGATACGCCGGAATGTCCCTGGGGTGGATAGTGCCATGGCAGCGCCGAAACGTCACTCCGCCTGACGCCAGAACATCACTCTGCCAGCTCGGCGTCGATCCTGAGCTTAGCCACCGCGCGCGACACCGTGCTCTTGACCGTGCCGAGGCTTACCCCGAGCGCATCGGCGACCTCGGCCTCGGTCATGTCCTCGTAGTAGCGGAGGACCACCGCAGCCCGCATCCGCTGCGGCAGCCGGTTGATTGCCCGGCGGAGTCTGTCCTGCAGATCGCTGTCCCCGGCGTGATCGGCAACTGCCCGGTCGGGGATCTCGTCGGTCGGGTACTCGTCCAGCCGGCGGCGCCGCCACCAGGAAATGTGCGTGTTCACCATCGCCCTGCGCACGTACCCGTCCAGGGCCCGCCGGTCCTCGATCCGGTCCCACGCCAGGTAGGTCTTGGCGAGCGCCGCCTGGACGAGATCCTCCGCATCCGCGCGGTTGCCAGTCAGCAGGTAGGCGGTCCGCAGCAGGGACGGCCGCCGCTTGGTCACGTACTCGCGGAACCCGAGATCGTCCGTGCCTGACGGCAGGCTCGCGCATCCGCCCGGCCCTGCCCCGCGTCCGCGGTCTGCCGGTCCGGCCGGCGGAGCCCCGTTCGTGCGCGTTTCAGTCACTCAGTGATCGCCCCCGACGCTCACCCGTCCACCGTACCCAGTCAGCGGCCGTCAGCAGGTCAGCCGACGCTGTAACGGCGAGCCTGCCGGCCGGATATTGACAGATCGTGGCACTATTTTCGGCCTCGCCACAAAGACGTATATGTATGACCTCCGGCGCGAAGGTCACCGAACCGCTTGACGTGGGACCATGCGGATACGCATGGTCATGAGGCTGGAACTGACAGTCCATGGAGGGTGAATGCTGGACGCTCGCGGGGATCACGCGTGTTGCGATCGCTGCGCGAGCGCGGGAATCGTGGCTCGTATCACGCGGCGGCGCCTGCTGAAGGCCGCGGTGTTCCGCCCCGCCGAGGCCAGGCCTGGCGCCGGGCCTGACGATGCCGGCCCGCCGCAGGCCCAGCCGCAGCCAGGGTTCGCGACGTCCGGGGAGCTTCCGCGCGCGGTAACCGGAACGGTCGTGGACGTCAGCCCGCACTTTCTGGTACTGAGCCACGGTGTCGGCCAGGAGCGGTTCGCCCTCACCCCGGGCGCGGTCGCCTGGCGGGGCGCACCGCTGGAACCGGCGGCGGTGCGGCCGGGAGACCGGGCCGTGGTGCGGCTGCACAAGACGGCCCGCGGCGTGGCCGACCGGATCTGGGCCAACATCGGCCGGGTGACCGGCACGATCCTGGAGCGCACCGCAGACGGGCTGCTCATCGACGAGGGCAGCACGAGGAAGCGCCAGTTCGTGGTCATTCCACCGCACGCGTTCGGCCGTATCCAGGTCCGCTTTCCGAACCTGGAGCCCGGCTACCTGTTCGACGTGATCGGGCTCCGGCGGGGCGGTGTACTTGACGGGCTAGTCCCCGCCACCTACCAGCCCGCCTACCGCGTTGACCAGATGCCCGCTCCTGCGCTGGTCAGCGGCCACGTGCCGGATGCCATCAGCGGCTCGGCCACATGGCATGAGCCGACCGACGAGCCGCCGGGCATCCTCGGCCTGGCGTATCCGGCGCTCGACCCGGAGGTCCGCTGCGCCGAGGGCCCGGGGACACCCGCCAACATCCGGCTGCCCTACCTGTCCATCGGCAGCGTCTTACTAGTCCGCAACGACTGCACGGGCAGTTCCTGCTCGCTGCCGGTCACGAGCTGTGCCGCCGTCGCGCGGCTGTTCAATGACAGATGCGTCACCTGCGGCACCTCGCCCCGCAGCCGGGTCGCGGACCTGACCCAGGCCAGCTTCGTCGCGCTCGGCGGTGAGCTGGAGCGAGGCTGCTTCAACGCGACGATCACGATAGGCGGCTGACCATGCTGCTGCCCCACGTGGTCCGGGAGGTGCAGATCCCGCTGCTCTCGTCACTGCTGCTCGGCGGCTGCGCGGCGAAACTCCTGCACGTGCTGCGGGCGCGGACGGTCGACGTGGCGCTCGGCCCGACCGCGCTGTTTCCCGTGCATCTGCGGCGCCCGGTTGCCATGATCGTGTGCGCGACCGAGCTCACGCTCGGCGTCGGGCTGATCCTCACTGCCGGGAGCATCGGCCAGGGCGCGCCCACGAATGTCGTGCGGCTCGGCACCGCGCTGCTGTTCCTCGTCGCGACCTGCGCGCTGATCGAGCTGCGGGCCACCAGGCCGGGCATCGGCTGCGGCTGCTTCGGCGACTTCAGCGCTGCCCCGGTCAGCGGCCGGGCGCTGGCCAGGTCGGCGTTGCTCTCCGCGGCCGCGCTGACCACCGTCGGGCTGCCGCCGCTGACTCATACGTACCACGGGGTGGCCGCCATCCTGGCGCTCGGGATCTTCGCCGCCGAGCTTGCGCTGATCGCCGCGCTGTCACCGGAGGTCGGCGAGGGACTGGTCAGGCTCGGCTACTCGGAACCCTGCGAGCTGCGGATCGTCCCGGCAGCACGGACGCTGGCGGCGCTGCACCGGAGTTCGCAGTGGCGCAGGCATGCCGACCTCGTCACCGCGGCTGAGCCGGCCGACATGTGGCGCGAGCTGTGCTGGCGTTATGTGGTCTACCCGGGCGAGGCGGGCGGCAGGCCGGTCGAGCTGGTGTTCGCCGTGTTCCTCCGGCAGCACCGGCCGGCCATCCAGGCTGCCCTCGTCGACGCGGCCACCGGGAAGGTAGTGCCGTGGCCGCCCGGACCCCTGCGGCCGGCCCCTGATCGTGACCGGGTCCGCCGGCTGGTGCGGGCTCCCGCCCCGATGCTGTCCGCGCCGACCGACCCCGGCCTCGGGATTCCGGCCGTGCCGGGAGCGCAGGCCCGGCGATCTGTCATTTTCTAGGGAATTCTAGAAACTCCGGTAGATTGCCCGAGACAGTCAAAGAGGCGGTCAGGCCGGCTGGGCACGCAGGAAGCGGCCGAAATGCGGGACGGTAAACGCGATGAGACCGCGCTCCGAGCTGTAGATCAGGCCCTTCTTGATCAGGCTGTCCCGGGCCGGCGAGACACTGGACGGCTTGCGGCCTAGCTCATCGGCCACCTCGGCGGTCTGTACGGGCTCGTCGCCGAGCACCGCCATCGCCCGCATGTACTCCCGCTCCGCGGGGGTGGCGCGCTCGTACCTGCTGCCGAAGAACCCGACGGCGAGTTCCCCGGCGGCCAGCGGGCCCGCCACGCCGACGTCGCCGGCCGTCACCGGGCTGCAGGCCGCGACGTCCCAGGCCACCTTCCCGTACGCCTGCACGAAGTACGGATACCCGTCGGCGGCCGCATACAGCGCGTCGAGCGCCGCAGGCTCGAAGTCTGCGCCCTCCCGCCGGGCCGGCGCGAGCAGCGCGACATCGGCGGCTTCCCGGTCCAGCCGGTCGATCGAGGAGTACCTGAACAGCCGTTCCGAATAACTCTTGCTCGCGGACAGCACCGAAGGCAGGTGCGGCAGGCCGGCCCCAACTACGATCAGCGGCCCGCCGGACTGCGACAGCTCGTGGCAGGCCGCGCAGAGCGCGGAGATGTCCGCGGCCCGCACGTCCTGCATCTCGTCGATGAACAGGGCGATCCCGACACTCAGGTCGGCGGCGACGGACGCGGCGTCGGCCAGCAGCTCGGTCAGGTCGATCTCCAGGTCGCCGGAGTCGGCGCGGCCGCGCACGGCGGGCACGTCGATTCCCAGCTGGGCCGAGAGTGATCCCTTCGGCGCCGCCGGATCGCGGGTGGCGAAGGCCTTGAGCACGCCGAGGAAGTGGTCGATCCGGTCCGGGGCCCGGTGCCGCGGCGCGAGCTCGCGCACGGCCATGTGCAGGGCGCCGGCCATCGGCCTCCTGATCGACTGGTCTGGCCTGGCCTCGATCTTGCCGGTGCCCCAGAGGCGCTGCATAGCCATCGACCTGAACGCGTTCAGCAGCACCGTCTTGCCGACGCCGCGCAGCCCGGTCAGGACCATGCTGCGCTCCGGCCGTCCGCGCGCGACGCGCTCGAGCACGACCTCGAACTGCCCGATTTCGCGATCACGGCCTGCCAGCTCGGGCGGCCGCTGCCCGGCACCCGGCGCGTAAGGGTTTCGTACGGGGTCCACGCCATAGGAGCCTATGGCGCGGTCTAGCGCTTTCCTTAGATTGCCTTAGAAAGCGCTGCCGGCGTGTCGCGAGTGACACGCCGGCAGCGCTGGATGCACTGCCTAGTGCAGCAGGCGCAGCGTGTTGGTCGCGTCGTCCACGTAGTAGACGCCCCGCACGGGCCCGTGCCCCTTCACCGCCAGGCCGAACAAGGCTCCGGCGCCGGCCGGACTACCCGAGCTGTCCAGCTGGCGGGTGGCGACCTGGGTGCCGCCCGGCGTGGTCTCGACGATCTTGCCGTTCGCGGCGTTGACCGTCAGCACGTCACCGTTCGGCGCGATGGCCAGGCCAAGCGGGGTGGCGAGCGCGCCGTTCTTGGTCACCGTGATGCCGGTGCCCGCGCTGGTGTGACGCATCACAGCGGCCGGGATGACGGCGATCCTGTTGGTCACGCTGTCCGCGACGTACAGGGACCCGCCGCGGCCGATCCCGACTCCGGTCGGTCCGACGACAAGCGCCGCCGGGTCGGTCCGCTCGGCGAATCCGGAGCCGATCCTGCGGATGGCCAGCAGCCTAGGCGCGTGCCGGTGCCGGAATCCGAGCGTGAGCCTGAGCACCGTGCCACGGTGCACGGTGGCGCCGTTGGCGGCGACGGTGCCGTTCAGCACGTTGGTGACGAAGAGGTCGGCGAACC
>WNEZ01003042.1_pt1 | contig 14434 bp, 8 predicted proteins | sample 5400521 | NCBI WGS metagenome assembly WNEZ01 (sample SAMN13153339, study PRJNA577476) | soil metagenome | isolation source: 120 cm saprolite under Douglas fir tree site 2 hole 1 replicate 1 | place: USA:California | collected 2015-04-18
GTCCGCTTAACCCTGCTGCTTGAATTTCGAGTTGTTTTAAGAGCCAGCCTTTGGGTTGTATGGAATTCAGCGGTAGCGGGTAGAAACTGTTTTCCTTTAAGGGTTTCCTGTTAAGAACAACCTCCGTTGGAAGCTCACTCTCACCCGCTGTTGTTGACCCCTGAGCCTCGGAGGACAAGTTTGTTACGGAAACGGCCGCTGCACCGATGATTTTGATAAATTCTCGACGACTCCCCAGTGACATGCAACGCTCCTTGAAAAAACAACGAGGGCACTCGGAGTGTCCCCATTTACGGGGCAAGTTCCTCTGTATATTCCGCCTCTAGATTGTCAAAGAAAACGCCTTGGAACCGAGCAGTCCCGAGTTCTTGGAACTGCAAACGAATCTTGTGTGTTATGTCGGGCGCGATATTAGATAAATCCGCATAAAGCCAACGAAGGAAGCACGGTGTTGTCGCACCGACGAATACGCGCGTTTTAGTTCGAACGAGGTACCGTCTAACCACATCTTCACTTCCATTTGGTCATCGGGCTCCGCGAATTGGACAAACAGGAACAAACGCTCGGGCACGAGCCACGTCGTTTCGTAGTCTTCTTTTGTCCAAGGTATTGGCCACGACTCCTTGCGTTGAAGAAGCTGCTGCCGGATTCGAGCGGGTACGAGGAATGACCCATCCCAGAGCCCGTTCGAACCCTTCTCCAAAGCAACTTCCTGTGAATGAGTGAACGATCTACCTGCAAATCTGATAGCGCTTGAGGCATATCTCCCGCTTTGATCGAAAGCCACTGCTTTTCCGTTAACCTTCATCTCCTTCAGCTGAGTATCGTCTCGCAACAACACACCCACGGTCCTTTCACTTCCGGGTTCCCCGCCAACTTGCGTAAGAGCAAGAACACCGCTTTGCAATTTGGCGCTAGCTGGTTTCGATGGATCCAAAGCAACCGCTCCAAAAACCGGAATTTCGCTTGAATTCACTGCCGGCAACAATTCAAGAACGGTCGCAGACGTGCCACCTATCAGGAGTTCGACCTCGTCTCCATAATTCCAAACCCCGGCACGCGGTTTCCCGACCAGACTACCTTTGTTTGGATACATCTCCCTTAATACAAATTTTTCTCCACTGCTCAGTCCAATGCTTGCATCAAGAAGAAATCGAGCAGGCAGTGCTTTGTAGTTTGGGTTGAACAAGAATAAGAACCCCTTGTCGCGAATAATACTGGCCGTTCCATCGACTTGGCCCATCGTTGGTTGCCCAATGATGGTCCGCGTGTTCCGCAGAAACTCTTTGTTCGTCACCGTCCATTGCAGCCAATGTCGAATCCAGGCATTGTCCGGCTCTGAAAAGTGATTGAACTCTTCTGTATCCCGACTTGGAATCATGTCAAAAACGTTGTTCCAGCCTCCAGTGGCAATCGACGAAAGCACGGAATACTTGAAACCTAAGTAGTCCCAGTCTCGCGGCCGAAACCTGCTGTAGACGAGTTCAGACTCGTCTACAGGCTTCCCACCTCCTTTCGCAGCAATGTTCCGATTGCGGGGCGTTTGGTGGGTCATGTACCCAGGGATAATCTCTTGTGGAGCGAACTGATAGTTTCGATACCAATAATTCACAAATCGCGTTCGATCGGCCGAAACTCTATCGAAGTGAAGATCGGGGTACGGGGTAAAACTCTCTGGCTGCTCGTCATTTCCTGTCGGATGTGGATAGTTTCCTGCTAGCCATCCCCAGGGCCCATACATTTGGTAAGTCTGGCGTCCATCGATGATGATCTGCGGATCGGATACTCGTAAGGCCTCGAGTACGCGACGCCAGCCCCACCATTGCGAATAGGAGCTACTCCCCGGCAACTCAAGAAACGTGTAATCAAAAGAGTAGCCACTAATGCCAGTCTTCTGCTCAAACCTCAATAGTTCGTGTATTAAGAAGTTCTGAAACTCCCGCGAAGAAAGCGTCGCAAAGGAGTTTTTCTGTTCCTTTTTCGGATCCGAAACAAGCCAGTGCAGATTCTGGCTAAATGGCATCGAGGGATACACGTACGCGAGTAGACCAACCTTTTTGCTTTTGGCATAGTCGAGCATCGTTGTGACGCTCTTCGGAAGAGCGCTTTTTTCTGGGTCCCAGGTCCCGGCACGAATCTGTTGCCCCAATCCTAGCCAGAGCACGTGCTCCCAATTCCAGTCGTCAGCATCGTTTGCGACGCTGGACAAGTCTGAGTTCGCGGGGGCGTAAAGAACATTTTGCAGCCCTAAATTGGAACTAGCTTCAATGATGCGTCGATACTCCGATTGACCTTCCGCAGTTGCGACGTCGATCTGATAGTCATTGATCGTCCATCCCACCTCAACACTGATGGGTTTTGGAGAAGGACGGAGCAAGAACTGCCGGACGCAATCCGCAAAGAATTGCACCTCGCTGGTGTCCGGTCCATCCTCGTTCTTGTCGCCAGGCTCCATTTTCCATTCGTAAGTCATCTCGTCGGGTATTCGATAGCCGCTGAGTTGATAGAGTCCGATGATGGCGAGATCGCTTGCAAACGGACCCCACTCTTTTTTCCATTCCATTTGGGGCTGGTAAGAAACTGTTACTTGTTGTTCTGCTTGATTCACAGCAAGAAATGGATTTTGCACAAGCAGAGCTAAACCGTGGCTCGCCTTATCACAATGCAGGAACATCCCAAATTCGCGCGTGGTCAACCGAGAAGCGTCATGTGAAGGGCCAAACTGTGGAAGAGAAGCCTTCGGGGTCAAGGTGCTTTCAAGTTTTTCGCCTAGCGACAGCTTGATCGGCGTGATCTGCTTCACCCAATACGTGGTATCTGGCGCGTCTATGATTTCGATACGCTTGGTTAGAAAAGCCCAGTCGCTCCGCATTTCATAAAAAACCCGAAACGCAAATCCACCGCTTCGAAAGTAATAGGCGAGGCCATTTGCTTCTTGCTTGACCAGGGGCGCCGGCAAGCTGGAACTTTCAAATCGTCCTTGATCCACCTGGACCGAGAACTCTTCCCTCGGAAAATGAACGGCGACACCCGATCGTTGGTCCGTTACCGAAACCAATCCTCGCGGACCAAATTCCGCTTTCAGGTGTTCGTTTTTGAGTTCAAACCTCTGGCCAAAACACGGAGCTGCATACAGGCAAAGAGCCATCAGAATCTTTGCGAACATTCTTGAGCTGAGGTTAACTGAAGACAGTGTTGGCATCCTAGCTTCACACCATACAAGACTCGACGCCCCACTCACACGGGAGGGAATGCCTGGGGTGAGGTGGCATTCCTTCCCGTGGGTGCGCTAGGTCAGAATCGTAGAGTGATTCCCAGTTGAAGCCATCGCGGATTGAATTGCGAGGTGGCCTTACCGAAAGTACTACTAGCTAAGTTTCCGTCCATACTCGTAAGATTCGGCCGGTTGAATACATTGAAGAAATCGAAACGGAACTGGAGATCCAACCGCTCGTAGAGTTTTGTGTTCTTCGCCAAACTGACGTCTGTGTCGAAGTAGTTCGGTCCACGAAAGCGATAGGGCTTCTCATTACCCTCAGTTCCGAGTGCGGGGGCGGTGAAATTGCTGGCCGGAAATACCCCGTTCAAAAAGCCACTTCTGCTTGACTGTTGAGAGTAATTCGCGGCGTCAGGAAAGTCGTAGTTGAAGGAATCACCGTTATAGTCACCACTTCCAGGCTGCAGCCCCACAACCTGACCAGACCCGTTCAGCACTGGCTGAAAAGATGCATCCGTAAAGACCGTAAACGGATATCCAGACTGAAAAATGGTAATGTCACTGAACACCCAGCCGTTCGTGACCGCCCGCGCCAGACCGTTTCCAGAACTAAGACCGGGAATATCGTAAGACAGAGACAGTGAGAAGCGGTTCGGCGCATCGAAGATCGAAGGCGCATAGTATTGATGAATGTTGGTAAAAGTTGGATATATCTGCGAATCGTCGTTCGAACGGGACCGCGTGTAGGAAGCGTTAAAAAAACCACGCTTGTTGAATTTTCCACGAACTCCAAGAATCAATGCGTTGTACCCGCTTTCCGCACCATTCTGGGCATAGGTGATTGAGCCAAAACTCGGATTCAGGTGGTGTGGAGCGGGATAGTTGGCAATAAGGTCTCCGGCGAAACGATTTACGTTTGTGCCGTACGACGTAGCCGTCTGTTGTCCGCTTCCTTCAATCAAATTTCTCGATTGAGATCCAGAATATCCTGCAGTTACTACGATTTCATGAAAGATCTTCTTTTCGACGGTCGCCGTGTAGTTGTACGTTACAGGCGAGCCGAGGTTAGTATCCAAGCCCCCGACATTGAACTGCGAACCAACAATTCCTCCGTGAGAGTCTAGCGTCGATCCAGCAAGAGCCGGATGGGCGAACCCAGCGGGCGTAGTTGCGCTTGTTCCCAATCCGAAGATAGGGGGAGTGGAAGATCCGCGGAAAAAAGTGGGGACCACGAATCCTGGAGGATTTCCCTTCAGTCCGTTCTCATCATTGCCCAGCGTAGTCCAGTCATGATAGACCCCGAATCCTCCGCGAATGACCCAATCCGATTTTCCTGTGGGGTCCCAAGAAAAGCCGACCCTTGGACTAAAAGCCATCAACGCATGATTGAAGACATGACCTTGCTGGGTCATGAATCCGTTGGCGATGTTGTCGTTGAAGGTTGCTCCGGGCCCCAGGTGAAAATTGGCAAGCGTCGTATCGGCAAGGGGGTACGGGTTTCCGTAATCGTCCCACCGTAGCCCAAAGGTCAGCGTTAGATTCTTTTTTGCTCTCCAGGTATCTTCGGCAAAGAGCCCGTGCGTGATGATTGCATACTGATACTGGCCTTTCGTCGCCTGCCCACTCAGAACGTCGTAGGCCAAGCCTGACTCGGTGTGCGGATTGTCCTGGACAAGGTCTAATAGGTTGTCAAAACTAAAGTTAGGCTGATTGTATACGGGCGCGAATAGCGCCAGATCGTCTCCACGCCGACCCTCGTAACCAAATCTAAGTGTGTGGCTGCCCTGAACATGAGTCAGAACATCGCGCCAATGGTAGTTGTGCTGTATGAAGTTGCCTTGCGCGAAACCAACCCCGAATCCCACTCCTTGGCCGCTCACGCCGACACCTGGAACCGTAAAATCCCCCGTCGAATTAGCGATTCCTTGCACTTTGTGGTACCCGAAGATGGCTTCGTTCAAAGTGGTGGGTGAGATGGTATGGGTTTCGTTCGCCTGAAGAGAATCAGTAACGAATCTGCTCGTGCTCGAAAACGCCGGCCGCACGCTAGGTCCGCCTGTGTCCAGAGTTGTACGGTAAAAATTTCCGTAGATCCGATCTTTTGCAAAATACTTGTCGATCCGCGTATTCCATTGCAGACCATTTCGAAAGTTCGATGCGTTGAAAACGCCGTTATCGATCATCGGGGTATTGCAAGGCAGATTTGCCGTGGCTGCGGTTCCGCAAGTCGTGGGAAAAATGTCCGCGGCAGTCTTGGCCACGCTGGTTACCGTAGCCCCGGAAGGAGCGTATTTCGTGAGCAGGTGTGTACCGACAGTATTGGGGAAATTTTGCTGCGCGAACTGGGTGAACGCGGCATCCTCGAACGTTTGCGAAGAACTGCCAGACGAAGCAGAAGAACGCAGTGGCTCGATTGCAAAGAAAAAGAAGAACTGATGATGGGGAATCACAGGCCCACCGACCGAACCGGAGAAATTGTTGCTATGAAAAGGCTTATAACGGTGAAGAAATTCCGTTCCGGCCCAAAACCCTTGATAGGTATAGTAGTCGCTCACGTTCCCGTGGAATTGATCCGTCCCATACTTGCTGGACATGACTGTCTGCACGGAGCTTGCTCGACCGTACTCGACTGAGAATGTGTTCGGTTGAATGGCTATTTCTTGAATCGCATCGGGGTTGGGAGTCAGATTCAGGACGCCAGGACGGATATCGCTCGTGACATCCATTCCGTAAACGACGTACATGTTTCCGACGCTTCCCCGTCCGTTCGCGCTCGCATTCACTTGAGTCTCTGTCGAAAAGTTGTCCGCTGCGGACCCGGGACTCCCACCCACCAGACCTAACCCTGTTACGCCGGGAGCAAGCGCCGTTAGAGCGACCAAGTTGCGACCCTGAATCGGGAGGTTGGCCACCGCTTGGGACTCCAGAGTCATTTCTGTCCTGGAGTCGCTGGTATTTATGGTCGGCGCTTCAGCGCTAATTTCCACTTTTTCACTGATCGTACCGACCGAGAGTTTTACCGGCAGATTCAAGTTCTGCTCCGTCAGCAAGGTTACAGAAAGAGTTGTAGTTGCGAACCCTTTGGCCGTAACTGCCAGTTTGTAATTTCCGGGAGCCAAGCTTACGAATCGAAAGTTCCCCCCACTGTCTGAGGTGGTCTCGCTGTTCTCACTCGTGGAAAGATTGGTGAGTGTAACGGTCGCCCCAGGTACATCGGCGCCCGAAGGGTCTTGAACGTTGCCGGTAATATTGCCGCTAAATTGGGCCCTTGTCACACTCGTTGACGCTGCCAAAACACACAGTAACAAGAATATCTTCAGTCCCTTGCTCCGCATCGCGCACACCCCACATTGACTGCCCGATGCCTCAAGTTCTTTAATAGTTGGCATCGGGAGTTTCGATACACCCGAGTGGCGTCAGGTTTACCCGACGCATGGCGTTTGGACAAGAGCCTCTTAAACCACTTGCGTATAGTTCAAATGAACTAGTCGGGAGGCGATTGCGCGCGCTAGACTCGTCCGACAAGGGGTGAGGATGACCTACATTGGGACAGGATCGCGCCTCAAAGTGTCCCGTTGGAAGGCCACCGTGTGCTTCTGCCTTCTCTTCCTGAATGGCAATGGCTGCAGGAGTACCTCCCCTCCCACCATCGCCTTTATTCCCCGAACGTCCGGCACTACACTTTGGGAGGCCGCTCACGCCGGTGCGGAAGTCGCGGCCCGTTCGACGCAGGTGAAGGTCTATTGGAATGCTCCAACGAGAGAAGATGACGTCCAAGGTCAGATTGCAATCGTCGAGCGCGTGATTGACCGAAAGTATCAAGGAATAGTTCTCGCCCCCGATCAAGCTTTGGCGCTGATCACCCCCGTTCGGCGTGCGCTTATGAAGGGAATTCCGACAGTGATCATCGGTTCGCCTCTTCCGATTCCCCCAAGCGGCAAGTTGAGCTACATCCTCAACGATGAGGAGGAGGGCGGGCAATTAGCCGCTTCCCGCATTGCTGAACTGCTCCACGGTAGTGGATCGATCGCTGTGCTCGGAATAAACCCCGACATCGCCGGTATCATGACGCGTGTGCGCAGTCTCGAATCTGCATTGGCACGGGATTATCCGAAAATCGTAATTGTTGAGAAACATATGGGATCCTTCAACGTTCCCCAAGATCAACAAGTTGCCGAGGAAGCGCTGCGTCGAAATCCTGATCTGAATGGGATTGTTGCTCTCACTGGGGCGTCTACACGCGCAGCGTGTACGGCCTTATCTCGCAGCCATTCCAATCGACATGTGGACCTTGTGGGTTTCGACGCTCCGGACGCAGTCTCTCTTCTCAAGGAGGCTTGTCTGGACTCTTTGATTATTGAAAATAGCCGGGAGATGGGTCTGCAAGCCATTAATACGATCGCGGCTCAATTGCGTGGCCGATCGGTGAAAGCGGAAGTGAAATTAAAGCCCGTGCTCGTGACCAGGGATAATTTGAACTCGCCAGAAGTCCGGCAAATGATCTCAATGGAATGGAGATCTCTTCAGTGAAAATGCCGCTTCTCAGAAAACACCGGCTACTTGCCGGATCTTTTTTCTTTCTAATCCTGATTGCTTTGGGGCTCGTAACCTTCAAAGTTGTGCAGACATATATCATTGCAGGCCTGCCTTACACGGATTCTTTTGCCAAGGGCGGGGGAGACGAGTGGAAGGCCCTTGGCGGCACTTGGCAACTGGTTGATGGATCGATGCGGAATGACTCCGACGAACGCGGAGCAAAACTGATCGCAGGATCGAGTCGCTGGGAGGATTACTCTGTGGAAGCAGATATCATGCTGCTGGGAAGGGATGGTGACGCCGGCCTTATCGCTCGGTCCAGTGATGAAGAACAAGGCGTCGATTCCTACAGCGGTTATTACGCCGGGTTGAGAATTCTCGACAATACCCTAGTAATCGGTCGCGCCGATCACGGTTGGATCGAAGCGCGCACCGAGCCACTGCAAGAAGGTGTAGTTCCCTTTCGTTGGTACCATCTGAAAATCATCGTCGTCGGCTGCGAGATGGCAGCCTCGGCTGCCGATCCGGCACTTGGCACGCGCATTTTCGTGACAATGAGCGAGAAAGATTGTGTTCAGACCGGCCGAATCGGATTGCGATCCTACTCGTCTGGGGGTGCCTGGCGCAACGTGCGCGCCTTACCCGCGACGCGCGAGATGCTGCAAGATTTCCAGGCTCAGGCAAATAATTCCCCGCCAGAAAGGCGTCGCCCTACTAACAATCCACCCCTTTTACACTCGGATGACAGTCCGATCGAATCCGAGAGTCAGCCACCAGCAAATTCCAGCAATTCCCCGATTTCCCAACCGATTAGCAGCCTGCGATTGGTCTCTCTAATCAAACCGGAGATGGCAACCATCCAAGGCGTCGTTGTGCTCACCTCTCCGACCCTTTTTGTCCAGGACTCTACAGGGGGAGTTGCCATCTTGCATCCCCAAGGACCTCCTCTCAAAGTCGGAGATGAAATAGAAGTCACGGGTCGTCCGGAACCACTTGATTTCAGTTCGATTCTTCGCGACGGTCGAGTGCGACTGCTCTGGACTCGTACCCCGATTCCCCCTTTGTCGGTGACGGCATCGCAGGCGGCCACGGGCGCGTTCGACGCTACCTTCGTCGAGCTGGAGGGGTATCTAGAAAGCAAAAAAGACGGTCCCGGAAACACGATGGTCCTCGATCTTCAAGAGGGTAAACAATCCTTCCAAGCTGTCATGAACCGAGGCCGCAGCGATGTCTTATTTCGCAGACTGAAACAAAACAGTCTCCTCCGACTTCGCGGTATTTGTGTCGTTAGTTCGGAGTACACGCACAATCTCTCGCCATTTGTGCTGCTCTCGCGTTCCGCGGACGATGTCGATGTGCTTGTCGGCCCACCTTGGTGGACTGCTGGTCATCTCGCAGCGATCGGCGCCGGCTTGCTGATCCTAGTACTTGCCGCCCAAGTGCTGTACAGCCGAGCGGAGCATTGGAGGCTGAGGGCTGTGCTCGAAGAACGAGAACGCCTGGCACATGAGATGCACGACACGATCTCGCAGAGCTTTGCGGGAATTGGATTCCAGCTGCAGGCGATCCGCAATGACCTTCAAGATACGCACACAAAGGCGCATCGCCAACTGGATTTGGCCAGCGATCTCGTACGACACAGTCACGATGAAGCTCGGCGTAGCATCGCAACCCTTCGTCCTGAGTCACTCGAGTCGATCGGCTTGTTGCCTGCGCTTGATTCTTGTGCACGAAAAATGGTCGATGGCGGTTCAGTTGCAGTGGTCATCTCCAGCCATGGCAACTGCCGACCCATGCCCGTTCGCACTACGGATGCGCTTTTCAAAATCGGGCAAGAAGCGATTGCCAACGTTATAAGGCATGCTTCTCCCACATCATTGAACATTGCTCTTCGCTTCGAGTCGAACGAGGTGCATCTAGCGGTCGAAGACGACGGGGTTGGCTTCACTGCTGGCGGTGACTTACTAGGATTCGGCATAGGAGGAATGCGCAAGCGTGCCGACAGTATCTCGGCCGCACTCCAGATAAGGAGCATTCCCGGACACGGAACTCGCGTTGAAGTGACCGCGCCCTTGCCGCCGCAGCTAACCCTCAAAACCTGGCCAGGCTACATCCTGCAATATTTGAAGGAGCATCGATCCAATGCACAAAAATGGGGCCGATCCCATCCGTATATTTATCGTAGATGATCACCCGGTTGTTCGTGCGGGACTCACGAGCATGCTGGGTACGCAAGCGGGCCTTAGAGTCATCGGGTCCGCTTGCAGCGGCGAAGAAGCGCTCCAAAAATTGCAGCGTGAAGTCGTCGACGTGGTGCTGCTCGACCTCCGCATGCCCGGAATTGGCGGCATCGAGACGTTGCGGACGCTTGCGCAAGCCCCCTCCTTTCCACGAGTCATCGTGCTCACAAGCTACGAGATGGATGAAGACATCTATCGCGCCGTACAAGCCGGTGCACGGGGATATCTACTGAAAGACACACCACAGCGTGAAATGATCGAAGCCATTGCTTCGGTGCATGCGGGCAAACGGTATATTCCGCGGCATATTGCAGCCCGTCTTGCCGACCGTATGATGCGCTCCAATTTAACCACTCGAGAATTGGAGATACTCGAAATGTTGGCCACAGGCCGCACCAACAAGGAGATCGGGAATGCCCTGGAAATCAGTGATAACACCGTGCGCAATCATGTGATCAATATCATCGATAAACTTGGAGTTTCTGATCGCACTGAGGCCGCAACGACCGCTATTCAACGAGGCATCCTTCCCGCCGAACACTAACAGGGCCGAACAACGATGACTTTGCTGCACAATGGACGGAAAAGAGCCTCGCTATTATTCACAAAAGAGCCAAAAGAGAGATTTCACTGATGAATCCGGAGTTCTCGACTCCATTACAGCGCTCGCGATTGCTTGGTCTTAGAGAACTTCGCCTCACCATGCTCAATGTCTTGTTGATATATTCCTTTTTTTCTCCTAGCCGAGATAACCCAGATCTGGTTACCTTCGAATGAACATCCCTCGTCGTACTTTCCTCAGCCTCGCCGCGAACTCAATTGCTCTTCATCTGCTAAACCAAGGCGTGTCCACGAGGCACGCAACGCCGCAGGAAAAACTTGCGGCATCTGGGCGCCCATTTGTCGCCAGTTTCGTCGATGTGGCGCGGGAGGCAGGGCTATCTCAGCCCGTCATTTATGGCGGTGTGGACCGAAAAGACTATATTTTGGAAGCGGACGGCTGTGGTTGCGCATTCTTCGACTACGACAATGACGGCTGGATAGACATATTTATTCTGACCGGTACGCGACTTGAAGGATCACCGCCGGGCAATACGAACAGACTCTACAAGAATAATCGTGATGGAACATTTACAGACGTGACAGTGAAAGCCGGCTTGCACGATGTTGGCTGGGCAAACTCGGTCTGTGTAGGTGACTATAATAACGACGGCCATGAAGACCTTTTTTGCACGTACTTCGGCCAAAACAAACTTTATCGCAACAACGGTGATGGCACATTTACCGACGTGACCAAGACAGCGGGACTGTCGGACTCTTTCCCACGTTGGGGCGCTGGCTGTAGCTTCCTCGACTACGATAGAGATGGAAATTTGGATTTGTTTGTCTCGAATTACCTGGAGTTCGACATCCAGCGTGTCCCAAAACCAGGCACCGAAGTCAATTGCAACTGGAAGGGGCTGCCGGTCAACTGCGGCCCACGTGGCCTCCCTCCCGGACTTCATTCGCTCTATCGCAACAATGGAGACGGAACATTTACAGATGTCAGCAAGGAATCCGGTATATCGAAGTATCGTGAGAGTTATGGGATGACGGTTGTCACAGCTGATTTCGACGAAGATGGGTGGACTGACATTTTTGTCGCCTGCGATTCTACGCCAAGCTTGCTTTTCATGAACAACCATGACGGCACTTTCCGTGAAGAGGGTGTATTGCGCGGTGTTGCCCTAAGCGATGATGGGAGCGAGCAGGCCGGAATGGGCGTTGGTCTTGGCGACTACAACTTGGACGGACATTTAGATCTCTTCAAGACACATTTCTCCGATGATACCTGCGGACTCTATCGGAATAATGGCAAGGGAAATTTCGAGGATGTCACACTGGCCTCTCGAATCGGTGTGGAGACCCGTTTTACTTCTTGGGGTGCGGCAATGACCGACCTCGACAATGACGGAATGCCAGACCTTTTTATGGTGACGGGGAGCGTCTATCCTGAGATCGAAGCACAGCTGCCTAGGTACCCGCACAAAACTCCCCGTGTAATCTTTCGGAATTTAGGGAAGGGTATTTTCGAGGAGATCATCGAACAAGCAGGGCCAGGGGTTGCTGCGAAGCATTCCAGCCGCGGCTGCGCATTTGGGGACTTCGACAACGATGGCGATGTTGACGTTTTAATCGTAAACCTGAACGAACCTCCTTCTTTGCTTCGCAACGATTTAAGAGGTGAAAACCATTGGCTCAAGATCAAGTTGATCGGTACGAAATCGAATCGCAGCGCTATAGGTGCGACCGTAGTGGTTCGCTATGGCGGGAAGGCCCAAGCTCAGGCCGTGCTTAGTCAATCGAGCTTCTATTCCTCGAACGACTCAAGATTGCACTTCGGACTAGGCAATGACGAGACATCTGATGTCGAGATTCGCTGGCCTTCCGGGCTGAAACAGGAACTCAAGGCTGTACCCTCGAATCGATTAATTACAGTCCGGGAAGGAGAAGGGGTGGTAGCAAACTTCGGCTGGGCGAAATAAACCTGTTTCAGACAGATCCTTCCACATGATGAGTTAAGAACAGATCCGAACTTCCAAGCCTTGTCCAAAACAAACATTGCCAAGTCAGGAACGATGAAAACTTCTCTCTATGTGGCCCTTATGAAACCGATCGAACGAGTTTTGCTTCCAATTCCGACGCTTGCGCTCCCTGTGATGCTTCGTAAATATGAATTTTAGAACGCAATCCGGTGTTCTGCTCATACTCCTGGCGAACCTGCTGAACGAAGTCTTCGGCCATGCTCGCCTCGACGAGGTTTATCGTACAGCCGCCAAAGCCTCCCCCTGTCATCCTCGCTCCGTGCACGCCCGCTTTCGTGGAGGCAATCTCCACCAGGATATCGAGTTCAGAGCAACTCACTTCAAAGTCATCGCGAAGGCTCTCATGCGAGTCCCTCATCAATCGGGAGATCTCAAGAATGTTACCGCTCTTTAACCTCTCGACCGTTTGAAGCACACGATCATTCTCGGAAATGACGTGGCGACAACGCCGGTAGACTACATCTGTCAATCTTGATTTGTTTTCTTCAAGCTGTTCGCGAGTTAAGTCTCGCAATGCTCGAATTCCGGGAAATATCTCGCTTAAGCGCCGCACGCCTTCTTCGCACTGGGAACGTCGCGCGTTATATTCTCCGTCGCTGTGTTCGTGCTTCACCATCGTATTGCACACGACGAGGCGAATTCCGGCTGGAATGCGAAGAAATTCATGTTGCAGGGATCGGCAATCGATCATCACCGCGCACCCTGGCTGCCCATGGACCGAAACAAACTGATCCATGATTCCGCATCTCGCACCCACAAACTCATTCTCCGCACGTTGGCAGGCCAGAGCTAAGTCGGTACGATCAATCCGATGTTCCGACACATCTAGCAGAGCGTAGCCTACAGCTATTTCCAGCGCTGCCGAGGAACTCAGACCACTCCCCAGTGGTACCTCGCCGGTTATATAAATGTTGGCGCCTTTGAGTTCCTGTCCGGTTTCGCCCAACGCCCAAGCCACACCCATCGGGTAATCTGTCCAATTGCCCGCCCGCTGAGACCACAAATCCCCTAGGTCGGCTTCTTTTCCCTCCTGCATGTTTTCGGAGTACAGACTGATTTTGCCATCCGTTCGAGGAGCCGCGGCAACCCAACAGTAGGAATCAATCGCCGCCGGCAAAACGAACCCCTCGTTGTAGTCGGTATGTTCGCCAATCAAATTCACGCGTCCGGGCGCTCTGTATACCTTGGCCCCGATGCCGAAGCGTCGTTTAAAAGCGGCGAGGATTTCGCTGTGTGCCCTCATGACATGATCCTGGTGTGACGCGTCATAGTTGATCTGCGCATGAACCGAAACACAAAAGCCCTTCTTGGATTAGTAAGGAGGGAGCGACCGACTCAATTTCAATGGACAATTTATGAATACTGACTTGGCGTGCGTTGGCAGACAAGAGCTCTGTGGACCACGCATCAGTAGTTCAAATGAACTATCACCCAGGCACGATTGCGAGCTAGACTCCTGCCTCGACGAGGTTATGAATGTTAAGGAAGCGATTTGTCTTGGTTTCAACTACCTCTTGAAGGGAATAATTGCTTGCTATGAACAAGCGGAGCTTCATAAAGCTCTTGTCGGCAATGATTGCAGGCCGCGCGATGCCGATTGCTTTTGCAGGCCAAACAAGCGATAGACTGAAGAATTGGGCAGGCAATCTTGAATATGGGACTGACCGTCTTTATTCTGCAACCTCTCTCGGGCAAGTCCGAGACTACGTCAAAAGCCAACGCAATGTAAAAGTGCTGGGCACGCGCCACTGCTTTAACAACATTGCGGACACTACACACAATCTGCTGTCCTTACGGTCCCTAGATGAAGTCGTCGAATTGAACTCAAACGCACGTACGGTTACGGTGGAGGCAGG
>WNEZ01004291.1_pt1 | contig 14433 bp, 12 predicted proteins | sample 5400521 | NCBI WGS metagenome assembly WNEZ01 (sample SAMN13153339, study PRJNA577476) | soil metagenome | isolation source: 120 cm saprolite under Douglas fir tree site 2 hole 1 replicate 1 | place: USA:California | collected 2015-04-18
GGGCTGGCCACGCTGAAATTGCGGTGAGATGCACCATGATTGCCACCGGCGGCATACAAATAGTAGCTGAGCATAGTCCATTACGCTACATATCGAGTCTGAGCCGATGCGTCGCGTTGCGCACCCACGCCCTGGAGGAGTTCTCTGCCACGCCCGACCATAAGCGTCCCCCAGCACTCCGCGGGGATCAAACCGAATGAGGTTTGCTCGCATCGACCAGAGCCCGGTGGCGCGCTGGTGGTGGACGGTCGACCGCTGGAGCCTCGCCGCTCTGGGCACACTGGTCGGGTTCGGCCTCCTATTGAGCCTGGCGGCGAGTCCCTCGGTTGCCGAGCGAATCGGCTATGACGGGCTGCACTTCGTCCGCCGCCATCTCGCCATGCTGCCGCTGGCGATGGGCGTGATGTTGGCCGTGTCCCTCCAGCCGCCGCGGACGATTCGTCGCATTGCCGTCATCGGCTTTGCCGTCGCCCTGGCGCTGCTCGCCCTGACCTTTGTCGTCGGCGCCGAAATCAAGGGCGCCCGCCGTTGGATCAACCTTCCGGGACTATCGGTGCAGCCGTCCGAATTCGTCAAGCCGACCTTTGCCGTGGTTGCCGCGTGGTTGTTCTCCGAACAAAAGCTGCGCCCCCGATTTCCCGGCAACCTGATCTGCATTCTATTGTTTCTCGTGGTCGCCGGCATGTTGATCAAGCAGCCCGATATCGGCATGGCAGCGGTCGTGGCGATCGTCTGGTTCGGGCAGTTCTTCATGGCCGGGCTGCGACTGTATTGGGTAGTGGCCGGTGCCGTCGCCGGCCTCGGAGGCCTCGTCGGCACCTATCTCTATTTGCCGCACGTGCGGTCTCGGATCGACCACTTCCTCGACCCGTCGGGTGGCGACACCTATCAGGTGAAGCGCTCGATCGAGGCTTTCGCCAATGGCGGGTTGTGGGGCAAGGGTCCCGGCGAGGGCACGGTGAAGGATGTCCTCCCGGATGCTCATGCCGACTTCGTCTTTGCGGTTGCCGGCGAAGAATTCGGTCTCGTCGTTTGCCTTGTCATTATCGGGCTCTTCGCCTTCATTGTGTTGCGAGGGTTTTCCCGTCTGCTGCAGGAGGGCAGCCTCTTTGTGCTTCTCGCCGCGACCGGCTTGCTGGTCCAGTTCGGGCTTCAAGCGGTCATCAACATGGCATCGAGCTTGCACTTGATCCCGACCAAGGGGATGACATTGCCGTTTCTGTCGTACGGCGGATCCTCGATGCTGGCGCTCGGGCTCGGCATGGGAATGATGCTGGCGCTGACTCGGCGCCGACTCGCGGGAAGCGCGTTGTGAGCGCGCCCTTTGTGCTTGCTGCCGGCGGTACCGGCGGACATGTGTTCCCGGCCGAGGCATTGGCCGGCGAACTGCTGGCCCGTGGCCGCAGCATCCATCTGCTGTGCGACGGGCGCGCTGATGGCTTTGCCCGCCGCGTACCCGGGGTCGGAGTCCATCACGTGCGCGCCGGACGGCTCGGCGGCGGCCCAAGTCAGGCCGTCCACGGGCTTGCCGGTCTGGCGCTCGGCGTGGTGCAGGCCCGTCGGCTGCTCCGCCGACTGGCGCCGGCCGGCGTCATCGGGTTTGGCGGCTATCCCTCTGTCCCGACGATGCTGGCGGCCAGATATCTCGGGGTGCCGACGATCATCCATGAGCAGAACGCAATTCTCGGCCGCGCTAACCGGCTGCTCGTGCCACAAGCGCAACGGATCGCCACCGGCTTTTCCTCGACCGCCGGTCTGCGCCCCGCCGACAGCGCCCGCGCCATTTATACCGGGAATCCGGTACGCCCGGCGATCCTCGCGCTCGCCGACGCGAGCTACACAGCACCGGAATGCGGCGGACCGATAGAGCTGCTGATCCTGGGCGGCAGTCAGGGGGCACGCGTCCTTGGCGATGTCGTGCCGCCGGCCGTAACGGCCTTGCCAGCAGGGCTCCGCGGGATGCTTCGAATCAGCCAGCAAGTGCGCCCGGAAGATCTTGCTGCCGTGGCAGGAATCTATCAGCGTAACGGCGTGGCAGCGGAGCTCAGTAGCTTTTTCGACGATTTGCCGGCGCGGCTGGCGCGAGCCCATCTGACGATCTGTCGCGCCGGCGCCTCGACCGTAGCCGAACTCGCGGCCCTTGGCCGCCCGGCAGTGCTGATCCCCTATCCGCACGCGACCGACGACCATCAGACAGCCAACGCCCGCGCATTTGCCGAGGCCGGGGGTGGTTGGCTCGTTCCGCAATCGAGTCTCTCACCGGGGATGTTCTCCCGCCGTCTCGAACATCTACTCGCCGACAATTCGGCGCTGGCCGCGGCGGCGTACCGGGCGGGCGGCTTTGGGCGGCGCGATGCGACACAGCGTCTGGCGCGCCTCGTTCTCGATCTCGATACTGGGGCTGCTCGCCGCGCCGAGCTGCCGGGGCGCGCGGCATGAGGGCCCTTCCCCGGACTATCGGCCCGCTCCATTTCGTCGGCATCGGCGGGATCGGCATGAGCGGCATCGCCGAGGTATTACATAATCTCGGTTATCGGGTTCAGGGCAGCGACATTGCCGACGGCGCCAATGTCCGGCGGCTCGCCGAACTCGGGATTCCCGTGGCGATCGGGCACGATGCCGGAAATCTCGGCGCCGCCGAGGTCGTCGTCACCTCCTCGGCAGTCAAATCAGACAATCCGGAGGTTGCAGCCGCGCGGATTCGCCGCCTCCCGGTGGTACGGCGAGCCGAAATGCTTGCCGAGCTGATGCGGCTCAAATGGTCGGTGGCAATCGCTGGAACCCATGGCAAGACGACGACGACTTCGATGATCGGCACCCTGCTCGAGGCGGCGCAGCTCGACCCGACGGTGATCAATGGCGGGATCATCAACGCCTACGGCACTAACACGCGCCTGGGTGCAGGCGAGTGGATGGTGGTCGAGGCCGACGAAAGCGACGGCACCTTCACCCGGCTGCCGGCGACGATCGCGATCGTCACCAACATCGATCCCGAGCATCTCGATTTCTACGGCAATTTCGACGCGCTGCGCCAAGCCTTCGAAACCTTTGTCGGCAACATCCCGTTCTACGGCTTTGCCGCCCTGTGCGTCGATCACCCCGTCGTACAAGGGATGATCCCCAGACTGTCCGACCGGCGCGTGCTGACCTACGGCTTCAGCCCGCAGGCCGATATCCGCGCCGTCGATCTCCGGCTCGAGCGCGACGGCGCGCGGTTCGACGCAGTCATCTCCGACGCGCTCTCCGATCGGGCGCGCACGATCCCCGAGCTGTTCCTGCCGATGTTCGGCCAGCACAACGTGCAGAACTCGCTCGCCGCCGTCGCCGTCGCCGAGGCAATGGGGCTCGGCGACGACGCGCTGCGGGGCGCGCTGCGGAACTTCGCGGGGGTAAAGCGGCGCTTTACCAAGACGGGCGAGTGGAACGGGGTGACTGTGATCGACGATTACGGACACCATCCCGTCGAGATAGCGGCTGTCCTCAAGGCGGCGCGCGCGATTGTCGAGGGCAAGGTGATCGCCGTGGTCCAGCCGCATCGGTTCACCCGCGTAGTGCACCTCTTCGACGGCTTCTGCACGTGCTTCAACGATGCCGATATCGTCCTGGTTGCAGATATCTACGCTGCTGGCGAGGCACCGATTGAAGGGGTAACCCGAGAGGCCATCGTTGCCGGGCTTATCGAGCACGGCCATCGCAATGTACGAGCCCTCGCCAACCCGCGGGATCTCGCCGGGCTGGTGAGCGAGTTGGCGAGACCGGGCGACATGGTCGTGTGCCTGGGGGCGGGCTCGATCACCAACTGGGCGAACAATCTGCCGGGCGAGCTTGCGCGATCGCAGTCGGAGGGCCGGGTCGCATGATCGCGCGACGCGAACACCCATCGTCGAAGCCGATCGCCCGGCTTCCCCCGGTCCGTGGCCGACTGACCGCGAATGCACCGATCGGCAGGCAGACCTGGTTCGGTGTCGGCGGTGCGGCCGAGATACTGTTCCGGCCTGCCGACGCCGCGGATCTCGCCGCCTTTCTGGCGGCGCTGCCGGGGGAAATTCCGGTTACAGTGATCGGTGCCGGCTCGAACCTTCTGGTGCGCGACGGCGGCATTCCCGGTGTTACGATCCGCCTCGGTCGCGGACTCGGGAACATCGCCATCGCGCACGAGGTGGTTCGTGTCGGCGCAGGTGCGCTCGACCGCGTCGTCGCCGCCGCCGCCGCGGAAGCGGGGCTCGCGGGGCTTGAGTTCCTGTCGGGCATCCCCGGCACGATCGGCGGAAGCCTGCGGATGAATGCCGGCGCCTACGGCACCGAGATCAAGGAGGTGCTCGTCTCGGCGACGGCACTCGACCGCAACGGCTGCAGCCATGCGATCGACCACGCGTCAATGCCGCTCTCCTATCGGCATTGCGACGTTGACTCCGGATGGATCTTCATCGAAGCCCGACTGCGCGGCACTGCCGGCGATCGCCTTGAGATTGCCAAAAGGATGACGGAGATTTGCGCGAAGCGCGAAGCGACCCAGCCCATCCGCGCCCGCACCTCCGGATCGACTTTTATGAATCCGCTGGGTCAGTCGGCATGGCGCCTGGTCGATGCCGCCGCCTGCCGCGGCCTGGCGAGGGGCGGGGCAATGGTCTCACCCAAGCATGCCAACTTCCTGATCAACACCGGCAATGCCACGGCGGCTGATATCGAGGGCCTTGCAGAGGAGGTTCGCCGGCGCGTCTACGAGACCTCGGGGATCCTGCTCGAATGGGAGATCCGCCGCATCGGCCGGCCGATTCCGGGGATCGAGCCGGTCACCCCTGCCCTTTCCTCCCCCGCGAGCGCAGGAGGGGCAGGAGTTCGCGCGCAGAGCGACGCTCGCTCCGGTGTCGAGGGCCAGCCGTGACGAGGAACGTGACTGTGCTGATGGGAGGCTGGTCGCCGGAAAGAGAGGTTTCATTATCAACCGGCTGCGAATGCGCCAAGGCGCTCGCGGATCGCGGCTACCGGGTGCAGGTGATCGATGTCGGCCGCAACCTGCCCGCGCTGCTGCGTGCGCTCGAGCCTCGCCCCGACGTGATTTTCAACGCTTTGCACGGGATCGGCGGCGAAGACGGCACGGTCCAAGGCGTGTTCGAGATGCTCCGAATCCCCTACACCCATTCCGGCGTTTTGGCCTCGTCCGTGGCGATGCACAAGCCCACCGCAAAATCGATATTTCGCGACGCCGGGCTCCCTGTTGTCGACGGGGTGATTGCCTGTCCCGAAGAGCTCGCCCGGTGCGATCCGATGCCCGCCCCTTTTGTCGTGAAGCCGACAAACCAGGGGTCCAGCGTCGGCGTCCGCATTGTGCGGGTCAACGACAATTCCTGGCGCGAAGAGGTGACGGCCTGGTGTTTCGGCAACGAGCTGCTGGTCGAGCGCTTTGTTCCCGGGCGCGAGCTCACCGTTGCGGTCATGGGGGATCGGGCGCTCGGTGTCTGCGAAATCGTCCCGCGCGGCAGCTTTTATGACTATACGGCGAAATATGCGGTGGGCGGATCAGACCACCTGACTCCAGCCCCGATTCCTGCGGAGGTTTATGAATGCGCGCTCGACATCGCCTTGCGCGCCCATCGGGCGCTCGGGTGCCGGGGCGTCAGCCGCGCCGACCTCCGTTATGATGATACGGTGGAGGGGCTGGGCGAGCTCTATTTGTTGGAAGTGAACACCCAGCCCGGGATGACGCCGACCTCGCTGGTGCCGGATATCGCGCGTCACGTCGGAATCGAATTCGACGAGCTGGTCGCGTGGATGGTCGAGAACGCGGCGTGCGACGGGTGATGGGAGCAACGACACGGCGTCTTCTCCGGGCGGGCTTTGCCGGCCGCCTCTCGCGATTCGGATTGTGGATCGGGGTCCCCCTCTTGCTCTGTGGCGGCGTTTACGGCGGCGCTCAGCTGAGCCGTTTCCCGGCTGCCCAGTCGGCGCTGCAAAGCGTCGTTGACCGGATGGTTGTGGGCACGGGGCTGCTCGGGCTTACGGTTTCCGACGTCACGGTGGAGGGACGCGAGACAACCGACCGCGAGACGATCTTGGCAGCCCTTGCCGCCAAACCCGGCACCCCGATTCTGGCAGTGAACCCGAGGCGTGCCAAGGAGCAGCTCGAGGCCCTGCCTTGGGTCCACACCGCGGTGATCGAACGCCGTCTGCCGGGGACACTTTATGTGCGTCTGGTCGAGCGCAAGCCGCTGGCGCTGTGGCAGCACGGCGGTAAGATCGAGCTGATCGATCGCATGGGCGCCGTCATCCCGGTGACCCCACTCGACCGGTTCGCCAAACTGCCAATGGTCGTCGGCGAGGGTGCCGCGGCCCACGCGGCGGAGCTTATTGATATGCTTGCGTGCGAGCCCGATCTCGCGGTCCGCGTCACCGCCGCGATCCGTGTAGGCGATCGGCGCTGGAACCTGCGAATCGACAATACGATCGACGTGCTCCTCCCTGCACACGATGCCGCGGGGGCTTGGGTCCAGCTCGCCCGCCTCGAGCGGTCGAGCGCGCTCCTGCAGCGGGACGTGCAGACCATCGATATTCGACTCCCTGATCGGCTCGTGCTGCGGGTCAGTCCGGAGACCCCCAAAGAGACGCCGATGTCGAAAAAAGGACGCCCACCGGCGAAAAACACATGACCGCAATGGACGAAGCGCCGGCGCGCGCGCGCGATCGCGCCGCTGCACCAACCAGCGGAGGAAGCGGAAAGGCAAGGCCGCGTAGGCCACCGCTACGACCGCGCGGCAGCCTGATCGCGGCACTCGATATCGGCACGACGAAGGTCTGCTGTTTTATTGCCCGCGTCTCTGACGACAAGCCGCGCGTCCTCGGCATCGGTCATCAGATCTCTCGTGGTGTGCGCAACGGGACGATCGTCGATCTGGATGCGGCCGGCACCTCCGTCGTCAACGCCGTGCACGCCGCCGAAGAGATGGCCGGCGAAACGATCCAGCAGGTAGTGGCGAATCTGTCGGGTGGTTTCTTCGCCTCGCGCCTCGTCAAGGCCGAAATCGGCATTACTGGCCGGGAGGTTACCGATACCGAAGTGCAGCGGGTGCTGGAGCAGGGTCACCTGGTACGCGAACCGGGCGATCGTCACGTGATCCACTCCGTGCCGGTCGGTTTTTCGATCGATGACAGCCGCGGCATTCGCGACCCCCGCGGCATGTCGGGCGAGCGGCTCGGCGTCAACATGCACGTGGTGGCCGCCAACGCCGCCAGCGTCCGCAATCACGGATCAGTAATTGGGCGCTCGCATCTCGAAGTCGACGCCCTGGTCGTCAGCCCGTACGCCGCCGGGCTCTCGTGTCTCGTCGAGGACGAGATTGCTCTTGGCGTGACCGTGATCGACATGGGTGGCGGAACAACCACGATCGGGGTGTTCTTCGACGGAAATCTGATCTTTGCCGATTACGTACCGGTCGGCGGCTGCCACGTGACGAACGACATTGCCCGCGGATTGTCGACCCCCGTCGCGCACGCCGAGCGCATGAAGACGCTGTTCGGCAGCGCCATTTCGTCGAGCACCGACGAGCGGGAGATGATCGCCGTCCCGCAAGTCGGCGAGGAGGACGAGGGCCATGTCAATCACGTGCCGAAATCACTGCTGGTGGGGATTATCGCGCCGCGCATCGAAGAGACCTTCGAGCTGGTGCGCAATCGCCTGGAGGCGAGCGGTTTCGACAAGATGGCGGGGCGTCGCGTAGTGCTGACGGGCGGCGCCTGTCAATTGCATGGGGCACGCGAATTCGCCGCGCTGATCCTTGACAAACAGGTTCGGGTCGGCCGGCCGCAACAGGTTACGGGCCTGGCTGAAGCGACCGGGGGGCCGGCCTTCTCGACGACGGTAGGGCTTTTGCATTTTGCTCTGTCGGAGCGTGCCGAGGTGCCGCGCAACGGCCGCAGCCCCGCACGGGCGCCGAACCGGCTCTTCGGTCGATTGGGTCATTGGCTGCGCGAGAACTTTTGAGGCAAGTTTGGCCTTGTTGCTCGCCCGGCCGGGCCTGAGCGAGCGAGGGGGGAGCCCGGACCGGACCGGGTATCACGAAGCTGCGTTGCAGCGGAGGGGGACCGCATGATCAATCTGAGCATCCCGCGGGACGAACAGGAGATGAAGCCCCGCATCACCGTTGTCGGCGTCGGGGGCGCCGGCGGAAACGCCGTCAACAACATGATTCGTTCGAATTTGGTCGGGTGCGAGTTCGTCACCTGCAACACCGACGCTCAGGCGTTGGCGCAGTCCACCGCACCGCGCAAGATCCAGCTCGGGATCGGCGTTACCCGGGGGCTCGGCGCCGGCTCGCGGCCGGATGTCGGACGCGCCGCCGCCGAAGAGGCGCTCGACGAGATCCTCGACGCGATGAACGGCTCCAACATGGTGTTCATCACCGCCGGAATGGGCGGCGGCACCGGTACCGGCGGCGCCCCGGTAATCGCCCGCATCGCCCGCGAATCGGGAATTCTGACCGTTGGCGTGGTCACCAAGCCCTTTCATTTCGAAGGCAGCCACCGCATGCGCCTTGCCGAGGCCGGGATCGAGGAGCTTCAGAAATTTGTCGACACGCTGATCATCATCCCCAACCAGAACCTGTTCCGGGTGGCGAATGACCGAACCACCTTTGCCGATGCCTTCAAGATGGCGGACGATGTCCTTCACTCAGGTGTGCGTGGTGTCACCGATCTGATGGTGATGCCCGGGCTGATCAATCTCGACTTCGCCGACATTCGCACGGTCATGGCCGAAATGGGCAAGGCGATGATGGGCACGGGCGAGGGCGAGGGCGAGCGCCGGGCGATCGACGCCGCCGAGGCCGCGATCTCGAACCCGTTGCTCGAGGATGTGTCGATGAAGGGCGCACGGGGCGTCCTGATCAACATCACCGGCGGCATGGATATGACGTTGTTCGAGGTCGACGAGGCAGCCAATCGCATCCGCGAAGAGGTCGATCCCGACGCCAACATCATCTTTGGCTCAACCTTCGACGAGCGGCTGTCGGGAACGATGCGCATCTCCGTCGTCGCCACTGGGATCGATGCGGAAGCGGTCTCCCAGCCCCGGCCGGCGATCAGTCTGGTCAGCAATCGAGATGGCCTTGTCGGCTCCGGTGTGCGCGAGGCCGCTACCGGGGGCTACGCGCAGCCGATGCTCACCCAGAATGCTGCACAGCCTCTTGGGGACGGCAGGCGCGAGGCGCCGCGCTCGGAACCCGACACGGAACCGCTGCCGCAGGCGGCGGAGGCAGCCGAGAACGCAGCGATGCGCGGCGGCGCATTCATCGCGCCAAAGCCGGTCGATGCCGGGCTCGCTCGGACCGTTCCGCTGACCCAGCCGGCAGTCCCACCGGCCGTGGCGGCCAAGGAGCCGGCGCCAAAGCCCAAAGGGCGCGTGCCCAGCCTGATCGAGCGGGTGACCGGAGTAGGCCGTGCCCGCACGAACCCGCCGGAGCCGGCAACGCGTCCGGCGGCACCGCCGGCGAAGGCGGTTGCTCAACCGCGGCTGGCCCCGCTCGAACCGGACGACCGGCCGGGTTTGAGCAAGGAGGACGATCTGCTCGACATTCCGGCCTTTCTGCGGCGTCAAGCGAATTGAAGCGGCTACAGCGGTCAGGCCGATCCGGCGCTCTCACCCCGGTGGAGTTTCGAACAAGAGTCGCGAGTACTGACGGGCGCAACAATCTGAAACAAAGAGTGATTTGAGGTGATACGGGGCCGCCGCTAGGGTGAAATTAGGTCGGGGGAAGTTTTCGAGAAGTCTGTCGCATGTTAGGGGATCTGACGACAGCGTCGCAACAGACGCTGAAGACACCGATCGGGTGCCGGGGGGTCGGTCTCCATTCGGGTCGGAAGGTAAGAATGACCTTGCGCCCGGCCCCGGTGGACACGGGGATTGTGTTCCGCCGCATCGACGCTGGGGCGGAGATCCAGGCAAGCTGGGTCAATACGATCGCTGCGCCGCTCTGCACGATGTTGTCGAACGGTGAAGGGATCACAATCGGCACGGTCGAGCACCTGATGGCGGCCTTGGCGGGCGGCGAAATCGACAACGCCATTGTCGAGCTGGACGGGTCTGAAGTGCCGATCATGGACGGCAGCGCTGCGCCCTTCTTGTTCCTGATCGAATGCGCCGGAATCGTCGAGCAGGATGCAGCGCGGCGGGCGATCAAAGTGCTCAAACCGGTCAGCGTGATCGAGGCCGGCGCGACGGCGGCGCTGCTGCCGGATCATGGCTTTTCGATGAGTTTCGAGATCGATTTCGCCAACCCGCTGATTAGCCGGCAGGATGCTCGGGTGGTGTTCGAGGCGGGAACGTTCAAATCGGAGATCAGCCGAGCGCGTACCTTCGGCCTTCTCGACGAAGTGGATCGGCTGCGAGCGGCGGGGTTCGGCCGCGGCGGGTCGCTCGACAACGTGGTTGTCGTGAGTGGCGATCATGTGCTGAATGCCGACGGCTTGCGCTATGACGACGAGTTCGTTCGCCACAAGCTGCTCGACGCGCTTGGCGATCTTTACCTCGCAGGCGGCCCGATCGTCGGGCAATTCCGCGGCGTGCGCTCCGGCCATGGCCATACAAGACAACTGCTCGCAGCGCTGTTTGCCGATGCCGAAGCATGGTGTTACACGACTTTGGGTCGGGCGACGGGCCTCGCGGCACTCGATCGCCGGGACGAAATGCATCTCCGCGGGCAATAAGGCGAGCTTTGGCGTGGCTGTGGTGCACGCGATTCGTGCTATAAGTGGGACCTGACTCCCCCTCATTGGGGTCGACCATGCGTCCTTTGTCGATATTTCGATGGCTTGGTGCAGCGGCTTTGGTGTGCGCTCTCACATCGTGCGGCGGCGGCAAGAAGGACGTCTATGTCGAAAAACCTGTCGACGATCTCTACAATAAGGCCATGGACGAGATGGTCGAAGAACGCTACGCCACCGCAGCTAAAACTTTTGACGAAGTCGAGAGCCAACATCCATACTCAGTCTGGGCCACAAAAAGCCAGCTCATGGCAGCCTACGCTCAATACGAAGCTGGAAGTTACGGAGAAGCGATCATCTCCGCTGATCGATTCATTCAACTCCACCCGGGACATCGCGACATTGCCTACGCTTATTATTTGAAGGCCATCTCCTATTACGTTCAGATCACTGATGTTGGTCGCGATCAGAAAATCACTGAGCAGGCTCTGAAGGCACTCGATGATGTGGTGCGCCGGTTTCCCGACAGCAAATATGCTCGCGACGCCAAGCTCAAGCTGGATTTTACCCGCGATCATCTGGCCGGTAAGGAAATGGAGATCGGCCGATACTATCTTAAGCGCGGTCAATATTTGGCCGCGATGAACCGTTTCAAACGTGTTGTCGACAATTATCAGACGACAACGCATGTACCCGAGGCGCTAGAGCGGCTTGTCGAATGCGACTTGGCACTCGGCCTCAACGACGAAGCCAAGGCCAATGCCGCAGTTCTCGGCTACAACTATCCGGGGAGCGAGTGGTATGAGGACAGCTACGCTCTGATTACCGGGACCAGCAACCCTGGCCTTCCTAATCAGGGCTGGTTCGCCCGCAATCTCGGGAGCCTATTCTGAACCACTTCCGTGAGTCGTCCCGTTAACATGAAAAATTGTTAATTTCGGGCGGGTGGCCGGCTGACTTATGTCAGCACGGCGCCATCGAGTGCCTTCGGCCCCGCAGCAGTTCTGGGTGTCGGCAACGAGTATTGGAGGATTTGAGGATGCTGCGGCGGGTTTGCGCAGTCCTGTTTGTGTTTCTGGCGGCGGTTGCAGCGGATGCCGCGGACAAGCCGTCCAGCGTCACCGGCCTCTATCTGACGACCCGCTATCCCGCTTTGACAGTACGCGCGGGCGAAGCCACGACGATCGATCTGTCGCTGCGCAACTTTAATCTGCCGCCGCGCGAGCTGGCGCTTACGGTGCCGCAAGTGGCGACCGGCTGGAAGGCGACGGTTCTCGGCGGCGGTCAGCCGATCAAGTCGGCGTTTGTCCCTGCGGATGGCGAAGAGAAGCTGCAGCTGCGTCTCGAACCCCCGCCCGGCACCGGGCCCGGTGATTATCAATTTCTGGTCGAGGCGCGGGGCGACGGAAGCGCGCTGAAACTCCCGATAACCGTAACCATCGGGCAGGAGCTTCCCGCCAAACTGAAGCTCACCACCAACTTCCCGGCGCTCCGCGGCACGGCCACGACCTCCTTCAAATTCAAAGTCGCGGTCGCCAACGACAGCGGGCGCGACGCGACGATCAATTTCAGCGCCGATGCGCCCCGGAACTTCCAGGTTACGTTTACCGAGGCCTACGGCAGCCAGCAGCTCACCAGCATCCCGATCGAGGCCGGCAAGTCGAAGGACATAGAAGGGGGCCGACTCAGCGGCGAGGCCTATGCCGGCCAGGACAGCCAATTGACCGTGATTGCCAAGAACGACGGGAGCGAGACGGCGCGCGACGTGGAACTCAGCGCGACAGCACCGGAGGGCTGGAAGACGAGCTTCGATCCCAAGGAATTGCCCGAACTCGGCGCCGGAAAATCGCAGTCGATCAAGGTCACGTTGACGCCCTCCGCCCGCGCCATCGCCGGAGATTATCAGACGACGATCCGAGCCAGCTCGACCGGAGGGCTTTCCGAATCGGCCAACTTCCGCATTACCGTCTTGACTTCGACAGTGTGGGGCGCCGTCGGCATCGGTGTCATTGCCGTCGCACTTCTTGTCGTGGTCTTTGCGGTGGCGCGGTTTGGCCGGCGCTAGCGAGGGCGTGATGGCTGACGAGGTGGTGATCCGGGCCGAGGGACTGACCAAGCGCTATGGCGCGACCGTCGCGGTCGACCATATCGATTTCGCGGTTCACTCCGGCGAGACCGTCGGGATTCTGGGGCCGAACGGATCGGGCAAAACGACGACGATCCTGATGCTGCTCGGGCTGACCGAGCCGACCGAAGGCCGCGATGCTGCTCGGGCTGACCGAACCGACTGAAGGCCGCGCTGAGGTGGCCGGCTACAACCCGTTGCGCGAGCCGCTCGAAGTCAAGCGGCGGGTCGGCTATCTGCCCGATTCGGTCGGCTTTTATGACGGGCTGTCGGCGCGCGACAACCTTGCCTATACCGGGCGGCTGGCGGGGTTGTCACGGCGCGAGATCGACGAGCGGTTCGCCGAGGCGCTGGTAAAGGTCGGGCTTCCCGATGTCGGCCGCGAGCGGGTTGGGACATTTTCGCGCGGCATGCGCCAGCGTCTGGGCCTCGCCGAGATCCTGATGAAGCGCCCGAGCATCGCCATTCTCGACGAGCCGACCGCGACATTGGATCCGCATTCGACCCAGGAATTCCTTGGCATGATACGTGCCTTGAAGACTGACGGCGCCGCCGTTCTGTTGTCATCGCATCACCTCGACCAGGTGCAGAGCGTGTGCGACCGGGTGGCGCTCTTCAATCAAGGGCGGATCGCGTTGTCGGGCAGTGTGACTGATCTGGCGCAGCGGGTGCTCGGCGGCGGCCATGTGATCGATGTCGAGGCCCGCGGAGCCGGCGTCCGCGAGCAGCTTGCCGCTATGCCGGGGGTCGTGCGGGTGCAGATCCTCGGGCCGGAACTCTACCGGGTCGATTGCGAACGCGATCTGCGGCCCGAGATCGCCCGGCTGCTCGCTCCCTCATCCGAGCTGACCGGGATTCGCTTCGCCGCGCCGAGCCTCAACGAGGTCTATACCCGCTACTTCGACGAGGTGCGCCATGCGGCGTAGCGGCTCGCCCTTCACCGGCGCCGGGATTGTCCTCGCCAAGGAGGCGGCGGACCAGCTAAGCGGCGTTCGGATGGTGGTGATCGAGGCGCTGGTCTTCCTGATCGCACTCGTACTGGCGTGGTTTTCGACCACGACGATCCGCGAATCGATCGGTCAAAGCCCATTTCTGTTTCTGCGTCTGCTGACGATGGCGCCCGACCCGATACCGTTCTCGTTCATCGATACGGTCGGGCTGGTGGCGCCGATAATCGCGATCGCGTTGGGTTTCGACGCCGTCAACGCGGAGTTCAACCAGCGAACCTTGAGCCGAATCCTGGCGCAGCCGATCTATCGCGACGCCTTGCTGCTGGGAAAATTCCTCGCCCGTCTCCTCGCCCTGACGATCGCTCTGCTGTCACTGTGGCTGCTGGTCCTGGGGGTCGGCTTTCTGCGCCTCGGTCTGCCGCCGAGCGGCGAGGAACTGATCCGGATGTTGGGGTTTCTCGTCGCGACCATCGCCTACGGCGGTGTGTGGCTCGCGGCCGCGTTCCTGTTCTCGATCGTGTTTCGCGCACCCGCCACCGCGGCGCTTGCGGCATTGGGCCTTTGGCTCGTTTTCTCTTTTTTCTGGTCGCTGATCATCAGGCCGCTCGTGGCAACATTGATCGCCGGACCATCGGAAGACATCTTCGCCCCCAACCTCGCCTA
>WNEZ01003044.1_pt1 | contig 14432 bp, 9 predicted proteins | sample 5400521 | NCBI WGS metagenome assembly WNEZ01 (sample SAMN13153339, study PRJNA577476) | soil metagenome | isolation source: 120 cm saprolite under Douglas fir tree site 2 hole 1 replicate 1 | place: USA:California | collected 2015-04-18
GATGCGATGCGTCACCATCTGCCCCGAAAGAACTTGGACGACGGCGAAGGAAAAATACGGGGGAACTCTGAGCTCGAGACCGAACGGATGTGTGGCGTAGTACAAGAACTTCTGTCCGGAGAAGAGAAACGCGTCGTCGAAAACAGGGGGATTTCCCAGGAAAGGCAGATAGAGGCCACAGGCTAACGCGACAATCACGCCGACGCCAATCAGATGCGGAAATCGCTCGAAGGTATTCACATTCATTGGCAAAAAAAAGGTACCCCGAAGGGTACCTTTTTACCAGCTAAGTCGCGACTAGTTGCCGCGGCAGGAGCCAGGCAGGTACTTCAACGGCAGGGTGGTCCCGTCCGTCGTCAAACCGCAGCGCCAGCCGTTGGGGCCCGTGCCCATGTTAGCGGCGGTCGTCGCCGGAGCGCCATTTAACATCGGCACCAGCGTTACAGTTTGGCCGTCAACGTCGCTTTTGATCCCTGCTGCGATCAGGACACTGACCTTGCCATTGCCATCGGTCTGGATCTTGTTGACGTACTTCGATGCCCCGCCGGTCGTGTTCTCACAGCCCCAGCTGTTCGCGGCGGGCGGCGTGCCACCGGTCTGGTACACCTCGGTAATCGAGGTGCGGCATGCGCTTGCAGCCAGGATCACCTCGGACATCTTCGCCCGGACGGTATAGTCCTGGTACGCGGGGAGCGCCACCGCGGCCAGAATGCCGATGATCGCAACCACGATCATCAACTCGATCAAGGTAAAACCCTTCTGAATCGTTCTCATGGAGACCCCTTCTTTATCACGCCGGCATGGCGTCGGGACTCTAAGAGCAAGTCGCGTGCCGCTTGGGACAAATTGCGATTAACCGCATGATTGCATTGACGTTATGCCATCTTTCTGAGGACGAATCGAAGGGAGGAAAGAGCGGTTTCGAACCGGAATAAGGCAAAATATGACCCTGCACGTCACTGCGTCGATCCGGCGGATTCTCGGCTATTCAAGCGACCCTTGAGTTGAGGGCACAGGGCCGACGCCGATCAAGGAGCGAATCCCGGTATCTTGTTTTCGTCGACCTCGTCTATCTGATCGGGGTCGAGAAATTGCTCGGCGTAGCGGAGATAGACCTTCTTGCGGACAAATACATCGAACAAGTCCGGGTCGATGTGTCCGTCCAGCTTCATGCGTCCGAGGATACTCAGTGACTCGGTCAGCGTCTTGGGGGGCTTGTAAGGCCGGTCCTTGGCGGTCAGCGCCTCGAAAATGTCCGCGATCCCCATGACCCTCGCCTGCACCGACATTTGCTCGCGCGTCAGGCGGTTGGGGTAACCCTTTCCATCCATGCGCTCGTGGTGACCTCCGGCGTATTCAGGCACGTTCTCCAGGTGCTTGGGCCACGGCAGCGCTTCCAGCATGTCGATCGTAGCGACGATGTGATGATTGATCGTCTCACGCTCCTCGTCAGTGAGCGTGCCTTTGGAAATCGTAAGATTCTTGATTTCGTCCTGAGTGAGAAAATTGGCCGTCCCGCCCGAGGCGTCGATCCATTTGTAGCCGACGCCGATCTGCTTGACACGTTCCTGTTCCTGCGGCGGCATGAATTCCCTGCCGACGTTGGTGTGGCGCAGGAATTCTCGGTCGCTTTCCAGCTGGCGCAGGCTCTCCCGCAATGTCTGCTCGATTTCGCCCAATCGGTTTCGTACATCGACATCTTGCGGAGAGGTTTGGCAAACGAGGTCGATCTTCTGCTTCAACGCCGCGATTTCCAGATCGCGCCTTAGCACCTCGAAACGCGTGTCCAGAAGATTGATGCGGTCGAAAATCGTCTGCAGCTTGGTAGCCTTGTCCACGACGTGCACGGGCGTCGTGACTTTTCCGCAGTCATGCAGCAAACCTGCTATTTTTAGCTCGTATCGATCCGTGTCGGTCATGTTGAAATCTCGGAGCGGCCCCTCAGAGGTCTCGTTGACCGCTTCGGCAAGCAGCATGGTGAGCTCCGGCACGCGTTTGCAGTGCCCGCTCGTGTAGTGGGACTTCTTGTCAATCGCTGTGTTGATGAGCGCTATAAGAGACTCGAACAGCTCCTCCAGTTGATCGATCAGCTGCCGGTTGGTGAGCGCGATGGCGGCTTGTGACGCGAGGGACTCCGCCAATCGCTGGTCCGAATGCGAGAAAGGGCCGAACTCACCCGTCGCGGGATCCTTGCTGTTGATGAGCTGAAGCACCCCTATGATTTCGCTCACGTGGTTCTTCATCGGCACCGTGAGGAACGCTTTAGAGCGGTATCCGGTCTTTTTGTCGAAATTGCGCGTCCCGGAAAAATCGAAGCCTTCCTCCGAATACGCGTCCGCGATGTTCACGGTCTTGCCGGTCAGAGCGGCGTAGGCGGCAACCATCTGGTTGTTGGGCTTCCCGTCCTTCCCGCTGAGGTGAATCGGGTAGTACGGTATATCGCTGCCTGTGGTGCCGCCCATCGCGATGCCCAGGGAATCGGTCCGCATGATTGCAAACCTGAGCCGCGGACCCTCGTCGGAGGATTCCAAGACGTAGAGGGTGCCGCCATCGGCGCGCGTGATCGCCTTGGCGGCGATGAGGATCTTTTCGAGCAGGTGGCCGGTGTCCTTTTCCTGGGACAGCGCCGCCCCTATCTCGTTGAGCTGCTCCAAGCGGCGAAACAGATCTTCGACGGTCTCCAAGAACAATCCCCCGGTCTCAGGCGGCGGCCGGCGTGCGACGAGCCGCTACTTGATACAGACCGCGCGCACCTGCGGCATATCGGTAATTCCCTGAAGCACCTTTTCGACCCCATCCATCTTCAGGGTCCGCATGCCTTCCTCAAGACCGACCGCAAGGATTTCCGTGACACGGGCGTGCTCCTGGATCAGCTTCTTGATGGAATCGGACGCGATCAGCAGCTCATGCAGGCCGACCCGGCCCTTGTAACCGGAATTGCTGCAGGCCTCGCAGCCCTTGGCCTTGTAGAGGGTGAACTGGCCTCTGTCGCCGGCATAGCTTTTCGCCAAATCCCTGTAGACGTTCTCGTAAGCGGACTTGGCGTCCTTCTTGAACGGCCCGGTGTTGAGCAGTTCGGAGCAGTATTCCTGGAGGATGTGCTTCATCTCGTCCGCGGCCGGCGCGTAGGCCTGCTTGCATTTTCCGCACAGACGCTTGGCCAGCCGCTGCGCGAGGATCCCGAGGAGCGCGTCGGCAAAGTTGAACGGATCCATTCCCATGTCGAGCAGGCGGATGATCGACTCCGGGGCGCTGTTCGTATGTAAGGTGGCGAACACGAGGTGGCCTGTCAGCGAAGCCTCGATCCCCGTGCCGGTGGTTTCCTTGTCGCGCATCTCGCCGACCATGATGATGTCCGGATCGGCTCGCAGAAACGATTTCATCACGGCTGCAAAATCGAGGCCGGCCTTTTTGTTGACCTGGACCTGACGCAAGCCCTTTTGCGTGATTTCGACCGGATCTTCCGCCGTCCAGATCTTCGTATCCGGCGTGTTGAGAAAGCCGAGGACCGAGTGGAGCGTCGTCGTCTTGCCCGAGCCGGTCGGACCGCAAACGAAGAACAGGCCGTAAGGCTTGCTCACGGTTTCTTTGAGCTTCGGCAGGTTCGAAGGCGACAGACCCAGCTTGTCAATCGGAATGGGCTCGCCCGCCGCGAGAATACGCATGACCACGTCCTCGACGCCGCCCTGCGAAGGGATCGTCGCCACGCGCAGTTCTATGTCGAGCGGCCCGAATTTCTTGAATTTGATCTTGCCGTCCTGCGGTTTGCGCTTCTCGGAAATGTCGAGGTCGCACATGATTTTGATGCGCGCCACCATGGCATTTCGATAGGAGCCCGGAACCTCGATGTAGGGAACAAGCGACCCGTCCTTCCTCAGCCGGATCTCGGTTTTGGCCTTGCCGGGGTAGGGCTCGATGTGGATATCCGACGCCCCTTGGTTGTAGGCATCGATAATGACTTTGTTGACGAGTTTCACCAGCTCGTTGTCGGCCGCAGCGGACACATCGTCGTCGCTGCCCACCTCGACGGCGACCTCGTCCTGCTCCAGACCCGAAAGCATATCGCCGATATCGCCCGAGTCGGCGGCCTCTGCCCCGTAGAACGCCTTGAGCGTGTCCTTGAATTCCTTGAGAGACGTGACGCGATACACGAGCTTGCGCGCCGCGAAGACATTCTGAACGATCCTGGAACTTTTCACTCTCTCGGGATCGAGACAAAGGATGACCAAACCTTCTTTTGCTTCCTCGATCGGCACCCATTGGTTGGATTCGACGTAGTCGCGCTTCAGGTTTTTCAGCAGGTCCATCGGCTTGATGCGATCGGGTTTGAACGGTTCGTACGGTACGCCGAAAAACTTGGAAAGTGCCGCGCCGATCGCCGGCAGCTTCACCTGGAATTCGTCGGTCAACACCGTTTCTACATCGACCGCCTTCTTGCGCGCCGACCGGGCCGCGAGCTCGAGCTCCGCGGCCGAAATCACGGCACCGCTCACCAGAAAATCGTACTTTGTCTTGAGGCCCTGCGGCTTCTGGCGCTGCTTGAGCGCGATGGCCAGCGTCTGGCAGAGCTCCGTCACCCCCTCCTCGGCAAGCTGTCCGAACGGCGCGCCGGCTCTGTTGTTGATAAGCTGGACCACGCCGACGAGTTCGCTGCTGCCCGGCTCCGCAACGGGCGCGACCAGCATCTGCTTGGTGCGATAACCGGTGCGCTTGTCGACCTCCTGCAGGAAGCGCAGGTTCGGATTGTGCGACTTGAGCTCGCCCTCGTCGTAGACGTCCCTCAGGTTGAGCATCCTCTTCGACAATCCGACGTACCCCGCGATCGAGTGTTCGGCGATCGGCAGCTTCAGGTCCTTGAAGGAGTTGAGGCCGGTCTTGACCTTGGAGACGATGGTCTGCTTGTCCTCGCCCACGGTATAGATAGTCAGCCGGTCGGCGTTGAAGAGGGTGCAAATGTCGGCGCTGACTTCCAGCATGATTTCGTCCACGTTGCTCGTGGCGTGGATCTTGTTGGTGACGGTCTGGAGGTTCTTCTGAAACGTCAGCCGGCTGTTGACGTCAGAGGCCGCGCCCGGATGCGTTTGCAATACCGCGCTCATAGGCAGTCCACCTTAAGGTTCTTCACCCGAAATACCCCGATAATCAATTACTTTACCACTGTTCAGTCAGCCTGGCTGTCCCAGGCGAAGCGTTTCTCTGTACTAATGCACTGAGCGGGCTGACGCCAGGGTTCTTCCCCAAGCGAAAATCGAGCCTGCCGGCGCCCTCATGCTCGGCGCTTCGCCTTCCCCCAAAGCCCGCCCTCAAGCAGGAACGCGCGGTACCCGCGCTGAGCGAGGAGAAAAGCCGCGGCGGCGCTGCGTCGCTCGCTCTGGCAATAGAGCACGTACTCTTTTCCCTTGTCGAGCACACCGAAAGCGTTGCGGATTTCAGACAGCGGGATATTGATGGCACCCGCAAGCTTGTCGTACTGATATTCCGATGGGTAACGCACATCGACCCACTGGGCTCCGTTGGCGACCTTGTCGCGCGCCTCTTCCGCCGATATGCGGTGCAGCAGCGGTTCCCCGAGGAGTTCGGCAAAGTCCTTCCTGGAAAGCCGCAGAAGCACCCCGTCGGTTTTCATCGTGACCGTGGCGTTGCGCTTGGCTTCCGACACCAGCGCTTCCTCGCCAAACGCGTCACCGCTCTTCAGCTCGGCAAGCAGCATCGAGACTCCTCCGATCGTGCGCTCGACCTTGCACCGGCCGGCTTCGATCACGAAGTAGAAGTTCCCTTCAGCGCCCTCGCGAATCACCACATCGCCCTTTTTGACGTTGATGCGATCGAAGCGGCGCAGCAGCTCGTTGATGTGAGCCGGCGGCAATTGCGAGAACGCGCCGTACTTGAGGCTGCTTACGCTGAACATTCCCGACAGGAGCGTCCAGTTGGCGAGCGAACTTTGTTCGTTCTCGGTCCTTCCCTGTCTTGCCGAGGAGTCGGCGGACGCGGCTTCATCCCAGATCGCCATGACGTCGAGAAGATCATCATCGATTCGCATCAGCTCGACTTCGGTGAGCGCCTTGGCGCTCGTGAAAACCTCGCCCCGCCGGCCGAGCGGATATCGTGAGCGCTCCGAGCCGCCTACCAGCACTTTCGAAGAACCGTCCGGATAGGTGAGCATCAGCTCCCCCCGCACGAGATAGACCACCTGCCCCTCGACGCCGCGCACCAGAAATGGGTCCGAATTCTTGCTCGCCGTCTCCACGTGACAAAGAGCGGCGAGTTCGTTCAGCCTCGCCTCGGGCAGCGAGGCGACAGGTTCAAGAGCCTTCAGCGTTTCGATGCGTACGGCGCACATCGGCGTTCCTCGTTCACCATGGACCCGGGCAGTTTTCCTCAAAATTCGAAAACTTGATTGTTTTGCAGCATGCGCGGCCGAAATTGACCCGCATCGTCCTCGATTTCCTGCATCGTGAGCTCGATTTCGCCGGGCTTCAGATGCGTGATATAGATCTCCGCGCTACGTTCGAGTTTTGCAAGTTCCTCGGCGAGCATGCTCGGACAAAGGTGCTTTGAGATAACCGCCAACTCCCTTTCCCTGTTGCAAAAAGCGGTCTCGATAATCAGATATTTCAGGTTGGAGATCTTGTTGACGGCCGCCCAAAGCGGGTCGTTGGTCGTCGTGTCGCCGGTAAACACCAGACTCCCCTTGCCGGAATCGAGCTGATAACCGACCGCCGGCACGACATGGTTTGCCGGGAGCGCCGTGAGTTTGCGCTTTTTCAGCTCGATCGTATCGCCGACCTGGATTTCGCGGTATCGAAGGAAGGGTTTCTCGGGACTCGGGATCTGCGCGAAATCAGGCCAGATGCTCCAGTTGAAGATGTGATTGCGCAAGATCTCGAGCGTTCCCGGAACCGCCCAAAGCGTGAGCGGCTGGTCGCGCATCCCTCCGACGGTGTCGACCATGAACGGAATGCTCGCGACGTGATCGAGGTGCGAATGCGTGAGAAAGATGTGATCGATGAGAGAGAGCTCGGTGAGCGAAAGGTCGGCAACCCCCGTTCCGGCGTCGATGAGAACGTCGTTGTCGAGGAGCATCGACGTGGTGCGCAAGTGCCGGCCTCCTATCCCGCCGCTGCACCCCAGGATTCGCAACTTCATAGACGGGCGCCCGCGGCTATTTCTCGTCGAACACGGTCACGCCGTCCCATTCGGCCGGCGGGGGGATTCGGCGCTTCCCTGCAGCTTCCTTCGCGTACAGCTCGTAGAGAGCGCATCCCGGATTCATGCGATGAAGATTGAGCAAATTCACTTCCACCTGATCCCACTGGCGGGAACGGTACAACCGGATCGTCTGATGCCATAGCCTGAGCTCGTCCAGAACCCTCTTTTCGACCTCCGCCTCAAGTCCCACCGGTTCGTAGATCGTGATTGCCTCGTCCTTGCCCTTGACTTTGATCTTGTCGATCTCCTTGAAAACCACGTCCTTCACAAGCGTCCGCGTTGGCTCCCCAACCAGTATCCCCACGCCGTAGTACTTGGTGCGTCCTTCCAGCCGGGAAGCGACGTTGACGGCATCTCCCATGGCGGTGTACGCCCTGCGCTCCTTCGATCCCATATCCCCGACCCGGACGTTTCCAGAATTGACGCCGATGCCGATCTTGAGGGTCGGCCAGCCGCGCGCGGCGAATTTCTTATTCAGCATATCGCATTCGCGCAGCATCTCCAGGGCCGCGAGGACCGCGTTGCGGGGGTGGTCTTTGTCTTCCACCGGAGCATTCCAGAAGGCCATGATCGCGTCGCCGATGTACTTGTCGAGCGTGCCGCGGTATTTGCCCCGGATGATATTGCTCATGTCCGTGAGGTACTCGTTGATGTATTCGCGCAGGTGCTCGGGACTGAGCGCCTCCGATATGCTGGTGAAGCCGCGCACATCGGAAAATAGTATCGTGAGATCCGCGCTCTTCGGCGCCATGGTGTACTGCTCGGGGTCCTCGGCCATCTTGTCCACGAGCTCGGGCGGCACGTACTGTCCGAAAAGCTCCGTGAACTGGCGTTTGGAGCGCGTCTCGACGAAGTACCCGTAAGCCATGTTCACCGTGTACAGGGTCGCCGTCATGAGCACCGAGGCAGCCAGCGGCAGCACCAATCCGGCATACGACCACACCCCTATGTCCAACAAGGTAATGAGCGCCATTCCGGTCACCGTGGCGGCGGTGGCCCAAAGCGGCGCCAGCATCGGGATGAGCAAGGTGAGCGCGACACCGCCGATGACAAGCAGCAAGACCTCCGCGCCGAGCATGTAAGGCGGTTTGTGCTTGAGTTTGCCGTCGAGCATCCCCGCAACGAGGTTGGCGTGAATCTCGACCCCGGGGTAAACGTTGCCCAACCTCTCGGGTCCGGAGGAGACGTTGTCCGCTCCTACGGGCGTCGAGCGAAGATCGAACAAGCCCGGCGCCGAAGCGCCGATCAAGGCGATCTTGCCTCGCAAGCTTTCAGTCGGCACCTTGTCCGCCCAGACATCCGCAAGTGAAATGTAGGGAAAGCTGCGCTGGGGGCCGCGATAGGGAACCAGCGCGGTGACTTCATCGTCCAGCGGGATCCTGAGCGGCCCGACTTCGAGCCACTCCAGGCCCGTATAGTTCTTGCTGCCAAGGCGCTCGGGCGCAATGCCGGGAACGACCTTGGGCAGCACGACCGTCTTGGAGCCGCTGCGCGCGGCCTCTTTCATGCCCAGGTACAGCCGCACCAGCGAGAGGGAAAACGCCTCGTAATAACTGCCCTTGTATTCCACGAGCATCGGGACGCGCCGCGATACGCCGTCGTTGTCGGTCTGCGTGTTGAAATGCCCGGCGTTGGCCGCGTTGACCTGAAACTCCGGCAGGTTGGCGCCGTAGCCTTTCCAAATTCCGAAACGGATTTTCCTGTTGCCGAAAGTGCCCGGTGGAAGCACAGGCTGCGGAAGCGCGCCGCTTTCAACCGCGTTCTCGTCGCTGCTGAAATAGTAGCCGAGCACGACGGGCCTGCCGCGAAGAAAGTCGGCAAATAGGGCGTCGTACTCAAGCTGCGGACGCAGTTCCTTCAAGGCCGATTGAAACTGCCCGATGTCCTTCAGCCGGGTCTTGGCCAGCTTCTCGAGCACCGGCAGCCCCGAGCTGTCGTCGGGCTCGGCAAACACCACGTCGAATCCGATGAGTGACACACCGTACTTATCGAAGAGTTTTTGCAGCAGCGCGACTATCTTGTCGCGGCCCCAGGGCCAGCGGCCGAGCGCGCGAGGATCCAGGCTGCGCTCGTCGATGTCGAGGATGACGATGCGGTCATCGACGGTGCCCGGCATGGTAAACCGCAGCCGGTAATCGTAGATGATGCTTTCGAGCTGGGTGATGAAGCCTATCTTGTAGAGCGTCGCGGCGTGGCCTACGAATAGCAGCACCACCAGCAGGCCTAGCGCGATTCGGACGATGTGCTGCTTCAGCCTTCCTCCCTGCGTCAGCTCTGGTCAAGACCTGAGTCTCAGGTCTTGAGGAAGAACTCCATCTTGATCCCGGCAAGTTCGATCACGTCATGATCGTTCAAGGAGTGGGCCTGGGCGTCGAGGACCTTGCCGTTCACGACCGGGAAGCTCGCGCCCTCAACATGGGTGATAAAAAAGCCCTGCGGCCGGCGCGTGATGACGGCCACTTGGACCCCGGGTTTGCCGAGCGTCGTGAGCGGCTTGGTGAGATCGAGCTCCTTGCCGGCATTGGCACCCGACAGGAGCTGTAACGCAGCCTGCGGCGCGGTCGCCGGCTTGGCTGGCGCAACGGGCGCAGCCGGCGAACTTTGACCCGCGACGGTGTCTCCGAAATTTTTGGCGCCTGCTGCCGCCGCAGCAGCAGCCGCTGGAGCCGCTGCCACCGGGGCGGGGATGGGCGCTGCCGCGGCAGCAGCGGGCTTCATCGCACCGGGGCGAAGCACCATGGTCTTTTCGAAATCGGCAGCCTTGCCCTGCCCCGCCACCGCCTCGTTCACGTACTTCAGCTTGTATTTGCCGAGCTCGATGACGTCGTTGTTTTGCAGGAAGTGTTTCTTGACCGGTTGGCCGTTGACCACGGTGCCGTTGGTGCTGCCCAGGTCCTCGAGAAATGAATCCTGCAGGATGGTGACGATGACGGCATGTTCCCCGCTTACTGCCAGATTGTCGATCTGGATGTCGTTGTGCGGTTTGCGGCCGATGGTGGTACGTTCCTTGGTCAGCGCGATTTCCTTCAGGACCAGGCCGTCCATACTGAGTATCAGCTTCGCCATAGCAGTATCCCTCTGCTCAAACTATTTGAACCAGCTCATCATCCTGCCTACGATGCTGCGCGGCGCGGGGTAGTCCCGCAGCACCCGGACCAGTATCACCGAAATATTGTCCCGGCCCCCGTTGTCATTGGCGGTTTGCACCAGGTGCTGCGCACATAGTTTCAGGTTGGAGCTGAGCGTCTGCAGCGCCAAGCCGATATCATCGTCGCTCACCATATCACAAAGGCCGTCCGAACAGAGCAGATAAATGTCTCCCGGCTGCGTATCGTAGTCGTGGATCTCCGCCTCCACGATCGGATCGATACCGAGCGCGCGCGTAACCAGATTCTTGTTCTGCGACTGCCTCGCCTGTTGCGGCGTGATCACGCCGCTGTCGATCTGCTCCTGGAGAAGCGAGTGGTCCTTGGTCACTTGCCTGAGCTCATCGCCGCGCAGCCTGTACATCCGCGAATCCCCGATATGCGCGACGGTCATCTTGTTGTCGTAGAACAGGGCGACGATCAGCGTCGTCCCCATCCCCGCATACTGGGGCTGGCTCTGAGCGGCCTGGTAGATCGACGTGTTTGCCTTGGCGATCTGTTCGTGCATCAGCTGGTGCGCCACCAGCTGGCCGCTGTGCGCGTCGATCTCGTACGGGACTTTCTTCTCCAGCAACTGCTGCAGCTCGGTAATGATCACCGTGGTGGCCATGCCGCTTGCCACCTCGCCCGCGTTGTATCCTCCCATGCCATCGGCCAGCACGACGAGACCCTGGTCCCCGTCCGACGCGATCGAGTCCTCGTTGTGGGACCTGACCATTCCCGGATCGGTACAACTCGCGATTTCAAGCGCACCCGACAAAGTCATCATGCTTCGACGAAGCTCACAGGCTGATGTCGACCCCGACGCCGGTCGCCGTAGCGGAAGGACCCCCGACAGTAGCTCGCAATGCGCCCGCGAATTCTTCGCCTGTCTGGTAACGCTCGCCCGCTTCCTTGGACATCGCCTTGTCCAGGAAGGCGACCAAGGCCGGCGGGAGGGACGGGTTGTACTGCAGGATGTCCGGCGCATGCTCGTTGGCAATCCTGTACATGAGTTGCGCCATCGAATCTCCCTCGAACGGTAGTTTGCCGCAAACAAGCTGATACAGGGTTACCGCCAACGAGAACAGATCGCTCCGCCCGTCGATCTTCTTGCCCTGGAGCTGTTCCGGAGACATGTAGGACGGCGTACCGAGCACCATTCCGGTTTTGGTCTTGGACGAATCGGTAATCCGGGCAATTCCGAAATCGGTGACCTTGACGACGTCGTTTTCAGCCTCGTACATGACGTTGGCCGGCTTCACGTCCCGGTGCACCACGTTGTGCCGGTGCGCGTAGCCGAGCGCATCGGACACCCTCGCCACGATCGAAATGACCTTGTCGGTCGGCAGGGTGGTGCCCACCTTTGTAAAGGGGACCAGATCCCTGCCCTTCAGGAGCTCCATCGCGATGTAGCACAGGTCGTGCTCTTCGCCCGCGTCGAAGATGGTCACGATATTGGTATGGCTCAGGCGACCGGCGGTTTCGGCTTCGCGGAAAAACCGCTCCTTCACCTCGGCGAGCTCGTCCGCCTCGAATTCCTGGGAAAGCGCCATGGTCTTGATCGCCACCACGCGTCCGATTTTCGGATCCTTGCCGAGATACACGACGCCCATGGCGCCCTTGCCCAACTCCTTTTCCACTTGGTAGCGGCCGAGCATCGGCTTCTCGGCGCCCCCGCCGAGCACGAGGGTCCCGCCGGGGTGGGTTTGCGCGCCGCCGAGAATGACGGTTTCCGACATCTGCTTGGCGCGCGACAACCTCGCTTCGAGGTCGCGGAACTTCGGGTCGTACCCGGCCATGTAGCGAAATGCGGCTTCAGCCTTGTTGAACTGGCGCTTGCGCTCGAAGTCGAGCGCAAGGTTGTAGAGGTTGTCCATGACGGTATCGTCCAGGGGCACCTTGCGGAAGTAGTCGAAAGCCATGTCGAGCTGGCCTTGCCCCTGGAAAGCGAGGCCGAGCATGCGCGCGTTGGCCGCCGACTGCGCATCGGATACCTCCTTGCCGCGCTCGGTGACGACGAAGCGCTTGGTCACGAGCAAGACGTGACCTACGACCAGCAGGGTGAGCGGCAGCATGAATTGCAGCCATAGTCCCTGGCCGGTCATGAGCACGAAGTGGGTGGCAATCAGAAGCGCCACGATACCGGCACTGAGCACGGCTCCCGCACCGGCGGAAAGTCGCGGGAGCATCGCGATCAGATAGACCGCGATCGCGAGATAAACCGCCCTCTCGACGATCCAGCCCCAGGTCGGCGTGATGAAAAAATGCCCTTGCAGGAGCGAGGAGACCGTGTGCGCCTGAAGCTCGACGGCCGCCATCGAAGGATTCACGGGCGTTACGAACAGGCTGCCGACGCCGGCCGCCGTCGGACCGATCAGCACGATCTTGTCGCGATACTTGTCGAGCGGAATCTTGCCGCTCGCGACATCGTAGAACGAATCTTCCTGGAACGCCGGCTTGCCGTCGCGATCCTTGTAAAAATACGTGAACATCTGCATCGTGGGATCGGCGCTCACTCGGAAATTGCCGATCTGCAGCGCTTCGCCGGGGCGGATCTTGATGTCCTTGGCGGTCAGGTTGAGGCTCCTTGCCACCAGCATGGCCGCGAGCGACGGGTAATATTCGTCGTAGTAGGTGATGGCGAGCGCTTCGGTGCGGATCGCGCCGTCCACGTCGGGTACCGAATTCAGGTGTCCCACTGCGGCCGCGGCCTCGCCCAAGCTGTCCACGATCGGGACTTCCACGGCACTGGTAAAAATCGGCAGGTCGCCGCTGCCGCTTTGGAGCGTGAGCGCGTTCTTGCGCACGAATTCAGGGAGAGGCTTGTCGGGTTTGCCGCGCGGCTCGCCGAGGGTGAAGAGTATCGGCAGCACCACGTTCCCCGCCTTGGTGAAACTCTCGGCGAGCTTCCTGTCGACGTTGAGCGCGCTCTCGGCCTCCTCGAGCGTCGCTCCGATTTGAAGCAGCTCGGGCGCTACGCCGCGGGGCGGCGCGTTCGGATCGGCGTTCGCCGGCACCAGCCGGCGGTAGGTCTCGAGAAGCCTGTTGACATAGGCCAGACCCGGATCGACCTGGGGTTCGGAGAAGAAGACCGTATAGCCGACGACCTTGGGCTTCGCGCTCGCGAGGCTTTCGATCATCTTTGCATGGACCTCGCGCGACCACGGCCAGCGGCCGATATTGTCGATGCTCCGCTTGTCGATCGCGATCACGGAAATCTTGTCGGACGGGGTTCGTGCCGAGGCCCGAACGCCCCAATCGTAGGCGAAGCGCTCCAGGCTCTCGATCAGCTGGGTCCCGCCGGCCGCGAGCAACACGAGCGACACCACCAGACCGAGAAACCAGTCTTTTTTCCAGAAGCCCGCGTTGGTCATCGATTTATTGTTGTTTAACGAGCGACGCGCCCTGAGTGCTCTCGCATTCTACGCCAGCCACCTTTGAGTCGACCCCCTCTCAAGTTCTGCGCGAAAGGCCGTAAGTTACTTAATAAACAAAACTCTAGGCGGCATTTTTACAGTGAATATTGGGGGCCGTCAAATTTTCAATCGAGGCGAATCCGGCTGGCCGGGTTGCGCCCATGACCCATGCGACAGTGTTCGGGTGTTCAGCGACGACACCCGCAGGAGGAAAACGCGGCGAACCGTTGCGCACCGGCCGGCGGCCCGTGCGCCGCGCGTCAGCTCCCGAGCAGGGTGCCCGGAGTGAGGCCGTTCTGCGCCACGAGTTCGGCCGCGGATACTTTCTTGCCGTCTTCGTGCTTTGCCTTGAGGACCTCGATTCGTCCTCCCTGAGCGGTCACGAAGAAGCTCGCGGGGCTGATTTCGGAAATCTCTCCGATCTTTCCCTTTACCGCGCCGAATGTGCGGAACAGATGTTTGCGGCTGTCGAAGATCTGCAGTTTCTTGCCGTTCAACGTGGTCCAGGCCCCGGGGGCGGGGTTGCAGCCGCGTATGAGGTTGTAGGTGAAATCGACATGCGTCGCCCAGTTGATTTTCGCTTCGGCGGTGCGGCACCAGCCTTCGTAGCTCGCGCGGGCTTCGTCTTGCACCGTCTCGCGGTGCTTGCCCGCCATCACCAGGTCGGCCGCTTCGAGCA
>WNEZ01003045.1_pt1 | contig 14426 bp, 11 predicted proteins | sample 5400521 | NCBI WGS metagenome assembly WNEZ01 (sample SAMN13153339, study PRJNA577476) | soil metagenome | isolation source: 120 cm saprolite under Douglas fir tree site 2 hole 1 replicate 1 | place: USA:California | collected 2015-04-18
ATGACTGGCATAGTCGCGAACGTTTACGACGACCGCGGGATCTTCAAAAAGCTTTATTTTCTTTCGCAGCATCGTCGCGATTTCCGACGTCGTCATGCCGGTTACCTGCAGGGAACTACCTGCTAAAGGATATTCCAACATGCCTCCGCTGAGCACCGTAAACAGTGTCGAGACCTGACCGGGATTATCGTTGAGTTGTATATCAAGTACATCACTCACACCCACGCGATAGATCTGACTCGAAACAGGAGAAGTCGCCGCGTTGGCGATCAAATTGTTGCCGAGCACAGGGCCAATTTTCTTTGTTACGGCTTTTGGATCGCTGATGGCGGCATTGGCGCTGGTCGCCACGCTTCTGACTCGTGCGTTATCGGCGGCAGAAACTTCCGCAGGCAATGATTCCAGGCGCGCGCGATTCTTGAAATTCGCTTTGGCGTGGGCTTGAAAACTTTGCTGGTTAGCACTCGAATTGTTACTTTGCGGGTCCTTCTGAGTTTGATTGATGACGCGAGCGCGTGTGGCCTTCGCTGTGTCCGGCGTTGCACTCGGTTTAGTTATTACCGATTTAGAGACAGGCGGATTAGCAGCCGAGATAGCTGGATTTACCTGCGCCGAAGCTGCGACCGCCAACGTGACACTCAGGACTAAAGCCGCAAATATTGAGTTTTTCATATTCCTCCCGAACTGTTCGAACCATCGATTTTTGGCGGGCGTGGGGCACCTCGCTCGCCGAAACTATGCTCCTTTAGGAGTAAACAGCGAAAAAGACGCGATTTCTCTGATTCTGAAGGCAATATCGCTAACAAAATTCGGCTGGAATGTTCAGAGCGGCAGGTTTACTCAGCGGGACGCTGTTTTGGCAGGCTCGAGGCTGGAAATAGATGTGGCCAGCGGCTCCCCAGCCGCGCGTGGACAAGGTATTCTACCTGATCCGCGCTTTCACAGGTCAAACATTCTTCGACGATGCTACGCGCTGAGGCGGAGTCGATTCCTGCAAGGGCCTTGCGCACACGAGGCATCGCGGAGGGAGTCATACTTAACTCGGTGGCGCCAAGTCCAATCAGTAATACGGCATAAGCCGGCGTCGAAGCCATTTCGCCGCAAACAATTGCTGGAATCCCTGCCTGCCGTGCGGCTTTGAGGCTGCGATTGATCCCTTCAAGCACTGCGGGGTGCAGCGTGCGAAACCAATCGGCTACTTCGTCGTTGCCGCGATCGACGGCAAGAGTGTACTGGACCAGATCGTTTGTTCCGAGTTCAAAGAAGTCTACACAGGCAGCAATTTTCTCGGCCATCATAACGGCTGCGGGTACTTCGATCATGGCGCCGATGGAAACGTCGCCGTAGGGTTGTTTCTCGCTCGCGAGTTTTGCGATCTCTTCAGCAACCATCGCCTTCACACGCTTGACTTCATTTACATCGGTCACCATCGGCAAAACGATTTTCAGGTCGCCACTGGCGGCCGCCAACAAAATGGCGCGCAACTGTCGCCGCATGACGCTGTCGTTGCGCAGCCCAAACCGAATGGCGCGCAATCCTAAAGCAGGATTCTTCTCCGGCTGGCGAAAATGCGAACGCGTGTTTTCGCCCCCCAAATCAAACAAGCGAATAATCGCGCCGTCTGCGCCTGCCAGGCGGGTCGCCGCCTCGTAAGCGACGCGCTGTTCTTCTTCTGACACCGTCAATCCATTCCGCGCCAGCAGAAACTCCGAGCGGTAAAGGCCGATGCCGCTGGCGCCATATTTTTCAACACCGTCGAATTCCGACGGCAGCTCGATGTTGGCGCGCAGCTTGATCTCCACTCCGTCCTGAGTGCGCAGCGCGCCACGATCTTCCGACGGTGGAGCTGCGCGACGCGGTGAACCGTGCTCAGTCTGCTTTCGGTACTCCGCAAGAGTTTGCATTGAAGGATGGAGAATTACTTCGTTGCGGTTGGAATCTACGATGATCTTATCGCCTGTTTTGGTGCGACGATAAAAATCTTTTAGTCCTACCACCGCCGGCAGGCCAATGCCCCGAGCCAGAATCGCTGTGTGAGAGGTCCAACCCCCGCTATCAGTGGCCAACGCGCGTGCGTGTGTTAGATCCAACTCAGCCAGGGCCGAAGGCAACAGGTCGCGCGAAACAATCACAGCGTCTTCTGCAAGCTGTAGATCCTCGGGTCGCGCGCCGCTAAGTGCGGCCAACAGGCGTTGCATAACGTCTTCAATGTCAGAGCCGCGTTCGCGCAGGTAATCGTCTTTGATCTCGGAATAAAGCGCGGTGAGCCGATCGCCTACGACCTTGATGGCCCACTCGGCATTGACGTGATCGGCCGTTATGTATTCCGCGATGTCACCAAGCAGCTTTTCGTCCTCGAGCAGCAGCACGTGAGCATCGAAGATGTATGCATGTTCTTTCGCCAGTCGTCCTTCAGCCTGATCGCGAATCGTCCTCAGCTTTTCGCTCGCTGCTGCCGCCGCCTGGCGAAAGCGTTGCTGTTCCCTTTCCAAATCTTCCGTGCTTACGCTCCAACGTGAGACTTGCGCAGTGCCATCAACCATGCGCAGTACCTGGCCAATCACAACGCCTTCGGAAACGCCAAGGCCTTTGCAGCGAATCTCACGCGGTTGTTCTTTCATTACTACGCTTCCACTTCTCTTTCACCAAAACTCTCAGCAAACAACTGATCGAGAGCAGCCATGGCCGTCTCTTCGTCAACTCCCTCAACACTCGCTTCCAGTTCCGTGCCCGTAGTTGCTGCCAACATCAACACGCTCAAGATTGATTTTGCATCGGCAGTCGGCCCGCCATCGATGCGCCGCAAGCTGACCTTGCTGCGAAAGGTGGTCGTCAGGCGCACTAGTTTTGCGGCCGCGCGCGCGTGCAGTCCCATTCGCGCTTTTACCAGAAGTTTGCGCTCTATCATTTCCTTGTTTTTGACATTAGTTTTTTGCGGGAGGGGCAAGCAAATCGCCGGCGAGGTAAATTCCCTGCCGCCCGAGCTCGGAAACGCGCCGCGCGGTCTCAATGAGTGAAGTACTGCCTTCGTGGCTGGCAAGCTTGATAACCATCGGCAGGTTCACTCCGGTAACTACTTCAATGTTGCCATCCTCGAGAAACATGGAGGCGATGTTGGTGGGCGTGCCGCCAAACATGTCAGTTAGCAATAGAACACCCGCGCCTTGCGAGACACGCGTGATGGCGCGCTGCACTTCGTCGCGGGCAGCATCTACGTCGTCGTGCCAGCCAATGGAAACTGCGGTGATGAAGGATATTGGGCCGATGATCATCTCCGCGGCAGCCAACAACTCACCGGCCAAATGGCCATGCGTAACAATCACACCGGCGACTCTGCGGTTGCTGTCCGATTTTTCAGGTTGGTCCGGTTTGCTGCTCATGTCCCTTTCCTTCCACGACCCAGTTTCAAGTTTTGGCTTGTCCGCTGGGAATCTCAAAACGCACTTAACGTTGCCGGTTTACTTTTTTCACATCACGGTGGACCACGCGCGCATCAAAACCCGAGCGCCGCAGTCGACGACCCAATGCGTTGGCGATCATCACCGAGCGGTGTCGCCCTCCCGTGCAACCAATACCAACGGTTACGTATGCCTTACCTTCCCGCTTGTACAGCGGCAACAGATAATCCAGCAGGTCGCTGAACCGTCGCAAAGTCTCTTCAACTTCAGGGCGCGATTTCAAATACTCGACAACGCGCTTGTCATGGCCCGAGAGCGGCTTTAGCTCCGGAACAAAATGAGGGTTCGGCAGGTGACGCACATCAAACAACAATTCCAGATCGCCGGGATTGCCATATTTATGACCGAAACTGAGCACCTCAACCCGCATCGACCCGGCTTTTCGATCGAGACTAAATCTGTCGAGCAGATGCTTGCGAAGCGTATGAACCGTGTGTTCGGAGGTGTCGATAATTTGATCGGCTTCGGCGCGCAGCCGGGCCATGGCGCTGCGCTCGCTTCGAATTGCCTGTAGCAATCCCTGGCCCTTATCCGCCGGGTGGGGGCGGCGTGTTTCGCTGAACCGGTGTTGCAGAACGTCGTCCGATGCTTCTAAAAACAAGACGTAGACGCCGAGTCCCGCAGCGCGTAACGCTTTCAATTGTTTTTCAAAGTCTGCCAGGAAAGTTCCTTCACGGATGTCAATTACCAGAGCTGCGCGCTCAATTACTTTTTCATCACTGTGGGGAGTCAGCAGCCGTGAAAACGTCGATAGCATCGTGATCGGAAGATTGTCGACACAGAAATAGCCGAGATCTTCAAAGGCATTTGTGGCCGAAGACATTCCTGATCCGCTCAACCCGGTGATGATTACGACGTCGGGAGCGTTATCAGTCGCTTTCGGAGCAGTCTTCTTCGTTTGTTTCTTCATTGACGAACCACGCAGGTCGCGGTGGTCCTAGTTTACTACGAGAGAGTCTCGATCCCATCAGTGCGGACCGCATGGAACTCGTGCGGAACCGCGAGCGGTAGCGACCGGATGCCGACATTCAGCGTGGCTGGGAGCACTCCAATGACCCGGCTTGTGGTTTGTAGCATCCGGTCGCTACCACCACCCCACGCGGGCTGCCCGCGCGGGGACCCCGGTCCGCTCGCAGTTCTGCATTCCTGTGTCCACTCGGTTACCAAGTTGTTGGTTATGGCTCGATCAATCCAAAATTTCCGTCTTTTCGTTTATAGAGCACACCGATGCGATCTGTGTCGGCATCGCGAAAGACGACGAATTGATCCGTTTGCGAGGTGAGGCTCAGCGCCGCCTCTTCGGCGGTCATTGGTTTAATTGAATAACGGCGCGCGGCAATAATACGCGGTGGCCGGGGCGTGGCTTCCAACTGCCCATCGGGGCTGGGGGCCACTTTAGCGGTAGCTCGGCCGCCTTGTTTGCGATCGATAGTCTTCTTCTTGAGCTTTAGCGCCTGCTTCTCAATCTTTGCTATTGCACGCGTCAGCGCCATGTACATGTCGACGTTGATGTCTTTAGCGGCCAACGTGTGATCGCGCCAGTGTACGATCAACTCTCCGATCTGGCGGTTCTTTTCGACTTCGATTATGACGTGCGTCCAGGCTGTCGTACCGTTAAAAATGTGTTCCAGTTTTCTAAAATGATCTTCGACATGCTTGCGAATTGCCGGCGAAACTTCTACGTGGCGTCCGGTGTACTCAAACCTCATAATCGCGGTTCCCTTCTTAGGCCTGTTGATATAGTAATGCTTGCCAAACCTCGAACATGTCCGGCTGGTCTATCAGTTAAGTCAGGGGGCGAATACTGGTCGAACGCGCCGCGCTATTAAGGGCGTTTAGACTACAGCCCGTCGCTCGCGCGATCCCGGGATGCTCATCTGATCGCGGTACTTGGCTACCGTCCGGCGCGATAATTTGATGCCGTCTTTGGCTAAAATCTTTACCACTTGATCGTCTGTAATCGGGCTGTGTGAATCTTCTTCTTCGATAAGTTTTTTGATCTTCAGCTTAATAATCCGTGTGGAAATCTCTTCGCCGTCTTCGTTCATCATGCCTTCGGTAAAAAACCGGCGTAGCTCGATTACGCCCTGCGGCGTGTGCGCATATTTTCGATTGACTACGCGAGAGACGGTTGAAAGGTGCATGCCGATGTCCTCGGCAATGTCCTTCAACATCATCGGCTTGATGTATTGCACGCCCTTATCGAGAAAATCCTGCTGCCGGTGCACGATTGATTCCACCACTTTATAAATCGTCTGCCGCCGGTGCTCGATGTTGCGCAGCAGGTCGACTGCTGAACGCATCTTCTCGCGGATGAAACTCTTCGTTTCATTGCTGACGTCCGACTTCCCCAGCATTTGCTGGTACTGCTGGCTCACGCGCAGGCGCGGACTGCCATCGTCGGCGAAATAGATGATGTACTGCTCGTCGTTCTCATCCAATTTTTCGATGTAAATTTCCGGCGCGATGAGGACCGGCTCTTCCGCAGAGTAGCGCCGGCCCGGATAGGGATCGAGCGTGCGAATGAATTGTAATTCCGTAAGCAGCGTGTCGACGTCGACACCAATCTGTTTGGCCAGATGCGGCAGCTTGTGCTGTTGCAGCTCAGCCAGATGTTCACTAATTAATCGTACGGCGAGCCGGTCGCCTTCACCACGCACCTCAAGCTGGCCCAGCAAACACTCCTTAACATCACGCGCGCCGCAACCCACCGGATCAAGATCAAGCACGGCTTGCCGTGCCTTTTCCACCAGCTCCTCGCTCCAGCCTCCCATAGCCGCGATCTCTTCATTGGTAGCATTCAAGCGCCCATCAGCATCCAGATTTCCAATCACACTGACTGCCGCATCGCAAACTTCCTCTTCGATAGGACTCAGGTGGAGCTGCCATTCCAAATGATCCGCAAGCGAGGGAGGCCGCGTTAGAAACTGTTCAAAGGTAGGAGCGTCTTCTTTGTATTCAATTTCCTGGGTCTTGTAACCAGGATCGAGGTAGTCCTGAAACTCTCTGCCAAAATCGATCTCTTCAAAGGCATCGCGCGATGCTTCATCCAAATTCGCATCGTCGCCGGCCATCTCTTCGCCTGCTTCGGTGCCGGCAGATTCCGCGGTTTCACTTTCACTTTCTGCTGCGATCTGTGGCAGCGGACCGGTATCGCCTGATCCGTTGGATGAGGGACTGCCGATTTCCGGTTCAGCGACTTCAACGGATTGTTGCTCCGGCGCCGCGCCCGGGTCGGCGCTCGTCAGATGATCGAGAATTTTTTCGGCCAGCTCTTGCGCTTCTTCCTGCGTCGCTACTTCTTCCAGCACCGGATTCTCGAGCAACTGCGCCTGAATGAGATCAGTCAGCTCGAGTGTAGTCATCTGCAACATCTCAATACGCTGCCGCAACTGTGGCGTCAGCACGAGTCGTTGAGAGAGGCTGGTAGTTAGTTTAAGAGACATTTCTCAAGTAAAACAGCGTTCTGTCTGTTTGTTTTTGCGATCGAAAAGCGCGGGGAGATTATACTCGATTAGACGCAATTTGCGCCCAACTGAGTTTACATGCGGAATTTTTCGCCGAGATAAAGCCTTCGCACTTCAGCATCTTCCGTCAACTGCCGCGGAATTCCTGACCGGAAAATTCGACCATCAGCCATGATGTAGGCCCGATCGGTGACCCCCAGGGTTTCGCGTACATTATGGTCCGTGATCAAAATGCCAATGCTTCGATTGCGTAAATAAAGTATGACATTTTGAATGTCATCAACTGCTTTGGGATCGATGCCGGCGAAAGGTTCGTCAAGCAGGATGTATTGCGGCTCGGTGGCTAGCGCGCGTGCGATTTCTGTACGCCTTCTTTCACCACCAGAGAGCGCATCGCCACGTGTGTTGCGAACGTGGGCGATGCCGAATTCTTCCAACAACTCCTCCAGCCGGGTCAGCCGTTCACGCCGTCTCAAGCCCATCGTCTCGAGCACCGCCAGAATATTCTGCGCCGCAGTCATCTTGCGAAAAATCGACGGCTCCTGCGGGAGGTAACCCAGACCGAGACGCGCGCGCAGATACATCGGTAGTTTGGTCACCTCGCGCCCACCCAGACTCACAACTCCCGCGTCGGGACGCTCCAGACCAACCATCATATAGAACGTGGTTGTTTTGCCGGCGCCATTTGCACCCAGCAATCCGACCACTTCGCCTTTCTCCACGTGCAGGCTGACGTTATCGACAACGCGGCGCCTGCCATACGATTTTTGTAATTGGAATGCTGCCAGTGCGGAGGCGGAAGGAGTTTCGTTTGCTCGCTGAGTGTTGTTTGAATTGGCGGCGCGCTCGTCGTTGAGGTTGTTTGCGATACTCACGCCTTCTGATCGAATGCTCATTAGTGTGCGCAGGACAGTGACTGAGTAGAACTCATTGGGTCTCGTCCGGTCTATTGTTTCTTAACTTTGTGGGTTGACCTGACGCGACCCGCAGACTGTGGTCCTCTTACGTCGTCGGCGATCACTCTACCGTCTCGCATGTTGACGGTCAAACGACCGCCTTCGGTGCTTCCTTTTTCCGTGTCTTCGACGCGCGCCGGATTCCCTTTAAGAATCGCCACCTCATCCGCTGACGTATATTGAATCCAGTCGCCTGTCCCTTTGCGGTTAGGCTGGGTCATGACGACGTTACGCTGCGCAATCGTTTTTTCTACTTCGCTCGAGTCGCGCAAAAGATAAACGTCCGCGACGCCGCCGGTGAGCCGGTCAGTTCCCTGGCGGATATCAACACTGCCCTCGTAATGGAGCAGGCGGTTTGGATCGGAATATGACATGGAATCCCCGGCGGCAAAAACCGGTATCGTGCTGGTGGTGCCTTCGACGCGCCGACGCGCATTGTAGATTGCGCTTTGCACGTGGCCATCCCCAGTCATCTTCTTTTCATTGGTATAGATCGTCAGCTTGTCGGCGCGCACGAAATTGTCATCCTGCCAGGCGCGGGCATTCCCGGTGTAAATAGCGACGCCGCTGTCGCGGTGAAACTCGCCCCTATCGCCGACGATGTAAACCGGGCTCTTCACTTTAGAAAAAGGTGTAGCGCCGTTCGTTTGTTCCTGACTGTAGTAAGTTGTCGAAGTTTTGCCCCGACTGTACGACACATTATTGGTCAGATCTGAATCCAGCTCCGTGGCTTTTGTTCGCGCGCGTGAATCCCAGACCGTCGGTTCGCCACCTCGCAGGCGGATCGTGTTGTCCGCCGCAGTGAACGAGATAGTTGCTGCCACGCCGTTGCGGTCGTTTTCGTTAAACTTCGCGTCGCCTTGAGCGTCCATTCGTTCAATGTCCTGTGTGTCCTTCACAAAAACCGCCGCCATTTTTTGCGAAGTGAGAACGCGAGTACCGCGATCGGCAACTGGCTGCACCGGTTCAATCACAGCCTTGGCGCCGCCTGAAGCGGTGAAAGTGCGCGCCAGATTTCCGCTTTCGAAGAAGTCGCAATCGATGCGCGGCGCCGTCAGGGTTTTCTTGTCAGCCTGCGCATTCTTGATTACCGGATCGACAAACAGTTCTGCATTTCCGACAGCCTCAGCTTGTTGCAGGTCGCGCCCCGTTACGCGCCAAATTAGTTTTACCGTATCGGCAGTTAGCCGTTTGTTTGCGGCCCGCGGATCGTTGGCTTTGGATTTTGGCGCAGACAAGTTCACAACCGAACGGCCTTCGGTGCGCATTTGCTTGAGCAAACTGCGGTCGCCCTGGGCCTGGAACAAGACTTCGATCAAACTTGCGCCGGCGAGTTGCAGGTCTGAATCGGCTTCAAGAGTCCTGGCCACAGTGTCACGCATCGCCACGGCGCGCTCCAACCGTTGATCTTTGTCAAAGAAGAAATCCATGTCGGCGGAATGGACCTCGGCTGAGCGTCCTTCTTGCATCGACCGCAGATAGGCATTCGTACGCACTTCCAGCTTTTGAATCTTTTTCTGCTGGTTAAGAATGGCATACAGGTTCTCGCCGCTCATCAAATCGCGGTCTTGTTCCGCGGTTACGCCGCCCGTAAACATTAGTTTCATCGACTCTTGCTCGAAAGAGGCCTGCGCAGAACGAATTGTGACTGGCCGCGAGCGGCTGGAAGAAGGCTTTACATTGGCAGCCTGCGAAACCTCAGGCACGACGGTTATCTCCACATCCCTTTTTAGATCAAGCTTTTTGGACTTCGTATAAACCATCGCGCCGGTTGAGTGCCCGGAAACATTTTCGCGCTCGAAAGCAACGGGCGCATCGGTCTGGGCCACCTCATTGTTCTGATCGTAAGCGATTGACTCGGTATTAACTTTCAAACCATCTTTCGTCTCGACCTTGACGCTACCCAGAAAAGTGATCACGGAGTTTTGCTGATCGTATATCGCCTTGTTGGCAGTAATCTGATCCGGCTTATCGCCAACAGGTGGAAACACGGAGAGACTTACTTGATCAAGTTCGTGATGGCCATCGGAAAAGGTGATGTCGCGCGCGGCTTTCACCAACAAGTAAAGCCGGTCGCCTTTCATCACGCGCTGCTCGTACCCGTTGGTGATGCCGACGACTTCTTTGGAGAGTTCCGGCGTCTCAGACTTTAGGCGAAATGGTTTGTTGTTTCGCAGGCGATAGTAAGAAACGGCGACAAAGATGAGCGCTGCCACCAGAATCAACAGCGCCGTGGCGCGCGCAACCAGCGGCGCGCGGGCTCGCAGCCCGATGGCAATAGCTCTTTTTCTAGTGATCTCTTGCATCTTTAAGAAGCAAACAGTAAGCAGTTAACAGTAAACAGCAAAGACTCGGATATTAGATGTCTCGTCTTTCTCGACGATATCCCCTCCGCATTCTTGTTAGCGCATGTGCTAAGTGGTCGCCGGTCACTGTTTCCTGTTCACTGTTTCCTGTTCACTGTTTCCTGTTCACTGTTTCCTGTTCACTGTTTCCTATTCACTGTTTGCTGTTCACTGTTTGCTGTTCACTGTTTGCTCTCACATCCTGCACCGACAACTGCAAAAACGTTTCGCCATTCCACTTGCTCGTCTCAACGGTGTAGACCATTTCCACGCCATTTTTCAGCGCGGCCATCTTTTCGGCGCCATTCCACCAGATCGTTTCGAGCGCACGGCCTTGCGGCCCACGCACGTGCAGCTTCAAATGACGTTCGCCAATTAGACGCGGTTCCGCAACGATGCACAAGTTGCGCGCCAAAAACGTTGGCCGCGCGTTGCCTGCGCCGTATGGCTCCAGGGCATTCAGTTGTGCAACTAATTCAAAACTAATCTCGTCGGTCGGCAACTCCGCATCAATGTAGAGGCACAGTTGCAGATCTTCATCCGACAAATGGGCGGCCGCATGCTGATTGAGTCGGCGACGTAGTTCTGCAATCCGATCCCGCTTTAAAGTGATACCGGCCGCGTGCGAATGGCCGCCGAATTTGTCGAACAAATCCGCACACGACGTCAGCCCATTAAGCAGGTGATAAGGCTCAATGCTGCGCGCTGAGCCATGGGCGACATCATCTTCGATTGAAAGAACGACGCAGGGACGATTGATCCGCTCAGAAATCTTCGACGCCGCGATGCCGATGACACCGCGGTGCCATCCTTCACCCGCTATCACCGCCACATAAGAATTTGCTTTATCCTGTGCACCCGCTTCTAATTCCCTGGCGGCCAACTCCACGATCTGGCGTTGGACTTCCTGTCGCTCCTGGTTCCGAGTATCGAGGTGCGTGGCCAGTCGCATCGCTTCTGCGCGTTCACGAGTACTGAAAAGTTCGACGACAGCGCGCGCTGCGTCCATCCTTCCGGCTGCATTTATCCTTGGCCCAACGCGAAAGCCGATGTCGTAGGCAGTCATGCCGCTACCATCGCCGCAGCCGCAAACTTCCATCAACGCGCGCAGCCCTGGGTTCTTTGCTTTCACAAGATCGTGGAGGCCGAGCGCGACGATAGCTCTATTTTCTCCGGTCAACTTCGCGACATCGGCGACCGTTCCAATGGCGACGATTTTTAGGAAAGAGTTAACCTGCGATTCGCGCTCACGTTCGCGAAACAGCGCATGAACGAGTTTGAAAGCCACGCCGACACCAGCCAGATTTTTGTCCGGATAGCTGCAACCTTCCTGGTTTGGATTGAGAACGGCGTAGGCCGGCGGCACGCCTTCGCCTTCGTCCGGAAGGTGATGGTCGGTAATGATGACATCGAGGCCCTTGTCTCGCGCCCAATAAAGCGGGTCGTGCGCGCGTATGCCACAGTCGACGCTGACCACAACTTTGTAGCCGTCGGCCCAGGCTTTTTCCAGCGCCGGCTGTTGAACACCGTAACCCTCGGTGAAGCGATGCGGAATGTGAAAGCCGGTGCGCGCGCCGAGCAAATTCAACGCCCGCAAAAGAACTGCAGTCCCGGTCGTGCCGTCAACATCGTAATCACCGTAGACAAGTATCGGCTCGCCGTCATCAATCGCTTTCAAGAGGCGCGCGACCGCCTCGCTGACGCCTTTCATCAAATACGGGTCGTGAAGTTGATCGTAAGCAGGTTTGAGAAACTTCCGGGCTGATGTTTCGTCAGCGCAACCGCGCGAGATAAGCAGGGCCGCAATCGTAGGCGAAACATTAATAGCGCTGGCCAGTGTGTCGACCTTCTGCGCATCATGCTCGCGCACAATCCAACGCTTTACCGTCATGTGAGGATTATCACTTCGTCATGCCTATTCAGCAAACCAGCCATCTTGATCGAGTAGTTTGACGCCAATTCGCCGGCGGCCATCGAGCTGATCCGTCCACGCGCCATTGACTTCAGCGTTGAGCTCGGCACCGAACGGCGGCGTTAGTTTTACAATCGCTCCCAGTGGAACTTCTGCATCGAGAATTATGGTTGCGCCGCCGCGACTAATCTTGACGGCCTGCGCCTTAACATTAAATGACTCGCCGTTAATGTTCTTGCCTTCGACTTCAAGGGCAAACTCTACCGGAACTCGCGGACTACGTGGACGCTGTGAAGGCACAAGCGCGCCTCGCGGGTCTTTTTCATTCATTAAACTCACCGCCCTTTTGCGATTGATGAGATAGCCCGAAATGTCGGGTTGGGGAGGAAGAGGGGCGAAAACAGTGTACCTGAATCTCTAAACGTTTTGGTAGTGGTTTAATTCTGGAAACGTCGCAAAAGAATTCCAGAAGATAAGTTATGCGTTTGCGGAAATATAACCAGTTACTAAGGCTGCCAAAATTAGACCGCCGACAATAAGCCGGTAAGCGATAAACACTGCGGTCGAATGGGTTCGTAAGAATCTTAATAAGAACCAAATCGACGCATAGCCAACAATCCCTGAAAATACTGTGGCGATCAATAGCGGCAAAAAACTCGCGTCGGGAAGTTTGTGCATCGCTTCCTTAAGTTCAAGCAGTCCACTGGCCGCAATTGCGGGCATCGCTAGCAGGAAAGAAAATCTTGCCGCCGTTTCGCGCGTTTCGCCGGCAAAGAGTCCGGCCATGATGGTCGAGCCTGAACGGCTCGAGCCGGGAAGCAGAGCCAGCACCTGGGCGAAACCGACCGCCAGCGCGTCCCTGATGCCAAGCTCCCCCAAGCCTCGGTTTTTTTTACTGACCGCTTCTGCCAATGCCAGCAGGATTGCAACGAAAATCATCATCGTGGCGATGACCCAAAGATTTTTGGTTAACGTGCCTTCGATCTGGTGTTTGAACAACAAGCCAACGATCGCGACAGGAATCGATCCAATAATCACTAACCATCCCAACCATGCGTCTGGCGACAATCGCGCGCCGGCGTCTTTGTCTCCGCGATCCTTCGCCAGCAACGCCACGTGATCGACCACAAACGCGCGAGTAATGTTGACAATGTCACGAGCGAAATAAATCAGCACCGCCAGCAGCGTTCCCAGTTGGACGACTGCAATAGTGGCAGTTGTCTGTTCAGCTCTGAGCGTGGGATCGACTCCCCCGTACAAGCCAATCAGGCGTGCCGCGAGCACCAGATGTGCCGTTGAACTGACGGGAATGAATTCGGTTAACCCCTGGACGATACCGAGGATGATGGCTTGAAGAACGGTCATGAATATTCAGGAATCTGTAATTTGAAATTTTGAATTTGAAATTACTGTTTTGTTCTTTGTGCTTTGTACTTTGTGCTTTGAACTGTGTACTTTTTTTTTGCGGCTGGTCCTTACCCTGTCTCGACAATTTCAAAGGGCAAAGCTCAAAGCACAAAGTACAAAGTTCGTTTTATTCTCTAAACGAATTCTTTCTTGAAATCCGATCGTACATCCAGATCGGCATGACCATGCCCACGCGCACAATGGTCGCCAGCTGCCACGGAAATGCGTACGACTTCTTTTGTTTTTCGATCGCCCTCACGATTTTCTGCACCGCATCGTCGAGTTCCATCAGGAATGGCATCTGCGCCTCGCGGCCTGCTGTAAGCGGAGTTTTTATGAAGCCGGGATGAATAATCGTTACTGCAATTCCCTTCGGTTCCAGGTCGATACGCAGGCTTTCAAAGAATGCCGATACTGCTGCTTTGCTGGCGCAATAGGCGGCGGACTTTGGCAACCCCCGGTAACCGGCCAAACTCGATATAGCCACCAGATGTCCCTGCCCCCGCGCTACCATTTCAGGGATGACCGCGGCCACGCTATTCGCTGCTCCCACGACGTTGATGTTAATGACGTTGGAAACTTCAGCGGCATCCAGGTCCGACCCGTTACGCGTGGGACCCACTCCCGCATTAGCAATCAGCACGTCTACCGGGCCAAGGTCCGACTGTAATCTCTCAGCGGCCTTCCGTAACGAATCGGCATCGCGTACGTCGGCCGGCAATACAAGTGCACGGCTGCCGACGGCTTTGATGCGTTCCGCGATTTCGGCCAACGCCTCAGCGCGACGCGCAACTAGACCTAGCTTTGCGCCTCGCTCTGCAAGCTCAATCGCCAACGCGCCTCCGATTCCCGAAGATGCGCCCGTGATCATCACCACTTTG
>WNEZ01003048.1_pt1 | contig 14421 bp, 12 predicted proteins | sample 5400521 | NCBI WGS metagenome assembly WNEZ01 (sample SAMN13153339, study PRJNA577476) | soil metagenome | isolation source: 120 cm saprolite under Douglas fir tree site 2 hole 1 replicate 1 | place: USA:California | collected 2015-04-18
TCTATTTGTTGCTGGTTAGGCCATATAGGCTAAGGTGAGTAGGGATGGAACGGGTTTATCATAGATAGTTTTTGGCAGCTCACAGGGCGACGCAAGCGTCCTTGGGAGCCTCACAGGGCGGCGCAAGCGCCCTGGGGAGCCTCACAGGGCGGCGCAAGCGCCCCCACACCACTCCAAACCACACCCGCCCCTTGTATCATCTAGAGAGCAAGACGATCAGGTACACTCGTAGCAGTGAAACGTGGAGCCGAGCAGGATTGAATCTGTACCCGCCCCCAAGCCTTGAGCTTGTCGCGTAGATGAGATCGCCTGCTCGCACATTGGCATCACAGATCGAACGGTATCTGAAGTCTTCCACGACTCTTACCCGCGTGGAATGAACTTGGATTGACAAGGCTGATCAGGATGCCTTCGCTCCACGTCAGTTCTCTAGTGTAGCATATCAAGGAGCTCTTTCTGATGGACCACACCCTTCCTCCTTTGGGCATCGATGTGTCCAAACTGACGCTGGATGCGCGCCTGCTCAGCCAGCACCGACCTGGACCTCCCAGGCGTTTTGCCAATAGCCCCGCTGGACTGACCCTGCTGGAGCAGTGGCTTGAAAGTCAGGGCACTAGCCGCGTCCACGCCTGTCTGGAAGCAACTGGCACCTACTCTGATGCCATCGCTACCTTCCTCTTTGAGCACGGTCACCAGGTCAGTGTCGTCAATCCGGCGCGCGTGACCGCCTTTCGCCTCAGTGAAGGCATTCGCACCAAAACGGATCGCCACGATGGGCTGCTGTTGGTACGCTTCTGTGAGCAGAAACGCCCAGTGCTCTGGAGCCCGACGCCTGTCGAAATCCAACGCTTGCAAGGACTGCTGGGTCGGCTCGACGATCTGCAACTCACCGTACAACAAGAGCGCAATCGTTGCGAGAACCTGCGCCTGGATGCCCAGATCCGCCAGGAGATCGGAGCTCATGTGAGCTGGCTGCAGCAGCAGCGGGAACGCACCTTGCAGTGCGCCATCACGCATGTGCAGCAGTACCCGCACCTCCAGCATGCGTGTGATCGCCTTGACTCGATCCCAGGCATTGCCTGCTTGACAGCCATGCGGCTCTACTCCGTCTACTTTGACCAGCAACGCTTCAGGGGCGCTCCCCAGTTGGTGGCCTATGCCGGCTTGTGTCCAGCCCAACGCCTCTCGGGCACTTCTGTGCATGGCAAAACCTCCATCTCGATGGCAGGTAATGCCCAGGTGCGCCAATGGCTCTACATGAGCGCCCTCTCCGTTCTGCGCTACGACCCTGATTTCGCGCAGTGGGCTGGCGAACTCAAGGCGCGCGGCAAGTGCGGGCGCGTCATCGTGGTGGCCATCATGCGCAAACTCCTGCATGTCGTCCATGGCGTCCTCACCTCAGATGAGGACTACGACCCGCGGAAAGCCTTCCCGACCCATGAGCACTCCACTGGGGTCGAAGCACCGATGCCTACAGAGCAGGAGCACGTCGCCTCAGCTAGAAAGGAGTGAGTGCACCACCATACAACACAGAAGACTCGGCTCACCACCTGCCTTCACATGCCTGCTGCTCGCCCTCTGCATGAGTGTCGATCAGCCAGTGATGGCAGGATCAGTTTCCTGTGCCCTGTTCCCTTCTGCCAACAGACTTCGACGAACAGACACGATTTTCAACAAGATCTCAACCATCGCCAAAAAACCCTTGACAAAGAAGACGGTATCTACGCGATCAAATACTCGACTCCATTACGCGTCATGCTCAAAGCCTGCTTGCTCCCATGCATCCATTCCACCTACGACATTGAATAATTGTGTAAAGCTGTGCCTTTGAAGGAGAGAGCTAGCGATGGAACTACGCTGTCCACTGGCACATAACAGGGCCAGGGGTTGGGAGTTATCGAGTTCTTGTAGGCGCTGTTCGAGAAAATAGTAGGGGATATGCAAGACTCCCTTAATGTGTCCCTCTTCCCATTCATCCTGGTCACGTACATCCAGGATTTTGAGGTCATGTCGCATTGAGTGTAGAGTCTCAACTGTGATCTGGCTCAATTGTTGTACCGGCAAGTCTGCCTCTTGCCATGCTGCTATGCCCCCATCCAGGTAACCCACGACCTGGTCAAAGCCTACCACGGATAGTTGACTGATTGCCTCATGCAGGTCGCGTTCATTCTTGACGACCAGCAATAAACGGTTTTCGGGAGAAACTACAAAGCCTACGCGGGTGGCAAATGCAGAGCCGCGCAGGTAAACATTTATGGCGGCTGGGACATGTCCTTCGCCGAAGGCATGCGGCGAACGTGTATCGATCACCTGGGCTTCGCTCTCTATCTCACGGTGAAATGTCAGCGCATCGAGAGATCGGGGATAAAGCGGAGCTTCCTCATGCGCAAAGTCATCGCGGTTACGTTCGACGATATTGTACATGTTGGGCGGCCGCTGGGGCAGATTCTCGTTCATATCATGGATAAATTCTGTACGTGAGCGTGGCGTGGCGGCAGTGTTGTGTTTGCGCTCGAAGCCAATAGTTGAGCTGGTCTTTGAACTCATACCACGTCCGCACAATGAACCAGCTACGTGGGCGGGGTAGACCTCGACACCATCGTCGAGCTTTAGCAGGCGCTGAAAGATACTGTCGTACAGTACGCTGGCTCCCTCTTCTCCGGGAACTGCGAGATCGGGACGAGCAATATCGCCGATAAAGAGTGAATCACCTGTCAATACCAGCCAGGGATCGTCGCTGCGGCTGGTGTCTGAGACTGTAAGGGCAATATGTTCGGGACGATGTCCTGGTGTATGGATGACTCGCAGCCTGGCAACGCCAAATTGCAATTCATCCCCATCTTTGAGGTTTTTGTGTGGATATTTGACCTCTGCTTGTTCGTGAACGTAGATTTCAGCGCCTGTGCGGCGGCTAAGCTCTCCGTGGCCTGAGATGTGGTCAGCATGATTGTGTGTTTCGATAACTGCTTTGACTTGTAGTCCTTTAGCGGCAGTTAGCTCTAAGATGTCGTCAACCATATCCAGGCTAGGATCTATGACTGCGCATATACCAGCGTTAGTGCAACCTACGATGTAGCTTGCGCATCCAAGGTCTTCTTTGACGAGTTGTTTGAAGTACATCGTTGCACCTCCTGTTTTTGGCGGATAATGCGCCAATGCGAGAGCGGATAACAAGCTAATTCGAGGGCGGGGTTTGCCCCGCCCCTACTATACATGGGCTTTGCAGGCCGATCCGTCGTATAGGAGGGGTCTACCCTTGCGGTTGCCCTCTGCATAACAGTCTACGCGCCGTGACATTTCTTGTATTTTTTGCCGCTGCCACATGGGCAAGGGTCGTTGCGTCCGATCTTGTTTGCCATTACGGTGCGAGGCGCAGATGTTGCAGTTGGTGTGCGCCCATTGCCGTTTTGGCGATTGCTGGTACTCTGCCTGCGTGAAACGGTTCCTCTATCTGTTCCATCGCTTTTCGCCTGGCCACTGGCTTTAGCGATATCGTCAATATTTGTGCGCAGTTTGCGTGGAGCTTTGCGCTGTGGCTCAGGCCGCTGTACGGTGATAGTGATGTTGCCACGCAGCAGCTTGAGCAGTTCATCCACAATATAGTGTTGGATGGTCATTTTCAAGTTATCGAACATGCGGAACGCTTCGTTTTTGAACTCCACGAGTGGGTCCCGTTGTCCAATTGAACGGAAATGGATGCTTGCGCGCATTACATCCAGTGCATCAATATGATCCATCCACAGGCGGTCTATGATCTGTAATGTGTAGGAACGTTCCTGATCGCGGATGGTGGGGATGCCAAGGCCCGGATTCTCTGCTGACAGCTTATCGAGTTGTTCTCCACGTTCTTCATAGTGATTTACAACAAGTTCTCTCAGTTTTCTGGTAAGCTCGTCTTTGCGAACAGCATGAATATTTTCGGGCAATACCTCGTCGGGGATCTGAACCCATGTCTCCAGGACAGTAAAGAGCTTTTCCAATTGCTCTTCTTCTGTAACGATATGTCCAGGGATGTGCATATCCACAATTGTTTTCACTTCGTCACGCATCATGCCGAGTATACGTTCATGCATGTCGGCACGTTCAAGCACGGCACGGCGGTCAGCATAGATCACTTCACGTTGTTTGGCAATCACATCGTCGTAATCGACCACATTTTTACGAATATCGAAGTTATAGCCCTCGACTCTGGTCTGTGCCTGTTCGATGAAGCGCGAAACCATGCCACTCTCAAGAGGCATATCTTCATCCATACCAACCATTTGCATCACTTTTGATACACGATCAGCGGCAAAACGACGCATCAGTTCGTCTTCTAGCGATAGGAAGAAGCGTGAAGAACCCGGGTCACCTTGACGTCCGGAACGACCGCGAAGCTGGTTGTCGATACGGCGCGACTCGTGCCGCTCGGTACCAATGATACGCAAACCGCCAAGCTCGACAACTCGTATGTGATCCTCCTCGCACTCGCGAATCTTTGCTTGCAATACTTCGTTCTTTTCCTCTTCAGACATATTGGTGATGTACTGCTGAATCGCTTCCTCTTTCTCGGAGCGATCGTCCTCATCCTGCACTGGCATCTCACGGATAAAGTCAATCTGCTCTGCATGCTTGCGCAGGATGGTGTCGAAGTAACCAGCAGGATTACCACCCAACACGATGTCGGTACCACGACCAGCCATGTTGGTGGCAATGGTTACTGTTCCACTACGCCCGGCTTGTGCGACAATTTGCGCCTCACGCTCATGATGTTTTGCATTCAACACATTGTGCGATATGCCCTGCCTATCGAGCAGTTCTGAAAGATGTTCTGAGATTTCGACCGAGGTTGTACCAACCAGGACCGGCTGGCCATGCTCGTGAAGTTCCTTGATCTCTTCGGTCACTGCCCTGAATTTCCCTTCAGTCGTGCGATAGATCAGGTCGGGTAAGTCCTCGCGGATCATGGGTTTGTGGGTTGGGATGGAAATCACATCAAGTTTATAAATCTTGTGCAGTTCTTCTGCTTCTGTCAGCGCAGTACCTGTCATACCAGCCAGTTTCTCGTAGAGACGGAAGTAATTCTGGAAAGTGATCGTTGCGAGTGTGTGGTTCTCGCGCTGAACGCTGACGCCTTCTTTTGCTTCAATGGCCTGGTGCAGGCCCTCGCTGTAGCGACGTCCCGGCATCTGGCGTCCCGTGAACTCGTCAACGATAATCACTTCGCCGTCTTTCACGATATAGTCTTTGTCACGCTTGAAAATGACATGCGCTTTAATAGCGTTTTCCATGTAGCGTGTCAGATCGAGGTTCTCTTCGGCATAAATATTTTTGACACCTGCCAATTTCTCGATCTTCTCAATTCCGGCTTCGGTCAGGATGACGGTGCGTGTTTTCTCCTCAATTGTGTAGTCGGTTTCGTGTTGCAAACGCGGTGCCCAGCGGGCAAACTGGACATAGTGATCGGTGGATTCCTGTCCCTGTCCTGAGATGATAAGCGGGGTACGGGCTTCATCGATAAGGATGTTATCAACCTCGTCAACGATGGCGTAGTTCAATGCTCGCTGAACCTGTTGCTCCAGCGAAACAACCATATTGTCACGCAGGTAGTCAAATCCGAATTCGTTGTTTGTGCCGTAGGTGATATCGGCGTTGTAGGCGGCGCGGCGTTCAGCCGTCTGAGGTTCGACTGCGTTGACGATGACGCCAACGGTAAGCCCCAGGAATTTGTAGATATGGCCCATCCACTCGGCGTCACGGCGTGCCAGGTAGTCGTTGACGGTGACGATGTGCACACCCTTTCCGGTCAGCGCGTTCAGGTAAACCGGCAAGGTTGCTACCAGCGTTTTTCCTTCGCCAGTTTTCATTTCGGCAATTTTGCCCTGGTGAAGCACAACCCCACCGATCAGTTGCACATCATAGTGGCGCATTTGAATAGTGCGCCATCCTGCTTCGCGCACGACAGCATATGCTTCTGGTAGTAGGTCTTCGAGTGTTTTGCCCGTCTTGTAACGCTTTGCCATTTCTGGAAGAAGTTGGTCTATTGCTTCGGCTTTCATTGCGACAAGTTCGCCTTGGAGGTGCTGTAAAATGTTGCCCATCAGACCCTCTAACCGCTCGTCTGCTCCCTCTTCCGGATTAGTGGCGTTGCGGCGAGCCTCCTCGAAGAGCGGCCAGGCTTTTTCGAATGATTCATCAAGGTAATCGTCATCTATCTCAGTTAGCTTTGGCTCGACTTTTTTGAGCAGGGCAAGCGTTGCTTGACGTGGATCGTCGGCTTCATCAGGCCACTCTTGAGTTTCCTCGGCCATGTCCATTACGGCTGAGACCCTAAGCGTGTTGAGGGTAGGGTTCAGGTTCTCGTATGCATTCTCGAGGCATTCTGAGAGGGTGTCTTGCAAGTCAACCTTGAGCGTGTGCTCTGGATCACGTCGCCTCTCGATTACCTGGCGTTGATCGGTGATGGCGGCATGTAGTTGCGCATCGGTGCATTTTGCAGCAAAAGGTTCTACTTTGTCTAATGCTTCGCGGAAAATGTTGACCAGTTCGTCTTCAAGTACCATACCGCCTTTGAGGTAAAGGTGCAATTGTGAGCGAAATTCTTTTGTTTTCTCGGCAAGTTCTTCGTCACTTAGCTTTTTAAAAGTCGGTTCGAATGGATTTATTTTATCTATGTAAGGCTGTATAGTATTCAGCTCTTTTTTGTTGGGGTCACCCATCATTTTCCCAAGTAATTGCATTGTAGTGTGTTCTCCTGATGATTGGCTTTTGGGCTTATATTTGTCAATAAAGATAACATTTAGTGGTCAGTAAAAATTCTTGTTCATTATACCATACGTTGAGGCAGCGATGAGGGTTGGATGCCGAAAATACCATGGTTTTTGAGTGAAAGATCAACTTCCACTGGCAGTAGTATCGCTGCCATACTTCTTAAGCAACTCTCCTCGAGACATCCACACTTCCTGCGGATATGAGCCATAGGTGGTTCCCTGGAGTAGTCGTCCCAGACCTTTCTCGGTATAGAGTACCATCAATCCTGTCATGAAAAAGCGATCAAACCACGCCAGCAAATTCCATGGACGCTCTCGTACGGTAAAGCCAACGCGAGTGCTTGCACGAGCTATCAGGGTCAAGCCAAAAATTGCGCGTAGGTCTGGAGGGAAGTCTGGTGCTTGCGTCCAGGCAGCCAGGGCATGTAAATCCTGCATAATCATGTGTATGATGCCCCAGGTATTGGTATGTTTGGCGGCCTCTAATAATACCTGGTTGCGGAAATGGAGTTCTCCAATGCGATCCCCTTTGCGAATTTGCGTCCCATCGGGAAGATCAATTGGTTTTCCACGATAGCGTATGAAATGTACCCCAAACAAGCCATTAGGAGCGTCAGGAATGGGCTTCACGTGCCAGATTTTCAGGGTAAACCACTCCCAAAAAGGCCAGAAACGCAGGAAGCCACGTGCCCGCCCTGCTCGTGTTTGAAATGCCAACTTCCATCCAGGGCTCAAAGAGCGGTGAGGAGCTTGCGCTTTGCCAGTTTCGCGCTTCTCACGAACTTTTAGAACAAAGACTGCCCCTAAGACCATTGAAAAGGCAGCAAGCGCAAAGACCGCGCGATAGCCCGATTGAGTTTGACCAAATACGCTGGCTATAGCGAAGATAATGGAGCCGATCAAAGGACCCAGAATAGCGGGTAAGGTCGAAGACGCATTCCATATCCCCATGTCCTTGCCGACCGAATTTAACGATGGCAATGCATCGACGGTTAAAGCCCAGTCAACGCTTATGTAGGCCCCATAACCAATACCAAATAGAAGACCCAGAGGCCAGAGTACATAGGTATTTGGTAACACAACAAATGCCAACGCCGCCAATGCCATACAGCTTGTGGACAGAGCGACGATCTTCACTCGTCCTGTGCGGTCAGAAAGAACGCCGAGCAAGAAGGCGCTGAAAACGGCTCCCAATAATGCAAGTATTGCCACTCCTGCCGTTGCTTGTATAAAGTTCGAAACGTGTGCGACATTGGCGAAATAATATGCAATGAATGTCATGAAGAGAGTAAGTCCTAGCATGACGAAGAAGCGTGTGAGAAAGACCCAGCTGAAATTTCGATTGCGCCAGGGTTGGACCCAGTTATGATCAAACCATTCGCGCAAACTGAACCTGGTTGTGCTGCTAGTTTGCATAGATGCAACCTGCGCATGGGTGAACGGTATTTCGTGCACACCGGCCACGGTGATAAACACCCCAGCCAGCAAAACTATTCCACTCAGCACGTAGAAGAATATAGCGCCCTGATGAATCGCTGCCATTGAGGGTGAAACCGAGCTGACCTGGCTGAATAGCAATGCGGCCAGAACCAGGCTACAGATGTTTCCAAGAATGGTCATAATCCCCAAATAGCCGGATGCTGTACCACGCTGCTCCTCAGGCACGCGGTCTGGTATCAAGCTTTGATAACCGGCAGTTGTAGCATTGACGGCAAGCTGAAAGACCACGAGACCCAGAATAAAGAAGCCTAAGTTGTTCGCAAAGCCCAGTATGATACCGCCAAAAACCATTAACAGACCGCCACTCAGAATGTAAGGTCGGCGTCGTCCCCAACTGCCAGTCGTGCGATCAGATAGCATGCCGATAATTGGAGGTACGAACAAGGTTATGATAGCGCCTGCTGCTGAGATCCAGCCAAGAAATGTCGCTTGCTTTGCGTTCCCAACTTCACCAGACACAAACAGGACAATCTGTGTGGGTATGACGATTGGAATAAGGGCCGCATTTTGGAAGTTTAGGGAAAACCACAGAACACTGAGCGTTAGTTGCTCGTTAACCGAGAGGCGGTGTGGGCGATCGATCATAAAGTTTGTCCGAGTCCGAGATTAAGATTTGATATTCATTATTTACCCATACATGAGTATAGATACAGATAATTAGCTTGCCTGGTTCAATTATACAACAACAGGCAAAATAGTTTGCTTTACCAATGTATCCACGTCTTCCCCTATACACACCCCATCTGCCCGTAAATAATGCAAGAATCCTTCAGCGGCCGTGCGTAGCGCATCGAGCAGTTCTGCGTCAGGTGTGATATCAGATTCCCACCACCACCGTGAAATCGTCCAGGTGCCCTTCTCTAAGCGCGAATCCACTCGTGCTACAAAGCGATCACCATAGAAGACTGGCAATACATAATATCCCCATTTACGCTGCTCTGCTGGCTTGTAAACTTCCCAGATATAGTCAAAGTCAAAAATCTGTAGTAGCGATTTGCGGTCCCACAACAAGCTATCGAGAGGTCCCAGGAAGATCATTCGTGGGCTTGAGAGTGGTTCGTCGAGTAACTTGAGCGCGCTTGTTTGCGCATAATATAATGGTCCGAGTTCGCCGACTTGTATTTGAGTTAATTGGCCAGCCTCTACCAGTTGTGCCAATGCCACTTTGCGTTTTGGTGCCTCATCACATGCACTCCAGATGGCAGCTTCCGCGGTAGGACGCAAGATACCTGCTGCCTGGTACCTGCGCATGATGATCCAGCGATAGTAGGCAGCCTCATCAACCAGCGGGGATATTTCGAAATGTTGCGCTGGTATTACCCGATGCGGTCGCTCATAATAGTGGCGTCCCCCTTTGCGGTGGTGCGTCACCAGTTCACCACAGGCCCATAAAGAGCGCAGGATACGCTTGGTGCGTGTCGAGCCATACCATGATCCCGGTTCACCAAAACGCGCACGATCTTCGAACTCAAGTGATGAGAGCGGACCCTGCTCATCAATTGTCGCCAATATCTTTGCCGCACCTTCAGTGTCGGCCTGTAGAATTTCTCTATCGTGATATGGTCGAAACTTCTCACGAGTAAGGGCGCGCATTGGCCAATCGCTTACAGGAACAAGGCAGGCTTGCTTATCCCATGCATCGTAAATTATGCGGTCTGTATACGCGGCTTTTTGCCAATCATCAACCTGGTATCCAGAAATGCGTGCTTGAAAAACAAGATCGGCATTGCGTCCAACGGGGTTCAGTGGATCGTATTGCACGGTCCCTAAACGGTCAATCGTGCCAGGCAGATCGGTTGGCCTAAAATGATATTGTGCGAGAAAGCTGCGAGCTTCTTCTCGTGATATATGCAAAACCATTCAGTACTTCCCTAATTGGTTGTGGCTAGCCATTCCTGGATTTGTGCTATATGCTCCTGGTAATGTTCGTAGGTATCGCCAGCAACGAGTTGCCAGAGCGGACTTCCTTGAGTCCAGGCAAATCTTTGAGGGCTGATTAGATCCTCTTCATGCATAGCTTGTATTATATCCCTAATTTGCTGGTGGGTGGCACGAAATTCGGTCAGTACCTCATCGAGTGGGCGAGACTTATTCTCCCGATAAAATTGCGCATTAAGCGCATCCATCTCTTCAACACTGTCTGGGCCTGAAATAGTCGGTTCCTCATTTCGTATAGCTGCATGCAGCAATGTTAGCAGTCGATGATGCCAGGAAGCTATGTGGGCAAGCATGTCTTTGATTGACCAGTCAAGAATGACTCCCATTGTATTCATTTGTGTCTTATCCAAAGGCTCCAGGATTTCTTCGAGTGCGGCATAATTTGTGCGCATCTCATTGAGTATTCTGGCTTTGTCTATCTGTTCTGCCATTTAGAATGTAACCTCACCGGTTGGCTTTACAATGATAACGTAGTCATCAGTCCTGAAGCCATCCAATACCTCGTTGTGATATTCGATCCTCTTTGCTGCTGAAAGCACGGCCTCGTCGTAATCATCCGTTGTGTGAGCATCCCCAACTAGTGTGACATTATAGCCCATAGTGGTTGCACGGCGGACAGAAGTGTCTACACAATACTCAGTCTGGCAGCCAACAACAACAAGATGCTTGATTCCATGTGCCTCTAATTCTCGCTGTAGTGAGGTTGCATGGAACGAGTCTGAGGCTCGCTTATGGACGATCAATTCGCCCTTTTGGGGAGCAATGGCGGGATGAATTTCCCAGGCAGGCGTGCCAACCTCGAGTTGATGTCCCTTTGGTTCGTCATGCTGGATGTAAATAACAGGTGTACCTGTGGCACGCGCTTTGCTGAGTAGGATGTTGATAGAAGCAAGCACTTCGTTGCAGCGGTATGCTTCCTCGATAAGGCCTACCTGGACGTCAATTACGACCAATGCGGTATCTGTGCTCATGTTTTTGCTCCTATTTTTTCAAAATAACTATTTTATGATACATCTCCTATCTTGAGTCTAACACAAAAAGCGGTTATAATTAGCCCTGATTTACTGAGTCTTTTCTTTAAAAACCTACAAAAGGGTTTCGTTAAAAAAGGCAAATCATCATGTATTTTCCAACAACTCGTGTCCTGACCATTCTCGAGCTACTTCAATCGCGTCAACATCTCAGCGGGCCTGAACTGGCTGAACGGCTGGAAGTCAATACACGCACTGTTCGCCGCTACATCACTATGTTGCAAGACCTGGGTATCCCTGTCGAGGCCGAACGTGGTCGACATGGCTCCTACCGGCTGCGCCCCGGCTTCAAACTACCACCTCTGATGTTTACAGAAGATGAAGCTCTGGCCCTCACACTTGGACTACTAGCTGCTCGTAAGTTGGGTCTGACCGCCGCAGCACCGGCGGTGGAAGGCGCGCTTGCCAAGATCGAACGAGTTCTGCCCTTGGCACTGCGGGAGCGGGTCCAGGCAGTACAGGAAACATTAATCCTTGATTTTACTCACACTGGCCCAACGCCAGGGAGCGAAGTAGTGGTTACTCTGAGTGCCGCTGCTCAACAGCAACGCCGTGTCTGGATGAGCTATTCATCCTGGCAAGCCGATATAACCGATCGTACTGTCGATATCTATGGTATTGTCTACAGGTCTGGTTTCTGGTATGCCGCCGGCTATTGTCACCTGCGTGCAGGCATACGAGTCTTTCGGCTGGATCGCATCTTGCAGGCAGAGTTGCGCGATGAAACGTTTGAGCGTCCTGCTGACTTCGATAGTCTAGGGTATGTGATGAGTTCATTGGCAAATACGCCGACCACGTGGGCGGTTGAAGTGCTGCTCGAGACGACATTAGATGAGGCTCAGCAATATGTGCCGCCAGTAATTGCAACATTGGAGCAGGCATCTGATGGAGTCATGCTTCGTTGCTCCGTTGGACATCTTGAATGGATAGCCCATTTTCTGTCTGGTCTTAGCTTCCCTTTCATCGTGCTCCAACCAACTGAATTACGCGAAGAGTTGCAAAAACTGTCCGCAAGAATCGCTGAAATGGCAACGCGTACCGGGTGATTATTTTCCTTCTAATGGGAGCAGAACCTCATAATGCTCGACCTTTGGTTCCATTGTGAGAAGGTACTCCGGGTCCTCGGGATAGTAAAAAGCTTTTTCAACATCATCCCCGGCAAATTGGCGAATAGCATCCCACGATTCCCAGAGGGTGAGCAGGAAAAATTCTGCACGCCCTTCGCGTATGCGGCGTAAGACCAGCACTCCTTGATTGCCCCTGGTCTCACGATAATCCTTTATGCCAGTTACTTTCAAGAAATCGAAGTATTGGTCGGCTTTCGACTCAGGTGTTTCACCTTTCCAGATTCTCGCGATCATTGTCGGAACTCCTTATTAATGAGTGGTTCCGCTGTCCTGAGAACAACGGAATCCAACATGTTCAGCATCAATCTACAAGTGGCTTCTCTAGTAAGATGCAGGCCAACGCTGACGCTGCTCCCATTGGGAAGATTCAACACCATCCCTGCTATCGAAACCCCATACGAACGTAACTATATCGAATACCACCAGTGCAATGATCAAAATGTAAATGATCTCCATTGTGTTCTTCCTTCTTATTGTCTATCGTGGTTGTAATTAAGGGACACTCGATAACTTAGCACTACATGGACAGTACTCGTGTAGGAGTCGATGAAGTAGGCTATCGCTCAATGATGTGGGCTCATTTTGAACAATCGACGGACACGTACTCGTGTTGTAGTCGTTGGAGTAGGTTGCCGCTTAGCAAAAGCTCCGAATTTCTCAAGCTTTGCACCCCAACTCACCAGGTGGATACCGAGCCAGTTGGCAGCCTTGTGAATGTTTCTGTTCATCCCCTGCTCGATCTTTGCTTTTCGAGCCATTCTCTCGTACTCTGCTCTCCTTAATAATTCTTCGTGTCCTCTGCGTATTGTTTCGTAATGATCAATCGGATGCATACTATGTTCTCCTTTCAACCTTCACCTGAGATACGGGGCTACAGTGGATGTAGCTCACTACTTGACAAAGATCAATTTAACTAGTAAAATTGTTTTTGATGGTTATAGTATAACATGCAATCACTAACCTGTCAAGTGCATTTTGCTAGTTAGTCCGTGATGTGATAAAGTATAGAAGGAGGGTTAAATTGCATGGTTGAGAATGTAATACAAACGCAGATTTTTGACTTAACAGGTGGTTTGTTGTGCCTGGATTTTGCTAATACTGTAGACGATCGTCCTGAGTTCCATACTCAAGAGCTTCTTAATAGCTATAATGATCTCGTGTCTTGGAGCGAGCAGGCGCATGTGCTGACTGAACAAGAGGCGCAGCGGCTGCTTGAGAAGGCAGCGCGCCGTCCGTCAGAAGCATCCAGAGTTTTGAAAAGAGCTGTTGCGATACGGGAAGCGATTTTTCGCATCTTCAAGGCGGTGGCAGAGGACGCATCACCGGAAGATGAAGATCTTGTTTCATTGAGTGCTGCTGTTGCTGACGCGCAGAACCATGCCCAGATTGTTCTGAAGGCAAACGGCTTCATATGGAATTGGGCTGGTAATGCCGGTGACCTGGACCGTATGCTATGGCCTGTTGTGCTATCAGCAGCGGATTTCTTGACATCAGATGAACTGGACACTGTGCGAGTTTGCGCTTCTGATAGTTGTAACTGGCTCTTTTTAGATACCAGCAAGAACCACAGCCGTCGCTGGTGCAATATGAAGAGTTGTGGGAATCGGGAAAAAGCGCGTAGATTCTATAGCCGAAAGAAGAGTTCATCAAGCGATTCGTAATAGTAGGACAATCAGAACGTTTTAAATACGTCGTAGAGAGTGATCAAGTTTCCTATTAACTCGTCTATCTCGCAGTTTTTGCCATATGCTACGGAGCATTCGCGTTTCTTCGATACTTAGTCCCATACCTTGCCTCAATAGGACTTCATCAGTAATATCGAGTACAGTGGAAATATTACCCTCACGCAAATGTCTATCTAGCTCATTTAGATCAAGTCTATCAGCGCCCATAAGCGGTAGAGGTAGTTTTTCTGCTTCATTCGGCTCTAATTCTAATACTCCCCCTCCATAACTTCGTCCAATGACTTCTGAAAAAGCGAAAGTGAGCGAATTTAAAAATGCCGTTGCAACTATCCTGGCAGGGGTACCGTTTCGAAGCCGCACTCGATGAATAGTATCTGTACAGGTTGCAGCC